>ERZ779877.60-NODE-60-length-125512-cov-6.511323_pt1 | contig 125512 bp, 100 predicted proteins | sample MGYA00511556_ERZ779877 | MGnify/ENA primary metagenome ERZ779877 (study PRJEB29588, sample SAMEA2159338) | human gut metagenome | biome: human gut; feature: human-associated habitat; material: faeces | place: Denmark | collected 2008/2010 ... | reverse complement strand
AAATCCGTAGACTTTCTTTTTATCTCAGCTCAGACACACTTTTTGAAACAGTATCCAGTCTTATGGATTTATGTTAGTGTATTCACTTCTCTATAAGGAATAAAGGAAAGTGAATACATCTTCTTTCCATAGGCAGGGCAGTACATTAACAACTTTAACTGACCCTTCAATTGAATGTTGAAGAAATAAAATCATCAAGAAATGGAAATAAAGACAATAGTAGATATAGCAGGAGCACTGCTTTCTCCAATAATATGTGCCATTCTCTTTGGAGACTGGAGAGATGACAAAGACAAGCACATGTGACTTGCTTTTACTGTTGTGAGCCTTGGATATTATAATGGTATTCAAGGCTATTTTGATAATTAATCAGTTCAAACATTGTCCAATAGAAAATTTAAGCCGAACTTTGACATTCAATACCTCTTGAGTGTTGTTCATTTGTTGGAAACATTTTATATCTTTGTGGCAGTTGAGCAATCAACTACATACTGATGAAAGTGTTTTCATAAGTCCTTCTAAGGAAATGTGGTAGTTTCAAGGAAGAAAGGACAAAGTGGACAGCACTCATTTCTTGTTTAGACAAGACAAGGTGTACCATATCAGGTATGCTTATATGTCATATCTATACAAGTGTGGGGTATTGGATGTCATTTGTCTTCTTCCGGGTTTTACCACAACCTCCTTAGTGACAGATGAAATCAGCTCCACACTTTCTTTTTATATAACAACCAGAGGTCAGGAGTCGGGCTGGACTACATGCTTATATGGAAAAGAGAATCTTGAATCCAGATGTTTGGGAATCCATAAGACAATTCCCCAAAATATCTTTAACTGAACTGCAAAAAATCTATCTTTCTGAAGTCTATGACTTGTCAACTGCTTCAGAATCTCTCAAAGAATCACTACAGAACAACAACTGTGTGGCTGTTGATGTTGCTGGTAATTGCTATTTACACTATGGTAATGTCAATGGTTTTATTGAAATGTTAATTTTTGATTTAGAACAAAATAGTGAAGATATAAAACACTAATGGTATGGAATACATTGCTTATGGAATAGGTACTACAATCATTGGAATTATAGTTCTTGTGTTTCTTAATTTCTTTATAAAGCTTGTTTCAGGAAAACTTGATGATGAGAGCAAGGCAAGAAAAATAGAAAAAACTAATAAACATAATGCATCTGTTGAGTTTGATGAGTTGGATTATGAACTATGGAAACTCAGACACAAAGATGAAATGGACTGAATATAAAAAACTAATTTGAAAACAGTTATGAAAAATCTTAATAAGATATTTGTTCTTGTTATAGCCATTTTTATTATGTGCTTATATCAAGGTGCAAGTGCTCAGTCAAGAAAAGGATATATTAATGCTCAGTCAAATACACAAGCAGTAGAAAAGTATTTTAGAGACAACATTCTATTATTAGACCCTATTGAGGGGGCTTATTCTGTAGAACAAGTTACTAAGGGTTGGAACAACTATAAGACATTTCCTGATAAAGTAGATAACTACTATGAAATAATAGTTAAAAATGGTAGCCAGTTCATTTGTTTGGGAAATCCAAGTACTTCATTTGAAAGAATAGGTGATACTAATGTCTATAATTGTAAATTTAAGTTAAATAGCCCTGATGGTGATTTATGGTTTAGCCAAAGAGTTGTTTTGCAAAATGGAGCATTATTGACTATCTCTAAAACACTGCCTATACCTGGAAATGTAGTTGGAGCCAAATATAAATTAACTATGACCTTTATAAAGGATTACCCGACAACCTCTATGTATGCAGAATCTCTGACTCAAGAGATTCAAAGAAGACAACAAGAATTGGAAAAACAGGAAGAACCTACAGACTGGTCAGGTTCTGGTTTTGCCCTTAACAATGGATATATATGTACCAATCATCATGTTGTGGAGGGTGCAAAGAGTATAGAAATACTTGGAGTTCAAGGAGATTTTACCATATCATATTCAGCAAAGGTTGTTGCTACAGATAAGTTCAATGATTTGGCACTTTTGCAAATTGATGATTCCAAATTCAAAGGATTTGGAGCAATCCCTTATAAGGTCAAGACATCAATGGCTGAAGTTGGAGAAGACATTTTTGTGCTTGGCTACCCAATGACAACAACAATGGGAGATGAAATAAAACTCACCAATGGAATTATCAGTTCAAGAACTGGATTTCAAGGTGATGTCTCATTGTATCAAATATCTGCTCCAATTCAGCCAGGTAACAGTGGAGGCCCATTATTTGACAATTATGGTAATCTGATAGGAATAGTGAGTTCAAAACATAAAGGAGCGGAAAATGTAGGATATGCCATAAAAGCATCATATCTTAGAAATCTTATGGAAAGTTCACTTACAGAAAATGTCTTACCAACAAATAATACTGTTTCATCTTTACCATTAACAGGTAAGGTGCAAAAAGTAAAGAATTATGTATATTTTATAAAATGTTCATCAAAATTATGAAAACAAAAATTTTTATCTTGACAATGCTGCTTATACCACTTATGTTTGGATGCAGCAAGGAATCTAACTCTATTGTAGGAGACTGGTATATCTGCTTAACTGAATATTCAGACAGTAGTGACCCTGAGGCATATCATTCAAGTACATATACCAAAGAAAATACAATTGGCATTATTTCATATACAGCAGATGGTAAAGGTGTCTCCAAAAGTCTTGATGAAGAAGACCATAGTGTGCTGTCTGAAATGAAATTTCATTGGACACTATCCGAAGATAAATTGACTATAACAATAGAGGAAACCAATCAATCAAATAGCAGTAATATAATTTTTGAGGGGAATAACAAGTATTATACAGTTGTTCAGCGTGGAACAGTTACTGAAAAGATGGGCTGGCAGAGGATGTAAAAGTCTTCAATAGTCTGATTTATTGAAAGGTAAATCATAAGCATATGTATTCATTTCTTCAGAGTTATAATGGAGAAGTGAATACATTTTGCATCTAACTAAATTAAAGTTTTCTATATTTGTATTTGAGTAAACAAGAATTAGTCCTGTGTGAAAGCGGAGAAACCTGCGATGTTTTCTATATGCTTACACAGACAATGTAAATCTCTGACTATAAAGGTAATTTTGCTGCGGCACAGGCTGCTATTAAAGCAGAAAAGAACGCTTAGAATTGTTTCTGAAAAGACGCTCAAAAGCGTTTTGCATCAATAAGTTGAAGTCCGGTCGGAAAGCTTTCTGACCGGACTTTTTGGTGATCTTCTGTGGCTGTTATGAGGCTGTCGCGTTGTGGTTATTTCGTTCAACCTGCGGTCCAGTGCTGGTCTGGAGCCCACAAGTGGCGATGTCTATATCTTCGTGGGGAAGAGCCGCCGGATAATGAAGCTGCTGCATTGGGAGCGCAGCGGCTATGTCATGTACTACAAGCGTCGGTGGAATCAAGCTTTGGCATATGTACCGTCGCGACTTTCAAAGATTTGCCTGTCGTTATACTTCGATATTTTTACAAGGATTGAAAGATTCATGTTCTCCATGAATGACATAACCCAACTGATTTGATATGCACATGGTGTTGCCTATCATCACATCTACATTATAGTGAGAATGGCCATATATCCAGAAGTCAATACCGCTATTCTTGATATAATCTTCCAATTCTACGGTAAAGGCTCCGTTAGCATGACTGTCGGCAAACTTGGGACATTGCATTTGGAAAGACGGAACATGATGAGTGACAACAATCTTTTTCCCGGTGTTACTGTACGAAACAGCTTCTTTCAAAAACGCAAGACATCTTGCGTGCTCACGGTTGAAGTCTGCAAATGTGAGAAGTTCTCCATTGAAGAAGATGCGTCGGAAGTCGCTTATGACTTGTTCCGTATAGTACGCTTCCTTCAAGGGGATCTTAGACCACAAAGTTGTTACAATGAAGTCGATGTCTTCTATATGTACAACAACATTATAATAACTGTGAACGTTGGGCCGTATTTCAAGACAAAAACCATCGTTAATATTGGCAATGTCATAGTATTTGTAGAACTCATGGTTGCCCATGCAAACTATCACCTGCTGATAGTTCTCTGAAGCCCAATCCCAGAATGGATGCTTAGAATAGTTCTCGTCTCCCAAGTAGCCGATGTCTCCTGCAAGAACGAGAATATCCCCGGTCACTTGCAAGGGATTCTCCTTCAGGTATCTCCAGTTGTCGGCAAACTCCAGATGGAGGTCTGACGCATATTGTATTTTCATAACTGTCCGGTTATAAATAATTCGTCTAATTGTTCCAATAAAGCCTCAATGAATGATGAATTCTGGTCAAGAGCCTTTGCAAGTGGTTCTGAAAGCGTGTTCCAATCATTTCTTATTGAGGCGACAAAATCTCTTATACAAGCAACTATCGATTCGGGAGCGATGATCTCATTGTCTTCCATGATGACCACGTTTTTCAGTACATCTGACCGGTGCTTCTTGATGTCTTTACTATTAACATGCTTTCCGTTTGCTTTGTCTTGCAAGAGATTGAGGTAAGCACGTGCCTTTAGAGCTATGAGGGCAGCTGAGTCTGCATGACGAAGCCCATTGGTCAGCTTGCTATGCTGGATAGTGAAGTGATAGAAATCATCATCCATAATGATTGCACTTAGACTTGATGTTTCCTCGTCAACGGGAAGAGGCTCAACAATCAGTCCTTTCGGTTCACCAAGAATGTCTGGATGTCGTGAGAGCAGTTCTATCATTTCGGGATAGTCTGGTTTTCCGTTGACAAAACGATATAGTTCGTACTTTGGAGTTTCACCTTCTTCCTGCTTGCGTTTCTCTGGACGATAACCACCTTCTCGTATAAATTGCCAGAAATGCTCTGCAAAGTCGGCTGTCATCTTCTCCACAACTACAATCATATCAATGTCGTGGGTGGCACGCGGACGTACTGTCGTTCCAGTCATAGTGATGTCACAAGCAGTTCCACCGATGATGACATAGTTATCTGAATAGGCTTCAAAACCCTCACGAAATTTCTCTAATCCTTCCATTGTCTTTCAGACGAAGGAACTATCGCTCGGCAAAACTGATGTAAACATCATTCTGCTCTCGCTTAACCGTTCCATTCTATTTCATTAATTAAACGTTCAACTTCGCCTTCCACTCTTGGGTCTTCGTCCTCACGTAGAGAAATGGCCAAAGATAATCTGTCAACCCATTCGGCTTTTGTACCAATAGCGGTGACAGGTGGGTATTTCCATGCTTCAATGATGATGTTGCCATCAAATTCGTTTGGGCGCACTAAGACTTCCGATGATTTGAATTCCCGTAGTTGTTTGACAGGTACCATGATCATTCTTTCCGGATCGGAATTCAGCCACGTGTAATGTGCAAGGGCATTGATGCCACATACGGGGAAATTATCGTCTGAAAGCAAATCGTCACAATAAATGCGTTCTTCAACAGGGTTAACGAGGAACGACTGGGCCTGCTTCCACAATACCATTCCTTTCTTGTCAAAGTGGATGACCTTCCGCTTAGAGCCTCCAGATACTTTTTGGCAAAGCTCCAAGTCTTCAAGGCAAGTTATACCAAGTGTAATGCTTGCATATGAATACGGAATTTTATCCTCAATATCACGTGCTGCCAATCCTTCGATACTCTCTATCTGTAGATGATAGAGCAGCAGGTATTGTGCGACAGGCGTTAAAACTTTAGCTTGTTTGGTTTTACGAATGCGCTCATTAGCCAGAAGCATTGGCAAATGGACGTATTTGTCAGATACAACGAAATACACGTCTTTGTCAATTAGTCTCTGCCGTTCATAGGCAGGACAATTGGGCAACAAAAATACGGTTGGAAGCTGGAATAACGAAGTAAGGTTGTTTGCAGTAACAGACAAATTACGTGGGGTAGCTACTTTATCTTTAGGTTCTGCGAATAGCAATGGCATACCATGAAACTCCCCATCGTAGAACTTGTACGACAACATTTCTCCGATGGCAACACCTTTCATCTGCGCCTTGCTTCGTTCTTGCAACTGTATAGGTCTTCCTAATATGGCAATATCTTTCATTTTAACCATTTTGCTTTATTTTAATACACTATTAAAACGATGCAAAAGTATTAAAATAATCTGATATGCCCAACGATTTTCAGACAATTTAGATAAGAATACCCCTAATAGGGGCCGCAGACGCCAGTCTGCGGGGGTTAGGACGATAAAAGGGTGGCCAAAAAACTTTTTGGTCACCCTCCCTCTTAATATAACATCTAGAAAGAGGGGATGCAAGCCGCCCAACAAAGCAGACCGCTATTGTCCCCTCCCTCGTATTTAAGCGTTCTTTTCTGCTTTAATAGCAGCCTGTGCCGCAGCCAGACGTGCAATAGGCACGCGGAACGGTGAGCAAGAAACGTAGTTCAAACCTATCTTGTAGCAGAACTCTACAGAAGCAGGGTCACCGCCGTGCTCACCGCAGATACCGCATTTGAGATCCGGACGGGTCTCACGGCCTTCCTTGACAGCGTAGTCGATGAGCTTGCCGACTGCCTTGGTGTCGAGGGTCTTGAACGGATCGGCGTCAAGAATCTTGTTGCCGAGGTAGTCTCCCATGAATGTTCCGACATCGTCGCGTGAGAAGCCGAAGGTCATCTGAGTGAGGTCGTTGGTACCGAATGAGAAGAACTCTGCCGTGCGGGCCATCCTGTCAGCAGTGAGGGCTGCACGAGGAATTTCAATCATTGAACCGAACTTATAGTCGATTGTCTGGTGAGTCTCGCCTTCAACCTCAAGTTTAATCTTGGCGCAGATTGCCCTCTGGAACTTGAGCTCGCGCTCTGAAATGGTGACCGGAATCATGATTTCAGGCTTCGGATGATAGCCTTCCTTAATGAGTTCGGCAGCGGCCGTGAAAATTGCACGGAACTGGGTCTCAGAAATCATAGGGTAGGTGATGTGCAGACGCACTCCGCGGTGACCCATCATAGGGTTGACCTCGTGGAGGGACTCGCCCCTCTTCTCGATTTCCTGCTCGTTGATTCCAAGCTCCTCAGCAAGCTCCTCCCTCTTCTCGTGTCCCTGCGGAACGAACTCATGGAGAGGCGGGTCGAGGAGACGGAAGGTAACAGGCTTGCCGTCCATGACTTTCATCGTGCCCTTCACAGCTGCCTTGATGTAAGGTTCAAGCTCGGCGAGAGCAGCGCGGCGCTCATCGTCAGTCTTGGAAAGAATCATCTTACGAAGCTTTGCAAGAGGAGTCTCGGAGTTTTTGCCGTAGAACATATGCTCAATACGGAACAGACCGATACCCTCTGCGCCGAATGAAAGGGCGCGTGCCGCATCCTCCGGAGTGTCTGCGTTTGTACGCACGCCGAGTGTTCTGAATTTGTCGACGATTTCCATGAACTTCACGAACCTAGGGTTCTCTGAAGCGTCCATAGTGTCAATCTTCTGCGCATAAACAAGGCCCTTCGCGCCATTGAGGCTGACAGCGTCACCTTCCTTGATAACCGCACCGCTCTTGAAACTTGCGGTCTTTGCGGCAAGATCAATGGTCATTACCTCACATCCCACGATGCAGCACTTGCCCCATCCACGTGCAACGAGTGCAGCATGAGAGGTCATACCGCCCTTCATCGTGAGGATGCCGGCAGCGGCACGCATACCCTCAACATCCTCAGGAGAAGTCTCCTCACGGATGAGGATAGCCTTGATTCCCTTTGCAGCGGCAGCCATAGCAGCTTCAGATGAGAACACTGCAACACCGACCGCTCCGCCCGGAGATGCCGGAAGACCGTTGGCGATTGCCGTTGCCTTCTTCTCTGAAGCAGGGTCGAGGATTGGGTGGAGAATCTCATCAAGCTGAGCCGGAGCAACACGCATTACTGCTGTTTTCTCGTCAATCATGCCCTCTGCAAGCATGTCCATCGCCATATTGAGTGCAGCGAGACCGGTCCTCTTTCCAATACGGCACTGAAGCATCCAGAGCTTGCCGTCCTGAATAGTGAACTCGATGTCCTGCATGTCGTTGAAGTGCTGCTCAAGGTGGAGACGTATGTCGTCAAGTTCCTTGTAGACCTCAGGCATTGCCTTTTCGAGAGATTCGAGATTTGCGTTGTGAGGAGTTTTGGTAGCCTCATTGAGAGGGTTCGGGGTGCGGATACCCGCAACGACGTCCTCGCCCTGTGCGTTGATGAGCCACTCGCCGTAGAACTTATTGTCACCGTTTGCCGGGTTACGGGAGAATGCCACACCGGTCGCCGATGTGTTGCCCATGTTTCCGAACACCATTGACTGAACGTTAACGGCTGTACCCCAATCGTCAGGAATGCCCTCGATCTTTCTGTATGCGATGGCGCGCTTTCCGTTCCAAGACTTGAACACGCCGCCGATTGAACCCCAGAGCTGAGCCTCTGCTGTGTCTGGGAAGTCAACACCGAGAACTTCCTTCACGCGAACCTTGAACTTGTCGCAAAGGTCCTTAAGTTCCTCAGCAGTAATCTCTGTATCAGACTTGTAGCCCTTTGCCACCTTGAGGTCTTCCATCATCTTGTCAAGCTGCTGACGAATAGCCTTTCCGTCCTCAGGCTCGATACCCTCTGCCTTCTCCATTACGACGTCTGAGTACATCATGATGAGACGACGGTAGGCGTCATAGACGAAACGAGGGTTGTTTGTCTTGGCAATCATGCCAGGAATCGTGTCTGAGCAAAGGCCGATGTTAAGAATCGTATCCATCATGCCAGGCATTGAACTACGGGCACCTGAACGGCAACTTACGAGAAGAGGGTTGGTCTTGTCACCGAACTTCATTCCCATAATCTCCTCTGTGGCCTTCAGCGCGTCGGCAACCTCAGCCTTGAGTTCGTCAGGATAACCGCCGCCGAGAGCATAGTACTCTGCGCAGCACTCGGTCGTGATGGTGAAACCTGCCGGAACAGGAATGTTCAAAAGGCACATCTCAGCGAGGTTGGCACCCTTTCCGCCAAGAAGGTTTCGCATTGTTCCATTGCCTTCCGCGGTTTTGCCGCCAAAGCGATAGACACGTTTTTTTGTGTTTTCCATAAAATTATTTGGTATTTAGATAATTATATATTTTCGTAAATATTATCGACGTCGCCGCAAAATTTCACGGCACGCCATATTCGCGCCGCGAAATTAACAAAATTTATGCGATTCACGAAATATTTGTAACGATTAGTCATTATATTTAGAAATGAAACGCATATAAAGAAAGGGGATGTGCCCCGTCGTTAATCTTCACCTTCCGAGGCTTCGTCAAGGAGGGCAGACAGCACACGGTCTATTCCGTTGTTCTCCGGTGCGACCTCGACGCCGTCAAACGACGGGTCTGGACGACCCACACGATAGTAGGCGACATCCTGCAAGAGGAACTGGGAGTCGATGTAGTCGCTGTCGTCAGCGGCAATCTGCAGCAGGACACCGGGGATTTCAGCAAAGAGGACCTTCACGATGTCGGTTTCCCCGCAGGCTGCGCATATCCCGTTTACATTCAGCCTTATGCCAAGTCCGGAGGCTGCGGCAAGCTTTTCAGCGGCAACTGCAAGACCTCCGTCACAGACGGTCCTTGACGCGAGCACGACGCCGTCGGAAACAAGATCACGGACAACCTCATAGCAATCAATGAAATAGTCCGGGTCGGCGATGTTAAGCGCAGCACCGCCGTTGCAGCCGAGGGCCTTAGCGAAAAGAGAGCCGCCAAGACGCGGGGAACAAGTGTCGAACGGGACATACACCAGGAAAGAGCCATTCGCAGAACTGTCAGAGGTCGCAGATGAGGTCTCCATGTCAAAAGTTCCGGCAGCGTCATACCCTCCGGCAAGCCGCGCAGAGCACTTCCTTTCATCTCCCATCCAGACATCCCTATTCTCATCGATGTTTATGTCCGAACTGCCTCCGACCGTCCACAACTTCTCCTCGCCCGGAGCATCATCCTCTTCCCAATCCTTGTCCGGAACATCCTCTATTTCAGCCACATCCTCGGCTGCATCATCATCTTCGGCGTCTCCGAACGAGGCAAGGGTCGTAAAATACGAGTTCACGCACTCCCCGTCCCCGTCGTCGTACAAGTAGCCCTGGATTTCGACTCCGAGGTCATAGATATAGTCAGTAACAGACCTCACGGATGTGTAGAACGCTGACATATTCCCGACAGCCCCGGAGTTCCAGCACCATTCGGCCCATATCCTCAAATCGTCCAAGCGAAATTCTCCGTCCAGCCAAAGTGTGTCAATCAAAGCCGACGCAACTCTCTGACGGGCAAAGCTCTCCGGATAGAGAAGGTTGAACTCGCGGTCCTGCGATGCCGGTGCCAAATCCTTGACACGCCTTATATATATAGGTATATCCTCCTTTGAATACGCCAGATTCTCCGGCGGCAAATCAACGGCCTCGTCCCATATCTCAGCACATTCGCCGACCGGCTTTTCATCATCGACATCCGACGGCAGCATGCACTCATCAAGCATTTCGGCCGGGGTCACATCCTGCCTCACGCCGTCAATGACATATTTTGAAAACAGAGCGTCCTGATCCCTTTGCATAAAAACGAAGTTTATCCGACAAAATTAGTCATTTTTTCTTATAATGACACGCCTGAGGAAATGGAAGAAGAAGAAATAGGCAAAGACTTTAAAATCTGAAACAAAAGATGTACTTTTGTTGTCGATAACGATTTGCGGATTATGGCGACAATTGATATAGACGGATTTGCGGTTTTCAGCAGCAGCGATGAATATAGGCGATGCTGCCGACGGTGCATAATATTCGCGAAGTCATACACTTATGACACTGCACAGGCGGAGTGCATGGCTGAGGAAGCGATGGTAATCCTATGGAAAAGAATGCAGAAAGGCGAGCGGATTGAAAGACTGATGCCGTTCCTTTTCACGACTGTCCGCAATCTCGCGCTCAACTACCTCAAGCACAAGCAGGCCGACATACGTGCTCGGGAAGGGATGGGTTCGGACCGCGACCGCGAAATTCAACTGCGGCTTTGTTCACTGAACGAATGCAACCCTTCCAAACTCTATCAAGCCGACATACAGGAAATTATAGACGACACTCTGAAACATCTTGGAGAACGCACGGAAACTATCTTTCGCCTCAGCCGCTTCGAAGGCATAACCAACAGGGAAATAGCCGCTGAACTGGGAATTTCCGAGAAAACAGTCGAATATCATATGTCCAAAGCCCTGAAGGAACTCCGCGTGAGCCTCGAGGACTATCTTCCCATGCTGTTGTTTTTCAACCTCTATCATCTTGTAGGTTAAAGTTCTTAGAATTTCATAGGGTAATCATGTTTTGCGTACACTATTATGTTGAAAACGCAAAATTATGACACAAGAAACACTCAGAAAGTATATCAATGGAGACGCTTCTGACGAAGAACGTCTTGAAGTCCTGCATTGGGCGGAGGAAAGCGAAGACAACAGGAAAGAACTGATGACATATCGCAGTCTCTGTAACACTCTGATTTTCAACGGGGAATTAGAGAAAAGAGCCTCTCAAAATGAATTGGGCAAGAAGAGACGCGCCGTCATCTTCAGGCGTGCCGTTAAAGCTGTCGGCGTGGCCGCCGCAATTGCTGTGGGAGTTTTTTTCGGGTTCAGACACCATAAAACAGACACTCCCATCGCCGTTGAAACTCTCAGCGCACCGGCGGGTCTCATCACGGAATCCATACTCTCCGACGGCACAAAGATCTGCCTCAATGCAGGTTCAAAGTTGGAGATAATCAATTACAAGAAAAACGAAAGGCGCGTCCGGCTCTACGGAGAGGCGTATTTCGATGTCACTAGGGACGAAATGCGTCCGTTCATAGTCGAGACCGGAAAAATAGCCGTGCGTGTCCTAGGAACAGAATTCAACGTCAACAGCAAGGGAGACGAGCACTCGGTAGTGCTCGTACGCGGTGCTGTCCAAGTCGATTCACAGACCGATGAGGAAACATTGAGCTACAGGCTAGTACCGGGACAGCGGTTCTCAAGAAACCCGTCAGATGGTTCGGGAAACATCGCCCATGTCACCACAGAGGACTACACCTCGTGGATAAACGGCTACCTAAAATTCGAGAAACTTCCCGTGGGACAGGTCATCCTGAAGATTCAGGACTACTACGGCATCTGCATCCGCCACGATGGACTGCCAGAGGATGCCTATCCAATCACAGGCAAGCTTGACCTGCGGACAAGGGTCGATACGGCGCTCGTAAACCTCGAATTCCTCGCACCGGTGAACTTTGAGAAAATATCCGACAACGAGTACCGTGTCACGATGAAATAGCGAATCGTAGACAGGTGTCTAACTTGTGAAATACAAAAAATCACAGATAAATTATACTAATGACTAAAATCTCACTGACGAAAATTCCTCTCGTAGTAGCTGTATTGACGGTGGTTCTGATTCCGAAAGAGACACGGGCGGCAGCCGTGCCAGAAACTCAGTTGCCACAACGTATCACTCTGACAACAACGGACATCCCGCTTGTGCAAATATTTGAGAAGATAGAGACAGTCTCGGACTACATCTTTGTCTATCAAGAAGATGTCGCTTCCGACAAAACAAAAGTCAGCATTGATGTGAAAGACGCTGACATAAGGGATGTTCTCGGAAAAATTCTTCCGAAAGACATCAATTACAGATTGTCCGGAAGACAGATTCTGCTTCATAAGAACGATGTTACTCCCCCATCTAACAAACCTGAGACGTCCCCACAAAAGCCACAGAAACCATTTACCGTAAAGGGCAAAGTCATTGACAGTGCCGGGGATCCGGTTGTCGGAGCGTACGTGATGTCCAAGGGTGTGCAGAACGGGGTCATCGCCGACATCGACGGAAACTGGAGCATTGACGTAAAGGCTCCGGACGCGGTGCTCGTGTTCTCGGCGCTGAGCTATGCCACTCAAGAAGTTGCGGTAAACGGACGGTCAACGATCAACGTCACGATGCAGACCGAGACAAGCAGGCTTGACGAAGTTGTCGTCATCGGCTACGGCACGCAGACGAAGGCTACCATCACCGGTGCGCTTTCGGTTGTCGACACAAAGAAGCTCGTGGAAGCGCCTGTTTCAAGCATCTCGAATGTGCTCGCCGGTGCAGTGCCCGGAGTCTCGACCGTCCAGACATCAGGACAGCCGGGAAAGGACGCGGCCTCAATCTACATCCGCGGAACAGGCTCGCTTGCAACGGAACTTTCCAAACCCCTCGTGCTAGTCGATGGCGTGGAAAGGGAGTTCTCTCAGATAGATCCGAATGAAATCGAGAACATGTCCGTTCTCAAGGACGCGGCTTCAACAGCGGTCTTCGGAGTGAGGGGCGCAAACGGAGTAATTCTCATCACGACAAGGCGCGGGAAGGAAGGCCGGATGAGCATCAACGTCAGCTCCAACACCGGAGTACAGCAACCGATCAGCCTCATTGAGCAGGTAGGAAGCTATGAATATGCCAACTTTTGGAATCAGAAGATGCGCAACGACGGCGTAACCGACCCGTCAAGACTTTTCTCACGTGAAGCAATCGAGGCATATAGGACAGGTTCCGACCCTATAATGTATCCCAACGTCAACTGGACGAAAATGATGTGCAACGACGTTTTCCTCCAATCCAAGAACAATGTGAACATATCCGGAGGCAACAAGGACGTGAACTATTTCGTGTCGATTGGCTATCTCTACCAAAACGGAATCCTCAAGCAGTTGGCCGAGCTTTCATATAACAACAACTACTCCTACAACCGCTACAACTACCGCGCGAACGTCGATGTGAATCTCACGGGCACGACGAAACTCAAACTCAACATCGGAGGCTACATCGGACAGTCGCAGGAGCCATACTCTGTGGTCGAATCTCTCGGAAACCCGTGGGTCTATGCAACCGTATGGGCGAACCCCCTCAGCGGTCCAGGATTCATCGATGGTGTCCGCACCATAATTCCGAAGGGATTCATACCCACGGACATCGAACTGCGTGACTCATATTCCTGCTTCTTCGGCTACGGCTACCACAAGGACTACAACGCGACGCTCAACGTCGATGCGGAAATTGTCCAGAGCCTTGATATGGTGACAAAGGGCCTTTCATTCTCGATAAAAGGCTCATACGACAACAAGTTCAACCTTGTCAAAAAACGCCAGTCATGGGGTGCGGAGCATCAGGTAGCCTACTACAAGTCCTACCTTGAGGACAAGACCAAGAAGATGACCGACCCGGACTACGACAAGACCATCGTCTATGTTCAAGAGGGCAGCAACTATCCACTCGGCTACAGTGAGGACTATGGACGCGGAAGGAACTGGTACATAGAGGCAAAGCTCAACTGGAAGAGAAACTTCGGTCCGGCGGACGCGCACAAGGTGTCCGCGCTGGTACTCTACAATCAGTCCCGAAACTACTACCCCTCCACCTTCACCTACATTCCCCGAAGCTACATCGGCTATGTCGCACGCGCGACCTACAGTTACGCCGACAGATACTACCTTGACGTGAACCTCGGCTACAACGGCTCCGAGAACTTCGCTCCCGGCAAGACGCGCTATGGACTCTTCCCGTCAGTTTCAGTCGGCTGGGTTGTGACTGGGGAAAAGTTCATGAAGAAAGTGCGCTTTCTCGACTATCTGAAGATTCGCGCCTCATACGGCCGGGTCGGAAACGATATAAGCTCGACACGCTTCCTCTACATGCCGGAAACATGGACCCAAAGCGGTTCATATAGTTTCGGAGTCGATAACGCCAACGGACAGGAGGCTTACGCCCGCAGCACCGCCGGAAACCCTGGAGTTACATGGGAGACGGCTGATAAGCAGAACTACGGCTTTGACTCTGAGTTCTTCGGAACAAGGCTCAGCCTCTCGTTCGATTGGTTTTTCGAGCACAGGACGGGTATACTCATCACTCCGAACACAGTGCCGTCCGTCATCGCCAAGACGCTGCCGGCGATGAACATCGGAATTGTAGACAACCACGGCTACGAGGTTGCCATAGGATGGAAGGATTCGCTCAGAAACGGTTTCCACTACAACCTCAACGGGACGATCTCGTTCGCAAAGAACAAGATCATCTATCAGGACGAGGTGCGCAGCCAATATGACTACCAGAATTTTACGGGAGGCTCGACCGGACGCTACCTTCTCTACCGCTTCGAGCGCATCTATCAGTACAGCGACTTCGTCAGCGATGCGGACGGCAACCTCATCTTGAATCCTGAACTTCCGCAGCCGAACTTCAACATACGACCGGGCGATGCGATGTACGCCGATATCAACGGCGACGGTATCGTGGATTCAAACGACAAGATTGTCACAGGTTACTCCACCCGACCGGAATATGTCTTTGGACTAAACTGCGGTATAGGCTACAAGGGCTTTAACTTCTCGATGCAGTGGACGGGAGCGACGCACGTGAACCGGCTTCTTTCAGCAGCGACCTACCGCATCCCGTTCACGAACGCGGGAGGACGAGGACTACTCAGATACTTCTACGAGGACTGCTGGAGGGAGGATAATCAGAACGGCACACTTCCTCGCGCATCCAAGACTTCAGAGTCGTGGAACTCCGAAGACTCGACGCTTTGGCTCAAGGACGCCTCCTATTTCCGTCTCAAGTCGCTTGCGCTGAGTTACACATTCGCAGACACGAAACCGCTGCGGGCCGTGGGAATCAAGTCCCTGGCGCTCTCGCTCACAGGCTACACCCTGCTGACGTTCACGCCTCTGAAATATATGGATCCGGAGGCCGTGCCGAGCAATACCAGCGACTACCCTCTCGTGAAGATTTACAGCTTCGGACTCAACATAACGTTCTGACGAAAAAACACTGAATGATGAGAAATATACATTTATATATATCAGCCGCGGCGCTTCTCTGCCTCGTGTCCTGCTCCGAAATCAAGTTCGGGGACAAGTTCCTCGGCGACAGACCGGAAAGCTCCGGAGCTGACATAGACACGATGTTCAACTCCGCAGTCAACGCGGAAAAGGTGCTGACGAAGGCATACACCTACCTTCCCTACGGACTCCCGACAGACAATGCGCAGAGTCCGAGGCGTGCCGGAGACAAGCTCGGAGTCAATGTGCTTGAGGCGCTTACGGACCTGCACCATTCCTACCGCGCCAACGAGAGTGATGGTCCTAACAATCTCTACTACAACGGGGCGTTGAGTTCGTCCGTTTCATCGCTCTACTCCGGGACTGAAGCCTACAGATTCGGACAGGAATACGAATACTACGCAATCAGCTACGCATGGACATTTATTGAGAATGTCGGCCGCGTCCCTGACATGACGGACGGGATGAAGCGCCAGAGAGCGGCGGAAGCCAAGATGATAATCGCGGTCGCATATTCGGAACTTCTCAGATATGTTGGAGGCGTTCCTCTGATCGACCATTCGGTGGACGTTAACGAAACGTTCAGATACCCAAGAGCGACATTCGCCGAGACGGTGGATTATATAGTCAGTTTGCTTGACGACGCGGCTACTGCCCTACCATGGAAGGCTTCCTATGGAGACGACGGAAGGATGAGCAAGAGCGGTGCAATGGGGCTGAAATGCCGCGTGCTCCTCTTCGCCGCAAGCCCGACGTTCAACTCCGACACGCCATGGCACCCCGCGGCCGACAAATACACCTGCTACGGAGACTATGACCGCAAGCGCTGGGGACGAGCCGTAAAGGCCTATGAGGATTTTTTCAAGGAACTGCGAACGAACGGCTCAGTGGCCCTTGTGCAACCGACAGAGGCAACAGACAAGGCAAGAAGGGCAGCGTTCCGCAGCGCATACTACGACCGAGGTAACAGCGAGATTCTGATTTCTACAAGACGCGGAACATCTGCTGCGACACTTCTAAAGTCATTCTTCGCTGAAAGGAACTACTCCGGGCCGACACTGAACTACGTGAATATGTTCCCGTGGAAAGACGGAAGCGATTTTCCAGAAAACTTCAACTGGAACTCTCCTGCAAAGCAGCCGTTCTTCGATGCGGACGGAAAACCGACGCGCGACCCAAGACTCTACGAGACAGTGGCTGTTCCTGGCTCCATCTGGTACGATGGGACCACTGCCCCGCTTCACATCAATCATCCCAAACACGGCAGCCCATCAACGGGATTCGGCCAAATGAAGTTCATACTTGAGAACAGCGCGGACCGCAATGGCTACATCCAATGGCCATACCTGCGCCTGTCAGAGATTATGCTGGGATATGCCGAGGCTCTGAACGAATACAACGGAATCCCCGGGACCCTGGCCTGCAGTTATGTCAATCAGGTGCGTCAGCGCGTCGGCCTCTCGGACCTCAAATCCGGAATGAGCAAGGAAGACTTCCGTGAGGCGGTGCTTCGCGAGAGGGCGCTTGAACTCGGTTTCGAGGAGGTGCGCTGGTTCGATCTCGTCCGCTGGGGACGCGAACAGGATTTCAGGAAGAAGATCTACGGACTTGAATCGAAGGGCGACAGCCAGACCAATCCAAAATCATTCACTTTCAATGTGATTGAACTGAATGCAAGGGCATGGGCAAATAGTTGGGACACGAAGTGGTATCTCAGCCCTATTCCCAAGACAGAAATTGATATGGGCTACGGGATGACCCAGAATCCGGGTTGGTAGGTATTCTTCTGGTGACTCAAAAATACATCCACAATAAAACAAAAATTAGAAACAACTTCTGATAACCGAAATATGTTTATGAAATATAAAAATATGATACCGATGCTTGCGTCTGTCCTGCTATTCCCCACTGCGGCTTCTGCCCAGACGGCTGTGACAGAAAAGGTGGAGGCGGAAATGGCTGAGGCGGAAAGCGTGCGGATGGCGCGAGCGGGAAGGGAGATGTTGGAGGACAATCCGTACATCGATGTCAGACGCGCCATGTTCGGAAAGATTGCAGGACTGAATGTCTATGCCGGCAACGGCGACTCGACCATAGACAACTGCACGCTGAGCATTCACGGCAAGACACCTCTCGTGCTCGTCGATGGTTTCCCGAGAAACCTCAGTCTGCTGACATCTTACGAAATAGAGAGCGTTGAAATACTCACCGACGCCGCTGCAGCCGCACTCTACGGGGTACGCGGAGCGAATGGAATTGTTCTCGTCACCACAAGAAGAGCAAAGGAAGGCCGGCTCAAGGTCGGGGCGAACTACCAGTACGGCCTCAGGGCCCAGTGGCGCTCCCCGGAATTTGCAGACGCAGGACTCTATGCAGAAACTCTCAACGCAACGCTTAGGAACGACGGACTCACACAACGCTACAACGCCCGAGAAATCGAGGCATTCAAGTCCGGGAAATACCCCTACGCCTACCCGAATGTGGATTGGTGGAATGAGGTCTATAACAACATAGCCCACAACAATCGTCTTAACTTCACTTTCGAGGGCGGAAGCGGAAAGTTCCGTCACTTCACTGTTGTTGACTATATGTACGATCGCGGATTCTTCAAGTCTCAGAGCTCCGACAGCCGCTACAGCGCGGTTCCTTCAGACACCAGGCTCAGCGCAAGGACGAACATCGATGTACAGCTCACCCGCACGACAAAAATGAAGCTCGGCCTGCTTGCCCGTTTCAACGAACAGAACAGGGCGAACTACAGCAGCATATTCAGCGCTCTCTACAACACCCCTGCAGCAGCTTTCCCAATCACGGCATCAAACGGAATGTACGGAGGCTCCGAACTTTACGGAGCAAACAACCCAGTCGCGCTGCTAAATGGAACAGGCAACACCAAGACCATCGGCGGAGCAGTAAATGCAGACCTTTCGATAATCCAGCACCTTGACGAGCTCACAGAAGGTCTGCGTGCCGAGGCCGCAATTTCATTCGATGACTACGGAACAATGGCGGAAAGTGCAACCAAGACCTATATGTACCGTGTGCTCAACTCCACAATAGCGGACGACGGGACATTGGTCACGTCACAGAAAGACTATGGCACAAACTCCAAAGTTCTCTCCCACGGCTCATGGTTCAACTCTATCTATCTCGACTTCGACTTCAACGCGAAAGCGGTCTATGACAGGACCTTCAATAGTCACCATGTCGGAGCAACGGCAATTATCGACATTCAGTCACACACCGCTTCGGGACAGAACAACTCAAACAGGAGAATATCGGCAGGAATGACAGGCTCATACTCTTATGACAGGCGCTACAGCGCGGACCTTGTTCTCAACTGGGCAGGCTCGGCCTATCTCGTGCAAGGTCACAGGATGATGTTCTACCCTGCTGTGAATCTCGCTTGGACGGTTTCTCGGGAGAGTTTTCTCAAGGGAGTGGAGGGCATTGACCTACTCAGGATTTCGGCTTCGACCGGACTTTCTGGCTGGGACGGATCGCTCGTCCACGAGCTCCAGTACCAAACGTTCAATTCCATTGGGGCGGGAAGCTACTACTTCACTGACGGAGGGCTCTCCTATGGCATCACAGAAGGAAGCCTGCCGGTAGAGCGGATAGTCCCGGAGAAGTCCATGAAGGCAAGCGGAGCAATCGAACTCAAGGCCCTTGGAAATAGACTTGCATTCTATGGAACAGGGTTTTACGAACGCAGAAGTGACATTCTCATCAACGCATCATCGACTGTCTCCGGCATTATAGGAATCAACGCGGGCAAACAATGCGCAGGGGTCAACGATTGGGCGGGAGCGGACCTATCGCTCTCATGGAACGAACACCATGGAGACTTCAGCTATGGAGTCTATGCAAACGCCTCCTATCTCACGAGCAAAGTCATCAAGGACGACCAGGATTGGCAGCGCTACGACTACCTCTACCACAAGGGGAACCGTGTCGGACAGTGCTACGGACTTGAGGCCGACGGATTCTTTTTTAGCGAGAGCGACATACGGAGCACAGTCACCCACACGTTCGCAACCGTGCAGCCTGGAGACATCAAATATGTCGATCAGAACGATGACTTTCAGATTACGGACGAGGATATTGTCCCTATCGGCTACTCGACCATCCCAGAATGGTACTACGGATTCGGGCTTTCCTTCGGATGGAAGGGATTCAAGGTTTCGGCGGCATTCCAGGGCGTAGGACACCTAACCGTGAATATGCTGAATTCACCACTCTACAAGCCTCTCGTCAGCAACGGCAACTTGTCCAGGTCGTTCCTCTCAAAGGAAACACCGTGGACTCTCGAAAACTCAGAGAGCGCAACAGTCCCGCGCCTTACAACAGTCTCGAACGCCAACAACTACCGCAACAATAGTGTATGGTATCGCGATGGCTCGTTCCTCAAGCTACGCGACGTGACTGTTTCTTACGCCTTCCCTAAAAGAATGCTCAAGATCATGACAATGGAGTTCTACCTAAAGGGAACTGACGTCTTCAGCATCGACTCGCTCGGAATCGTAGATCCCGAACGGATTGGCTCCGGTTATCCGACTTCCCGCGCATGGTGGGCAGGACTGCGCTTTAACTTTTAATTTCACAAGAAAATGAAAACAATTCGGACAGTATTCATATTCATCACGCTCACCGCGACATTTTCATGCTCATATCTCGATTTCGACGAAACGAACGGACTTCAGGGAAAGGAGGATGTGTATAAGTATTTCGACAAGACAAAACAGGTTTTGACGAACGTATATTCCTACATTCCGCAGGATTTCGGAGCACTCGACGGTGCGATGAGAGACTGCGCCACAGACGACGCTCTCTGGGGTAACCCTACTGCTCCGGTGCAGAGATTCACCAACGGAAGCTGGTCTGCGATAAATACATACGACACGGGATGGGGATTCTATAACGGAATCCGCGCCGCAAACGAGTTCATCGCGTCTGTGGCTACAGTCGATTTCTCGCGCTATAAGACCGACCCGAACTACGAGAACTGGATGGAACAGTTGAAATATTTCAGCTACGAGGCAAGGGCTCTGAGGGCGTTCTACATCTTCGAACTAGCCAAGAGATACGGGGACATTGCCATGCCAACCCACGTTCTCACCACCGATGAGGCAAACAGCATAGGCAAGACCACATTTGAAGATGCGGTAGGATTCATAGCCAGCGAATGCGATGAGTGCGCATCCGTTCTCCCCGCATCCTACGAAAACCAGCCATATAAAGAGTTGGGACGTGTCACGAAAGGCTTTGCAATGGCACTGAAAACCAAGGCACTGCTCTATGCGGCAAGTCCGCTCCACAATCCAAAGAACGATAAGGAACTGTGGAAAAAAGCGGCAAGGGCGGCTCTCGAACTGATTGATTCGGGACTATATTCCCTTGAAACAGGTGACAAATGCAACAACATCAGTTCACGCGAAAACATCTTCGTCCGGATGAACGGCAACAGTTCGTCCTTTGAGGCCAACTGCTTTCCACTGAGGTTCATGTACGGTTCACGCGGTTCTGTCCAGAACTGCATCTATCCGACCGAGAACCTCGCCTCAGCATTCAGGACAGTGAACGGCTTTGCGGTGACACTCACTCATGGCGGCTACACCAGCGCCGACCCTAAGTTCAATCCCAAGAAACCCTATTCCAACCGTGACCCGAGAATGACGAGAACGCTCGTCTGCGACGGTTCTGTGTTCAAGGGCGCGGCAATCGAGACTTTCAAAGGAGGTCAAGATGCGGGCGAAGTTCTCCAGGGATATACTCCAACGGGATACTACCTACGGAAATATGTCATAGAAAACACAAGCTTCGACCCAAACGCAAAGGCTACCTACCGCCATCACTGGGTGGTGTTCCGCTATGCAGAAACGCTTCTGAGCTATGCCGAAGCGATGGTCGAGTCATTCGGGAATCCGGACTACAGCGACGATGAGTTCACACGTTCCGCGGCATGGGCACTGAACCGCGTGCGCAAAAACGCGGGGATGCCGGAGTGCACGGAGAAAGTCGAAAGCCGCTTTATGGATGAGGTCCGCAACGAGTGGAGAGTGGAGTTCGCGTTCGAGGACCACAGGTTTTGGGACGTGAGGCGATGGATGCTCGGGCCAGACACACAGATTGACATCTATGGCGTGAGCATCGTGAAGTCTGGAAGCGACAATACTTACTCACAGAAAGACTGCGGCACGAGGAAATGGAACAACAGGATGAATCTCTACCCTATTCCGCAGTCGGAATTGGCGAAGAACAGTCATTTGGAACCTCAGAATAAGGGATGGTGATTTGAGTGCCTGACTCCACAACACATCTCAAATCTTTAAGATATAGGTAATTAATAACCATAAATTTTTATGATCATGAAAAGAACATTTCTGATTTCAGCAATCGCTGTTGCGGCAGCTCTTCTTGCGGTTTCGTGCCAGAAAGAGCAGGAGCAGAAACCGTCAAAGAAACTTGAATGTACGGCGCAGGAAAGCTACACAGTGGCGGCAACGGCAGCAAAGTCCGTTTCGTTCGACATCGCGGCAAACACGCCGTGGACAATCACGAGCAGCGAGAATTGGTGTAAGGTCACTCCGTCAAGCAGCAAGGAAAGCTCGCTCGCGGAGACAATCATCGTGAAATTCGAGGACAACACTGGCTCGGCATCGCGTGAAGCCACACTCACAATCGAGGGTGAAGGCATCGAAAAGCCGACCCTTGTAAAATTCATCCAAGGTGTGCCGGGCAAAATTACCATCACTCCTTTCACCGAGAAGTTCGCGAAGGAAGGCGGCAAGCAGACATTCACTGTCCTCTCCAACAAACCGTGGGCTGTGACCGCATCACCTTCCGACTGGCTCACTTTTGAGCCGGCTTCAGGCGAGGCTTCAGAGCAGCCTGTAACCGTGACGGCAACTGCAAAATACACAGATGGCAAGGGTCACACCGCCACAGTCACTGTCACAAGCGAAGATGCCTCACAATCATTCGAAGCATCAATCGAGGGACTTGTGTTCGAGGTTGAAGAACTTGAAGAAGGCGAGAAAGTCTTTGATTACAAGGGCGGTGCGAAAGAAATAAAGGTCAATGCGAACATTGACTGGAACGTGGCCGTTTCCGACGGGCATTTCACCGCAAGCAAGACAGAAGGAGGCATCAGGGTGGAGGCTCCTATGTCAAAATGGTTCGGAAAGAAGACTTTCACCGTAACTATTACCCCTGTAACGACAATCGAGGGCGTGGGGCCTGTGACAATTGATATGGCAATCGCACCGGCTTCATACATCGACAACAGCGACAAGTCCGCATATAAAATCAACGAGGACGGTTCAGTTACCCTGACAATCGCGGAAAAGAATGAAGACCCCAAGAAGAACCAGGCCTTTATGAAGACATTCGACGAATACAAGTACGGCAACTTCGTCTGGGAATTCAGCGACGTCAAGCTCACGGAAGGATACTTCTGCGTGAACAACTGGCTGAAGGGAGAGAACCCGCCGTACCTTATGTTGAAATATGGTAATAACATAGCTCTGCTTGCCGGCGGCGGAATTGTTTCTACATCAAACGGAACCCGCGCAGAACTCGGCTTCGACAACGGATGGGGTTCAGGTTGGAATTACACATGGAAATTCAATGCAGGGACATATCCAACGGACATCTCACAATTAAAGTCCATCAGAATGCTGATCGTTCCTGTCAAGAGAACCGGAACAAATCAGAATAATGTATTGAATAAAAAGGTGTGGGTCAACGATGTCCTCGTACTCAACAATATTCTCGGTGCGGAGAGTCAGGACGAGGGGCGTGTCAGCGGAGACATTTGGACTGCGAACCCGGAAACGAAAGGATTCAATTATTGCACAGGTATTCAGGACTCCGTCGGTTCGATCACCATCAAGTCCTTTGAAATCGACACAGACTACAGCAAATACGTGAACGACTGATGTCATATAATTCCTCAATTAACGGATATTGATGAATATAAGTAAAGCAATACTATTCGGTTCGGCTCTCCTTGCAGGCGCGTTTGTTTCCTGCAAGGAAGACGGGCCAATGAAATGGGTCGATCTGCGCTACCTTGCCGAGGATAGCTACACGCTGACGGCGGTCTCTCCCGTGCCCATCCGCCTTCAGGTGAAATCTACTGACCCGTGGAAAGTTTATGGGAGGGAGCCGTCGTGGTGCAGCATAACCCCGTCAGAGGGCGGAGCATCGGAACTTTTCGATGTGACGGTGCAATATACCGAGAACACGGAACTCGATGACAGACTCGACACGCTCGTGATTCAGAGTAACTATTGGATAGGGAAATGGATTCCCGTACGTCAAAAGGGAACCGCCTACCTCAACATCGAGGGTGCTGAAGACCTTACAATCGGGCAGTTCGGAGGAACGGCACAGTTCAGCATACGTGCAAACCAGGACTGGAGCCTTGCCAAGACAGAAGATGCACCGTGGCTGAAGCTGATAAAGACTTCCGGACACGGAGACGCTGAAATCGTTCTGGCCACAAGTGCAGAAAACAAGGGTGAGAGACGCTTTGCCGACATCGCTGTACTCAACCGCCATAACGAGAAGGAGCTGACAGTACGCGTATGGCAGGACGGTGTCGTTCTCTCCCCTTCCGAGGCAAGAATGAGGACAACTTTCGACGCTCAGATTCTCTCGGTTGAAGTTAGTTCCAATGCAGACTGGACTGTGGAGAAAGGCGATGCCAGCGCAGGTTGGATTGACTTCCCGCAGACGGAGTTTAGCGGAGACGGAACTCTGCGGATTGCCCTCACAGAGAACACAGGGGCTTCAATCAGGACAGCGGAGGTTCTTCTCAAGACCAAAGCTGCCGATGGGTTCGAGCAGATAGTCAAGAGCATCGTCATCCGTCAGGCCTACAACCCAACTCCGGACTACTACGACTTCGACGCATCGGGTCTGGAACAGTGGATTATCAACGGCGCGGACAACGACAAATCAAGCTGCAAGGTCGTGGGAAACTGTCTCGAAATCTATGGAGCACAGAAGGTACACCGCTACAACTGCGCTGCCGGAAACTGGGATTTCTTCATGAAGGCTTCCTCCGCAAAGGCTCAGCCGGTGATTTACTTCCAGTGCGGAGACTTCGATATGAGGTGGTTCGTCGATGTGGGTGCTGGAAAAACGAATGTTACTATGGTCGATAAGGGAAAAACAAAGACATTCTCGGACTTCAACGTTCCGTACAGCAGCACCGAATGCCACAAATTCGGCATCAAGATGACTCCGGACAAGGACGGATGGGCGGTGTTCTCGTGGGTGCTCGATGACAAGGTTCTCGGATCCTACACCACGAATGGTGAGAATGTGCAGACAAGCGCGCTGAAGTACAGTCAGGACCTCAAGTTCCACATTTTTGTCGGAGCATGGGAGAGCGGCGGCACAGCCAATCAGACGACAATCTGGAGCGGCTGGCAATATACTCTGCCATACGAGTTTATAGACTGGGGAGAATAGGGGTATACCTTCATTTCCTACAAGCTGCTTATACAAGTTGTTTTAAACACTTGAATTTGTTAGAGCAGAAAAATGAAATTGAAAATAAGAACAGATAAATGAATAGGATGAAAATTTTGATAATGGCTTTGCTGGTGACGGCGTGCATTAAAAACGGAGGAGAGGCAGTGGAAGAACCATTGCTGAAGGACTTTGCGCTGAAGGTGAATGAGTTGAGCTATCATGCGAATCTTGACAAGGAAAGCGGCATGGCGACAATCGGAGTCATTGAGTACGGCGGATATGTCAGCGGCGTAAGCGTGGACCTCGCGGATGGAGCGACAATAAGTCCCAATCCGAACGATTTTCTCGGAAGTTGGCCGCAGTCGCAGGAATTCATCGTGAGCAAGGGCGAAGTCTCGCAGAAATGGACGGTGAGGCTGACAAAATATGTGTCAGAACTGCCGCAAATTGACGGCAAGGACGTGATTTTCCGCGACGAGTTCGACACCGACGGAGAGGTTAACTCCGAGTTTTGGTCGCTCATAGGCAAGGGCACAGCGGCATGGCAGACAGATATGTCCGGAAAAGCCGAACACTCTTATGTCAAAAACGGCAATCTTGTGCTTGTCATCAAACGTGACGACGACGGGGTTGTACGCTCCGGCGGAATCAGAACTGAGTACAAGGTGGGTATCAAGTACGACTGCCACATCGAGGCCAGAATCAAGTTCTTGGATGACTGCGACAATGCAGGACAGGCGTTCTGGCTGATGCCGGATTCAAGATACCAGATTTACAAGGGCTGGCCGGATGGTGGCGAAATTGACATCCTTGAACATAGCTACATCCATGACTACATCCAGCAGACTGTCCACAGCCATTACATAGATGTCGTTGACCCAAACAACAAATACGCCGGAAAGCCGGTCTATAAGGGATATAACCCAGGTCAGTACAACATCTATGGTCTTGATCTTCTCGAAAACAGCCTCGTATTCTACACCAACGGTGAGAAGACAATGACCTACGAGAACATGCACCTCGACAATGAGTCTGAGATGAAGCAGTGGCCGTTCACTTCGGACTATTACATCATACTCAGTACCAGTCCCGTCGGAGCGAAGAATCTCAATGCTCCGTCATATATGTACGTCGATTGGGTGAGGGTCACGAAACTATAGAAACGGAATCAGAAATTAAAGGCTGTTTTGAATTTTTTGAAACAAATTCCTGAACTAATAACGTCATTAACAAACATCTGACTATGATAAAAAAAACAATGTTGGCAGAGTATTCTGCCCCCGTAGTCTCGGTCATAAGCATTGAGACCGAGTGCGGATTCGCACAAAGCTTCGGCGAAGAGGGTCGTGCCGGTAAACTGACCTATGATTCAGCGGAGAATGACATCACGTTTTAAAGGAGGAGAGCGACTATGAAAAAGTATCTTTCAGCATTTTGTGTCCTCGCTCTCGTTGTGGGGTGCTCAAAGGAAAACATTGCTCCAGTGCAGAGTTCAAATGAAGTTCTGCTTACATCCTATGCCGGTCAGCCTCAGACAAAAACGACAATCGCCGGCAACAAGACCGACGGATTCACGGCGAACTGGGCTGCGGACGACGCCATCGGTGTCTATACGACAGCCGGAACAGCGAACGCCAAGCACACAATCACTGTTTTGTCCGACGGAACGGCAAAGTTCACGGGAAAGGTGGCGGCATCAGAGAACGAGCAAACTCTCTACGCATATTACCCCTATACAAGCAGCGCGACTAGCAATCTTGCGGCAGTTCCGCTAAACCTTCCGAGCGTGCAGACCATGACCGGTGCCTCATACGACGCATCGGCAGCGATTATGGTCGGCAAGCCCCAGGCCGCCACAGTCAACGGAGAGACCTCAGAAATAGGCAACTGGAAGTTCGCACACCTCGGCTCCTACATCAGCATCAGCGTCGCAGGCATAACTGCGGAGACTGTTTCAACGGACGAACTCGTATCGACCGTGAGCATCAAGTCCGAAAGCAAGACACTGTCAGGGGACTTCACTCTCAACCTCGAAAACGGACAGGTGGCATTCAGCAAGACATCGGACGAGGTGAACGTGACTGTTCCGGAAGGCACTACGCTCGGCAATCTTGCGGCATGGGCAGTGACCGCACCATTTGCCCTCGCTGACGAGTACCTTACCATCACCATAGTCACGAACAGGAACACCATCAGCAAGACAGTCAAGCTCACCAAGGAGTTCAAGGCGGGCAATGTCTATACCTTGGGAATCAACATTGACGAAAATTGTGCGGTGAAAAAGGCCTTGGCATTCGCCAAGGAATACTCAGTCTCCGAAAGAACTTGCTATTGGAGAGGAGGAGCGGCAAACAAAAAAGTGTATGAAGTAAGTTCCACAATTGACTGGAAAGTCTCAATCACTGATTCCAATGAGGCTACGGTGACGAAAAACGATGACGGCAAGAGCTTCACCGTCGTGTTTCCGAAGTCAAAGTGGCCTGTAACAAAAAAATATACAGTCACACTTGAGCCTGCGACTGCCATTGAAGGCGTTGCGCCGAAGACAATGGACCTGTTCCTTGCAAGTCACTCGTGGAGGGCCGGTAACAGCAACTGCTTCGAATCTTACGATGACGGTTCGGTAAAACTGACTCTCTCTGCAAATGGAAATGCCTGCCTTCAGACATCAGAGACATTCAAATACGGAAACTATGTCTGGACATTCGAGAACGTGAATATCTCCGAAGGATATTTTGGAACTGACATCTGGGAGAATGGTCTGAATCTTCGTATGAGATATGGCGTGAACACTCATGTAATCTACAGCGGAGGAACTGTTGATCACAACGGTGTCAAGACCAATTTCGGATTCGACAATGGGTGGGGAAAGATATGGGACCACACCGGAGAGTTTTCAGCCGGAACATATCCCGAGAATGTCTCCGACCTTAAATCAATCCGACTTCTCATCAAACCTGTCACAAGAGGTGGCGGGATGAAACCCGTCGAAGGCCTTTCCAAGAAAATCCGGATAAACGATGTTCTCGTGTTCGACAACAAAAATAACAGTGGCGACGTGTGGCGAATAAATACCGCTCTCGGTGGACTGCACTATAAATATGGCATTCTCAACGCTGTCGGTTCCATCGTTATAAAGTCCTTCGACATTGACGAAAATTATTCAAACTACAACGACTGACAATGTTCAAAAGAATTCTGACATTAGCGCTTTCTGCAGTCGTTGCACTGCCCGCATCAGCTCAAGTGACAATCGGTGAGGAGGCTCGGCAAAGAGCCTCCGAACTGGTTACCAAGATGACCCTTGAAGAAAAGATTGACTTTATCGCCGGAGATGCCGACGGATTCCACATCTATGGAGTTCCACGGCTTCGTATTCCCGAAATCCGCACGGCGGATGGCCCGCAGGGATTGCGCAACGACACGCAGAGTACAATGTACCCATGCGGTATCGCGCTTGCATCCTGTTGGAACAGGTCGCTGGCACTGGCCTACGGCAAGTCAATCGGCTCAGACGCGAGGGCACGCGGGGTTCACATCCTGCTCGGTCCCGGAGTAAACATCTACCGGGCACCAATGTGCGGACGCAATTTCGAGTACTACGGAGAAGACCCTTTTCTGACTTCGGAGACTGCAGTGCAGTACATACTCGGAGTGCAGAGCGAGGGCGTGATGGCAACTGTAAAGCATTTCTGCGGCAACAACCAGGAATGGAGCCGGCACCACACATCATCGGACATAGACGAACGGACTCTCAACGAGATTTATTTTCCTGCCTTCCGTAAGGCTGTGCAGGTCGCCGGTGTCGGTTCAGTGATGTCGAGCTACAACCTGCTGAACAGCGTGCACACCTCCGAAAACGAGATCCTTGTCAGGATTCTCAGAGAAAAATGGGGCTTTGAAGGTATATATATGTCCGACTGGGCAGCGACGTACTCAACGATCGGGGCCGCAAATGCCGGTATCGACCTTGAGATGCCGATCGCGCTATACTTCACTCGCGAACTGCTCGGAAAAGCCGTGGAGAACGGAACAGTGAGCGAGAGCGCACTTGACGAAAAATGCCGTCACATCATTCAGACTTTCATTGCCTTCGGCTTCCTTGACCGGGAGCAGAAAGACGAAAGCATTCCACTCGACAATCCAGAGTCCAACAAAGTAGCACTTGAAGTGGCACGTGAAGCTGTGGTACTCCTCAAAAACGACGGGATTCTGCCACTATGTTCAAAATCACACTCAAAGTCTTTAAGAAACATCGTGATTCTCGGTCCGAACGCAGACTGCGTGCCTACCGGAGGAGGCTCCGGATTCGTGAACCCGTATCACACGAAAAGCGTCTTCGCCGCACTTTCCGAGCAAGGCAAAAAGTTGAAAGTCAGCCTCGTTCCATTCGCAGGAAAGATTGATGCCGTTCAGCCGGACTTCACACCTGAACAGAAGGCGGCAATCCGTAGTGCAGATGCCGTGATTTACTGCGGTGGCTTCAATTCCGACCTTGAGCACGAGGACGGCGACCGTCCGTTCGAGATTCCGGCCGCGCAGACCGCCCAAATGCACAGTGCGGTAGAGCTCAATCCAAACCTCATCACTGTCATCAATGCCGGTGGTGGTGTGCGCTTCGCCGATTTTGACGACATTTCAAGAGCTACTCTCATGGCGTGGTATCCGGGACAGGCAGGCGGACAGGCCATAGCTGAAATTCTCACCGGAGCAACTAATCCGAGTGGCCACCTCCCCATTTCCATCGAGGCACGCCCCGAGGACAACCCGACTTTCGGCAGCTACTACGAGAACACGTTCCGTAACCTCAGCAGCCCATATTCCCGTGTCTGCTACAACGAGGGAGTCTTCGTTGGCTACCGAGGCTACTGCCGCAACGCAGCCTTCCCGCTCTACCCCTTCGGCTTCGGACTCAGCTACACCACCTTCGAGTTCTCGGATCTCAGCGTATCCACGCCAGAAGGCGGCAAGGTGAAGGTGACTTTCCGCATCCGCAACACCGGAAAACGCGACGGAGCTACTGCAGCGCAAGTCTATGTCGGTGAATGCTCCCCGACACTCCCCCGCCCTAAAAAGGAACTTAGGGGATATGAAAAGATATTCCTTAAATCGGGAGAAGTCAAGGAAATATCCATCATCCTCGACAACGAGGCATTCAGTCACTACGACACCGCACTCCACGACTTCACTGTAACTCCCGGGAAATACCGAATTTTCGTAGGCGATTCCAGTGCAAACCTCACGCTGACAGCCACCGTTCAGCGGTAAACGATCCCAGAAAACTCAATCCCCTGTTTCAATCTCTCATCATCCAATGCGAATCCTTTCTGTATATATTCATGCAGCCGCTCCGTAGCCCATCTGCGAAAATGTACCGCCACCGGTGACTGTACTCTATAGCCCAGAGCGATTATCATGTCGAGATTACGGATAGGGTAATTTGACTTTGAGTACACTATTACACAAGAATCAAATAACACTAACTATATGGAAAGAAGAGACTTTCTGAAGATTTCTGCGATCACAACAGGGGCGGTGCTTACCATTAATCCTCTTTCGGCGCTCGCGGAGACTATGGTCTCGGAAGAGACTGGAATGGCCGAGTCAAGGTCTGAAGGAGGATATGCCCCAAATCCGAAAATCGCGAGAAAAATTGAAGGCTGCGGACCAATGGACATAAGGAGGCTGAAAATCAAGGTCGGGGCAAAGCGACCATTCTCTATGCTACACATATCAGACAGCCATCTTGTATTGACCGACAGCCGCAATGACGAGAAGAAGGCACAGCTCGCCAAGTTCAGAAACAGGGAGTTTCCATGGGCGGTGCTCTACCACGAGCGGCTGATTGCCTACGCACGCGAGAACCGTCTTCCGATTATCCATACAGGAGACATGATTGATTTCCTTAGTGAAATGGGACTCGACTATGCAGTGGAGGCATTCTCGCACGGAGAATGGATTACGTCCTGCGGTAACCATGAGTTCGCGAACTATATGGGATGGTTCGGTCCGGAAAAAGAGGACGCAGAATTCCAATCAAGGTACTTCGCGCAGGTTCAGGAAGCGTTCCCTGACAACCTCACATTTACGGCAAGGGTCATTAACGGAGTAAATTTCATCACACTCGACGACAGTTTCTATTTTATAACTCAAGAACAATGGGACAATGTCGCTGCAGAATTTGCAAAAGGACTTCCGGTAGTAATGATGATGCACATCCCTTTCTACACACCAAAGCTCTACGACCACACCTCGCACGGTGGCACGAAGTTCTCCTATCTCTGTGGGGCGCCATCCGATACTGAGCGAGAAGACAATCTTACACAACAATTCGTCAAATGGCTCAAAGAGCAACCACAGCTCAAGGCCATTCTCACCGGCCATCTCCACGAGTTCTGGCAGGAACAATTCTCCCCCACCGCTGTCCAATATGTCGTTGGCGGTGCCTTCAGGGGCGATGCCTATCACATCAAGTTTGTGTAGAATGGAGTTGAACTACATTTGAAGAGTTGTAGATATTTTCGTACCTTTGGACAAATTAAACGAAAAACAGTTCCAATGAAGAAAATTCTTGTCATGCTTGCGGCTGCCGTCATGTCCGCATCATTATCCTACGCCCAGAAGTCATGGGAGAGCAACCCTTGTGCATCAAAGGGGAAAATAGTCGCTCCGGTATTGAGCAGTTCGATTGTCGATGAAATTGTCATCGTCTCTGACAATCCGGGAGAATGGAAATTTTCGGCTTCTGTCGAAACTGAGGGAGGCAAGGAGATTGTCAGCATCGTGATGGACGCGCCTCAGCCGTGCGCGCCGGCAAGATTCAACGTCTATTTTACATTTCCTCAGAAAGGAGTGTTCAACACATGGACTTCGGACGTCTCCTGCGGAACCCACCTCGACCCGTTCTGGGGCGGCAGCAACAACTCCAGCGCACTTGCGTTCAGAATGCCGCTCTATGAGTATTTCGACGACAACGACACAAACCGCCTGACAATCGCGTGCAGCGAGAGTTTCAGACGGGTGGAGGCCGCTCTCGGCGTGATGGAGGAGGGCTGCGACATCTGTTCGGAGCTGCGTTTCTTCAGGGAAGCCGAGGCTCCGATGAGTCATTATGAGACCAAGATTCTACTCGACGGACGTCACATGTTTTGGGGAAAGACCATTCAGGACGGCGTCAAGTGGATGATGGAAGAAAAGGGGCTGCACGCCCTTGAGGCTCCTGAAGCCGCTTTCGAGCCGCTCTATTCGACCTGGTACCAGTTTCATCAGAACGTAACCGACAAGGCTGTGGCGGAAGAGTGCAAGCTCGCTGCTGAGCTCGGAATGAAGACTGTGATCCTCGACGACGGATGGCAAACAGAGGACGGAAACAGGGGTTATGCCTTCTGCGGGGACTGGAAACCGACTCCAAAGAAATTTCCGGACATGGCCTCACACGTCGCCGCAGTGCAAAAACTCGGAATGAAATATATGATCTGGTACAGCGTACCTTATGTCGGATTCAACAGCGAGGCATACGCAAAGTTTGAGGGAAAATATCTCTACAACGAACATGGCATGGGCTGCAGCGTTCTTGATCCTCGTTTCCCTGAAGTTCGCGAACATCTTGTAAATATATATGTCAATGCACTGAAAGACTGGAATCTGGATGGGTTCAAGCTCGACTTCATCGACAGTTTCGGGCTGCGGGGAGAGGATCCGGCCGTAAAGGAGAACTATGCCGGACGCGACATAATGAACGTCAACGAGGCTGTGAATGTGCTTATGAAGGAGGTTTCATCTGCGCTGAAGGCCATAAAGCCGGACATTCTCCTGGAGTTCAGGCAGCAATACATCGGACCGGCCATCAGACAGTACGGCAATATGTTCCGCGCCGCCGACTGCCCGGGAAACGCGAAGGACAACAGGATGAGAATCGCATCGTTGAGACTCACGAGCGGCTCGACGGCCGTTCATTCGGACATGATTGAATGGAATCTGAAAGAAACTCCGGAGAATGTCGGACGCGCGATAATTAATTCCATTTTCGGAGTTGTCCAGTATTCAGCGATGTTGAAGGATATTCCGCAGGAGCATCTTGAAGTCATAAAAAAGTGGATATCATTCACGTCCGAGCACCGCGAGACTCTGCTACATAGTGAGTTCCGCCCGCATCACCCAGAACTTGGCTACCCGGTCATCGAGGCGGAAAGCGACACGGAACGCATTGTCGCTGTCTATCAGGACAACGTCGTCGTTGAGGCTGCCCCTCGCGGCAAGCGTCTCTACATCCTCAACGCATCCGACTCTGAGCGCATAGTCATCCGCCGCGGTGAGAAGCTCCGCACCGTAAAGGTTCCTTGCGGAGATTGGAAAGAGGTATTTTGAAAAATCTTTCTCAGGCCGGATACATTGCGTTAATTTTGCAGAAATATCTGGAATATGGAAACATTTGAGGAATACGTAGAGAGGGAGATTATCCCTCAGTATGCGAGATTTGACGCGGCGCACCGGGAGGATCACGTGCGGAGCGTGATTGCCCGGAGTCAGGAACTTGCGAAGTTTTACGATGTGAAGCCGCAGGTGCTCTATCTTGCTGCGGCATATCATGACCTCGGACTTTCCGAAGGGCGCGAGCTGCATCACATTGCGTCAGGACGCAAAATCCGTGAGGACATGGCACTGCGTCAATGGTTCAGCGAGGAGGAGATCGAACTTGCGGCGGAGGCCGCGGAAGACCATCGCGCATCGGGGAAGAATCCGCCGAGAAGCATCTACGGATGTGTAATCGCCGAGGCTGACAGGCAGATTGTACCGGAGACGGTAGTGCGCAGGACGGTGCTTTACGGATTCGACCACTACCCGGAAATGAACCGCCGGCAGATGTGGGAGCGGACGCTCGAACATCTTCATGAAAAATATTCGGAAGGCGGCTATCTCAAACTTTGGATTCCCGAGTCGGACAATGCGGCGAAGCTCGCGGAACTTCGCGTACTCATCGCCGACGAGGCGCGGCTGAGACTGATGTTCGACACGATTTACGAGGAAATAAAGAAACCGTCATTGAAATGAAACAGGATAAGAGCGACAGAAAAATCATCTATATCTCTCTGATATTCATAGTATTGGCAGCGATGTACCTTATGCCCGCCGCTGCACTTGAACAGATGCTTCCGGAAAAGGTTGTCCGGTTCAGGATTGCTTATCCCGTTGCCGCATTGGCACTTATGGGAGCCTATCTCGGCATGGGATGGAAATTCGTGCTGGCGTTCCTTTTCTCCTGCACGGGAGACGCGATGGGAGCCTACGGGAGTTTCTTCGGACAGATGGGATATTTCGCGGCGGCTCACATCATTTTGATTTGGGCTTTTGCCGAAGAACTGTGGAAAGTCAGGAAAACACTTGTCGGACTTGCCGTTACCGCAGCATTAGTCTTCGCGTTTGCTCTTGTCATACCCAAAGTGGCGGAGCCATGGCTGCAAATCGGATGCGGAGTCTATGCCGTCCTCATCACCGCGATGTTCGGGCTGTCGCTTATGCAGCGCTCGCCTCTTTTCGCCATCGGAGCCGCGCTATTTTTGATCTCTGACATGATTTTGTCATGGAACAAGTTTGTTGGACCGGTCACCGCTGAAAAATGGATGATTATGGTCCCGTACTACCTCGGCCAACTGCTGATTTGGCTCGGGGCGACCACCTTAATGAAAACGGGAAGCGGAAACGATGTCAAAGAATGAAAGACGATAAGTGCAAGACATATAGATAAGTCACAAAAGCTTTGAATGGCATGAAGGAAAGAAGCATTCCACAAAAGATTGAAGTGAGAGGCGCGAGAGTGCATAATCTCAAGAACATAGATGTCGATGTACCACTTAACCGCATTGTCGGGATAGCCGGTGTTTCCGGGTCGGGAAAATCATCTCTGGCACTCGGGGTGCTGTATGCCGAAGGGTCGCGGCGCTATCTCGAGTCACTTTCGACCTACACGCGCAGGCGCATGACGCAGGCCTCAAAGGCTCTCGTCGATGAGGTTCTCTACGTCCCGGCAGCGCTCGCAATGCACCAGAGACCGGGGATTCCCGGCATAAGAAGTACTTTCGGAACCGGCACAGAACTGCTGAACAGTCTGCGGCTTATGTTCTCCCGCCTCGCAAACCACCGCTGTCCGAACGGACACTATCTCGAACCGTCGCTGAAAGTGGCCGCCGGGCAGGAACTCATCTGTCCGGTATGCGGAGAGCATTTCTATGCACCGTCCGCTGAAGAGCTGTCGTTCAACAGCCAGGGAGCCTGCCGGAACTGCGACGGGACCGGAACTGTGAGGACTGTGGACGAGAGCACGCTCGTACCGGACGAGAGCCTCTCCATTGACGAGGGCGCCGTTGCTCCGTGGAACACACTGATGTGGTCGCTGATGACTGATGTCTGTCGTGAGATGGGAGTACGCACCGACGTACCTTTCAAGGACTTGACGCCGAAGGAAAGGGATATTGTATTTCACGGACCGGCTGAGAAAAAGCACATCTTCTACCACGCGAAGAACAGCAATCAGGCCGGTGAGCTGGATTTCACCTACTACAACGCCGTCTATACCGTAGAGAATGCACTCGCCAAGGTTAAGGACGAGAAGGGCATGAAGAGAGTGGAGAAGTTTCTCCGGCTCGATGTCTGTCCGGACTGTGGCGGAACGAGACTGTCGGACGCCGCGCGTGCCCCGAGGCTGAGGGGGATTTCATTGGCGGAGGCTTGCACGATGACGCTCACGGAACTCGTAGGATGGGTACGTGGGGTGCCGGAATCGTTGCCCGAAGACATGAGACCGATGGCCGAGAGCATCTGTGAGTCCTTCATCGACACGGCAAAGAGACTGCTCGACCTCGGAATCGGTTACTTGACGCTCGATCGTAGCGCGGCCACCCTCTCCACTGGGGAAAGGCAAAGGATGCAGCTCGCTCGGGCTGTCCGCAACAGGACGACAGGGGTGCTCTATGTGCTTGACGAGCCGTCCATAGGTCTGCATCCGGCTAACATCGTGGGACTTACCGGAGTGATGAACGACCTGATTGCCGACGGGAACTCCGTGGTTCTCGTTGACCACGACACCCAGATTCTCAAGGAGTCCGACTGGATGATTGAAATGGGCCCGGGAGCCGGTGCAGACGGCGGCCAGGTGATAGCGCAGGGAACTGTTGATGACATCGGGAACAATCCGGCATCGCGGATAGGGCCGTTCCTTTCAGGAGCGGCAAATGACTGCAAATCGACAACCGGAATTATGCAAACAGGCATATTGTCAAGCTCTGGTAAAAGCGGAATTTCTCTTCGCAATAATAAAGACCTCTTCGCCAAGGGCACAATCTCGATGCGTACTGCAGCGCTCCACACAGTCAAACCGCTTGAGGTGCGTATTCCGAAAGGCAGGCTGACTGTCGTGACCGGAGTTTCGGGTTCGGGAAAGACCACAATGGTGCTTGAAAGCCTCATTCCGGGCCTTCATGCAAAAATCAGCGAAGCAAAACTGCCGGACCATGTCCTTTGCATCGAGGCCGATGGCATAAGACAAGTAAAGCTCATCGACGCCTCCCCCATCGGAATCAACGTCCGCTCCACCGTGGCGACCTACGCAAATGTCCATGACGAGCTCCGCAAGGTTTTTGCCAAGACACCCGATGCGAAGAAATGCGGCTACAAGGACGGGGACTTTTCCTACAACACCGGCAGGCTGCGCTGCCCGACCTGCGACGGGACCGGTGTCATCAGCCTTGACGTCCAATTCCTCCCTGACGTGAACATCCCCTGCCCCGACTGCCGGGGTTCACGGTACTCGAGACAAGCCGGACTCGTACATCGCGAGAATGCGGCCGGTGAACGGCACTCTCTGCCTGAGCTTATGGACATGGACGTCAATCATGCGACAGATGCATGCGCGGACCTCAAACTCGTTAGCCAAAGACTTAATGTGCTGAAGGGTCTGGGGCTCGGTTACCTGACTCTCGGAGAGGAGACCCCGAGCCTTTCCGGAGGTGAGGCGCAGCGGCTCAAACTTGCAAGTGAGATGGGGCGGGGTCAAGAAGATTCTGTGTTTGTCTTTGACGAGCCGACCATAGGACTCCACCCGTCCGACGTTCGGACGCTTCTCGATGTGTCCCACAGGCTCATCGCCCATGGCGCCACGGTCATAGTCATAGAACATGATCTCGATGTCATCCGCAGCGCCGACTACATCGTCGACATGGGTCCCGGTGGCGGCTCCGAAGGCGGCACCATAGTCATCTCCGGCACGCCGTCTGAAGTCCGCGCCTGCCCCAACAGCCTGACAGGAAAGTTTATGTAGAAAAAAGCATTACAGCAATAGCACATCAAAAAAACAGAGGCATCGAAACCGAAGATGTGTGTGAGTACAAGGCGCACCTATTCGGTTTCGTATTTATCCAATGCCTCGGCCATGAGGGCACGCCCCTTCTCGGCGATTTCCTCGCCCTTGGCATAGTCGGTGATGGTGCTGTAGGAATCGAAACTCATCTTCACGAGAATGTCCGGCTTGTACATCTGGAGCTGAAGGTTGGCTATTGTGCGGAGCATCAGGGAGAAAGTACGAGAAAGGACAGAGTAGTAGTTGTCGTCCTCGACGATAAACGGCATCTTTGCAGCGACAACCTCTCCCTCAAGCCTGCGGACCTTCTCCTCGGCTGAGCGTCCCTCCTTGAACACTCTCTGCGCCTCACCGCCCATAGCCTTGACCATATCAAGCACAGAATGACTTTTCTTCGCTGAAATCGGTGCAAGGATGGAAGCGATCTCATCCTTCAGTTCCGGATCTGCCCTGCGAGCCTCCTCCAAGTCTTTGACATACTTTGAAATCTTTTGCGAATCAAGCTGATTTACATCAAAAGAAACAAGAATATCATGCCCATTTCGGGGAACAATGCTGAAAGGTGCAGTGTTCACAGCACCGCCGTCGATGAGCGTGTGGTAGCCGTACTTGACAGGACGGAAAAGCGACGGGATGGAAATCGAGGCACGGACTGCGTCGAACAGCTTGCCTTCCTTGAAAACAACTTCTTCGCCGGTGTAAAGGTCGGTCGCCACGGCACGATATGGAATGCGCAAATCCTCGATGTTCACATTCGGAACGACTTTCTTGATCGCTTCTATGACCCTCTCACCCTTGACAAGATAGCTTTTGCTCAATGATACGTCCAGAAGTGACAGAAGCTTGTAGTTGTTGAGCTGAAACAGCCATTTCTTGAAGTCCTCAAGACCGCCGGCGGCATAAATTCCGCCCACGAGCGAACCTATGGAACAACCCGCCACTGAGGTGATGTTATACCCTCTGCTTTCAAGTTCCTCGATTGCGCCGATGTAGGCAAATCCGCGCGGCCCTCCGCTGGAGAGCACAAGCGCAACGTCCTTTGTACCAGACATAATCAGTCCTATTTACTTAAAAATTCAAATTTCCTTTCATGCGTCCTGCGTATAGGTTTTCAACGCCAATTTCTTAACCAGCATAACAAAGCCGCCTGTGAGAATGAGGTTCAGCACAATCGTGAGGACGGAAATCAGCAGCAGCGGTCCTCCGAGATTGTAGCTTATCGCGATAAAGATTACGCCGGCCCCGACTTCTCCTCGGGTAAACATTCCTATCGAAAGAGCCAGCCTCTCGCTGAACTTGCGGTCACGGTAAAAGGCCAGCGGCATAAGCTTTCCAATGTTCGAGAGCAACGAAACGACAACAACATGCACGGCAATCATCCCCCACGACATCATAGGCAGCGATGCAGTCACCGAGTCCGGATTTGCCGGCTGCGAGTTCATGTCAAGTCCTATGAACTGCGGCATACTCACACCGACAAGGAACATGAAAAAATATGAAATGGCCGTCGAGACTTTCTCCTCTGTCTTTGACTCAATATGCTGCGGCTTCATCACCATTCCGAGCACAAAGGCCGGAAGAAGGACCTCAATATGTATTCCTTCGTGAGGACCGAGAAAATATTCCGAAACATGACATATTCCTTGTGTAAAGACAATTACGATGACTGAATATCCGAGAATCGCTTTCCAGTCCTGCCGCATGCCATACCTGCCCATCTGCTTCCATCCGAAAACCAGAAGAAATATGACAACCGTCAAAATCACCGCCATCTGCCATTTCATTCCTATCATGAATACCTGAAGCGGAATCATCAGCAATATGGTGTCAAGGTCATCGAAAATCGCGAGCACCTGGATTTTCTTGTACATCCAGCTCGACTTCAGCCTGAGGGCGGCAAGCATTGTGAATAGGATACCTGCCGACGTCGGCGCCGCAAAACGGCTTATGAGCAACGTTTCTTTCCACAAGTCACCGCTTCCCCACTGGGTTGACGGAAAGAGGACAAAAATGTAATATAGCGCAATCAGTAACCAAGGCATCGCCGCCGCGACCATTGCGACAAAATAATCCAGCGCATACGATTTCCACCGGCTCTTGTCAATCTCGAACTCACGTCCTACATTTATCATGATGAACGCGAGACAGATGTACAGGAATATGTCGGTGACGACTTTGACAGAACGGGTCGCATCGCCCGCGACAAACGGAAGAACCTGCGAAACCGCAAGTCCCACAAGGAGAAAGACAGAAAAGGAGAGAACTTTCTTCATCTAAGAATATTTTGTTACTCCGAATTTAAATTTCGGGGCACAAATATACAAAAACGCCGCAAATCTGGCAATATTAAAAAATCCGAAGGGTGGTTTTGTTTCCCCTCCTCCGGACTTCCTCCCACTACAAAGCATGGTTCTGGAGACGAAACTCCGCCATCTTCTCGTATTTCGTCCCCGGACGGCCGTAGTTTGCGTACGGATAGATGGAGATTCCACCGCGAGGGGTGAAAATTCCGGTCACCTCTATATACTTAGGATCCATCAACTTAATCAGATCCTTCATGATTTTGTTCACGCAGTCCTCATGGAAATCGCCATGGTTACGGAAACTGAACAAGTAGAGTTTCAGGCTCTTGGACTCAACCATACGTTTGTCGGGCATATAGGAAATCTTGATTTCCGCGAAGTCCGGCTGCCCGGTAATCGGACAAAGGCTCGTGAATTCCGGACAGTTGAACTGTACCCAATAATCATTGTCCGGATGCTTATTGATGAATGACTCCAGCACTTCCGGAGCGTAGTCCTGCCTATATTCGGTCTTCTTGCCAAGCGCAAGGAGGCCTTCCTTCTCTCGTCCTTCCATAATTATAAGTCCTTTATTTTAAATATGTTATAGGAGATATTATTGTCATACACATCCTCTCCCTCATGTTTTTTGAGCGCCTTCACGACACGGATGGTCAATGGAAGGGCGATGATTTCATAGACGGTCTTGAGAATGACCTGCCAGAGCATCAGCCACGGGAGCTCGGACGACGGAATTACTCCCCCGAAGGCAAGCGGGAAGAATATGAGGCTGTCGCAGCTCTCTCCAGCGACAGTGCTCAAAATTGCACGGAGAGAAAAGCGCTTCGCTCCATCGTGGATCTTCATTTTGCTCATGACGAAAGCGTTGGCGAACGAACCTACGATAAAGGCCACAAATGATGCGGCGGCAATGCGCGGGGCGAGTCCGAAAATGGCGTGAAAGCCTTCCTGATTCTCCCAATATGGTGCAGGAGGAATGACATCGCACAGGGCACCCATTGCAACAACGAAGAAATTCATTGCGAACCCGGCCCAAATGAGCAGACGCGCCTTGGCATAACCCCAGACCTCGCAGACACAGTCATTGATGATGTAGCTCACCGGGAAAATAAGAAGACCGCCGGTCAAGGAAATCGGACCGACTGCGATTTGCTTTGTTTCAAGAAGATTTGCCGTGATGAGGCAAACGCAGAAGAGGATGCTGAAAAGCATAAACAGCACACTCACGTTTTTTTGTGATTGCATAAATCTTGTTTTTAGAGGTTTCAACTACTCCGGGTATATTCCCGCCCGGTAGCCATAACCAAAACAGCCCCGGGATAAGATTCTAGTATTTCAAAAGCGGACGCAAAATTACACAATTTTTCACAAGATGCAAAATTTCGTCCCGAATGCGGCAATCGCAACATTTCATAACAAAGACATACTCGTGTGCGGAGTATACGATAATTTTGCAGCCGTTTCCGGAGAGTCGGATTTACGGCTGCTCCGAAGTAATGTAGTGTTTTAATTTAATTTTATATTGTTATGGATTTGTTTCTTCACTTTGCAAGCTGTATGAACACGAATGCGCAGTTCATAATAATCGCTTGTCTCGTAGCTGTCGTTGCAGTTCCTGTTCTCGGATGGTTGATTAAGGAAAATCACAAGCATCACGTGATTAGTTGGGACAGCACTGACAGCAACCACTACCTCGACTAATATAAGAGTCGCGGTGGACATTTAAAAGAAGAATTGATGCATGTTTTATGGAAATGAATGATAATACGGCTGTTACTCAGGAGAACATAATTGTTACAACAACTACGCATAAACATCTTAAAGAGTTATGTCGTTTTCTGTCCGAGTACGCCGCAAAACTACTGTCAAGCGGCACGACGACCATAAGGACGGAGAAGAATGTCGTGAGAATTGCCGAATCATACGGGGCTTTGGCGGATTTTGCCGTACTTCCCAACGAGATAATGCTGACCCTGTGGGACTGCAAGCGTGAGCACTCATACACAGTGAACTGCAAAATCAGTGAAACTTCATTGAACTTCGACGCCATTACACGACTCAGCGCACTCAGCTGGAAGATTTCAGACAACAATCTAAGTCTTGACGAGGCATGGAAAGAGTATGAGAACATACTCCGCGTGCCACGTCTGCCGTTTCCGCTTGTAACATTTCTCGTCGGCTGCGCCAACGCGTCGTTCTGCCGTCTGTTCAACGGAGACTGGATTGCCATGGCGATAGTTTTCGTGGCCACAGTTTGCGGGTTCTACCTCAAGCACGAAATGATTATCAAGCAGAGACTTAACGTTCAGTTTTCAATCATAGCGTCGAGCTGTCTGTCAGCAATAATAAGCTGCTCGGGATATGTGTTCGGATGGAGCGGAACGCCGGACATCGCGTTGGCCACCAGCGTGCTGTGGCTTGTCCCCGGAATCCCGTTCATCAACGCGATGAGCGACCTCATCTACGGACACTATGTCTGCTGCCTCAGCCGTTTCATACAAGCAATAATCACGACAATTTCCCTTTCTCTCGGACTGTGCCTTGCACTCATGATAATGCAGATCAATTATGTTTAACATGTCTATTCCATTAGCGATTATTTCGGACGGATTGTTTGCAGCGATTGCAGCAATCGGTTTCGGCAGTATAAGCAACATTTCAAAGAACAGTTTCCTCGGGTGCGCGATACTTGCGGCGACGGGGCACATGACACGGTTCGTGCTCATGGAGTATTTCGGTGTCCACATCGTCCAGGCAAGCTTCTTCGCCGGCCTCGCAATCGGACTACTTTCGCTCCCTGTTGCGAAATGGAGAAAATGCCCGGTGGAGGCGCTCTCATTCCCTGCCCTGCTCCCGATGATTCCGGGAATGTACGCATACAGAGCCGTAAATGCACTTGTGCTCGCCATCATGGCATCCGGGGAAGAAACATTCTCCCACTACCGCAACGTTTTCCACTACAATGCGCTCATCTGCCTCATTGCCATAGTTTTGATGGTGCTGGCGACTATGATTCCTATCTTCATCTTCAAGAAATTCTCCTTTTCCGTTACGAGGGGCGAATAAAAAGCAGTCTGCCACTAAATAATAACTGCTGAATTTCTCTCGAAGTTCAGCAGCCTGAAAAATTAATGCATATAAAGTACTGATGAAAACAGTACTATGTGGCCAATATACCGCTTTACTACTCTGTCACGATATCCTTGATTTCCCTCATGCGAAGTCTCTGATTCTTCTTGCTTTCTGCGCCGTTGAGACGCCTCATCTTGTCAAACGCAGTGAAAATGCTGCCAGCGATGCAGAGAACTACCATAATGAAAAATACTACGAGTTTCATAATTGTATGATTTAATTGTTTATATTCAAAAACGTGGTACAAAAGTACGACGGACTCGAAAGAATGAAAAGCATTGGTTATGAAACATACGAATACCGGCAATCGCAGGAGGTGGGCTTGAGGATTGGGAAATATTCCGTAACTTTACGTCGTTTTCGCGGAATTTGGAGATATTATGAACGAATATCCCGAAAAAACAGGATTTCAGATTTAACGCAGACTATAATGAGTATGGAGAAATTCAGGTATTATGTAAAATCGACGAGGCTTCGCACATTGCCGCTATCGCTTGCGGGAATAATAACCGGAATCGGGCTTGCGGCGGCGGACTATCGCATAAATTGGGGAGTCGCGGCTCTTGTTGCGCTGACTGCCGTGTGCCTTCAGATTCTGTCCAATGTCTCGAATGAATATGGGGACTGCCTCAGCGGCACCGACGGCGACGACAGACAGGGTCCGAACTACTCCAAGGGACATCTTGGCGACAAGGACTACCGCAGGATGGTCGCGTTTTGGGCAGTGATGAGTTGCATATCCGGTGCGGCAATGGTCTACACGTCTTATGGGACATTCCTGCAGCTTGAGCCGATTATGCTGATTATTCTCGGAGCAGCCGCCGTCATGGCAGCAATAAAATATACGCTCGGGCGACACCCATACGGATACAGCGGCCACGGAGACATCGCCGTATTCATATTTTTCGGAATAGTTTCGGTGCTCGGAGCATATTTTGTCGTCGCGCACGAGATTCCGTCGTTCTACCTTCTTATGCCGGCGTCGGCAATCGGACTGTTCAGCGTGGGCGTGCTGAACATCAACAACATCCGCGACATGAAGACAGACGCCGCGACAAGAGTCACCATTGCGATAAGGTTGGGAGAAAAGAAAGCGAGGATATATCAGACGCTCCTGATTGTCGGAGGCTGGGCACTGCTGCTCGGCTATGTCTTCGGATGCAGAATGTTCGACTGGCGGCACTGCCTGTTTCTCGTTACGCTTCCGCTCTATGCCATCCACCTCATCGGAGTTTGGAAGCACAACGGTCATGCCCTCGACAAGTACTTTCCGGTGTTGGTAATGGGAACTTTCGCCCTGTCAATTCTCCTTGCCGTCGGATTCACTGCTTATCTGTGGCAGTGAAGCGACGTACATCCGGCAAATGCCGAACGTGAGGGGCGTGTGGCTAACGGACGCAAAGCCGCAGGATGACAGGATGGCCTTGAAGCGCTTAGGAAGTGGGAAATTCAGGACAGAAGCGGGGAGGTAGCGGTAGGCTGCCTTGTCACCGCTGACCTTGCCTCCCACCCATGGAAGTATCTTCAGGAAATACAGCTTGTACAGCGCAAGAAGCAGCCTATTCTGAGGTACGGAAAGTTCCAGTATCACCAACCTGCCGCCCGGGCGGAGCACACGGCGCATCTCGCGCAGCCCCTGCTCGAGATGTTCGAAGTTCCTCACTCCGAATCCCACACAGATCCCGTCGAAACTGTCATCAGCGAACTCCAGCGCCTCGCAGTCTCCTTTCCGCAGTTCAATCCGGTCGTCAAGACCAAGCCTCGCGACCTTTTCACGTCCTCCGGCAAGCATTCCGTCCGAGAGGTCGATGCCGGTAATCCTGGCTTTCTTCGAGCGCCTGGCCACGGCAATCGAGAAGTCCCCTGTTCCACAGGCAACATCAAGTATATGAAAATCAGCATCCTTCGGCAGAAGTTTTCGCACGGCGCGACGACGCCATATCTTGTCGATGTTCAGCGAAAGTATATGGTTCAAGGCATCATATTCCGGAGCGATGCTGTCAAACATCTTCTCTACAGCTTCCTTTTTTGGCATATCGTGAACAATGTCACCGGGACAGTCCTCTGACAACATTGGCAGAGACTTCGGCAAAGCGGGACAAAGATAGCTTTTTTCCGGCAAAGGCACAGACTTTGACGCAAATATGAGCCGCATTTTCTTATGACAATTTGTCACTGGAATTGCTGGCACAAGGTAAGACTAAGACAATTTATATGGAAAAGAAAGAAATTCCGGTTCTCCTGCTCACCGGCTATCTCGGAAGCGGCAAGACTACGCTCCTCAACAGGATTTTGGCGAACAAAAAGGGTATACGTTTCGCCGTGATTGTCAATGATATAGGCGAAGTGAACATAGACGCGGATCTCATCCAGAAAGGCGGAGTGGTCGGAAAGAAGGACGAGAGTCTCATAGCTCTCCAGAACGGCTGCATCTGCTGCACGCTCAAGGCAGACCTCATTGAGCAGATTTATGAAATCATGAGGATGCAGAAATTCGACTACATCGTCATCGAGGCCAGCGGAATTTGTGAACCTGAACCTATCGCGAGGACAATCTGCAGCATTCCGACCTTCGGCGGTCTCTACACGAAGTACGGCATCTGCCGGCTCGACAACATTGTCACCGTTGTGGATGCGATGAGAATGCAGAGCGAGTTTGACTGCGGCGACACCCTCGTAATGAAAAACATCGACGAAGAGGATATCGAAAACCTTGTAATCCAACAGATTGAGTTCTGCAACACCGTTCTCCTCAACAAGGCATCGGAAGTTTCGCCGAAGGAACTCGAACGCATAAAGGCGATCATCCGCGAGCTTCAGCCGAAAGCCGAAATTATAGAATGCAACTACGCGGATGTCGAACTCGACAAACTGCTGAACACCCACTTGTTTGACTATGACAAGGTGTCAGCCTCAGCAGGCTGGATCAAGGGCATTGAGACTTCCGAGGAGGATGCTCACAAAGCGGAACATGAGGAAGATGAGCACGAGCACGGACACCACCATCACCACGAACATGATGGCGGTGAGGTTGAGGAATACGGAATTGGCACTTTCGTCTATTGCCGTCGTCCGGCCTTCGACATGAACAAGTTCGACAATTTCGTGGCGAAGAAATGGTCGCGCAACATCATCCGCGCCAAGGGTCTATGCTACTTCAGCGACGACACCGACATGTCCTACCTCTTCGAGCAGGCAGGCCGTCAGTTCCAGCTCAAGGCCGCCGGCAAGTGGTACGCCACCGCTCCCGAAGAAGACCTGAAGGAAATCGCTCGCCAGGACCCGGACTTCATGAAAGACTGGGACCCGAAATACGGCGACCGCATGCAGAAGCTAGTATTCATCGGCCAGCACCTCGACAAGGAGCAAATCACCAAAGACCTCGACTTCTGCCTCGTCAGCGAGGAGTAGCAAGCACAACAAATGTCAAGATGCAGACGAGCCTGCGGTGAGATTGTATGTGTTCAAGATTATTTTGTCACGACAAGACGACCGACAGCACGGAATCTCTCAATCATATTGAGAATTCGAGTCTCATAGGCTTTATCTGTAGTCGTTTTGATTGTCTTTTCCTTTGACTTGTCCTCAAGGAATGGGAAAAGAGCGATGTTGTCGGCTTCTTTTCCGTTCTCATCGACATGCAAGAGCATAAGAGTTGCAATGGTGAGCGAGCGGTAGTGAAGTTCCGGCCACTGAGTGCCGTCCTTTTCAACAATTCTGATGATTCCCTCCCCCTTTCCAGTGCTCTCAAGAGTATACTTCCTTTCAAGAGACTCAATCATATAATAGGTGTTTGCTTTGGGTTCCAAGGATTTCAATGCAAAGTTCACTGTCGATTTGGCACTGTTGAAACGAATAACAAGATTTTCCTGTCCGCTGCCAACCTCATCATTAATGATAGTCCACCAGTCTCCGGAAAGCATGATGTCCGCCTTGGAGCAAGAATTGAGAAATAAAGATGCGACAAGAGTCAAAATAATGATAAATGTCTTTTTCATAACTATTTTTGGTTAATTGTTTTCGCAAAGGAAAGGATAATTTCACATCTTTGCAATAAGTAATTTTACTTAGAAACCCCTCCAAAGGTGGGTCAATGCCGTACAAATCGTGCAAATTTTATCAAAAGTTTGATAATCACAAATGCAATAATTATATTCGCGGTAAAAGGTGTAGAGCATGGAATATAACGAACTTGAGAATCCGTTTGTCGTATGAAAATATGTCTCCGACAAATACTTCATACCTTCGCTCAAACAAAGATTTCGGACAATTTCAACGCATTCTTTATAGATTTAATAGAATATCTATGAAAATTTCACATTTCTCAGGAAAATTCTTTTTCGGGATTATGCTGTGTCTCGGGCTGTCTGTGACTGACGCTGTGGCACAAGATTATTACGAAGACCACAAGAAGGGTGACCCTTACAGGTTTGAAGAGCCGGACGGTTTTGTATGGTACAAGGATGTCAAGAACGGGGCGGTGCAGGTCTATGACAAGGACATGAACGTCCTGATTCCGCGCTCGCGTGGCTACAAAAGCTGCACATTCAGGGAAAGTTCCGGGATGTTCAGCCTCGGAAAATTCTACACAAGCGCTGACGGGGAGAATGTTACTTTATATATAGGACTCGCAAAGAAGGACGGAACGGAGGTCATCAGGTGGGAGAATCACTACACGAGCGGCTACAGGACAAAGAAGGGAAACCGTTATGTCGTCAAGAAGGACGATTTCGTCGGAGTATGCGATTCCACCGGACGCGAACTGATTTCTCCGGATTTGGGATATACGTCGTGCACCGCCACCCACGGCTGCTACAAGGTCGGTAACAAGAAATATGTCGGGCTACATGACTACGAAACCGGTAAGGTAATGATTCCGCTGTCGAGACGCTACACCAACTTCTCGTTCAACACTGTCAGGAACTATATTCCGGTGCGCCGCGGCAGTCTTAAAGGAGCATGTCTGATGGACGGGACAGAGGTCGTGCCTCCGGTTTGGTACGACTGCGTCTATAACGACAAAACGGGCTGCTTTATGGTGAGACGCAGCGCTGACACTTTGTGGGAAAAGACAGGAATCACAATACAGGAATAGCAGGTATGATCATCACGGTTGCGAGGCAATGCGGATGCGGTGCGCTTGAAGTCGGCCAAATCTTGGCAAGACACTATGGCATACCGCTTTATACACGAAAGTCGCTAATGGAGGCGGCGCGTGGGAAAGGGCTTCTATCTGAAATGGAGGCTTTCTTCGAGGAACGTCCTGTCGATGAACTTATGTCCGCAATCACCTTTTCCTTTGAGCGGGAAGACATACAGGAGAAGTTCTGCAGGGCGTTCAGAAAAATTGTCGGAGAGGGGGACTGCGTGCTCATCGGAAGGTGCGGCAACTTCATTTTCAGAGACAGAAAGGACCTTGTGTCAGTCTTTCTCCACGGGGAAACGGAGCGAAGAATCGTGCATATAATGGAGTCAGAGGGGCTTTCCCGCACAGAGGCAGAGGAATTTGTCCGCAATACGGACGACCGGAGAGTATCCTATCATAAGTTCTACACCGGCCTCAACTGGGGAAATGCGCCGGACTATGACATTTGCCTCGATGTCTGCCGAGTCGGAGCTGATAAGGCAGCCGAACTGATTGAGGAATATGCAGATGCCGCAGGACTGCACTCCCCTGCCCAGATCGTACCGGAGAGAAAAATATGAAATACGTCATACAGTTTCTGATTATCGCGGCCTTTGCCTTTATCGGTGAACTGCTGCACTGGTTCATCCCGCTGCCGATTCCTGCAAGCATTTACGGGATTGTCTTGCTTTTCATCGCTCTTGAGCTGAAATGGGTGAAAGTCAGTGACATAAGGGAAGTTAGCTCTTTCCTTATCGCTGTCATGCCGATAATGTTCATTCCCGCGGCAGCCGGTCTGATGGAGTCATGGGGCGCCGTAAAATCGTCAGTGTGGGAATATGCCCTCATAACCATTGTCAGCACATTCGTCGTCATGGGAGTCTCCGGCGCCGTCACGCAGTTTGTCATATGGCGCGGAAAGAAGAATGAGCAGGTTAAGAAACGTAGCGAAACGGAGACAAAGTAATATGTCACAGATATTTGAATCATCGGTATTCTTCGGAGTATTCATAAGCCTGTCGTCCTATATTTTCGGCATTTGGCTAAAGAAAAAGACCGGATGGGCACTCGCGAACCCGCTGTTGGTGTCCATCATTCTGGTCATTGCGACGCTTTCCTTGCTCGGAGTGAGCTATGAAAGCTATGCGCGTGGAGCGGAGATAATCAGCTATCTTCTGACTCCTGCGACAATCTGTCTTGCGGTGCCTCTGTATCAACAGGTTGAACTTCTCAGGAAGAACTGGAAAGCCGTTGTCGCCGGCATCAGCGCAGGCGTCCTGTCCAGCCTTGTCTGCATCCTGCTGCTCGCCCTGCTGTTTCATTTTGACCACGCGGCATACGTCACCTTCCTTCCGAAGTCAATCACCACAGCCATCGGGCTCGGAGTCTCCGAAGAACTCGGCGGCTACATTCCTGTGACGGTCGTCTCCATCATCATCACAGGAGTCCTGGGCAACATATTCGCTGAAAAATTCCTCCGCCTTCTCCACATCAGCGAGCCGATAGCCAAGGGCATAGCCATCGGAACCGCCTCCCACGCGGTCGGCACGGCAAAGGCAATGGAGATGGGCGCGGTGGAAGGTGCAATGAGCAGCCTCTCGATAGTCGTCAGCGGCATACTCACCGTCGCCGGAGCATCAGTGTTTGCATTGTTTATCTGAGAAGCTGTTTATTATTGTTACATATTCGTTCTTTTGGTGTCTTTTTGCTCATATTTTCCGTATATTTGTCTCTGACTTGGGATGTCATCGGAAGCCGTCATTGGCGACTTTATAAAATTTTGTGTGTGATATGGAAGATAGAAATTTTGAGATTGAGCTGGCGCGGTTTATCGTGGAGAAGACTCGCAGGAGTCTGTTCCTGACGGGAAAGGCCGGGACTGGAAAGACGACATTTCTGAGGGACATCACAAGACACACGAAGAAAAAGCACATTGTGCTGGCCCCGACGGGCGTTGCGGCGGTCAATGCAGGGGCGATGACGATTCATTCTTTCTTCCAGTTCGGGCTCGGGGCCTATGTGCCGGGAGTGGTGGCGCCGCAGACGGGCTATCTCATCAGAAAGGCAAAGCTTGACCTTATACGCAACCTCGACCTCATAATCATAGATGAGATTTCAATGGTGCGGGCCGACCTGCTCGACCACATCGACGCGGAACTCCGCAGGATACGGCGCAGCTACCTTCCGTTCGGCGGGGTGCAGCTTCTGATGATAGGCGACCTGCAGCAGCTTCCTCCGATTGCGCACGGTGAGGAGGAGATGATTCTGAGACAGCACTATAAGTCTCTGTATTTCTTTGACTGCAAGGCTCTTCAGAATTTGGAGTATTCCTGCATAGAATTGAAGAATGTATATCGCCAGAATGATTCTCATTTTGTGGATATTCTCAACCGCGCACGCATCGGCCGTCTCACGCCTGAAGACATCGATGAACTTAACACGCGATATCAGCCCAGATTCATGCCCCGCCCTGAAGACAACTACATCCGCCTTGTCACGCATAACCGCATGGTACAGAACGTGAACGAGGGAGAGATGACAAAGCTCGACGGCGACGAATATGCCTTTGACGCAAAAGTCACCGGGACGTTTCCCGCGGAATCTTTCCCGACTGCGGAACGGCTTGTACTGAAGAAGGGCGCTCAGGTGATGTTCATCAAGAATGACCCGGACAAACGCTTCATCAACGGCACCCTTGGTGAGGTCTGCTACCTGTGGAAGGACAAGATTAAGGTCCGGATTGCGGACACGGGAGTCACGATTGACGTCGAGCCGATGGAGTGGGAGAACATACGCTATCAGTTAGACGAAACGGACAAGACCGTACATTCCACCACGATAGGCAAGTTCAGGCAATATCCGGTGCGCCCGGCCTGGGCCATCACCATCCACAAGAGCCAGGGTCTGACATTCGACCGCGCGATTATTGACGCAAGGGCAGCCTTCTCGCCAGGTCAGGCATACGTCGCGCTGAGCCGCTGCCGTTCACTCGAAGGAATCGTTCTCAGCTCCCCTCTCCGCGCCTCGGCATTCATGACCGACACGACCATAGACGATTTTCTCCAAAGCCGTCTCGCCGATGCCCGAGCGCTTGCCTCCGAGGTCTCCTTCGTCCCCTTTGACTACGACCGCAGCAAGGACAGGCCGGAGCCGAAAATCGGCAACAAAGTCGCTTCCAGGCCATCTGTTGGCATTGGCGGAACAGAGGGCATCAATACGAAACTTGTCGCTGCCCTGAAATCCTGGCGGCTCGAAAAAGCGCATGAACTCAATATTCCGGCATTCTACATCCTCAGCAACAAGGTCCTCGACAACATCGCGGCATATCTGCCTCACACTCAAGAAGAACTCCTCGAAGTTCCGGGCATCGGTCCGGCAAAGGCCGAAGGCTATGGCGCGGCGATCCTAAAAATAGTGCAGGAAAACCAGGTCTAATCCGGCGACATCGATGTCAGGAAAATAGTCCCAGAAGACACCATAGCGAAAGTGCCCTTCTTCCGTCACGCCCACCCGAACGCTACGCGCCTAAAAGACATCTACGACGCCTACCATGGCACAATCCCCTACTCCCACATCCGCTTCGTCCTCGCCTCGCAAAGTTGATTACTTCATGCCTGCAACAGACGATGAGAAGCCCCACCGGCATAATTTCAGTTAAGCCGGCTAAAAAGCGTCGCGTTTCTTGCCGATAAGAAACCTCATCTTTGTGCCGGCATTTGTTATTTTTATGCCGATAGGGATTGAGGACTATTACAGGAAACTCCTTGCTATTTCAGAATCAAATATTGACAACGATCCATTACCAAGCCGCAAAAAGGGAAGTAAACTCATATCACGAAATCTATAAATTCACCACCTTTGTCCTGGGGTCACACGTGGCTTCCAACAAAAGTAGCCGATATGAATCGAAAAGTACAATTCCTTCTGTACAATATGCCGGAAAACAGCGGCAAAGTACAGGTTGTCATAAAAGATGAAACAATATGGTGTACCCCAAAAGCGATGACGCAAATGTTTGGAGTCGATGTCCCCGCCGTCAGCAAGCATCTGAAGAACATATTTGAAGAGGAGGAACTGTTACAGGAAATGACTATTTCCAAAATGGAAACAGTCAAAATGCTTTATCTCATTCGTTGTACATCTCAGGAGACTTCACGCCCTTCTTGTCAGCCTTGACACAGTAAAGATTCAGCTTCCGAAATTTCGCCTCTGCTCTTTCTCCTATCAATACAGCAAACTTATCATTGAGATATTCATTGGAAACGTGTGCATTATCCTCAGCCGAAAACAAAGTCCTTTCACCGGTTTTCTCAAAACGGTACTTGTAAAAAAGGAAATTAGCCATTAGTTTATCGGGATTAATTACTCCCAACAAATATAGCCAATTATAACGGTTAATTGATTGTTTTCGTGAAATATCTATGATTATTCGTATTTGGTGCTGATTTTATGAAACTTCTGCATAATAGCTCATGAAAAATCACTGTTTTTGTTGTTTTAGAAAGCCCAAGAAGATAGTACACCCCCACGAAACTGAGGTTAAGACATCTTTAGGGACATAACATCATTAGTGTCCACTAAAAATTTGGACGGTTATATAAAGTTTAACAATTAAAACAAAGTCGGTCCACTCGACTCATCAAGTTCATTGTCAATATTGTTGTTAGAGTTGCATAGAAGGTCGTAGAGTGGCGTTTTATCGGTCAGAACCATGCTGACGGTCTCAAGTACTTCATAGATGCTTAACTCGGTTTTGGTCTCGTGTTGTATGATTGCAACCATGCAGTAAGCGGTAATGGCGGCGTAGATTTGGATGCGAACAGCATTCTCCATCTCTTCCATCTGACATATTGGTACTTGAGAGGGTTCTTGGCACGCATGACAAAGAAGGAGCCAACCTCCTTAATGTGGTGAAGTCTTCTGAAGTCGTTGTATGCTCGGTCAAACACATAGAAGGAACCCGGTTCATATGGGATGGCATCCATCCCGTTGACATCATGGAGCTTCGCCTTCGTTATGTGGAAGATGGTTGGCACCTGGGCTTCAAGGTCGAACAAAGTATGAACTTTGATCCCTCCTTTCGCCCGCCGGAAATGAGCCCATTCGTAAACGCTGAGACAAAGGTCAATTGTCGTTGAATCAAAGGCATAGACCTTTCCTCCGAGTTTAAAGATGTTCTCAATCCTCATCTTCTGAGCGACACCTACCGTGTGGTAGGCAAACTCCTCAAAGATGCGATAATCGCGAGTATTATTCGCTTTTGAGAGGTTACTCCGGGTAACATTTCGGCCCATTCCGAGAGAGTAAAACTTCTTCTGAATGGGTGCAGAAGCAATGATGAATCGTCGCAACGAAGGCTTCCCGGTCAGTTGACCAAACATCAGGGTGAGTAGTTGGTTCCAGCAGGAAAAGTGCTTGACGTACTTGTCGCCATCATACTTTTTCACAATGCGAAGGAAGACAAACTCATCCAGGAATTTGACCATTTGAGCGAAAACGTAAGAACCTGTGTTCATATCGGAAGGGTATCTTCCGCAAAGTTAAGTTCAAATCGTTGCGCGCTCAAAAACCTTGTAACTTTCCAACTTACAATATTTTCAAAGAACTGTCTTGAATTTTTAGTGGACAGTAATGAAGATGGACAATCAATTAACAACCAATCTGTCCGTGAAAGGTTTGGATTAGATAAAAACAAATCAGCCGTGGCATCACGCATACTTGCAGATACCCTTGAATCTGGTTATATTAAGATTGCTGATGCTGATATAACCTCTCGCAAATATGCCACCTACATTCCATATTATGCTTAGAGTTTTATTTGCAAAGTAAATCCTCTTCACTCGCAACACGTTGATTTTTAATAACATCTTATTTGCAAAGTAAATCCTTCACTCCAAAAGAATCACCATAAGACATAACACCACAACTATATGAAAAGAATAATACTATTGCTTGTAGCAGCACTGTTTGCTCAATGTGCTTTCGCTCAGACACCAGCCGACACCCTTCGCCAACAACAAATGCAGATGGACTCAATAAAAGTGCATCTGCTAACACGCATAAATCAACATACCGCACCTTGCTATAAATTGTACCCGACAGAAAACATGTGGACATTCCTTGAACTGGAAACATTCTCTGGTCGTATATGGCAGGTACAATACTCTACGAAAGGACCTGACTACAGATTCCGTTCAACACTTAATTCGGAATCTTTGGTATGGAATGAGCAAGAGGGTTTCGCCGGACGTTTCGAACTATACAAGACCCAGAATATGTACAACTTCATCCTCCTTGACACATTCAATGGTCGTGCCTGGCAAGTTCAATGGTCCACCGAAGCAAAAGACCGTATGATTTTACCAATCTACTAACTACAAATAAAGTAACAATGAGGAAACAGACATTGGCAGCATTCATATGCTCATTATTGCTTATTGTAACATCTTGTTCAACAGCAATGAAGGTAGGTTATACCCACAAGCCCTTAGCAGCTGAAGGTTGTGAAGTAAACTACTCTATCTCTCAGCAATCCGAAGACTTGTTCATCATTGTATCAATATCTTCTGACAGGCTCGTATTCACAGACGCTCCAACAATGAAAATGAGGAATTTCCAAGGCGATGTAATCGAATTGAACGGGAAGTCTTTATCGACACAAAGTGAAAGTGCAGGAGTCCTTGTCAATAATATAGTATTGCCTATCACAGAGTTGAAGGCTATGGCTCAATTCAAGATAGAAAAAGAACAGATTCCGTTCTTTGAATCCGGAATCCAAAAAGTACGCATCTCTACAGTACCTCACGTACATGAAAAAATATTTACCAATGATGTCATAGGACATTGGCTCTATAAAAAGTTAGACGAAACTCAAAGGACGCAAGATAATTTCTGAATATCCAAACGCCCGGCAAGACATCCGTCATCTCCGCATCCGCTGCGATGCCGAAAGACTTGCCTCTATGGGCAGAGCGGAACCGGAAGATTGACGTTCTTCGCTACGCTTCGACCGCCAAACCCTCTATTACATTTTGCATTTCTTGCGAATTTTTTCTACTTGAATCATATCTATCGGGATTTTTTTATCTTGTAAATCCTTTAGTGTTAAGTCTATGAACTCCTTTATCCTCGCATCAGAATATTTTGATCTTAAAGTGAGAGTTCCAATGTGCGGAACTGATGTACCGTCAAGATACCGAGTGCCCGGAAAGGTCCAAATTGAGGCTCCTAGCGCTGGGCGCAATCCTGGAATGATGAGGAACTACCCATCGGAATCTGTTCCAAACGGAATGGCGTCGGAAATCGTGTTCAACGTTCCGCGAAAGAGATTTGACATTGATGTGTTCCAACTGCATTTGCGATACCTGCTGATAGACTCGAATACTGGATACCGGGCGCAGTATCATGCACTATCGACCGTGATTAGTGCATTTGCTGATTAAGGACAATCAAATCGAAAAACATCAGTCTTGTCTTACAAATCTGTATGTCACGACTATGACTGCCTCTCAAATGTTCGAGTTCCTCTTCGTCTGAAGCGAACAGGAATTCAAAACCATTTCTCATATAATACCCAATAACCTCCGGGCTATTCAACGCATCGACTATTAAATAACGACTTGAAGAATTATTGTCCGGATCAATGGCTATAGTCTTGATGAGATTCATCATCTCGTCTGCGATATTGCAACCGAAAGTCTTATGGCCGAACCCATCAAACACACAGAGTTCGCCAATCAATATCGCAGGATACTGAAAGCGGCGTTTGGCGTTTGGAATCGAACGGTTTAGACGGTTGCGTCTATTGTTAGGAAGGATATCTGTGCGCAACGACGAATTGGACAAAGAAAAAGCGCAGACCATTTTCGGTTGTGTCGTATTGTCTTTTTCGTCCGTAAAGAAGCAATGGGTTGTTCCCATCATCTCCAACCAGTAATCACGATAATTGTCAGGTGTGTTGTCATGAAAAAACGAATCAATGTCAGCGTTTTTACTGCAAGTATAAGGCTGACATTGATTGATAATCTCTGATGTTAGTCTGCCGAAACGACAGTTATCCAATAGATACCCCACGATTTACTTATTCCCCTCTTTCTTTTTCAAAATCGCATAAGAATTGGCTGCCTCCTTAGAAAAATCTACAGAGGCACGTCTGCGAAGGTTTTCTTCGGACATCTTGACGAAGCGTTCAGCTGCTGAACCTCTTAACGTCGGGATTGCTTTTACATATACAGCCATAACAAACTCATTTTTTGCAAAATTACATAATTTTTCCAAACAATAGACATTCTTTTATGCTTTTGTCTCAATTGGAGCATTTGGGAACACGGAAAGACTCACAAAGGCGACAGGTTCTTTATTCGTAGGGAAGCCATGCGTCGGCTTCTCATAGACATATTATTCCATATTACCCTTCCGGTTGCGACGAAGTTTCCAGAGGAAGAAGAGGACGAGGGAGAGAAGGAAGGTGACGGAGCCTATGGCGTAGTTTCATGTATTTGGGAGGTTGAAGCCTATTTTGGCAATGCAGAGATAGGTAGTGCAGACAGCGGTCATGAAGGCGGCGGGAAAGAGCGTCAGCAGGTAGGCTGCAGAGCCATTCGGTTTGGACTTCACAAGATAGGCCGTGGCGGTCCAGAGCATGAAGACTGCGAGGGTCTGGTTTGCCCAACCGAAATAGCGCCAGATGACATTGAAACCATCCTCGTCTGCGATGTTGTACCAGAGTAGCAGACCCGCGATTGCGAAGAGCGGAATCAATCGTGATGAACAGACACGGGAAAATCGGCCCCGTTCCGGCAATATTCAGAAACTGGACCATCTAGACCTTCCACGCCGGCATCGGCACATAATCAACTCCGTCGGCTCTTGTGACAGCCGGAGTTTTCCGGGTTGAGTCAATTCCGAAGACGCGCTCGACGAGACGTCCGTAGAGGAAATAGACCCAAATGAGGGCAACAAGACTTATAAGAAAGAAAACATTGCGGTTTACTAATCTTCAGCCGGGCCGTCATTGTAGGCGCGATACTCGCCTTTCATGACATTGAGAGTCTTCGGCAACCAGACACGGTAACGTACAGACTTGTCCCAAGTGTTGCCTGCCGAGGCGAAGTCGCAAAGGTGAACCGGACGCGGCTTGCCATAATTCTCAAGATCAGTGCCGACAACCATCTGTGCCGTGAACGCCATCCACGCAAAACCGTCCGCCTCTGCAGGTGTAAGTTCTACTGTTCCATCGGAAGCTGCCTGGACCACAACGCCTTCATCGACAAAACCGTCGTTGAAACGGGAATCCCGCGCAAGCACGAGCGGTCCCCTGACAATGGCTTGGCAGCCGTTCTGCTCCAAAAGGTGAGCAGTCAGGTCAAGGGAAAGCTCTATGCGGTCGCCGGATTTCCATTTTCGGGAGATTTTTGCATATTCCCCTGCCTGAAGTTCGCTCAAGTCAACGGCAATGGTGTCAGCCCCGCTGATGAGAGTTGCAGACGTGTTGCGGCTCCACTCCGGAATACGGAGAGCAAGCGTGAAGTCAGCAGGCTTTACCAGTTCAAATTCAATGGCGACATCGCCTGAAACAGGATAATTTCCGGATACGGTCACTTTCATAGCATTGAGACGTCCAAGGGCAACTTTTGCCTCAGAATCTCCATACCAGTTGAGTTTAAGCATCTTATCCTCTGCCTGACAAGCAAGCTGAGGAATCATCGCAAAGGCTCTCGGTCCGTTGGCATTGCAGCAATTGATGTTCAGCCCACACTGCTTTTCTCCCTCAACACGCCAGCCCTCAAGCGGAGTATATTTTGCAATCTGGCATCCGTCGTCCTTCAGTGCTCCGAGGATGGCGTTGTAGAATGTGCGCTCAATGTTGTCGGCATAGCGGGAGTCTCCGGTCAGAGCAAGAAGACGGCTGCAGAACTGCATCCAAGTGAAGCCCACACAGGTTTCCATAGTGTGGTAGGTCGGAACCGTCTGAAGTGCCTTGCCGCCATACCAGCACTCGACCGCACTTCCGGAGCCGGCTACATTAATCTCTTCCGCAAGGATGTGCGTGTAGGCTTTCAGAACGGCATCATAGTCGCGTTTGTTTGCTGTGACCTTATAGTATTCAAGCAGTCCTTCATAGCAAGACATCATCTCATAGGCTTTAGAGCCGTTGTCATAGCTGAACCACTTTACAGGATGCGGAAAGCGTAGTGAGACAGGAACATCGGCCCTGCTTATGAGCTGCGGTCCTTCCGGAGTCTCCCACTGTGCGACGATGTACGAAGCAAAGTCAAGGTAACGCTGCTCACCTGTCTTGTTATAGAGACTCATTATAGGTTCAAGCACCGTAGAACTCGGCATTCCACGATAATTTCCTGTCAGGACTATATTTTTCTTGTCCGGACCAATCTGCGAAATGAGGTGGTCCGCCACACCGGCAGCGGCATCGAGGGCCTTGCGGTCTCCCGTCAGTTCATACCAGCTCAGAAGTCCGAGCATCGTGTATTTCCGTCCCCATATATCCCACTCCTTCATCTGATTTTCAGGAGGATAGTTTCCAATATAGCCGTCTGGGGTCTGAGTCGCGATTATGTCCGCAACAGATTTTGCGATTTTGTTATAAAGTTCAGTATTCCCGGTGTAACGATATGCGCCTATTGCTCCGAGCGTCCATTTCCCCCAAAATTCGCTATTCCATTTCCAGCTTTCGATTCTATGACGGAACGGCTCCACAATCTCATCAACATTCTGTTCCATCACGCGATGCTGAAAACAGTCGTCAATTCGCCCGCCGACATATCCATCGACCTTCACTGATTTCACCGTCATATCTCCGTCGGTTTTCGATGTTTTGCCGCTACCGGCAAGGCATACGCCGCATCCGAGAAACAATGCGGAAAAACTCATCAAGAAGCGGCGGTTGAAAATCAAAAAGTTTTGTGTCATATTATCAAGTTACTAAGTATGCGTTAAAAAATTAGTTGAACTAAATTTGTATCAGATTTATGAGAATTACAAATGTCGGAATAAATTCCGCAAATAAACACATTATTTGATTTAAGACTTTAGTTTTTTGATACATATAAAAAATGAATGACTAAATTTGTATTATATACTCCCGATTATTGGGGAAATATATTGCTTGAAAGGAGGCTATGAAAATGGAAAAATTCGACGAAAAGGAATATGACGAACTTATTGAGCGACTGTTCAAGAGGTTCCCGTCCTATCAGACGGTGGGCGGCAACGCCTACCACCCGGGGCTTGAAAATATGATGGAGTTTGACTCACGACTCGGGCATCCGCACCGGAACTACAAGAGCGTGCATGTCGCGGGGACGAACGGCAAGGGGTCGGTGAGCAATATGCTGGCGGCGGCGCTCGCGGCCATGGGCTACAAGGTCGGGCTTTACACATCGCCGCATCTGTTGGACTTCAGGGAGAGAGCAAGGATTGTCGGGCAGGGGCTGATTCCGCAGCAGGATGTTCTGGAATTCTGTACACGATGGTGGCCGGTGTTTGACGAACTGAACCTGTCGTTCTTCGAGATCACCACCGCGCTCTCCTTCTGGTGGTTTGCCAAGGAGGGAGTGGATTTCGCGGTCATCGAGACAGGGCTCGGAGGGCGGCTTGACAGCACCAACATCATATCTCCACAGTTGAGCGTAATCACTAACATAGGATTGGACCACTGCAACATACTCGGAGACACGATTTCCAAGATTGCCGCCGAGAAAGCCGGCATCATCAAACCGGAGACTCCTGTCGTCATCGGCGAGTCCGGAGAGGACAGCGACCTCGTCTTCAAGGCAAAGGCGGCCAAGGACGGGGCGGACATTTCTTTTGCCGACAAGGACTTCCAATTTTCCCGAAACACTCTTGCTGCACTTCTCGAAGAGCTTGACCTCCACGGATGCTACCAGAAGAAAAATCTCCCGACGGCTCTGGCTGCCCTCACCGTCCTTCACCGGAAAGGGATAATTCCAAAATCAGCGACATCACCCCTTGTACTCGACGCGCTGAAGCATACTGCGGAGCGCACAGGTTTTCACGGACGCTGGGAAAAGGTGTGCGACTCCCCTCTCACCATTGTTGACATCGGGCACAACCAGCACGGGTTGAAATACAATTTCGCACAGTTGGAAAGGATGGTGAAAGACGATGGATATGAACTGATTATGGTCTACGGAAGCGTCGCCGACAAGGACTACAGGAGCGTGATAAGGATGATTCCGCGTTGCGCTAAGGTCATCTTCACCAACGCATCTGGTTCAAGGGCCTTGCCGGCGGACGAGGCTCGGGCAGCATACGGCACAGAGGCATTCGTCTGCCACACTGTCGCCGAGGCGGTCGCACTGGCGCGGAACTTGTCCGAGACCTGCACGAAGCCGCTGATTTATATCGGTGGGAGTACTTATGTTGTATCTGAAGCAATACGAGCCAAAGAAGAAGCGGATTGCTGCGTTGAACTTCGATAATCCAAATGAGGGTGACCAAAAAGTCTTTTGTTCCCCCTCCTTCGGACTTCCTGAATACTTACGAAACTTGAGAAAAGGATTGTTATGAATGTAAAGAAAGTTGCTGTGACTATGATGGTTTGTTTCTTGTCAGTCGGCGCCGGGACATCGTGTGCGGAAGGCGGAAACCGTAAAGAAGTGGACCGTCTTTGGAAAGAATATGAAAAGGCGACAGAGAATGATTTGCCTCAGAAAGCCACGAAAATACTCGGGCAGATAAAGGATAAGGCACGCGCTGAAAAACTCAGCTACGACTTCTGGCGCGCCGCCACCCAATATGTCCGGATTGGCAGCCAGCGGGACTGGAAACGCCGCGACGAGCTTACTGAATCAATGAACGCCGAATTCATATCCTACGGTGACCCTATAATATTATATGTGTCAGGAATCGGCTTCAACAATTACGATGCCTCCGAATGCGCAGAATTCCTCGACAAATGGTCCCGCAAACTGAAGTCCGCCCGCAGCAGCGATTTCTGGGACAAGACACCTGTCGGCTACAAGGGCGAAGTCATGCGCGCACACATACACAACGACTACGAATACGTCCTGCTTTCGATGACATTCAACCGCAGTCTTTCTAATTCAATAGGATACGAGAAAATTGAGGACAAGTTCAATTCAACATATTCCGGAACATATCCGGTCGACGCGCTGTATGAACTCTATCGCATAAGTGCCGGTTCTGCAGAGGCATACGAAGGCTATGCAGAGGAATATGAGGGCAAGTCCGTGGCGACGCTCGCGAAATTGAATGCCCTTTCGTTCAAGTTCCGCAGGCTGAAAGAGTGCAATGCGACTGATGAAGACTACCGCAGTCTCAGAGCATATTGCGAAAAACTTGTCGCGGAAAAGAAACGATTTTACGGAGAGGAGAAATTGATTCTAAAGGGGGAAGATGCCGCCGAAAATATGATAGAGGAGTTGGACTCCAAGCGATTGGACGCGGAAGTCCATGGACAGGACATCGAGATTCGCCTGCAGAACTTGAAGGACGTGAACATTTCCGTCTACGCAGGAGAGGGGCTGAACGCCGACAAACTGACGAAGAAAGACGTGCCCGTATGGAGAAAAACACTTGACGTAAAAACGGAAAGGTACTATGTGAACGACACATTGAAAGTCCGTATGCCGGAACTGCCTGACGGTGAATTTCTTGCGGTGTTTGAATCCGGCAAGATCAGGCACGGCTGCAACCTCTCACAGCATTCTGTCGCACTCTCGGCAAACAGTGCCGCAGACGGATGGCTACTTTATGCCGCAGAAAGAAAGAGCGGAAATCCTGTAAAGGAGGCAAACCTTGTTGTCGGAAGCTGGAATGGCAAGGAACTGCTGCGCAAAACAGTGCATTTTAACGGAGCGACACTCATGGACAGCGAAGTCCAGTCTGTCCTGAAAGGTGTGGGAGGAAGATGTTGGATTAAGTGCGACTTCATTGACGGGCAGGGGCTTGCACGCAGCTCAGAGAAGCTGGGCATCTACACACCGGAGGACAATGCCTCCCAGCCTGATGTGGACTGGCAGGCACAAGTTCTCACCGATCGCTCGGCCTACCGCCCTGGAGAGACAATTAATTTCAAGGCAATACTTTACAAAGACTATCACAACGGCAGGATGAGCACGTCACCGCAAGGAGAAACGGTTCGGGTCAAACTCGCGGACGCCGAGAACAAGGATGTCCAGACACTTGAACTCACGACCAATGATTTCGGCTCCGTGGCCGGCAAATTCACAATTCCGAGCGACCATCGCAACGGAGAATGGAGAATAACCGTGTTCGTGGGAGGATTTACTGTCAACGCCAAATGGTTCACCGTCGATGAGTTCAAGCTTCCTGAGTTTTCTGCATCATTTGTTTCTGACGGAGTGAAATACTTCCCCGGAGATGCTGTGCCTGTAAAGGGACGCGTCTTTAGCTATGCCGGCAACAGTCTTTCGGATGCTCAGATGGAATACACCGTCTCTGACTGGAACGGTGTTGTCGACAAGGGAACTCCAGAACTGGACGAGCAGGGGAATTTCTGCATCCTGGTCAAGACAGCATACGACAAGGACAGCCATTTCACCATAAAACTAAAAATTACTGACGGAGCCGGGCAGACACTCGAGTTCAGCACATGGCTACGGGTAAGCGAAGATTTTGACATTGACGCGGAACTCATCGATGCGGCGGAGGGAAGTTTCCTTCGGCCTGACACATCCGACAACATGAGGTTCAGCAACTTCCGCCGAGGGTTCTCTCTCACCAGGAGCAGTGTGCTCAAGGGAGACAGCGCAGAGTTCAAAGTGGAGATAGCCGACTGCAACGGGGAGCATCTTGACGGCGAGATCGAATGGGTGCTCAAGACCGGTTCCGCCGAACTCCGGAAAGGACGCTGCGTTTCCGGAAAGAATCTCAAGATTGACCTATCCGGAAAGCCTGCCGGGCTTTACACCATCGAGTTTTCCAAGACTTACGAATATACGGTAGCCGGAGGCGGCAAGGATAGCACGAGAGAGGCTTTGGAATATGAACTGCTAAAGCTATGCGACAACGAGACCGTCCTTGATGCCGATGTCGAAAATGCGTTCAAAGTAGTGGATGGAGCTGACGGAAACATTTCACTGTTGTTCGGAGCCGCCCAGGGCGACATTTGGGCAAACATTATGATTTTCAGCCTCGATTCGCATCTTCTCCTCAACGAGAAACTGCACCTCGCCGGAGTCCGCGGCAAGACCGGCTCACTGAAAAAACTCTGCTGGAAACACGCTGCAGAATGGTCGGACAAAGTGTTGCTCCGTATCGAGTACTTCAAGAACGGGATCTACAGGACGTTCGAGCACGAATATGGGCGCAACCGTTCGACCTTCGAACTGCCACTTTCCGTGAGCACATTTACAGACAAGTGTCTGCCAGGAACCGAGTACCGCGTTATGCTCAGCACAGGGAAAGATTCAGAAGTGCTTGCGGCGGTGTTCGACAAAAGCACGGAGGACATCAGATCAAACCTATGGTCTGCCGTGCTGCCATCATTCAGCAGCATATATGTCGACTCGAACAACAACACCGGGTGCGAGTTCGACGGGTGGACAGGAGATTCTCGGCGTCACTGGAGACTTGACGGAGGAAATAACCGGATTCTTATGGCAAAAGGTGGGGTGGCAGCGCCAGGAGCAGCCGACGCGATGCTGTCCAAAAGCGTCGTCGTTGAAGACTCAACGCCGTTCCAGCTTGCTGAAGAGCAGACAAGCTTCCGCGATGACCAGGAATTTGCCAAAACTCTGAAAATAAGAAAGAACTTCCAAAGCACGCTTGCATTCGAACCATTCCTTCAGAGTGACGGCAGCGGAAACGTCGAATTACGCTTCCGCACCAGCGACAGGCTCTCGACTTATGTCCTCGCGCTCTTCGCACACGACAAGGCCTTCCGCAACGCGACTCTCCGCAAGGAGTTCGTTGTCAGCCAGCCAGTAACCATCACGGTCCACGAGCCGTCCCTTCTCTATGGGGGAGACCGCTACATCTTCCGTCCTTCCATTTCAAACAACAGCGGCAAGGACCTGAACGGGACTCTGACAGTATTCATCTATGATGGAGACGACAGTTCTCGGCCGCTCAGTGTGCAGAACTGCCCGGTTTCAATCGGAGCCGGCAAATCCGTGAGCAAGGAATTTGCCGTAGCCGTTCCGGACGCAGACAAGATGAAGTCCGGCAATGAAGGCAAAGCCCAGCTGAGCATAAAGACCGTATTCAGGGCTAAAGCATCTGAGAAGGGAAGCACAGAATTGAGCGACGCAATTCTCGTGAAGATTCCGGTTCTGGAAGGGAAACAGGTTCTCACGGAGTCCCACTCGGGAATCTACCGCCATGGTATGGACAAGGACGCTCTCATACATTCACTTGAGGGGCAATTTGTTAACACGACCCATCTCGGAGCAGTCACCCGTGAGGTGAAGATTTCCGACCTTATTGCCGAGACTCTTGCACAGAAAGCTGAACTGAAGTCAAAGAACCTTCTTGACATCAGCGAAGTTCTCTACGTACATCTGGCATCGGACAGTCCGGACGCACACGAAATCGCATCCCTAATCAAGTCACTTCTTGACTGCCGCTGTGAGGACGGAGGATTCGCCTGGTTCGCAGGAATGTCGTCCTCCCCTATCCTGACGATAGTCATCCTCGAAAGGCTCGCGATTCTGCATGAAGAAGGCAAGCTGCCATCCGGCACTAACTGGGACAGCGTGCTCTCGAATGCCGTGAAATACATTGACAGACAGATATTTGTCGAGCGCAACGGATACCATTGGTTCGGAGGAATTTCCATCAGTCAATATCTCTATGTCCGCTCGTTCTTCCCTGACATTGCAGTCGACACAAAAGCGATAAAAGCCAAGGTCGGAGACAGGCGTTTCAAGGAAGTCGCGAAGTCGATGAAGGCATATCTCCAGGCGTCCGCGAAAGAAGATAAGTTGAACGGGCAGATTCTTGAGAAGGCGCGCCGCAGTTCAACAATACTCAAACTCATCGCCTCAGATTCCAACGCCTTCGACAGTTCGCTCGGTCTGAAATGCCGGAAGATGAAGAAAACTCTCACAAGAAGCATCGAGTCACTTAAGGAATATGCCGTTGAACATCCTTCAGGAGGGATGTACTATCCTAATGCGGTGATGCCGTTCCGTGCCCTGCTTTCGTCCGAAGCCTACGCGCATTCACTGCTCTGCGACATGCTCTCGCGCTGGAGTTCCATGTCTGAAAAGACTTCCGGAAAGCCTGATGCCCGCGCATTGGAAATCGCCGATGGCATACGTCTGTGGCTGATGATTCAGAAAGAAAGCCAACAGTGGCAGAACAACTTCGAATTTGTCTGTGCGATAAATTCAGTTCGCAGAGGCTCCCCTTCCCTTATGGAAACGTCAGTCATCTCACTGACAAAGACTTACGAAAAGCCTTTTGAGCAGATCAAGGCAGCCGGAAACGGATTCGGCATAGAGCGGAGGTTCTTCGTCGAGGAACTTGTTCCGAGCACAGTCAAAGGCCAGGAAGGCACAAGATTGTCGCAACTGCGCGAACTCCAGACAGGAGAGACGCTGTCCGTCGGGCAGAAAATTGTCGTCCGCTACAGCGTCAGCAGTGAGGAAAACCGCAGCCTCGTTCACATCCGCACACCGTACAACGCCTGCCTCAGACCTGTCCGTCAACTTTCCGGCAATTATGGCTATTGGCTACGGAGTTGGAGAATCAACGCCGCGTCAAGAGGCTTCAACGCATGGTGGATTACGCCGCAAGGCTACCGCGAAGTTCACGATGACGCCATAGACTATTGGTTCGATGTTTACCCGGAGCAGAACACAACCATTGAGGACGAGTTCTATGTCTCCCAGGCCGGCGTCTTCACCGCTCCAGTCTGCGAAATCGAGTCGCTCTATGCCCCTCACTACCGCGCCAACTCCGCTTTTGACGGCTCACTCACTGTCAGAGAATAATACGCAGGCCCATATTTAACCTCGCTATGGAACCGAACCGGTTTATAGACGTAGACGGGCGGTTTCCGGTGAGATTCCGGAGAGTGTAAGGAACGTATGACAAACGCGGCTCGAAATAGAAACAGAGACGCTCGGCCAAGGTGTAGTCGAGACGCACCGCCGATGTCACACCGGCATAGAACCTTGCCTGAAGTATCCAGTTGTCTATGCTGAAGAGGACCCCGACCTCCGGGCCTGCCATGGCAGAAAGCGTGAGAGCGGAGCGGTCATTTCCCCGCCATCTGATCTGATTGAGCACGGCTTCCGGCTTGAGGGCCACATTGTAGCAGTGCGCTATTTTGTCCGTGTCGAAAACCTTCATTCCATTCATGGAATAAGTCCCTGACAGTCTGAACGTAACAAGTCTATTAGCCTCCTGCCCGAGGACAAAATCATAGTGGTCATACGTCGACGAATAGAGTTTCCATGTGTCCTTGACGAGCGGAGATGACTGGAATTTCATGCTCCCGTTCACGGTGAGATATGCGATTTTCGTCGTCCATGCCGCATAGGGGCCGTTTTTCACCTGATCTATAGGACCGAGAAGCTCATCTACAAATCCTGTTTTCTTCGGCCTATTGAGCCAGTCGATGTAAGCACAATGACACTCAGTCGTCTGGGCAAAGGCACCGATTTCCGCGACACCGGCCAGAACACCAAGTATCGCAGCCATATTCACAAGACTTTTTCTCATCATTAAAACACTCCCTTCACTTGACGGCATTCGAAAGCCGTCACAAATAAACCGTTGCTATAGATTCATTCTTGGCGGCAGATGTGACATAAGACGTGCCATTTGATAAAAAATATTACTAATCTGACAATTTTTCAGAAATATTGGATATTTCACGAAGAACACGACGGTATTTGTACGTGCGCTTATTCATCACCCAGTACGGGGTGCGCCGTAGAGGACGTGGAAGACAACAGGCAATGGCAGCAGCCTCTGCCGGAGAAAGCCGGGTGCACGAATGACCGTAGTAAAATTGGGATGCCGCTTCTATACCGTAAATGCCGCGCCCCATTTCTACGACATTGAGATAGACCTCCATTATCCTGTCCTTACCCCATATCAGTTCAATCAGAACAGTCCAGTAGGCCTCGACAGCCTTACGTGCCCAAGTGTCAGTGCAGAATGTGAATACATTTTTTGCGGTCTGCTGTGAGATTGTACTGCATCCCCGGATTTTCGTCCCCCTCTTCCTATGTTCCTTCAGCATCTTCCTCATTTCCTCAAAATCAAATCCCATGTGACTGCGAAAACTGCCATCCTCGGACAGAATCACGGCCTTTTCCATATTCCCGGAAATCTTTTCCAGCGGCACCCACGCCTGCCTCGTCCGGAACTTGTGGTCGTCCCTAAACTCAATCGAGCGTTTGAGCATCAGCGGAGTCCAATGTATCGGCACATATTTCAGCACCGCGACCAGCACTACACTAAACGCGACAACCCCCAGTGGAATCCGCAGAAACAATATTCTCTTCCATTTTTTCATCGGAGGTTCAAAGGTATAAAAAATCGTGGCATTCCGTACAAGTGAAATGCCCCGATTTTCAGAAAAAATAAAATCCCTGAGAGGGAGGGTGAATATGAGAGATGGAGTGCAACGCGGCAATCCGCTCTCAGACTCGCCCGCCTAATATCCAAAAATTTCCTCCAAAGAAACCGTTTTCACCGGTCCGAGAGTGGCGAGGAACTTCGTGTCAAGATCCTTGATGTCACCGAGAATGGCGTAAGTGTAGTGACGATTCTTCACCCACTCGGCCTGCACTGCCTTCACGTCTTCTAACGTCATATTCTGGAGAGCCTCGAAAATTTCCTTGTCGAGAGGCGCGGAAAGGCCGAGGTCACGGCAATTTATGTAGCTGTTCAGGACACCCATGCCGATTGTGCGTGAAGTGCGCAGATTCGCGATCAGAGCCTCCTTCGCGATGCTGAAGGCAGCCTCTGATTCCGGAAGATTGTTGATGATGTCGTCGAACGCCTCAACAGCCTGCTTCATCTTGTCGTTTTGGGTGGCGATGAATGCCATGTAGTAGTACTTGCCGTCATGGTAGTATGGAGAAATCAGCGATGCCCATGCCGAATATGCAAGGCCGCGTGCCTCGCGCATCTCTTGGAATACAATGCTGTTCATTCCGCCTCCAAAGTAGCTGTTGTAGAGGTCTATACCAGCCTCTGACGCAGGTGAGAACTGACGTCCGTCACATGAATACTGGATGTAGTAGAGCTGCTTCGCGTCATACTGTGCCATCACAACGGAGTTGTCCGCCGTCGTCTGATAGACAGGCCACTGTATGTTCGTATCCTCAAGGGTCTTACCCTCTATGACATGCACCTCGGAGAGAGCTTCCTTAAGAGTTTTCTCGGATGCAGGGCCATAGTAGACAACCTCATGTTTCTTGTCAAAGAGGCCACGCACCTTTGCAAGAAGTTCATCCGATGTGAGAGAAAGAATCCTCTCGTTGGAAAGAGTGCTGCGACGGATGGCGTCACCACCCATGAGCGCATATTTCTGAAGGGCACGGAAGCAACTCTGCTGATTGAGTTTGCTGTCGGCGCGGTCCTTTAGCATGTCGGCCTTGAGCCCCTCAAGAATCTCGTCGTTTCCCTGAGCGTTGTAAATGACATCCTCAACGATTGCCATCACATCCTTCATCGAGTCTCCGAGTCCCTCCATGGTGACATAAGTTCGTGTGTTTCCCACATAGCAGCGGTAGTCTGCCGCGAGATCGTAGAGTTCCTTGGCAATCTCGTCATGACTCTTTGTGGCGGTGCCGAGGTAGGAAAGATAATTTAGAGCGAACGAAAGCTCCGGGTCCTGCTCGCGGTTGATGTCAAACACATATTCGAGGTTGAACAGACCGTTGGTCTCATTCTTCTTGTAGAGGACGTCAATCCCTGCAGCTTCCGCAAACGTTGACATTTCCTTGTTGAAGTCCACGAAGACAGGCTCAATCGGCTTTACCTCAGTGTTTTGAACCGCCGTAAGGAAATCTGACTGCCGGTCGCGGTTTGTAACGATAGGTGTGATCTTCGGCGCTGAAATCTTCTTCACCGTATTGTCCACCCCTTGTCTCTTGTTAATCACAACGTAACTGTCGGCTCCGAGATATTCGTTCGCCCACGCCACGACGTCATCCTTTGTCACTTTCGAGCATCTGTCAATCTTCCCCACGCAGTCAGCCCAGTCCTCGCCGTCGATGAATGCGTTCACATAACTCATTGCCCTCTGGTCATTATCCTCAAGTCCGGCCATGTAGTCTTTCTTGAAATTGTTCACTGAGGCCTTTATGAGTTCCTCGTCAAAATCACCAGTACGAAGTTTCGCAATCTGGTCGAGAAGTACATCGCGAACCTCCTCAAGCGTCTGACCCTGCTTAGGATAGCCGACCATCAAAAACATTCCGTAGTCAGGCATGTTGTTGCTGAACCCGTAAGATGCAAGCACCTTCTGCTGTTGGTTAACGTTAAGGTCAAGCATTCCGGCCTTGCCGTTGTAAACGATTGAAGAAGCTATTTCCGCGACATCGTTTGACTTGTCCACAGCGGAAGGAAGTCGCCATGCCAGGTAAACATACTCTGACTCAAGGCCATACACATCGCGAACTTCGGGCGTGGTAATAGGCTTTTCAGGCTCGAACTCAAGCTTAGGGAGAGCCGGATTCGGCTGCATACCTCCGAAATACTTCTTTATTACAGAAATCATCTCGTCCGGATCAAAGTCTCCGGAGAGGCAGATTGCCATATTGTTCGGCACATACCAGGTCCTGTGGTAGGCTTTTACATTAGTGATGGACGGATTCTTGAGATGTTCCTGCGTACCGAGGACAGTCTGGGTTCCGTAAGGATGGTGAGGGAAAAGCGCGGCAAGCACAGCCTCGTACATCTTGCGGTTATCCTTCGTAAGGGACATGTTCTTTTCCTCATAAATGGTTTCAAGCTCCGTGTGGAAACCGCGGATTACCGGGTGTTGGAAGCGATCCGCCTGCACTCTCGCCCAGTTTTCAATCTGGTTTGAAGGAATGTTCTCGACATACACCGTCTCGTCAGTGGACGTAAATGCATTAGTCCCGTCTGCTCCGATCATAGACATGAGTTTGTCATATTCATTAGGAATCGCAATCTTCGACGCTTCGTAGCTTATGGAGTCTATACGATGATAAATCGCAGCCCTCTCAGCCTCGTCTGTCGTCTTTCTGTAAACCTCGAAAAGGTTTTCTATTTCATCGAGCATAGGCTTTTCCGCCGCATAGTCACTCGTTCCGAACTGCTCAGTTCCCTTGAACATAAGATGTTCGAAATAATGCGCGAGTCCGGTGGTCTCAGCCGGGTCGTTCTTACCTCCGACCTTGACTGCAATGTAGGTCTGGATTCTCGGAGTTTCCTTGTTGACGCTCATGTAGACCTTCAGGCCATTGTCAAGCGTGTAAATCCGTGTGTGCATCGGATCGTTCTTGACCGTCTCATACTCTTTCGCACACGAGGACGAGACGAGTGCGGCAATCACTGTAGCCGCAATTAAAAAGACTCTCTTCATATTGTTATACATAAATTTGTTTTGTCTTCGCTGGAGTTTTATAGTTCATGAATTTATGTTTCATAGAAACATGAAAAAATAAGAAAAAGTCCCGAAGACGTGGCACACAAAAGTGCGAATCTTCGGGAACATATTCTTCGTTGACACAATCATTTGTCAATCAATTTTTCAGAGCGGGTGGCGAGAGTCGAACTCGTGGCCCTCGGCTTGGGAAGCCGATGCTCTACCACTGAGCTACACCCGCTTTTCCATTTCCCCGAGAGGAATGGACTGCAAATATATGAATTATTTTCCGAATAATGCAAAACTTTCTACCTATCTTTGCACGGCTTTTCGGAATGTGGGTATGCCCCAGACTGGGATGAATGTAAAAATTACTATTACGATGATAAAGGTTCTTGTTTTTGATTTGGGAGGAGTTCTCCTCGACTTGGATTTGGATGCATGCTACAAATCATGCCGCGAAAAGCTTGGATTTGAAAGAGTTGACGAACTTGTCGGCCCTTGCCACCAAAAAGGACTGTTCATGGAGCTTGAGGCGGGGAACATCACCGCGGAGAAGTTCTACCAGGGGGTTCTCGCAATGTCCGCTCCAGGGAAAACGCCACAGGACGTGAACGATGCATTCCGCCCGTTCCTCATCGGATTGGCAGACTATAAAGTTCCGTTGCTCAAGGAGTTGAGTCAGAAATACGACCTCTATCTTCTCAGCAACAACAACGCGATGACATGGCCGTTCGCCGTGGAGGAATTCGAGCACAAGGGGCTACCGATTGACAGCGTTTTCAAAAAGGCGTTCCTGTCTTTCGAAATGCACTGCCTCAAACCCGGAGACACCATCTATCAAAAGGCCATCAGCGAAATTCAGCGTCTCTCCGGCACTCCTGACTCTCCGGTTCAGCCGTCCGAGATGCTCTTCATCGACGACTCCCCAATCAATGTAGAAGCCGCCCGCCGCAACGGCATGCAGGCTGCCCACTACATCCAGGGCGACGACCTTAGGGCGCTATTAGATGGAGCCTTGGGAAAGTCTTAATTTCCCGTATAGAAAAGGATAAGGTCACTGAGGGCTCTGCGGCAGACCGGGCAGAAGCCAGCGGCTTCATTGGTGCGCATCCGGCAGTTGTCGGAAGGGCGAAATACACCGTGGAGAAGGTAGCCGCCGCCCTCGTAGACTCCGATGCGGTCAATCGCGTCCTGAGAATTGTCCAGTTCGTTGACTTTCAGATGCCCGCCAGGAGTAGGCACGGGGCAGCCGTCCGGAAGCATATCCTTCCATTTCGCATCAAAATCAACCAGCGTCGTGATGTTAGGCTCCCATGGTTCAACGGAAATGTCGTAACTGGAATCGAGGGCGTCGGCAAAATCGTAGAAATACTCGTCCGCAAGCCCACCGAAACTGTGCCCGAACTCATGAACCACAACAGGACGGAACTTGCTGTGGTGGGCGGTCGTAAGGGTGTATGAATTATAGATACCGCCACCACCGTATGTATCTGTATTGGCGAGGATTATGATGTGTTCGTAAGGAATGCCTGAGAGAAGATCGTGGATGTCATGGACATTTTCGGAGGTGAGGTAGCGGTCGGAATAAAAAGTCGAGAAATGAGATTTTATAGCCGTATCCCGCCATATTCCTTTAAGAGGTTCGGAAACTCCGGAGTCTTCTGAAACGGAATCCACTGCGATAATGTTAAGACGATCAGCAAATTGCGAGAAAGGTGGCGAGGACAAGACGGCATCGCAGGCAGCCTGTGCATCCTTGCGGAAGAGTCTCATGTCTTTCTTCGCATATCCCTCGGCGACAATCACGACATCTATGCACTCCCTGCTGTCTCCTCCCTTATGAATATAACGCCAGGAAGTGCCGGAGGGACGCTGCCGACGAATCAGGATATCGGAAGGCTCAAGCAGGAAACGGTGTTCGGCACAGACAGAGCCATGTTTGTCGAACAACCTCAACGCGACATCTGCCTTGGCTAAAGGCATCGGAAGCAGTACCGTATGCTCAAAAGAACGGGATGTATGCTGCGCCTCGTCTGTTGTGAGCCATTCGCTGAAAAGTGACGAAAAAGACCAGACATATAGTTGTTTGCCAGTCTCGGCATCAGTCATGACCACTTCTCCGTTACCTCTGAGCGGCATGCCATCAAGGTTGCCCCTACGGCCGTACCAGCCTTCAGAACTCGACATACGGCAAAGGCTCACGGACTGTTCCGCGGCATCGCCGCTGAAAATGTAATCTACTCGCAGAGTCTTGTCTGCAAACTTCTCGTCGAATGCAGTCCCGGCCAATGCCGACATAGGAAACAATCCTGAGACTATCGCCGCAACACTCAGCGACAACACAGATTTCAGCAATTTCGTCATACGCACTTTTTTCTGTCCACGTTACCCCTCTCCTGAATCCCCTCCTTCCCACGGAGGCGTCCATCTGAGACACGTAACTTTCAAAGTTAAGAAATATCCGTGAAGATATGACAATTCAACCAAAAATTCTTATCTTTGCAATCCATTGCCTCCGTAGTTTAATGGATAGAATTTCAGATTCCGGTTCTGACGGTTGCGGTTCGATTCCGCACGGGGGTACAAAAAGGGCTGACTAAAAAGTCTTTTGTTCACCCTCCTTCGGACTTCCTAACCCCCGCAGACTAACGCCTGCGACCCCTATTAGGGGTATCTCGCGCCCCCGGCGCGGTCCCTTCGGGACTTTGGGGTCAAGTTCCTTTAACGGACAACGCCACATTACAGCCCCTCGACATCCGCATACTTAAACCGCCGTATCTTCCGTGTGGCCGTCTTCTCGAACGGTTCACGCAAAACTTGTATGCAGCTCAAGTGCGACGTCCTATTGACCTTGCGGTTCACAATCGAAAGAATCAGTGACTTGCACTCCTCAACCTTACGGAGAAACCCGGCCTCGCCCTCATGATTCCAGTCAAGCACATTTTCGTTGAAGGTCACAAGCGCCACCAACTTGTCCCCGCGGGAAAGCACAATGGACTCGTCAACAAGGTCGATTCCGTTGAGCACCTGCTCTATTTCCTCCGGGTAGATGTTCTCTCCGGACGCACCGAGAATCATGTTACTGAGCCGCCCCCTGATGGAGTATCGCCCTTGTGCATCAACCACGGCAAGGTCGTTGGTACGAAACCACCCGTCTTTCGTGAAGGCCCTCGCTGTCCGCTGCGGATCCTTGTAGTAGCCGAGCATCACGTTGGGCCCCTTTGCAACAATCTCCCCTTCTCCGGTCTCGGGATTGACATTGTCAAGACGCAGCTGCACACCGCTTACAGGCATCCCTATCGAACCTGGCACACGAATCTTGCCGAGCGTGAAACTCAGCAGCGGTGAAGTTTCAGTGAGCCCATAGCCCACTGCGTATGGGAAGCCGGATTTGAGAAGAAAACGTTCGACTTCAATGTCCAATTTGGCACCGCCTATGCCGAAAAACGTAAGTTCACCTCCGAAAGTCTTTTTAAGCTTCAGACCGACAAGACGGCACAGCAGCCAATTGGCGTTTCTGTCCAGCCAACTGAGTACAGGACTTTTCCGAATGGTCGGGACTATGCTGTCACGATAGATTTTCTCTATAATAAGAGGCACCGAAAGCATTGTCGTAGGCTTCACCACCTGCATCGCCTTCAGAAGCAGCGCCGGGACAGGCGGCTTCGACATATAATAGACAGAGGCTCCGACATACATCGGATAAAGCACCCCAATCGTAAGCTCAAGCGTGTGAGACATAGGAAGTATGGAGAGCCAACGGTCATGCTCGTCGCGCTTGCGGGTGGCATAGCAGGACATCACACACGATGCAAGATTTCTGTGGCTCAACATCACACCTTTGGCATTCCCTGTGGTGCCGGAAGTGTAGATTATGGTCGCGATGTCGTCCGGACGGGAGGTTTCCGCTGATGTGCATCCATGTCCCGTGGCGCCAAGAGAGTCAGCCCCGGCTTTCTTCATGGAACGCGCCGGTGTCTTTATGAACTCGAAAGACTCTATGTCAATGACGACATCCAAACCGTCCATCGTCTCATCGCTTACATTTGAAAGCAGCTTCCTTGAAACGAAGAGAGCCTTTGACTCCGAGTGTTTTAGAATGTTAGTCACCTCATTTTCAGAAGATTCCGGCAGAATCGGGACAGCTATGCGTCCGAAAGCCACCCCTGTAAAGAACGCCACCGTCCAGTTCGGCATATTCTGGGCAAGCACGGCGACCTTGTCTCCGACCACGATTCCTGCATCCGCCAACATCCCTGACAGTTCTTCACATTTATTCCGAAAACTCTGGTAACTATATTCAAGTTCCGCATCCACGGTCTTCGACAGGCGGTTTCCGGCATACGTCACGGTTGCATAATCATATAATTCGCGCAATGTCTCTATTTTTCTCATAACTGACTATTTTTCATTTTTGCTCGGCAAAGGTAGGGAGAAAAGAAAGGTGTTCAATGCAACAAAAAGTGGTATTAATGTTCAAAACAGGACATTTTACGATTTAGTATCGTATTTGACGATTATTTTATGTAAAATTTATATCTTTGCATTATGTCTAAATATGATGAAATAATATCCGCCTTCGGAATAAACTATCTCGAAGGAACGGTCTCCAAAGTTCAGGTCGCCGGAAAATTCTGTCTTGTCGACAACATCGAAAAAGACGGAGGGATGCATCGTGCAGATTTCACAGCAGTCAGGAAACTGCGTTTCCCGATAAAGATTTCATTGGGATTCTGCCTCTACTGCAAAAGCGGCACAGCGACACTCCGCGTGCAACAGAGGGATTATCGCATCGGAAACAATGGAGTGCTGGTTGTTTTCGCGGGACAGATTCTGGAAAAGGTGACGTTGTCCAAAGGCTGCCGACTGATTTTTGCAGCTCTCGACTCGGAATATATAATGACCGGAATCCGAGGTCCGCACGGCAAGAATCTTCGCCAGATGCTCCTGCACAGCCACGAGCCCATCATCACCGGAGTCGCCGAGGAAGAAGGCGAAAACTTCGAGCAGCTCTGCCACGCAGTCAAGAATATTGTTGCCAACTGTGACGGCGAGACCGCCGATGGCATACTTTCCGGCTTTTCCTACATCTTTGCCAGCCTACTCCTGAAATGGACACGCCAGTGGAACAACCGCATGGCAGGACAAAAGACGACGGAAACCCATGGCAAAACAAGCTTCTCCTCCGACAGCCTTTCAATGTCAATGAACCGTGAGCAAGAGGTTCTTCTCCGCTTCGAGGAAGACCTTCACAACTTCTCCCGTAAGGACCGCAGCGTGGGCTTCTACGCCCGCCGTCAATGCCTTTCCGAGAAACATTTCTCAAGAATGGTCAAGAAAGCCTCAGGCCGCAAACCGATGGACATAATCCGCGAATACGTCATTCTCGACGCCAAGAGCCTCCTTCTCACCGGCCTCTATTCCGTCAAGGAAATAGCCGAAAAGCTCGGATTCATCAACAACTCCTTCTTCTCCCGCTACTTCCGTCTCTCCACCACCCAAACCCCTCTCGAATTTCTCCGTGGCAGCGAGGAATAAACGACCCCAAAAGGGCTTCTTGATTGATTAAATGCGTTTTTGTTTCTGCTTTGTGGAGATGGGCGGACTCGAACCGCCGTCCAAACACCGCACCGGGTGGCTTTCTACACGCTTATCCGTCCTTTGGTTTTCGACTGCAACCTGCCGGAAGGCGGGCCAGATGCAGCTTATCGGCTTGGGCTTGGCGACACTCAGCCGAGTCGGTGTCGTGCAGACCGTTTGAAATGATACCCCATTTGACAGGACAGAACAGTCGGAAAAGTCTGTCGGGATACTCGTCGCCGGAGCAGCCTTGGCCCCGGAGATTAAGCCGTTCTACTTGGTAGACTAGGCAGCGAGTGCGTAAGAGTTGTTGCCAACTAATTGTTTGGAAGCTGAGATTAACGGGCAAACCTCCGACGCCCGGCGTGCTTACCGTCCAATGTCTGATGCTGTCAAAACCAAAACATCCCCATTGAAGTAAGTCTGCAAATATATGTTGTTTTACAAAAATATCCAAAAATATCTCATAAATATAGCACCACAGAGCATAAATATGAGAAAAAAAAGCTAACCAAGAAGTCCCTTTGGGACTTTCGGGTCAGCCTCTCATCGATAATATTCAAGAAATCAACTAATTACAATGCCCTTGCCGCAGCGCTGCAAGAAGAACGCTCCGGATGGCGATGAACTTTGCTGCCCCTTGCGACAAAATTTCTCATCACCGAAGACGGTCTCAAAGACTTGCCGGAGCGGGCTGTGCGTGAAGTTGAAACCGACTTCGCTTTGGTCTCATCATAATATTTCAAATCCTCCACTACGGACTTTCCTTTCACGATGTAGCCGTCCCTGTCGTCAAAGAGTTCATAATCAAAGGTGTAGGTTTCCCCTTCAAGAGAAGCCTTCACGCTACCGTCGGTTAGCACATAAGAATAATAGCGTCCGTACTCATCGTAAGGATTGTTGCTGTCGAAAAACCAGGTCGCATAATATTCGTCATTTTCATCACCATAATCACCCGGAACCAGAGAGAACGGAACAAGCGTATTCTCGTTGAAAACATCCGGAGTCCGACAAAGATAGTCTCCAGCAGGAAGTTTCACGCCGGAAGTCAATTCCTCGGTGCAGAGTTCGATTTTGAGCCAAGCATCATCCTTTTGCGAATCTTTTTCGAAGAGTTGGACATCCCATTTTGAGTAGCCGGATTTCTTGATGTCGTATGGCGCACCGTAGAAAATCTGCACACCTGCATTATAGTTCTTAATCTCTTTTATCTCGTATGTGCTTCTGTCCCCTTGATTTCCACGCTGCGGCGGCTTGTTGTACGCAGGAACGTAGAACAATTCCGGAGTGCCGTTGTAATTGAATACGAACTGCGCCTTTTCTGTGAGGAAGGTCCCATTGAGATTATAACTGCCATCGCTATTCTGTGAAACATTCAAAGAACCATCAGTCACAAGATAGTACGCTCCTTCAGACGAGCCGTCCGGACAATAATAAATGTATGACGGATACATCACCTCGTTTTCCTCTTCTCCGATGTAGGTGCAAGGCACATCAGTCTTGATGTTGGCTGAGACCGGATATTTGCCGTCCGCAAGACGGATTATCTTGCCTTCATTGGTGTAGGTGTTCACCTCCGCCACAAGTGCCGCGCCTTTGCCGGTGAAATTGTAATTGTCGTCGTAGGTCACTCCGGCAGAACACAATACAAGGTCATAAACATCAAACAATGCTTTAACCCCGGAATAGCTTGTGCTGACATAAACGAGGTCCGCCGACGGGATATTGTTATATGTATACGTCACCTCAGAAGGGAGGGTGCCACCACCACTTCCATTATCGTTCCCGCCATTTCCTGGCTGAGGAACGCGCTCCCTTTCACAAGAGGCTGCAAAAAGCGCTGCGACAGCAAGCGCTGACACGAGTATAATCCTTTTCATAACCATCATTATTTCGCAATCTTTGTTTCCGTCATTACCGGCTGCTTGCGAAGCATCTTGCAAGTTCCGTCAAACGAGGATCCGAGTTCAACTGCAATTTTCGCAATCTCCAGGTCACCCTTGACCTCGCACGCAGATTTGAGGGACAGGACGTCACGCACGGTGAGGCTGCCTTCGACCTTTCCGAAGATATCCGCATTATCACAAAGAATCTCTCCCTTCACAAATGCGCCTTCGCCGACCACCACGCGACCGGTTGTCGAAATTTTGCCTTCAAATGTTCCGTCAATCCTGATGTCTGACTTGGACTCGATTTCACCTTTGAAAACAGTTCCTGCCGAAATACGGCTCACCGCATTGATATTGCCTACCGGCTGTTCCTTTACTGCCATTTTTTCAATTTTTAATTTAGAAATTCTTTAATAATCCTCAAGTATTCGTAAAAGGGAAAGAATTGAATAAAAAGGATGATTGCAAGGCTTGCGAGGAGTTCAAACCGCAGCAACCTGATGGTTGCGAGGATTTGGACGACGAGCGTAACGCAGCAAGCGCCTTTTTATTCGGTTCCGTTACGCCTCTTTTCCGTGACAGTTCTTATACTTCTTACCAGACCCGCAAGGACAAGGATCATTACGTCCCACAGTCTTCTCCACCCTCATAGGCATCTTGCTGCGTGGTTGCCCTCCATTGGTGACAAGGTCGCTACGGCTTGTAGTCATCCTGTTCATATTCAACTTCGGAGCCTCTGCCGCAGGTCTCGGGGCTTCTTCACGAAGGGCTATGCCGGCACGGAGAAGGAACGAGAGAGCGTCCTGATTAAGGGACTCAAGCATTGCACTGAACAAGTTGAAACTCTCGAACTTGTAGACGAGAAGCGGATCCTTCTGCTCGTAAGATGCGTTCTGAACCGACTGCTTGAGATCGTCCATATCGCGGAGATGGTCCTTCCAATGACGGTCAATCTCGAAGAGCACGATTGTCTTGGAGAGAGCCTTCCCGATTTCCTTACCCTGATTTTCGTATGCACGCTGGAGATTCACTGAAAGGTTCAGCATACGGCGGCCGTCGGTAATAGGAATCGCGATATTGACATAGCGATTGCCCTGAGTCTCGTAAACCTGCCGTATGATAGGAAGAGCCTTCTGAATCATCGCGTCGATGCGGCGCTCGTATGTCGCCTTCATATTCTCGAAGAGCCTGTCGGCGAGTGCTGCCGCGTTTGCCTTGTTGTAGAACTCCTCATCAAAGTCGAGGTCGAGAGAAAGCGTCCCCATTACATATTCGGCAAATGCGTCATAAGTCATGTTCTCCGCCTTCTCGGCAAATATTTCCGCGGTGTCCTGCATCATGTTCATGATGTCAATCTCGATTCGCTCACCGGAAAGGGCATTGCGCCTCTTGCTGTAGATGACCTCGCGCTGCGAGTTCATCACGTCGTCATATTCCAGGGTCCTCTTGCGGATTCCGAAGTTGTTTTCCTCAACCTTCTTCTGCGCCTTCTCGATTGAGTTCGAAAGCATCGAAGACTCAAGAGCCTCGTTGTCGGCCATTCCGAGATTATCCACAACCTTTGCGATTCTTTCAGATCCGAAAAGACGCATTAGCTTATCCTCCAAAGAGATAAAGAATATGGATGAGCCCGGGTCGCCCTGACGTCCCGCACGTCCACGCAACTGGCGGTCAACGCGGCGGCTGTCGTGGCGCTCGGTTCCGATGATGGCAAGACCACCTGCCTCGCGGACCTCAGGAGAAAGCTTGATATCCGTACCACGACCGGCCATGTTGGTGGCGATGGTAACCGTGCTGGACTGACCCGCCTGAGCGACAATCTCGGCCTCACGGGCATGCTGTTTCGCGTTAAGAACCTGCGCCTTGATGCCCCTGCGGAGGAACATCCTGCTGAGAAGTTCAGACGTATCCACATCAGTTGTTCCGACAAGCACCGGACGTCCCTGTTCCCTGAGTTCGATGACTTTCTCTATCACAGCGTTGTACTTAGCCTGTTTTGTCTTGTAGATCAGGTCGTTGTGGTCAATTCTCGCAATCGGCCTGTTCGTCGGGATGACAACCACGTCAAGTTTGTAGATGCTCCAGAACTCGCCGGCTTCAGTTTCCGCCGTACCGGTCATTCCGGCAAGCTTGTGATACATACGGAAATAATTCTGGAGGGTGATGGTCGCAAATGTCTGTGTCGCGGCCTCAACCTTCACGTTTTCCTTCGCCTCCACTGCCTGATGGAGTCCGTCGCTCCAGCGGCGTCCCTCCATAATACGGCCTGTCTGTTCGTCGACAATCTTGATTTTCCCGTCATCGGAAATGATATAGTCGACATTGAGCTCGAACATCGTGTATGCTTTCAGAAGCTGGATGACAGTGTGCACACGCTCGCTTTTGAGGGCGAAGTCAGCCATCAGTTCATCCTTCTTCTGCCGCTTCTCTGCAGGGTCTGTCGTCGTCTTCTCAATCTCGGCAATTGCAGAACCGACGTCAGGAAGGACGAAGAAGTTATCGTCATTGACAGACTGTGCAAGCAGGTCGCGTCCCTTGTCCGTCATGTCCACGGTGTTCTGCTTCTCGTTGATGACAAAGTAGAGCGGATCCGTAATGTACGGCATTTCCTTCTCGTTGTCCTGGATGTAGTAGTTTTCAACCTTCTGGAGAAGCTGCTTCATGCCCGGCTCGCTGAGAAACTTGATGAGCGGACGATATTTAGGATAGCCCTTGTAGGCACGGAACAGAAGAACGCCGCCTTCCTTTTCGTTACCCTCAGCTATGAGTTTCTTCGCATCGTTGAGAATGCCGGTAACCAAAGCCTTCTGCTTATTGTAGAGGTTCTCCACAAACGGCTTATACTGCGCGAACTGCTGGTCGTCTCCCCTCTCCACCGGACCTGATATGATGAGCGGAGTCCTTGCATCGTCGATGAGAACGGAGTCTACCTCATCGACAATCGCATACTGATGTTTCCTCTGTACGAGGTCCTGCTGGCTGAACGCCATGTTGTCGCGCAGATAGTCGAAACCGAATTCGTTGTTCGTTCCGAACGTGATGTCACAAGCGTATGCCTTGCGGCGTGCGTCCGAATTCGGCTCGTGTTTGTCGATGCAATCGACGCTGAGCCCGTGGAACATATAGAGAGGTCCCATCCACTCGGAGTCTCGTTTGGAGAGGTAGTCGTTGACAGTGACCATATGAACTCCCTTTCCGGAGAGTGCATTGAGGAAAACAGGAAGTGTCGCCACGAGAGTTTTACCCTCTCCGGTTGCCATCTCTGCAATTTTTCCCTGATGCAGGACGATACCGCCTATGAGCTGCACATCATAGTGAACCATATCCCACGTAATCCTATTGCCGCCGGCCGTCCAACTATTGAACCACACCGCCTTATCCGGTTCGCCATCCTTACCCGGACGGATCTCCACGAAATCGTGCGAAGCCGCAAGCTTACGGTCAAAGTCGTTTGCCGTAACCTCGACCTCCGCATTCTGGGCGAACCTTCTCGCAGTGGATTTCATTATTGCAAATGCCTGCGGAAGAATCTCGTTCAGAGCCGTTTCTATATCCTCGTCAACTTTCTTTACGAGTTTGTCAGACTCCGTCGCGAGTTTTTCCTTCTCCTCGATCGCAAGATCCCCATCAAGTTGCGTCTTGATTTCCTCAATCCTCTTCTCGTCGTCGGCGATACGCGATGCGACAAAGGCTTTGAGTTCCTCCGTTTTCGCTCTGAGTTCGTCGTTCGACAGTTTGTCAATGTCTTCGTATGCCGCAAGAACCTTGTCGAGAAGAGGTTTTATCGCCTTCATGTCCCGCTCAGCCTTGGTTCCGAAGAGTTTCTTGAAAATGTCTGCTAATCCCATTTATCTTAAATTTTATTTTCTCGATACGACCGCCCGCACTACACACGAGCGCGGCGCGCAATGCACAAGCATTGTGCCTAAAATCCTGCAAATATAACAAATTAGGAGAATATATGAAATAGCGTTCCCCTTTCTCGAAAGAAGAAAGCCTATGACTACAAAAGAGTCGCGCTATTAGATGTCTGCTGCAAATATCCAGCGTCTTCGGGAAGAATCTTTCCTGCCGCGACTGCACCCGCCCCGGCTGCCACGGCAAGGGCATCGCAACGTTCGTTTTCAGGATGTCCGGCATGCCCCTTAATCCAATAAAATGTGACATTGTGCATGTTCAGAAGAGGCTCCAATCTCATCCATAAATCCGGATTTTTGACCTTGGCGTAGCCCCTGGATTTCCACTTGGCAAGCCACCTCTCGTTGATTGCCTTGACAACGTATGACGAATCGCTGACCACATAGACCGTCGCAGGATGCCATTTTATTGCCTCAAGCCCCTTTATCACTGCCAGCAGTTCCATACGGTTGTTCGTCGTGCAGGCAAACCCGCCGCTAATTTCACGGGTGTAGTTTCCGCACTTCAGCACAACCCCATAACCTCCCGGTCCGGGATTTCCGCTCGAAGCTCCGTCTGTATAAAGATATATCGGAGCGGTATGCTCCTGTTTTTCACTATTTTCCGCCATAACAAATCAAACAGAACAAGCCATCCAACGCAGCAGACCGCCTTTTAGGCGCCCCGTCACTCTATTATCCGGCCGCCACGAGGCTTTATCTCATTATCCGGCATCTTGACGTTCAACTTCCCGGCCACCAGTTCATCATAAGCTCTGCGCTTATTGAAAATGTCAATCGCAGCGAAAATAGAGGCCATCATGGAACGCGGATCAGCCTCATCGCGCCCGGCCATCTCATATGCCGTACCATGATCAGGAGAAGTCCTCACAATCGGAAGGCCGGCCGTGTAGTTCACGCCGTCCTCGAACGCAAGAGCCTTGAACGGAATCAGTCCCTGGTCGTGATACATCGCCAGGACAGCATCGAACTTCGAGTAATTGCCGAGACCGAAGAATCCATCCGGAGAATATGGTCCGAACGCGAGAATGCCCTGTGAAACAGCTTCCTGAACAGCCGGAAGAATAATATTCTTCTCTTCCTCGCCAAGCAGTCCACCATCACCGCAGTGCGGATTCAGACCAAGCACCGCAATCTTCGGGGTATCAACGCCGAAGTCCCTCTCCAGCGATTTCTTCATCAACTTCAGCTTGCTCACTATTTTTTCTTTCGTGATTGCCGTCGGCACCGCCTTCAAAGGAATGTGTCCGGTCACGACACCAACCTTAAGAGTGTCGCTGGCCATAATCATGCAGACCTCGTCAACTCCGAATTCCTTCTCGAGATATTCCGTATGTCCCGTAAATCCGAAGCCCTCGTTTGCCATAGCCCTCTTATTGAAAGGAGCCGTCACGAGCACGTCAATATCCCCGTTCTTTATGTCCGTAACAGCCTGTTCCAACGCAATCATTGCCGACTTTGCCGACTCCGGGGTTGACTGTCCCGGCTCGACGTACACATTGTCCGGCAAACAATTGACAATGTTCACCCTCTTCGGATGCACTTCCTTTGCAGAAGTTATGACATTGGTATTCACCGGTTTGTCGAGGTTATGAATCAGTTTCTTGTAGAATCCGAAAATCTTGGATGACCCGTATATCACCGGAGTGCAGAAGTCAAGTATCCGCTCGTCCGCAAGTGCCTTTATGATAACTTCATATCCGATTCCATTGCCGTCGCCTTGGGTTATTCCGACTACTATTTTTCTATCCATATATTTTTGTGTCTTTTGGGTGCATATTCGTTTTCTCATCAGTCGTGTACGCCCGGTACACTCCTTCTTCCAAAACAAATCTGCCCTCCAAAATACATCAAAAAATGTTTCGTCCTTGTGGGCAGACGTGTTTCATAGTCTGCAAAGATACAAAATATATCGGGAAACATTAGATTCTTTTTCGTAACTTCGCGTGTTATGAGGAATGAAACGGAAATACAGTACCTGCCGGGAGTGGGGCCGAAACGTGCGGAAGCGCTCATGAGCGAGTTCGGAGTGAGATATGCCTCCGAACTGCTGCGCATCTACCCGTTCCGCTACATCGACAGGACATCGTTCGTTCGCATTGCCGACGTGAAGGGAGAGTCCGCCTACATCCAAATACTTGCCTCCGTGCGGAGAATCACACTTTTCGGGGCGAAGGGAGAGATTGCACAGGAGAATTTGAAAGAGCTGAAGTTCAACACGGTGAAAAGGATGAGCGTCTGGGTTACAGACGGGAGCGGAGAGATGGAAATGACGTTCTTTAGGGGCATAAAATGGATGTTCGAAAAACTTTCTGAGGGCGGAACTTTCATCTTTTTTGGAAAGCCGTCGGAATACAACGGGAGGTTCAGCATCGTTCACCCTGAAGTTGACCGTCCGGAAAAGCAGACGACGGCCGGAATGCTTCCTGGGGGTGTTCCGGCAGTTGGAGATTCGGATGCGAGAACGTCCGGGAACCAGGTCGGAGGCCGTCTGGTCGGTGTCTATCCGTCCGGAGAAAAACTGAAGAACTGCGGAATCACGGGGAAGGTAATGAACCGCATAATGCAGGGAGCACTGAACGCCGCATTGGGGCAGGAAGAGGAAACCCTACCACTGTATATTCTTGAAAAGTACGGGCTTGCGCCCATCCACTATGCCCTTCGCAACATACACTTCCCAGACAATGCTGAAGCTCTCGAAAAGGCACGTTTCCGTCTGAAGTTCGAGGAACTGTTCTTTCTCCAGCTTGCCCTGCTGAAACAGAAGTTCGTCCGTTCTCGGGCAGAAGACGGGATTATGATGCCTAAAGTTGGAGAGGTTTTCAACAAGTGCTATGAAGCGCTCCCATTTCCACTCACGACCGCACAGAAACGGGTCATCACCGAAATTCGGGACGACATGAAATCGGGGCACCAAATGAACCGCCTGCTTCAGGGAGATGTGGGCAGCGGGAAGACTATGGTCGCCGTACTGAGCGCCCTGATTGCAGTCGGAAACGGCTACCAGGCCTGCATCATGGCACCTACGGAAGTGCTCGCCCAGCAGCATTACAGAAACATCTGCAAATACCTCGCGCCGACCGGAGTGCGGGCCGCGCTACTCACCGGAAGCAGCAGGACCGCAGAAAGACGCGAGATACACGCCGGCCTTGAAGACGGCTCGATAGGAATAATCGTCGGCACACATGCGCTCATCGAAGACAATGTAATGTTCAGAAGGTTCGGCCTCGCGATTGTGGACGAGCAGCATCGTTTCGGAGTGGAACAGCGTGCGAAGCTCTGGAGAAAGACATGCGACGGGAAGCCGCCGCACGTGCTCGTGATGACTGCGACTCCGATTCCGCGAACACTTGCTATGACACTCTACGGAGATCTTGACGTCTCCGTGATTGACGAGCTTCCTCCTGGAAGAAAACCGGTCCAAACCATCCACGGCACTGAAGGAAAGCGTCTCCAGATGTACAATTTTCTCAAGAAAGAGATTGCCTCCGGACGCCAGGTATTCATAGTCTATCCGCTGATTTTTGAAAGCGAGAAACTTGACTATCAGAATCTTGAAAACGGCATTGAGACCATCCGCCACTATTTTCCATTCCCTCCGTACAAAATCGCCGTCGTCCACGGGAAACTCGACAATGAGGAAAAGGCATTCAACATGGATGCATTCTCGGCAGGCAGGGCGAACATACTCGTGGCGACATCGGTCATCGAGGTCGGGGTGGATGTCCCGAATGCCAGCGTGATGGTCATCGAAAGCGCGGAGAGGTTCGGCCTGAGCCAACTCCACCAGCTGCGCGGACGAGTGGGCAGGGGTAGCGACAAGGCATACTGCATCTTGATGACCGGCCACAAGATGAGCAAGGAATCCAAGAACCGCATCGAGCTGATGTGCAGGACGGAGAACGGTTTTGAAATCGCTGAGGAGGACATGAAGATGCGCGGTCCCGGCGACCTTGAGGGCACTCAGCAGAGCGGTCTCCCGATTGCCCTCAATATTGCCTCCCTTGCCAGGGACGGACAGATTCTCGGTGCCGCCAGAAATGCCGCTGCAGCCGTACTGAACGAAGATCCGACGCTCAGCCTCGCCAAAAACGTCCGCCTTCTCCTCGAACTGCGCAAGAATAAATACGGAATAAAGGACTACAGCAACATCAGCTAAGATATGTGACTTCCGTATGGGAGTGACTTTATATAATCTTCCATAAACTGAAAGTCCGGCGAGTCATCGTCATTGACTGGTAATGGAATCACGGAAATTCTCATCATTTCTTGCGTCCATTTATTATTGAACGCATATTTTGCACTCGCATTTTTAATAACCGTACAAAAAAAGAGGGCCGTAGATGGATTTATGTCAAACAAAGGAGTCAAGACGTTGACATCATCTGTCGCCCAATACGGCTCATCCTGATAGAATGACTCGCCTATTGAACCATTATAGCATACAGAGATTGTTCCTGCCGGGTTCACATGGTCATTATTACCAATATGATTAGTAATTCCGTTATTAAATGCCGATGCGCCCACATAATTAATGAAACCATCCTTCTGTTCAGCTTTTGTCAAGCGCTGTCCTTTGGCTACCTTAAACAGCTTACCTATTTCAAAATACTTCCACCTGACATTCTCCAGAGTAAGCGAAACAGCATCGCGTCCACTCAGGATTGCCTTATACTCAGGAGGCAAGACGACACCATAAAGAGTGTGTTCCTTAACTTTCTGCACAAAATCACTCTCATCAATTCCCGCCTTGAAAAGAACATATGACAATGTGCGTTTCATGAAGTCCGGCTGCACGGGCAATGGTGTCTCCACCTTTTCCTGATAACTAAGATGCTCTGCAGGATTTATCCATTGTATAGACTCATGCCCACTCTGTTTACGGACAATCTCCACCCACTCATCTTCAATGGCATCCCAACGATTACGAATATCCTGCCGTCCCTGATTTTTGATTGTTTCAAGTCCGTCTTCCGCCATATAGCAAGTAAATATTTCCTTCCCTCCCTGTGGAACGCCGGCGGTGAAAATAAAGATACTCGTCGTCACACCTGAGAAAATTTCCGTTGGCAGTTTGATAATCTTCTCCAATGTACATGACTGCAACCACCGCCGCACACGACAGCGAGCCTTTTCCAATTTGTTGTCCGGCAGGATAAAGGCACAAGTAGTACCTTTATCTACATTCGCAAGCACATTGGCGACAATATCCAGACATCCGTATTTGTTTTCAAACGGAGGATTCATCAGAACCTTTGTTATAGGCTTTGATTTAATCCAACGACCGGCATCTTCTGTTCTGCTGTCGTTGTATTCAAGATTTGTCTTTCCATCTTTGTGGATGAGCATATTTGCGCAGGCCAGGGCATAAATCTCACGGTCGAACTCTATGCCAAACAGCTGAGTCTGAGCAATTTCAATGGCACGTTTTGTACGAATGCCGCCAACCTCCCTTATCATATTGCACATTGCCTTGACGAGAAATGCGCCGCTTCCGCAAGCAGCATCAAGGACATAGTCTTCGTGCGTCGTGTTCGTTATGCGATACATGAACGAAGTTATATGATCCGGAGTGAAAACCTGTCCCGACTCTGACTTTGCCTTATAGCGATTGAATTCATTAAAGAAGATAGCCATTACATCCTCACCGTCCCAAAAATCGGAATTGATATTGTCAGAGATAAGTGAGACATCACTGATAAACTTGTCAATTGCCTCCTGACTGCAATTTGCATTTAACTTTATTTCAGAGAAAACATCCAAGAGCGTCTGCAGTTTTATATTCTTTGTGAGATCTGCAGAGAATGAAGCCGCCAATGTCTCTCGAATAGATGTTGTAAACATTGAAAAGGACATTCCCTCGAACAGATGCGCGCCATAACGCTTGGCAACCAATGCGCACGCCGTGAAAATCATGCGATGATAAAGATTCTTTATCACGAAATTGAAATGAAGTGTATCATTGATACTTCGAGTCAATGAATAAATCAGTGATTTGTCTATCTTATTGATTGCAAAGAAACCAAGATAATACTCCTTAGCCTTTAATTCTCCTTGAGTATCAGCTTTTTGGATTCCCTTATAAACTTCAGCCTCGTAGCCATTGTATAGAATGCCAATTACATATTTGTATTTTTTCTGAACAATCCTGATGTTTTTGAGCAATTCTTCACGCTCTTTTTTGCTGAACGTGACATTAGAACCCTTGGTTTCGAGAACGAGGGCGGGAAAATGTGTTTCATTTGGTAGATACCAGCCGTCCGGACGGTCTTTGATTCCAGAGAAGCCTAGTTTGTTGAAAGATGTCAACTGACCGACGCCAGCCTGCGCCGACTCGGTTGATTCCAAGTCCAAGATTCTTCTTGCCTTATCCCTGACCTCATCTTCCGTCAATTCGTATCTCATATTTGAAACTGTCTTAAAATAAACAAAAACAATGGCAAGTTATCGAAAAAATCGTTAATACACAAGAACGATGAGAAAAACATTCTGAAAATAGAGTTATCTTTGTATCTATTGACATACAAGTTCGGAGATAGGTTCGGAGAGGAATGAATGTGGGGATTTATTGTTATCAGTAAAATATGGTCACGGAACTGATTGCAAAATACATCTGGCTGCTGCAAACGGTCATGGACGCCGGAGACGCGGGGCTAACGCTCGGAGATATAACAGAACGCTACGAAAGGCGTTTCGGGGAGGTGCTGACGCGGAGAACCTTTGTCAACTACAAGAATGCTGTTGAAGAGGTCTTCGGCATTGGAATCACCTGCGACCGCAGCAGCAACCGCTACTGCATAGACCGCGACAACCGAATGAGCGACGGCGGCGCCATGGAATGGCTGATAGACAGTTTCACTGTCAATTCCCTGCTCGAGAAGGGCAAAGAGTCCCTCAGCGGCCGTATCGAGATTGAAAGCGTCCCTTCCGGACACCGCTTTCTCACGCGCATTATGGAGGCTATGCTCGATAGCCGTCGAATTGAGATAGAATACTGCAAATACAGCAGCGCGGCTCCGGAACGGCTCACTGTGCTCCCCTACGCGCTCAAGGAGGACAAGCGCCGCTGGTATCTCTACGGGCACTGCATCGAACGCGGAGCACTGAGATGCTACGCCCTCGACAGGCTCGTCTCCATGGAAGTTCTTTCCGACAGGTTCATATACCCGGAGAGTTTCTGTCTCAGCGAAGTTCTCGCGACATCGTTCGGAACATACATTCCGCAAGAAGGGGAAAAAGGTTGCACCGTCGAGTTCAGGGCACGTGGGGTACAGGCCAAATATATCTCCGACCTCCCCATCCACCACAGCCAAAAGTTGCTGAAAACTGAGGGAGAATGGACATATTTTTCTATTTTTGTGTCTCCCGACAGCAATGACCTCTATTTTGAACTTCGCAAATATGGAGCGGCTATCGAGGTCATGAGCCCGGAAAAAGTCAGGAGAAGGCTACGCGATGAGGCTCTTGCCGTCATAAGCATTTATGGAGAGACAGAGAATCCGGACTCGACGACATAAACGCCGCGAACAGGAGGATTTGGTATATAAACGTGGATAGAAAGAAGTGCGTGGGATTTAAGACTATATATAATTGATATATTGACATATAAATGGGAAAAAGAACAATCATTTTGGCATCGGGGCTCGTAGCGGTCGCAGCCGTGGCCGGCATCATTATGGGAAAGTTTGCAAAAGGAAAGGAATCCGAAGAAAAGGGATTCATCGGGAAATCGGAAATCAGAGTAGAGGACGGGAAAATGACTCCTGAAGTGCTTCTTGCGTTCGGAAGGCTTTCGGATCCGCAGGTGTCGCCGGACGGGAAGAAATTGCTCTACGGGGTGTCATACAATTCAATTGAGGAAAACCGTTCTTGCAGAAATCTGTATATCAGCAATCTTGACGGAAGCGACGCGCATCTTGCCACCCGCTCCGGGAAAAGCATCAGCAACGCACGCTGGAGCGCAGATGGGAAGAAGGTCGTCTACCTTATGGGCGGGCAAATTTACATTGCTAAGGTCAGAAAGGACGGGACGCTCGGAAAGGGCAAGAAAGTCAGCGACATAGCCGCAGGCATCGGTGAGTTCAAGCTCTCGCCGGACCAGTCTCAAGTGATATTTCTCTCCACAGTGGCGGGGCGAGTAAAGACTCCGGGGCAGATTTATCCGGATCTTCCGAAAGCCGAGGCATACGAAACGGAGACGATGATGTACCGCCACTGGGATCATTGGGTTGAAGAAATCCCTCACAGTTTTGTCGGCACTTTCGACTGGGACAAGGGACTCGGAAACTTCTTTGACATACTCGGAAACGAAGGTGCGGAAGACGGCGGCGTCTCCCCATACGAACTCCCCACAGAACCGTTCAGTGGGCTTGAGGAGCTTTGCTGGAGTCCTGACGGGACACGCATCGCCTACTCATGCAGGAAGAAGGACGGAAAAGACTACGCATTCTCGACGGACACGGAAATATACCTATATAATATAGAGGACGGCGAATGTGTACGGATTCCGATGGGAGGAGGATATGACACCACACCCGTTTGGAGCCCTGACGGCAGGATGATTTGCTGGATTTCGATGGAACGAGACGGCTATGAAGCCGACAAGCAGAGGCTTATGGTCGCCGAGATTGACGGCATGAAGGTCGGAACCATCCGCGAACTTAGCGCCGGATTCAAGTACAATGTCGCAGAGCCGGTGTGGGACAAGGACTCCCGTCACATCTGGTTCAACGCTCTCACGGAAGGCTTGCAGGCACTATATGTCACTGACCTTAAGGGAAATATAACCCGCAAGACTGGAGAGGGTCTGTGGTACGACTTCACTACTCCGTTCTTCATCGATAGGGCCGACGGTCGCGAAATCCTCTACACCACATGGCAGAGCATGGACTTCCCGACCGAGATAGTCGCGTTCAACACTGCTACACAGACAGGCACAAAGGTCACTGACGAGAACGGACACATCCTCTCACAACTCAAGGAACATAGAACAGAGGCAAGGATGGTGAAGACCGTGGACGGCAAGGACATGCTGACATGGGTGCTCTATCCGCCTGAGTTTGACGAGTCCAAGGAATGGCCCGCGATAGAAATCTGTCTCGGAGGACCGCAGGGGACGCTGAGTCAGGGATGGTCCTACAGATGGAACTACAGGCTTATGTGCTCACAGGGATATGTCGTCGTACTGCCTAACCGTCGCGGGACCACAGCCTTCGGACAGGAATGGTGCGAACAGATTTCGGGAGATTATTGCGGACTTAACATACAAGATTATCTCTGTGCGGCACGCGAAATGAAGGCCGAACCTTACATCGGCAAAATGGCGGCCTGTGGCGCAAGTTACGGTGGCTACTCGGTCTACTATCTCTGCGGAATCCACGGCAATGTCTATGACGCTTTCATCGCCCACGCCGGCATCTTCAATCAGGAACACATGTACATGACCACAGAGGAAATGTGGTTCCCGACATGGGACAACGGTGGAGCACCTTGGGACAACAACCCGACCGCACTGCGCCACTACGCGAACTCGCCTCACAAGCTAATCGGGAACTGGCACACTCCCCTTCTGGTCATTCACGGAGCAAGCGATTTCCGCGTCCCTTACGACCAGGGAATGGCTGCCTACAACTGCGCTCAGATGATGGGCGTGCCATCGGAACTGATTGTGTTCCCGAACGAGAACCACTGGATTCTCAAGCCTCAAAACGCTCTTTTCTGGCACAGGAGCTATTTCGGATGGCTTGACAGGTGGCTGAAATAGAGACTTACCCGACGGGAAAAGAGCCCCGAAACACGAAATGTCCGGCGTATGAAAGAAGACAAGATTCTCATAGAGCAGTTGAATGCCTCTTCGGTGGAGGCGTTCTCCTCGTTGTATGACAAATACGCCGGAATGGTCTATAACTTCACACTCTCCATTCTCAAGGACAGTTGCGTCTGCGAAGACATCACCCAGTCGTGCTTTGCCCTGATGTGGAGCCGCAGGGCCGAATTCGACCCTTGTGGGAATCTTCCTGCCTGGCTTTATGTGGTGGCACGCAATGCGGTTTTCAAAGAAGTGCGCAGACAGGTGACAGCCTCGAAATACATTGAATATGTTACTAGCCACAACGGAAGTGAGCCTCAGCAGGCAATGTGGAACTCCACCGACACCGGAATCATTCTCGCCGAGGCCGAAGGGGCAATCGCCGCCCTGCCCGAGTCAAGACGCAAAATCTACAAGATGCGTTTCATCGAAGGGCTTTCTGTGGCGGAAATCAGCGAGCGGCTTGACATCTCCCCAAAGACAGTCGAAACCCAGATAGCAAGGGCAAAAAGCAGCATAAGGCAGAGGATTTCCGAACTTTTGATGCTAGCGGTGATACTTGGTTAAGGTCGGCTTTGCCTGATTTTCAAAAAATTTCATTTTTCTTGTAAGGTTTTTCTGATTCTGTGGATACATTATGTAAAACCGCGGAAAAATGGAAATCGAAAAATTCCAGTCTCTTGTTGACAAATACCTTTCAGGCCATACCACAGCCGAAGAAGATGCCGCCCTCCGTTCCTGCCTGGAAAGTGAGGACGTCTCTCGTGCATTCGACGAATATGCCTTCGAGAAATGGCAGAACGCCGGCTCTGAAATGCCGAAAGGAGTTAAAGACGAAATACGCAGAAAACTCCTCACCGAAATCAAATCCCAAAAGAGAGTGCACCGGCTCAGATTCCTTAAATATATGGCCGGGGCTGCCTGCATTGCCATCGCTCTGGTGACCGGATTCCTTGCAGGAAAGGGAGTGAGGGTTGAAGAGAGCGTTTTCGAATGTATCGCAGCCAACGGACAGAAGAGCACAGTGGCACTTCCGGACGGAACGAAAGTTATGCTCAATTCGGGCAGTTCACTCAGATATTCATCATCTTACAATCTCCACAACCGCGACATCGAGCTCAACGGCGAGGCCTGTTTCGAAGTCGCCCGCAACGAAAACATACCTTTTATCGTTTCTGCAAAACAGATGACGGTCGAAGCCCTGGGGACAAAATTCAATGTCAGGGCATATAATTCCGAACCCGAAATTGTAGCAACCCTGGTCGAAGGATGCGTCAGAGCAAGTGCCGGCGGAAAGGAAATGATTATGCATCCTGCCGAAGAAATCAGTTTCGACAAGAAAAGCGGCGAAATGAAAAAATATGCCGCCCCTAACAAGGGCCATCTCATTCCTTGGCGCGACAATGAGTTGTATTTCAACGGAAAGACTCTCCGGGAAATAGGAGTCATACTCGAAAGAATGTACAATGTGAACGTTTGTTTCGAGATGACAGCATAATGGAGTATTCCTACACGGGTCTGGTGAGGAACAGCTCACTCAACAATGTTCTCGACCTCATCACAGCAACCTCTCCGGTGGAAGCCCAGATGTACTCAAACACCATAAAGTTCAGCAAACGGCGGACAAAGTGACAGATTGAAATTGCGGGAACAAAAGCCCACACACAAACCCGTCCCCGGACAAGAACGGGAAATTGACCACAGACAACAAACAATAACACTATAATGAAAGCAAGACTTATAGCCATTACCCTGTTCTTCAGCGCACTGTTTTGTGCGGCTCCTCTGTATGGCCAGATAAGTGTCAGCCTCAAGGATGTTCCTCTCACGGAAGCCCTTTCGACATTGGAGAACAAAAGCGAGTACAGTTTCTTCTACAGCAACATGCTCCCGGGCAAAGACGCCCTCGTGAGCATCGAAGCAAAAGACAAGAGCATTGAATTCATTCTTGACAACATTTTCAAAGGACTCCCGATTTCCTACGAAATCAGCGGTCACCAGATTGTGCTGAGCGAAGAGAAAAAGGAAAGCAAGAGCACTCCGCTCAAGGTTTCCGGAGTAGTACTCGACAGTGCCGGAGAGCCTGTCATCGGAGCAGGAATCCTCATCGACGGTTCTGACGGCGGCACGGTCACCGACGCCGACGGTAAATGGGAACTGACAGTTCCGTCAGCAGAGACAAAGCTCCACATCAGCAGCCTCGGCTACAAAGAAAGAATTGTTGCGGCAGGTTCCGCAGCAGCAAAAAACATCACGCTCATTGAAGACAGCCAGATGATTGAAGAGACTGTGGTTGTCGGATACGGCGTGCAGAAGAAAGTCAACCTTACCGGCGCTGTGGCGATGATAAGTTCGGAAGATATGGCTTCAAGACCCATTTCGAACCTCAATTCCGGCATTCAGGGAATGCTCCCCGGCGTGACTGTCGTAAGTCCGAGCGGACAGCCGGGAGAATCAATGACCACAATTCGCGTCCGTGGTATCGGAACAATCGGTAATGCCGCGCCTCTCATTCTCGTCGATGGCGTGGAAGGCGACCTTTCCACCCTCAATCCCGAGGACATCGAATCGATGTCGATTCTCAAAGATGCCGCATCCTCTGCAATCTACGGAGCACGTGCCGCGAACGGTGTGCTTCTCGTCACGACCAAATCTCTGTCCAAGCTTTCGGCAGAACCGACAATCAACTTCGGGGCATATTACGGGATACAGGCGCCTACAAGGCTCCCGGAGATGTGTGATGCTATTGAATTTATGACCCTCGACAACGAGTCCCGCGTCAATGTCGGCACTCCTCCAATTTGGTCTGAAGCAGATTTTGAAAAAGTAAGAAGCGGCTCATCGCCAAACTACTTCGCCAACACCAATTGGGTTCGCGAGGTTATGAAAAAGACTGCACCTCAATACAACGTCACACTCGGTATCAATGGCAGAGCCGGTAAACTCGCTTATATGGCATCCTACAGATACTTCGACCAGAAGGGACTCACGGCCGGCAGCACCACAGGAGAAAATCGTCATAATTTCAGAATAAAACTCAACACCACCATTCTAGACCGCGTACATTTCACCACTAACGTCAGCTATGTCAACAGCAAGGTGACTGCTCCGATAAATTCGCTTTCCAGCGGTGGCGGTGCGATTTATACTGCAATGCGTATCGCTCCGAACGCTCCGGTGCGCTATACCGACGGAACTTGGGCTTATGGCGGAGGAAACACCAATCCGCTTGCGACTCTCACCGACGGCGGACATTCAAATATGAAAAACGAGACTGTCAATCTTCACAACACAATCAAGGTGGACATTCTCAAAGGCTGGGATGCCACCGTCACATATAATGTATCTTCAAGAAATGGTTTTGCGGACATACTCAAGAAAACTATAACTTTCAAAAATCCCGAAGATGGTTCAACCCACACCACACAAAGTCCTAATTCTCTGACAAACAAAGATATCCGCCACCTTCAGCAATCCCTCATCCTGCAAAGCAACTTTGATTTCAGTTTCGGAAGGCACAATATCGGAGGAGTTGTCGGAATGTCACAGGAATGGAGCGAATTCAACCGTTTCGAAGCAAGCCGAAACAACTTGCTCACAGAATATAATCCGACCCTCAACTTGGGAGACGCTTCGACAATGAGTAACAACGCATATTTTGCAAGTTGGGCAATCCGTTCGGGATTCGGCCGTCTCACCTATAATTTTGCCGAACGCTATCTTCTTGAGGTGAATCTGCGTTACGACCTGTCTTCGCGTTTCCACAAAGACCATCGTGGAGGTCTTTTCCCATCGGTTTCCGGGGCTTGGAGAATTTCAGAAGAAAAATGGATGGAAGCGGCGAAAAAATATGTTGACAATCTCAAAATCAGAGCTTCCTGGGGTATGCTCGGAAACCAGTATGTAGGTTCATCCAACTACCCATACCTTTCCGTGCTTGAAGCATTGAAGAGCCACGACGACCACGTTTCTCTTATAGGAAAGAATCCGACTACCGCTTATGTGCAGTCCAGCCTTTCCAACCCTAAGCTTTCTTGGGAAACAATCAAGATGCTCGACCTCGGGTTCGACCTCCTTATGTTCAACAACAGATTGGGATTCACTTTCGACTGGTACACAAAGAATACAGAAGGCATACTTCTTATGCTCAACTACCCTGCACAGATTGGTGCAAAACCTTCCGAGCAGAACGCAGGAAAAGTCAACAACACCGGTTGGGAAATGAATATCGACTGGAAAGACCAGATTGGCGACTTCTTCTACTCCGTATCTGCAAACTTGTCGGATGTCAGAAACAAAATCATTGATCTCGGTGGAAACCAGCCCGATTTGAGCGGAGACCAAATCCGTCAGGTAGGCTACCCTATTGACGCTTTCTACGGCTACATCGCCGAAGGTCTGATGACTCCGGAAGACTTCAAAATCAGCAACCCGGAGACTCACACCTACAATATCCCTAAAATTCCTGTAGTCTTGGGCAACCAATACCAGCCAGGTGACATCAAATATAAAGATCTCGGTGGTCCGAATGGTGAACCGGACGGGAGAATCTCTCCAGAATATGACAAAACAGTCATCGGAAGCAACATTCCGCGTTACACCTACAGTTTCCGTGGAGAATTGGGATGGAAAGGTATTGACTTCAGCTTTATGCTCCAGGGAGTGGGCAAATGCGACGGATACCTTACGGGAACAGCACGCCACGCCTTGCAGGATATGGCCGCTTATCCGCAAAAAGTCCATCTGGACAGATATAATGTGGAGACAAATCCCAATCCTAACGCGACGTATCCGCGCCTGACCTACTGCACCGACTTCAACCAGAAGGCATTATCGACATTCTGGCTTGAAGATGCTTCTTATCTGCGTCTGAAGAATGTCCAGCTGGGATACACTCTCCCGAAGAAAATATCCTCAAAGGCGAGAATGGAAAAGCTGAGAGTATATGTTTCTGCTGACAACCTTTTGACATTCACCAAGTTCTTCAAGTCTTACGACCCGGAGACACCGGTTTCCAAAGGTGGATACTACCCTCAAATCAAAACTGTAGTATTCGGTATTGACATTAATTTCAAGTAACAGACGATGAAAAAATATATAGCAACAATAGCGGCTCTGGTCGCACTGATATCCTGCAACGACAGTTTTCTGGACAGGATGCCACAGGACACGCTCACGGACGCCAATTTCTGGCAGACGGAGACACACGTCAGGAGCGTAGCCTATTCATTCACAAGTTCGATGATGGGAAAGGACTGGCTGAACAGAACCGAGATTCAGGCTGACTGTGTGCCATGGGCAGTCACAACGGCTTGGAGAACGATAGGCGGAGGCAATCTGACAACCGACATTTCACAGCTGAACAGCGCATGGAGAAACGCCTACTACTGCATAGGCCGAACAAATTACTACCTCAACAACTACAAACGCGCTACCGCCGTCAGCCCCGCCATATTGGAGAGATTCGCGGCAGAAGCCTATTTCTACCGTGCATTCAACTACTGGCTTCTGACAGAGTTTTGGGGAGATGTCCCTTACATCACAGAAGAGCTGAACATCAATTCTCCCGACGTTTACCGCAGCAGAGACCCGAAGGCGGAAATCATCAAAAGTATCACCAAAGACCTTGAAGAGCATCTTCCTGCTCTCCCTGAACACATTGAGGCTGCATCTGCCGAATTCGGACACGTTTCACAAGCGGCAGCTTGGGCACTGCTCTCCCGCATTTATCTCTGCAATGAAATGTGGGACAAATGTATAAAGGCATCAGAAAAAGTGATGTCCGACAGTTATCACCATCTGTATTCCACCGGCAAGCCGGATGTTGACTATCTGAACCTCTTCAACTACACGGGAAGGGCGTCAAGAAATGCCGACAACCACGAGACGCTGCTTGCGCAGGTCTTCAACTACGACCTCGGCGAAGCCGCGTTCTCTTCACACAACCTTACGGGCGAAGTCTGGGTGGACAATGACTATGCAAGATGGCTTCCGACAAAAACTATGATTGAGTCCTATCTCACATCAGACGGTAAAATCTGGGATCCGAAAACCTGCAATTCATACGAAGAGATATTCCAGAATCGCGACCCTCGAATGGTTCAGTCCATTATGGCACCGGGAAGCGAATGGAGAGCCGGCGCAAGCGGAGATTTGCTCAACACAGACCCGACTATCTTCACTTATCCGAAATTCGACAACTCCAAAGACGGATGTATGACATATACCGGCTACTACACACGAAAGTACGCTGAAATCTCCACAACTCCGTGGGTCGGGCACGATGACAACGACATCGTAATGCTCCGCGTCGGTGAAGTTCTCCTCAACTATGCAGAAGCTGTTTTTATGAAGAAAGGAGCAATCACACAGGACGAACTCGACAAGAGCATCAACCTGCTCCGCGACCGCGTCGGAATGGTTCATCTGACACTCTCCACAATTCCGGCAGGTTCAGATATGCTCAGCGAAATCAGAAGGGAGAGGAAGATAGAGCTTTTCTTCGAGGGAATGCGTCCGTTCGACCTCAGGAGATGGAAGATGGGAGAAATTTTCGGGCAGGATTTGCTCGGCGTAAACAAACGTTGGATAGACCAATCCAGAATCAGTGTCAAACTCAGCGACCTTACTTGGAAAACTGTTGGCGGCGAAGAGTATCTTCTTCTTGAAACCGGCAGAAAGTTTAATCCGGAAAAGAATTATCTGTTCCCGATTCCGTTCGCACAGATGCAGCTGAATCCGAATCTTGCCCCAAACAACCCGGGGTGGAACTGATCAAACCCACAAGAACGAAATGATTAAGACACGAAATATCACAATTGCATTGATGCTCACAATCACGGCTATTTGCACCTCTTTTCGGCAGGCTTTTGCCGGAGAGAGGCTTAGCCTCAGAGTGATGTCGATGAACATCAAGGAAGGAGCGGAATATGCCTCCCACAAAGTCGAACCCTATGCCGCGTTAATCAACGAATATGCTCCGGACGTAGTCTGCCTGCAAGAAGTTGATTATATGACAAAGCGCAACGGAAACAAGGACTTTCTCAACGAATTGGCCGCAGCTACGGGGATGTTCCCATTCTGGAGCCAGTCGTTCATCTATCAGGGCGGCGGTTTCGGAGTGGCGATTTTGAGCAAATATCCCTTTATGAAGGCGGAGAAAATCATAACCGACCTCAGAAATGAGGGAGCGCGGGAGCCCCGAAGCACAGCTTGGATTTACATCAATCTGCCTGAGGGTGCAACGGTGAGGGTTGCGACCACGCATCTCGCACTTGAAACTCCCGAACTCACTATCCGCAACATCGCTGACGTGAACAAAAAAATGTTCGTTCAAGACAAACGGACTCCGAGCCTGCTAATAGGGGATTTCAACGCAAGGGAAGACAGTGACCAGATTAAGTATGCCAAGAACACCTGGCAGGAAATCGGAGAAGGGACAGGCTTCACCATACCTTCCGACAAACCGAACAGGAAGCTCGACTATGTGATGGGTTATCCGAAGAAATGGAAATCCACAAAATATGAAATCATCGCAAGACCGGACCTGTCCGACCATTGCTTTGTGATGGCTGATGTAATTTATGAGGAGAACTGAGATGAAAAGGATTATACTTACAACAGCACTTGCCGCCGCGCTTCTGTGCGCCTGTGACAAAAATCCGAATCCGGAAAATCCCGTCATTCCGCCTTCACCGTCCGTGCCCGAACCTCCGGCTGAAATGAATGCCAATAACACGTTCGCAGTGGATTATTTCACCGACCTCAAAGATGAAGACAGTTATTTCGTCCGAAGGGACATCGGCATCGCAAAGAACCATGTTCTCGGAGAGAATGGAAAAAAGGCAGTGATGTTCTTCTTTGACAGAATGGATTTCACCGCCGGAGAGCCATCGCCTCTTCTCAAAATTTGTTCAGGCAACAATGTCTGGCCACTTTTCGCCCAGCAGGAGCCGAGCGGAAAGCAGGTGACGAAAGGCTGCGGAATCATCACCAAGACAATGGTTTCGGATTTCGACGGCATTTATGATTCAGATGTTTTTCTCAGTGGAGCGAATATACACATCCAGACTGGCATCCCCGGCAGGACGACCATCTACACGGGCAGAATCGACAAGATTTCCCAGTTGGATGAAATTTTCAGCAAAAAAGGAGTGAAACTTTCAGAAGATGCTGTCATAATAGGACGGGTGAAGAACGGACTTGAAAAAGAGCTTGAACAAAAGGTTAAAGCACAATGTTGCCGTTCATTCATTTCTGAAGGAACCGAGGGCTGGAGTCTCTATGTCATCTGTCCGCCGGAATACGTCTGCCGCTTTGCTGAAAGCAAAAAAACGGTGAATCTCGGATATTACAGAATTACAATTGAGAAAATAAAATTATGAGCAAAAAATTCAGATTTATAGCATTTGCAGCAGCCATTCTCATTTGCAGCGCAGGCTTCGCCGGAAACGGAAAACTGCGCCTGATGAGTTACAACCTCCGATTCGGAGAACTCGCCTCTATGGAGGAAATAGGCTCCTACATCAAGTCTTTAGATGCTGACATTGTCGCACTTCAGGAATGTGACTGGGCGACCTACAGAGAGAGGGCTCCGAAACAGAACGGGGTCAAATTCATCAACGAACTCGCACGGGAAACGGGTATGTTCGGAATCTATGCCAAAACCATTGACTACAGGGGCGGATACTATGGCATCGGGCTCTTGAGCCGCTACCCAATAGTCCGCAGCGAAAGGATACTTCTCCCTCACAGCAAGGGCACGGAGCAGAGGGCAATGCTCCTTGCAGACATTGAACTCCCTGACGGACAGATTGTAAGCTATGTCTGCACCCACCTCGAAGTTTCTTCTTCGGAGCTGAGACTCGAACAGGTGAAATTCATCCGGAAAAAGCTGAAGAAAATCTCAAATCCTGTTTTCCTCGCAGGGGATATGAACGCGGAACCGGACAGTCCCGAGATGGAATTCCTCAGAAAAGGATGGGATGATCTTACCAACAGGGAACTGACATTCAGCACAATGTCGCCTTCAATCAAAATCGACTACATCTATGCAAAGAAAGGCGCCGGAGTGAAACTCATCGAAACCGCAGTGGATCGCCAGAGGCTTCTTTCCGACCACTTCCCCATCTATGCAGACGTCGAAATCGAATAAGTGACATTATTAAAAAATGACACTATTGTAAAGTGAACAACAAACATATTATTAACCACTTATTAAACAACAAAAAATGAAAAAATCATTACTTTTTGCAGCAGCGCTGACCATATTGTTCGCGGGCTGCCAGAAAAACGACGAAAAGGACGACAAGGTAAAGGAACTCGAAGTTGAGTTTACTCTTGAGAAAATTGAGGCGCTTCCATACGGAGAGCCGGTCAATCTCAGCGGCTCGTTCACAGGTACTACAGCCGTTTCAAAGGCTGTTTTCAGCGGTGCAAAGAAAGCAGAGGACGGAACATTCACTGTTGTGGGTGAAGGCCAGGAAGGGACTATTGATGGAACAGTTGCGTCCGTAGAATTCTTCGCAGACTCACAGGAGATTGACGCTATCGAAGTCGTGCTCTCGTCTGCCGACGCGTCCAAGAAGTTCTACTTTGACGCTCCGAAGGTTACAGGAGAGCCAAAGGGAGATGTATGGTTCAACGATGTTGTAGCTCTCTATCCTGACAACATTGTCAAGAATAACAAAAACTGTCCGGAAGAGTTCCCAACTCCCAATACAGGCGCAGGCTCTGACACCAAATCTTTCTTCTCTATGCACGGAGTGAAAGTAAATGGCAAGATTGAGCACATACTCAGTCTCAACGAACTCCTCGCTGTTGACGGAAAGAACGCAAGTTTCTGCTTCCTTAATGCTTTACAAAACACAGAGAACAACGTAATCTTCGGAAGTCAGAGAGGTTATATGTTCAGTATAATGAAGGCAAGTTCGCTCGGAGGTGGCACTACAGGACGCCAGTGCGATCTTTACCAATATGGAGAGCACCAGATTAAGGATGAAAACATTGATCTTAATTTCACAATGAACCGCTACAGAGGCAGCTGGTCCGGAAAGGACTACAAAGAGGAACTGTTCAAGGAAATTGACAGGATTTTCCTCAATCTTAAAAGCCCGAAAACGAATCTTGAGAAAATCAAAGCCTTCTACGCTCTCGGCGAAATCCAGAGAAAATTTGACAATTCCACTCTCGGAGAAGAAGAAAATCCTACCAACTTTGGAGGTAGTACATTCTTGCGCAAATGGAATAATGCAGGAGATAAGGCAACAACAGCTCCTACTGAGCAGTATAGAGCAGGTGACTACATTATATTCCGTTCAGAGAGAAAGAAGGAAGGAGAGGAAAACCCTCGCTACTACTACGGAATTATGCAGATTGTGCAGTTTGAATACGATGACAGCAAGTGCTTTGTAGAAAAAGACGGCAAGAGGTACATCGACAGGGAAAAGGCAAAGGATCTTTTTATGAAACCTGTATATCTTGACATCAAGACTCAGTGCGAAATCGCAGAATAAGCCCTACAAACCTCAAGGCGGGGAGGACTGACCTTCTCCCGTCTTCTATATTTTATAAATACAAAACTCGCTTCGATGATGAAAAAAGTCATAGGAATCTTTGTCTCATTCGCTCTCGTCCCGCTTTTCTTTTCTTGTAAAGGGGGAAAAAGCGCTGAAGAAAAATGCATTAATGCTGCTCAAGGGGTGATTGAGAGGACAATAGGAAAACTCGAAAATGTCTCATTCAAAACCATCCCGACTACGGAAGAGGGACTGGACAGATTTGAAATCGAAGCGACCGGCGGTCTGCTCAGCATCGGGGGAAGCAGTCCGAGCGCAATCTGTTATGCTATGGACAGATACCTCCGCGAAGCCTGCGGCTCGATGATATGCTGGAGCGGAAGCAAACTGGACATTCCAGAGATTTGGCCGGACTGGGACGAAGAAGCCGTCTCTCCTTATGAGCTGCGCTACTTCCTCAATGTCTGCACCTTCGGCTACACCACTCCTTATTGGGGATGGGAGAGATGGTCTCAGGAAATTGACTGGATGGCTCTTCACGGAGTGAATATGCCGCTTGCAAGCGTTGCAGCCGAGGCTATTGCAAAGAGAGTATGGCTTAAACTCGGACTTGAAGCCGACGAAATCGACAGTTTCTTCACAGGAGCCGCACATCTTCCTTGGCACAGAATGGGCAATCTGAACCGCTTCGACGGCCCTCTCGACGACAACTGGCACAACTCCCAGATTGAACTCCAGCACAAAATCCTCGACAGGATGAGAGAACTCGGAATGGAACCTGTAGCCCCGGCATTCGCAGGATTCATCCCGCCCGCACTTATGCAGAAACACCCTGAAATCCAGGCAAGGCAGCTCACCTGGGGAGGCTTCCCGCTGGAGGACAATGCCTGCGTACTCTCCCCTGACTCACCGTGGTTCACCAAAATCGGAAAACTTTTCGTACAGGAGTGGGAAAAAGAATTTGGCAAGGCAAAATATTGGCTTTCAGATAGTTTTAATGAGATGAAACTGCCTGTAGAGGAAGGCGACGACGACGGCAAACACAAACTTCTTGCAGAATACGGAAAAGCAATCTACAACTCCATCAGCGCAGGCGACTCCGATGCCATCTGGGTCACCCAAGGCTGGACTTTCGGCTACCAGCACGATTTCTGGGACCCTGAAAGCCTCAAGGCTATGCTCTCCGGAGTTCCTGACGACAAGATGATAATCATCGACCTGGGAAACGACTACCCTAAATGGGTTTGGCACACAGAGCAGACCTGGAAAGTGCAGGAAGGTTTCCACGGCAAGAAATGGATATTCAGCTATGTGCCGAATTTCGGAGGCAAAGTTCTCCCGACAGGAGATTTGGATATGTATGCAACTGCTTCCGCAGAGGCTCTCGCTTCGGAATACTCCAAAAATCTCGTAGGCTTCGGCAGTGCGCCGGAAGGTCTTGAAAACAATGAAATTGTCTATGAACTGCTCGCAGATATGGGTTGGACAAGGGAGAGCATCGACATCGACAGATGGCTCGAAAGCTACTGCCGCGCCCGCTACGGTTTCTGTGACAATCAGATGAGAGAGGCTTGGAAGCTCCTGCACAAGAGCGTATACAGTTCGCTCTATTCCTACCCTCGTTTCACCTGGCAGACAGTCACTCACGACAGAAGAAGAGTCAGCCGCCACGGAATTGACGACGATTTCGGAAAGGCAGTGAAGATATTCCTCAGTCTCTCGGACAAATGCGACTCCCCTCTCTATTTCAACGATGCCGTCGAGTTTTCGGCTCTCTATCTTGCGGAACTCGCTGACAGACATTATGAGAAGGCTCTCAAACTCGGACGCACGGAAAAGGGCCGGGAAGAATTGGGAAAGACCGTCGCCATACTCTCCGACGTGGACCGTCTGCTCGCTTCACATCCTCTCCACAGGCTTGACAGATGGATTTCGGATGCAAGGGGCGAGGAAGGCAGCGCACTTGAAAAAGACCGCAGGGAATCTAATGCCAAGAGGCTCATCACCACTTGGGGCGGATGGCAGGAAGACTATGCAGCGAGATTCTGGTCCGGACTCATACGCGACTACTACATTCCGAGACTCGAAATCCATTTCTCCGAAAAAGCCGGAATGCTCGACGAATGGGAGGAAGAATGGATTAACACCCCTTATCACAGCATTACAAAACCATTTGACTCTCCTCTGGAGGTCGCGAAAGAACTCATAGCAAATGAAAAGTAGCACATCCGGGATGATGCGGATATCACGCGCAGCCATAATTTTCACGACATTGACACTTGTCGCTTCAGCTATTGCCAGCTGCGGCACGGACAAGGCGACACAGACCGTATTTACAGAAAAAGAACAGATTGAGGCGGTCCGCTCCCTCGTTGACCGTGTGACAGGAGGTAGGTCTTCCGAATTTGAACTCCGTCTTCTTCCGGAACGCCAGGACAGTCTCGACTACTTCGAGTTCAGCGCAGAAAACGGAAAAATCGTACTTGGAGGCAACAACGGTGTCAGCATAGCGAGCGCCCTCGGGCACTATCTGCGAGAGTACTGCGGATTCCACCGGAGCTGGTGCGGAAACAGCAACGCACTTCCGGAGACACTTCCGCTTCCGGAAGAAAAAACCGCCAAGACATCACCTTACAAATGGCGTTACTACCTGAACTACTGCACATTCAATTACTCGATGAGTTGGTGGGACGAAGAGCGCTGGCAGCAGGAAATCGACTTTATGGCGCTCAACGGCATCAATATGCCGCTCGCCCTCACCGGACAGAACTCAGTCTGGAAAAGGGTCTATAACAAGCTCGGATTCAGCGACAGCGAGCTGGAGTCCTTCTTCAGCGGACCGGCCTACTACAACTGGTTCTGGATGGGCAATCTCGACGGCTGGGGCGGCCCGCTTCCTCAAAGATGTATGAAAAAGCAGGAAAAGCTCGCAAAGAAAATACTCTACGCAGAGCGTTCACTCGGAATGACCCCGGTTCTTCCGGCATTCACCGGACACGTGCCGCCGGCATTCAAGGACAAATTCCCGGAGGCAAAAATCAGCACAGGCTCCTGGGTGAATTTTCCGGAGGTTTCAGTTCTCGACCCGGGTGAAGAGATGTTCACCGAAATAGGCCGCCTGTTCATCGAAGAACAGACCCGCATCTACGGGACCAACCACATCTATTCCGCCGATACATTCAACGAAAACAGGCCGCAGACCAGCGACACAAGCTACCTCAGCGCAATAAGCTCGAAGCTCTTCAACTCAATGAGAGCCGCCGACCCGAAGGCTGTCTGGCTTATGCAGGGATGGCTTTTCTACCATGAAAGGGATTATTGGCACGAGCCTCAGATACAGGCGCTTCTGAGAGCCGTACCGGACGACGGAATGGTGATTCTCGACCTTTGGAGCGAGCGCCATCCGGTTTGGGAGAGAACAGAAGCCTATTACGGCAAACCGTGGATTTGGTGTATGCTCCAGAACTTCGGTCAGAACATCGTACTTTCCGGAAACGCCTCCCGAGTGGCAAACGACCCGGCATCGACTCTGACAAGGCCTGAGAGGGGCAAATTCAGCGGAATCGGCCTCACGATGGAAGGCATAAACCAGAATCCTGCGATTTTCGCCCTGATGCTCGAAAATGTCTGGAGAGACTCCCCTATCGAGATAGATTCATTTATAAAAAATTATCTTACTGAACGTTACGGACAAGAAAACGAAGACGCGCAAAAGGCCTGGGAGATTATATTCTCGACGGCTTATGAGAACACAACGAATAACGGAGGGCACGAATCCATCATCACGGGACGTCCGAATTTCAAGATAAATCCGGGTGGAACGACAAACACGAAAAAATGCTACAGAAGTGAAGAGCTCGTGGGCGCCTGGAAAAAACTCCTCTCTTGCTGCGACGCCCTCTCTTCAAGCGACGGCTTCCGCTACGACATCGTAGACCTCACCCGCCAGGTGCTCGCCGACTACGCATCCGTTCTTCAGCAGAACGCGGCCCGGGCTTTCAAAAATGGTGATATTCAGGCATATAAGACCGCATCTGGGGAGTTCCTCACTCTCATCGACGAACTCGAAAAGCTGCTCGGCACAAGGGAAGAATTCCTTCTTGGACGCTGGCTCGGCGACGCACGCAGAATGGGCAAAACGCAGGAGGAAAAGAACCTCTACGAACACAACGCCCGCAATCTCATCGGCTGCTGGGGCGACCGCAACTGCCGAATCAAAGACTACGCCTGCAGACAGTGGAACGGAATGATGTCGGGATATTACCACAAACGCTGGGAGATGTTCTTCAACGAGACAATCTCTGCCATCGAAAAAGGAGAGGAGTTTGACTTCAAGGCTTTTGAAGAAAGATGCAAGGACTTCGAATGGGAATGGACCTTCTCGAATGAAAAGTATCCTGAAGAGGCTGTAGGCGACGAAATCGAAGCCTGCAAAAGGATTATGGAAATATATGGTGAGAAATTAGACGAACTCGCCGACGACAAAGAGTATAAAGCAGCGGAAAAAGCTTATGTTTAAGAAAATCGTCATAGCAACTGATTCATTCAAAGGTTCTCTATCTTCAATGGAGGCAGGGAATGCCATCGCCTGCGGAGTGAGGAAGGCCTTGCCTGAGTCTGAGGTTATTGTTGTTCCGGTTGCCGACGGAGGCGAAGGAACGACAGAGGCACTCTGCGGGGCACTTTCCGGAGAAATTTTAAGAGTCAAAGTCAGGGGGCCGCTCGGAGAGAGTGTAGTGACTGAATATGCAATCGCAGAAGGCGGGACAGCCATTATCGAGATGTCCCAGGCGAGCGGGCTCCCCCTGATTTCTAAAGAAGAACGCAATCCCCTGCTGACAAGCACTTTCGGCACCGGAGAGATGATTTTGGACGCAATCCGCCGGGGCTGCCGCAAGTTTCTCGTCGGCATTGGAGGAAGCGCCACCAACGACGGCGGCACAGGTATGCTTTCCGCCCTCGGATTTCGTTTTCTGGACAAGGAAGGACGGCCTCTTGAAGGATGCGGTGCTTCACTTGGGAAAATCGCGGAGATTGACTGCAGCGGAGTGGCAGAGGAATTGGCAGACTGCCGGTTCACCGTCGCCTGTGACGTGGACACACCGTTCTGCGGTCCGGAGGGTGCCACAAGGGTTTTCGCGCCTCAAAAAGGAGCTGACCCGGAGGCCGTGGAGGAATTGGAAAAGGGTATGCGCAGTTTTGCGGATTTGGTAGAACGCAGCAAGGGCATTTCCCTGCACTCTATGCCTGGAAGCGGCGCGGCCGGAGGACTAGGAGGGGCATTCAGCGCCTTTCTCGGAGCGGAGCTCAAGCCGGGAGTCGATATGGTGCTCGATGCGGTGGATTTCAGCAAAAAGATTGAAGGAGCGTCGCTTGTCATCACCGGCGAAGGCAAAACTGACAGCCAGACTCTCAAGGGCAAGACCCCTGCGGGAGTTTTAGCCTATGCCTCAAGAATTGACATCCCTGTGGTGGTTCTTTGCGGCAAGGTCGAAGACGCAGCCCTTTTGGAGGAATCGGATTTTGCAGCGGTATTCCCTATTGTTCCGGGACCTTGCAGTCTCGAAGAAGCGATGAAGGAAGACAAGGCAAGGGAGAATTTGCGACGCACAGCCTTCAATGTCGCAGGAATATTTAAAAATCAGTCGAAATGAACAGCGCTATTGCATCAGTCATAGCTCTTGTTATCGTAATCATAATGATAATCAAGAAAATATCTCCTGTCTACAGCCTTATGGCGGGAGCACTTCTGGGCGGTCTGCTCTCCGGCTGGGGAATGACGGGAACGGTGGAGGCGATGATTTCGGGCATAAAGGACATATCCCCGGCGATTCTCCGCATTCTCGCGGCAGGCGTGCTTTCGGGCGTTCTCATCAAAACGGGAGCGGCGGACTCGATATCCTCAAGCATAGTCCGCAAACTCGGTAAGAAACAGGTCTATACGGCACTCGCGATTTCGACGATGATTCTCTGCGGAGCCGGAGTTTTCGTGGATGTGGCGGTCATAACTGTCGCTCCAATAGCGATTTCGCTCCAAAAGGACTTGAAACTCCCGCTGCCAAAGGTTCTGCTTGCGATGATTGCGGGAGGCAAATGCGGAAATGTCATCTCTCCCAATCCGAACACGATTGTAGCTGCGGAAAACTACGCGGCAAGCCTTCCCTCTGTGATGGCGGCGAACATAATTCCGGCCGTCATCACTCTGCTGGTAATCGTCTATCTGGTTATACCTTTCATCCCGGAAAGACAGACTGCGACAAGCTATGCCGACCAGACTTCAAGCCCCGGGGAAAAGCTGCCGTCTTTCCTCGCATCCATCACCGGACCGCTCACGGCAGTGATTCTTCTGTCGCTCCGTCCGCTTTTCGGAATAGCAATAGACCCGGCGGTCGCTCTCCCTCTCGGAGGGCTCGCGGGTATTCTCGCCACAAGGAAATGGCGCGAAACCGCCAGTTGCCTTTCCTACGGACTGGAAAAGATGTCCGGAGTTGCAATCCTTTTGGTGGCGACGGGAACAATCGCCGGAATAATCAAGGCTTCGTCCATAAAGGATGTTCTGATTGCGGCGCTAGGCTCGGGAGCGATGTCTTCACTTGACGGAAACACTGCCGGCTACCTCCTCGCAATGGTTTCCAGCATTCTGATGACTGCGGCTACAGCCTCCACCACAGCAGGAGCGACAATCTCCTCCGCCTCCTTCAGCCAGGCAGTCCTCGCCACAGGAGCAAGCCCTCTGTGGAGCGCAGCCCTCACAAACGCAAGCGCCACAGTCATAGACCACCTCCCGCACGGCTCATTCTTCCACGCGACCGCCGGCAGTGTAGGGCTGGACATCAAAGAAAGACTCCGTCTGATTCCCTACGAAAGCCTCACCGGACTGCTGCTCACGGGACTGAGTTTCCTCTGCGCAACAATTATGGGTTAAAAACAAGAATTATTAATACTCAGCGACATTCCGCTCATTGACCCGACCAAATTGGTAACAGGCAAAAAAATTATTATTTTTGCATTGCTTTTTCTCCGAAATGCCGGAAAACTGCGAACACATAGAAAAACACGGGCATCAACCGGGCTCAGATTGGTTTTTTGTAGGAAACTGAAGTCAGTATGAACAAACTTAGAAATAATGAGTTTGATGTCATCATTATCGGTGGTGGAGCCACGGGCGCAGGCACAGCAAGAGATTGTGCGCTCCGCGGGCTGAAAGTTCTGCTTCTTGAAAGGAATGACATCGCGACAGGCGCGACAGGAAGAAATCACGGACTGCTGCACAGTGGTGCCAGATATGCCGTGAACGATGCAGAATCCGCATCCGAATGTATCAAGGAGAATATGATTCTCAAGAAGATTGCACGAGGCTGCGTCGAAAAGACAGAAGGGCTTTTCATCACCCTTCCGGAAGACGACCTCGGCTATCAGGCGAAGTTTGTAGAGGCCTGCCACAAGGCCGGAATCAAGGCAAGAGTGATTGACCCGAAGGAAGCCATTGCGATGGAGCCGTCCGTAAATCCAGCCCTTATCGGAGCCGTCGTTGTCCCAGACGGAGCCATTGACCCGTTCAGGCTCACGGCCGCAAACATGACCGATGCAAAACTCCACGGAGCGAAAGTGCTCACCTACAGCGAGGTACTTGGGATTGTCAAGGAAGGGAACATAGTCAAGGGCGTGAAAATCAAAAACAAGCGCACAGGCGAGGTGGACACGTTCTATGCCCCTGTCACGGTCAATGCCGGAGGCATTTGGGGTCAGGGCATCGCACAGATGGCAGGAGCCAGCATCACGATGTTCCCAGCAAAGGGCTCACTGCTGATTTTCGGGCACCGCGTGAACAACGTCGTCATAAACCGCTGCCGCAAGCCGGCAAACGCCGACATACTTGTGCCCGGAGAGACCATCTCACTAATAGGAACAACGTCCGACAGAGTTGGATTAGAAGAGGTGGACAAACTCCGCGTCACGCCTGAAGAGGTGAAAGTTCTGCTCGAAGAAGGCCAGAAGCTCTCTCCTGTGCTTGCTCAGACCCGCATCATCCGTGCCTACTGCGGCGTGCGCCCTCTTGTCGCAGCGGACAACGATCCGTCAGGACGCAACATCAGCCGCGGCATCGTGCTGCTCGACCACGAGACACGTGACGGGATTGCCGGATTCATAACAATCACAGGCGGAAAGCTGATGACTTACAGACTTATGGCAGAGTGGGCAACCGACCTTGTCTGCAAAAAGTTGGACATCCGCCGCGGTTGCGTAACGGCCAGACGTCCACTTCCGGGTTCCGCACCGGAGGAACGGGCGGCATCCGCGAATGAGGACCAATGCGGGAGCCTCATCTGCGAATGCGAAAAAGTTTCCCTACACAAGGCCGAAAACGCGATTGACAACCTTCAGGTAACGAACATGATTGACCTGCGACGGCGCACGAGGCTCGGAATGGGGACCTGCCAGGGAGAACTTTGTGCCTGCCGCGGTGCCGGGTTGATTGCCAGAAAGAAAGAAAACCCAACGCGCGCGAAAGAGGATCTGAAAACTTTCATGAACGAAAGATGGAAAGGTATCTGCCCAATTTGCTGGGACGATTCGCTACGAGAGAATGAGTACACCCAATGGATCTACACCCATGAAATTTGAACCATCTTTTTGGTCTATATTCATTTTTTCATCGGTCGAGTACTCCAGTACACTCTCTCTTCAAAAAGGAATCTATCCTCAAAAATCTAATTCAAATTGATAAGGAACAATTATACATATACTCAAGTTTCGCAAGTGCGAAACACCACTTTTGAGCCCTTGTGGCGAGGGTAAGTCCCCTCCCCGAGGGAGGGGATTTAGGAGAGGGGTAACGTGGACAGAAAAAGTGCGTGGGATTTGAGAGTTTGATAAATGAGATAAGTTTAATATTCGCAATAAGTTAGAATACTTGCGAAATTTGAATAATATACAATGAAGTTTGATACAATAATAATAGGCGGAGGGTTGGCCGGACTGCTTGCCGGAATACGGCTTCAGAGAGCAGGACAAGACTGCGCCCTCATATCAACAGGGCAGTCGGCAATGCACTTCTGGTCGGGAGCATTCGACCTGCTGAATAGGCTTCCTGACGGAACGGAAGTGGACTATCCGCTGGAAGGGATGCAAAAACTTCCGATGACACACCCTTATTCCGTCATTGGGGCGGAAAAAGTGCTCGCCTATCTACGCAGCGCCGTCGAAACATTCGGAAGTTTCGGATGCCGGACACATATTCCCGAAGAACTATGTAACATATTCAGGCTCAGCACTATGGGCTCACTAAAACGCTGTTTTCTGACAATGGACGACCTTTTGACGACAAGTTCACCGGAAGAGCCGCTTTGCCGGAGGGCACTCGTCGCCAGCCTCGACGGATTCCTCGACTTCAACACAGAGTTCATAGCAAAGGGGATCGAAGACAGCGGAAGCCCGTGCAGAACTGTGACGATACGCCTCGAGGCCTTGAAAAAGCTACGCAGAAGTCCTACCGAGATGCGTTCGACAAACATTTCAAGAATTCTCGATCGGCCGACATTCAAGGAATACGTATCCCAAATCAGGGAAAAATATGACGGGGAAGACCTCATCGTGCTGCCGTCCATATTCAGTCTCGCTGATTCAGGAGATGCCATCCAACTTGGAAAGGTGATGAACACACGGGTGAGGTTCGTCGCAACAATGCCGCCATCCGTACCGGGAATCGAAATCCAGCGCGGCCTGACTGACTTGTTCATAAAGTCCGGAGGCAAGATGTTCAAGGGAGACACGGTCATTTCCGGAAAGTTCGACGGAAACCGCATCCTCAGCGTGCGCACGGCACACATCGGCGACATGGACTTCGCGGCAAAGAATTTCATTCTCGCAAGCGGAAGCTTTTTCAGCAACGGAATGAAGGCAGACAGGGAAAGGGCATACGAGCCGGCACTCGGTATTGACATAGAGTCGCTTCCGGAAAGAAGCAGGTGGTTTGATGCGGACAACTTCTTCGCTAAGCAGAACTATATGGGCTTCGGGGCGAAACTAACATCCGGAGCCGGTCTCAGGGCGAGCCACGAAGGAAAGGTAGTAGAAAATCTCTTTGTCGCGGGAGCCATACTCGGAGGCTGCGACCCTCTTTATGAGGGATGCGGAGGAGGCGTAGCCATATGCTCCGCACTGCATTCGGCGGACACTATACTCGGAAAGGTGTGACACAGGAGGTACATACAACTCAAAAGCACGGAAACAGATGAGAATCAACGATATGAACGATAATAACTTTGAGCAGTGCCTCAAATGTACGATCTGCACGGTCTACTGCCCGGTCGTGCCTGCAAATCCGGCCTACCCCGGACCTAAGCAAGCCGGTCCGGACGGAGAAAGGCTGCGACTGAAGAACGGTTCCTACTATGACAAGACACTGAAATACTGCCTCAACTGCAAGCGCTGCGAGGTTGCCTGTCCTTCGGGAGTAAGAGTCGCGGACATCATCCAGAACGCGAGGATAAGGTATGGGAAACAGATCCCCGGGCCGCGCGAGATTGCCCTCGCAAGCACCGACCTCATGGGGAGGCTGGCAACAGTCATGTCCGGAATCGTGAATCCCCTTCTGCGCACAACCCCGGTGAAGGAGATTCTGCACAGCGTCGTTGGCGTTGATAGGCGCAGGACATTTCCAAACTACGCGGGCGAGACATTCGAAAAATGGTTCAAGAAGAATGCAGCGGCGTCCCAAGGAACTTTCCCAGAAAAGATAAGTTACTTTCATGGCTGCTACGTCAACTACAACTATCCCCAACTTGGAAAGGACTTCGTTAAGGTTATGAATGCCCTCGGGATCGGAGTTGGACTGCTCGATGACGAGAGATGTTGTTCCATTGCAATGGTATCCAACGGGCTCATAAAGGCCGCGACAAAGAACGCGAGGCACAATGTGAATATTATGGAAAAGACGATGGAAAAGACGGGAGCGCCTATCGTCGGAGCCTCGTCCACCTGCATTATGACGATGCGCGATGAATATCCGCACCTTCTCGGCATTGACAATTCAAGGGTACGCGACAGCCTCGACCTCGCCACCAAATTCATATTCAAGAAGATTTCCGAAGGAAAGAAGCTGAACTTCCGGAAGGACTTCCATGCGAGGATTGCCTATCACACCCCATGCCATCTCGAAAGACTTGGCTGGGAATATTTCTCAATCGAACTCCTGAAGATGATACCCGGCGTTGAACTGACAGTTCTGGAGAGCAACTGTTGCGGAATTGCTGGAACATACGGGTTCAAGAAGGAGAATTATGAGGTATCCCAGGCCATCGGAAGGCCGCTCTTCGAGCAGATTGCCGCAGTCGGGCCCGATTTTGTCGCCTGCGACTGCGAGACATGCAAGTGGCAGATAGAAATGTCGACCGGAGTCTCTGTGAAACATCCGGTCTCCGTCCTCGCGGAAGCTATCTGCGACTGATGCGCAAGGGTTCAGAGAGGCGGTATTCTGATATATTTTATGTAAGTTTGCAGATGTTTTGCAAAATGCGCTAAAAAATGGAAGATAAGACCATTGACATAGAAGATATACTCCGCAAGAAGTTCAACGGCAAGGCGCCCAGGCTTCTCACAAAGGTTCTCAAACGGCTCATCCATCAGGATTTCATCAACGAATACCTCAAGCAAGGATATGAAGGAGTGGAATTCTGCGAAAACGCGATAAAGTACTTGAACGTAAAGATTGAAGTCGAGGGACTTGAAAACCTTCCCGATGCCCCGGGGACGCGGTTGACGTTCGTGTCCAACCATCCGCTCGGAGGAGTGGACGGCATCGCGCTCGCCGGCATAATCGGAAGAAAATATGACGGGAAAATAAAGTTGATGGTCAACGACTTCCTGATGCACCTCGGAGGACTCGCACCGCTCTGCATCCCAGTGAACGCAAAAATCAGAAAGAAAGGCCAGGAGATAGGCACTCAGAACAGGGATCTGCCCCGTCTGACTAATGAAATTTTCGGCTCGGATAATCAAGTGCTGATGTTCCCGGCTGGGCTTTGTTCAAGGAAAATAGAGGGCAGAATTCAGGACCTTGTCTGGTCGAAAGTCTTTGTGGCAAAGAGCGTCGAGCATCATAGGGATATAGTCCCCGTTCATTTCATCGGAGAAAACTCCGGCCGTTTCTATCGGGTGGCAAATCTCTCGTCAATCCTTCGCCTGAAGTTCAACATCGCAATGGCGTTTCTCCCCGACGAACTCTACCGGGCACAGGGCAAGACCTTCCGAATAGTCTTCGGGAAACCGATTCCATGGCAGTCCTTTGACAAAAGCCGAAGTCCAAAGGAATGGGCCCAGGAAGTGAGGTCAGCAGTCTACAGTCTCGGAAAGAAGGACAAATAGCTGGAAGAATTATGGTACAGAGCATTATGCAGGATATTATCGCACCAATAGACGTGAATGTTCTCAAGTCGGAACTCACGCCAAAGAAGAAGCTGCGCAACACGAACAAGGCCGGCAACGAACTGTATATTGTCACAGACAAAGACTCGCCCAACGTGATGAAAGAAATCGGACGACTCAGGGAGGTGAGTTTCAGGGCAGCTGGCGGCGGAACCGGTCTCATGATGGACATTGACTCATTCGACACCATGGATCCTCCTTGCAGCCAGCTCATTGTCTGGGATCCTGACAATGAGGCCATCATTGGCGGCTATCGCTTCATATTCGGAACCGATATCAAGCTCGACGAAAACGGACAGCCAATACTCGCGACATCGCACCTATTCAACTTTTCAGAGAAATTCATAAAGGAATATCTTCCGTTCACAATCGAGCTGGGCCGTTCATTCGTGTCGCCCGAATATCAGCGGGTACAAGCAGGCACTAAGGCACTATTTGCTCTCAACAATCTGTGGGACGGGCTTGGCTCGCTCATGATGATGCGCCCGGGGATGAAATACTATTTCGGGAAGATGACAATGTATCCCTCGTTCAACCGCTACGGACGCGACCTCATCCTCCATTTTCTCAACAAACATTTTCCTGACAAAGAAGGACTTGTGACGACAAAGAATCCTGTCGTGATGGAGACGCCGGCAGAAGCTATGGATGCGGTGCTTACGGAAGATGACTTCAAGGCCGACTACCGCATTCTGAACAAGGAAATCCGCGCACTTGGCGAGAACATTCCCCCGCTGGTCAACACCTACATGGGCATTTCCCCATCATTGAAGGTTTTTGGAACAGCTGTCAACGATGAGTTCGGAGATGTCGAGGAAACGGGGATATTGGTCGACTTCAACGACATTTATGAAGACAAACTCTCACGGCACATCGACTCTTTCATAAAAGAGCAGATTGCAAAAATCAAGATAAGATGGCCTCAGACAATCGAAAATTTCGAAGGAGAAATCGCTCAGAAAATCACGGCACGAAGAAATGAACGCTTCTGGAAGATTTTCAGTTGGAGGTCCAAACCAAAGGGCGGGACTGAAAGTCTATAGAAACATGAAAAAAATAAACTGCGTCAGATTTGTCAATTATTTTCGAGGATAGGTTTCTTTTGGAAGAGGGAGTGTACTGGAGGTACATGACCGATGAGAAAAGAAAGATAGACCGAAAAGAAAGAAAAAGATGATGCAGGTTATTTTTTGAAGGTTTCATAATAGAGGGATTGAATAAAAAGTCAATCCCGTCTCTTGATTCGATTTATCAAGGCGGTCGTCATATCGGAACTCTGCTCGGAAGACGACTGCTGCAGCCATTGGAGCGCAAGGTCGCGGTTGCCCATCATGAAGCAGCCGAGTCCGATATTGTACTCAAGGAGAGCCCTTATATTTATATCGTCAGTGCTATCAAGAATTGAGATCCAAGCCTTCACCGCTGCATCCCATTTGAAGTCCAAAGCCTGCAGGAGAGCATTGTTCCAGGCGCTGTTATCAGTGTACCAGATACCGAATTCTTCTTCCCGCCAAGTCGGAACAAATGAAGAAGAAATCCGGTTGCCGATGTTCTTGCCGGAAGCCGCGGCATCGGAACCGGCATCAGCAGTGATGGTGAATGTCTTCACGCCTGACTTCTCCCCGCCGAGGGAGTCGTAGCAGTAAAGAGGAAGCCTAAAGCCGCCCTGCCGGTAGCCGTCTGAGAATTCGGATGGATGACCGAAAAGAAAGACTACGTCGGCATCCGTCTTAAGTACAAGATTTACGAGAGAGTCCGGAGTGGCCATCTTCGCGAAATCGTCCGTGTACTGAATCGTGTACAGACTCGTCGAATCGCTCTCAGGATAGGCTGCATCAAGCTGGTCGGCAAGAGCACCGGCAACCGAGCTTGTCAGTTGCATCTCCTCCTGAGTCAAACCATAAGGATAGATCATTGCCACTGACTTTCCAGTCAAGTCCAAGCCGGAAGATGAAGGGTATCTCATTTCCATGGACATTTCATACACCTGCGGAGAGCAAGCTATAAGGCCAAGCGCGAAAAATGGCACGGCAAAAGAAAAAAGACGTCTCATAACAATTCATATATAAAGATTCCGGAATCTGCTTATTCCAAGTTTCTGACAAAGTCCGCCGTCAGATCGTAATCGTCCGCAGCTGTAATCCGGACCTCGATGAAATGGCCCACAAGTGTCTGCGGACAGACATCACCGAAGATCTCAGGATCGTACTTTACAAGAATCTCGCCATCCACTTCCGGCGACTCGAACTCGCTACGGCACACAAGCATAGACTGCTCCGGAAACCAAGAATCGACGAGCACGCTCACCTCTGTTCCGACACGAGACCGATTGTATGCCAGGGAAATCTCCCTCTGCACTTCCATCAGCTCGTCAAGGCGTTTCTGTTTGGTAGAGGGACGCACACTGTCCTTAAAATGCCGTGCCCCGTATGTTCCTTCTTCCTCAGAATACGTAAAAGCGCCGAGCCTCTCGAACTTCGCATCTTTCACAAAATCCAGAAGTTCACGAAACTCTCGCGTACCCTCCCCCGGATGTCCGACAATCATCGTTGTCCGGAGCACTACTCCAGGAACTTTCGTCCTCATCTTCTCTATGAGTTCCCTCGTCCACTTCCCGTCCACGTGACGGTGCATATTGTCGAGAACCTTGTCGGAAATATGCTGGAGCGGAATGTCCATGTAGCGGCAGACCTTCGGATTGGTGGCCATTATGTCAAGGACATCCTCAGGGAAATCGGCCGGATAGGAATAATGGATGCGGAGTCGCTCTATCCCCGGCACCATAGAGAGCCGTTCAAGAAGCTCGCCGAGAGTACGTTTGTGATAGAGGTCCAGTCCGTAATAGGTAGTATCCTGCGCAATTATCACAAGCTCACGCACCCCAGTTGCCGCAAGATTCCCGGCTTCCTCCACAAGCCTTTCCATCGGAACAGAACGATGAGCCCCACGGATGTAAGGAATCGCGCAATAGGAACAGCGGCGATCGCAGCCCTCGCTGATCTTGAGGTAGGCATAGCTTCCGCTGCCTTCCATCACGAAACGGCTCTGCCCGCGCTCCGGCATTGGAGTCACGCCAAGTGCCCTTACGACCTCATCATTATCCCTCGCCCCGAGCCAAAGGTCAACTTCCGGAATCAAATCCGGAAGTTCAGAGGCATATCTCTGAGAAAGGCAGCCGAAAACGACAATCTTGCCGACCCTGCCGGCCTTCTTACGTTCGGCGACCTCAAGTATGGTGTTGACCGACTCTTCCTTGGCATCCCCGATGAATCCGCAGGTATTCACCAGTGCCACATCGACAAAACCGGCCCCGCAGTCTTCCTCCCCGCAGATGTCATAAGCATCCTGCACCTGGGCAAGCACATGCTCAGTGTCTACCTTATTCTTGGAACAGCCGCGGATGATTGACTGGAGTCGGAGTTTTTCACCATTGCCCATAGCACAAAACTATTTCTCCTCAGATTCGGACGTTTCCTCCTCCGGAGTCACGAAATCGAGGGAAGCATACTTGAGCAGGCAATTGTACCAGTCGACAACCTTCTTCATGTGAGAGACATAGAAGCGCTCGCCGTCATAGTCGGGAACGGCCTTGGCAAAAAGAGCCTTCAGTTCGTCTGAAGAAGCTTTGGATGCCGGAGCTTCAGCACCTCCGAGAACGTCCTTGAGCTTGAGGAATACTTCACTGAGCTTCATCTCGCCCTCTGTAGTGTAAATAGAAATGTCCGCAAGGGTAGTCATCTTGCTGGTAAGCCCGAAGCAACTCCTCTTCTTGTCTGAAAGTGACTCAACAATGGCACCGGAACGCGCCTGAGCGATGTAGAGATAGAGGCCAGGTTGTCCGGAGATTGAAAGTATCTTTGTAAGATCTGTTTTCATATTATTCTGTTTTATAATGGTTTATAATTATTTTTCATGTTTCTGAATTCTACAGGGCCACGCAGGTGACAACATCTATTTCCGGCCTCACACCGAGAACTCCATCCGGAAGAGTGTCTGTCTTAACGATGCACTTGCCGCTGCGTGATTGTTCAAAGTCGTGATAGTCAACGTAAAGGACATCCAACGCGTCAGGGTCTGCCATCAGAGGGAACTGAAAGGCAACCACGGCATTAACGTTTGACGGATAGACTGCTACAGACTTCCCGGCAGGAACATTACGAACTCGCACAGGAAGGCTCAGTTCCTCCGAAACGTATCTCCGCACAATGACGGTGTAGTCCACTGAAGTCTCTGAAATCCTGACGCCCCTGACCGATTCAATCCCCACAGAGCCGTGAGCATCCGAGGACAGGTCCGAAAGAGTGACATTCTTAGTGAAAACCTTGGATATGCCGGCTATCTTCTCCGGATCACCATAGATGTAGACAGAATCGGGGCGCACCTCCATTCCGTCTCCGCTCATGTACTGCGAAGCATACCTGATGTCCGAAATCGGCACCACAGGAACCTTCCTGCTATTCTCCTCAGGAAACACAAAGAGCAGTGTATCAGTCAGATAATATTCCACAGAAGAAACGCTCGCACCGAAAACCATCTTGCCGAACTCAGGCATGGATTCCGGGGAAAAAGCAAAAACGTCCCCGTCCCTATGATGCAGTGAAGCAGCGTCGAAGTGAATCATCACAGGCGCCCCTCCACCGAACATCTTGTTACGGATTATGCTGTAGCCGGTGGCTCGGCAGCGCGCGACGACCTTGCAACTGTTTGAGGCAGTGTTGCGACGTCCGGAGAGGTTGGATTCCGCTGCAACGGTTGCGGCGAGCACTTCGCTGTAGCGTAGCGAGACATTGTGTATAAACCAGATACTGAAAGCCAACAAGAATGACAGGAGGAAAACCACCAAGTCCTTTCTGTTGACCTTCAGAAACTCAAGCGCCTTATTCAGAAACTTTTTCAAAATCGAGACCTACTGTGCCGCAGCCACTGGCGGCCGGGCAAGTTTCGCAAGCGAGTCCGAGACTATTTTGTTGCCGCAGGAGCGTCAGAGTAGTCCTTCACGAGAGAATTCTTGTCCACTCGTATTTTGACGTCCTTGTCAACCTCGATGAGGACAGATTTTTCCTTGATTTCCACCACGGTTCCGAAAATGCCACCGACAGTAACGACCTTGTCGCCCTTCTGAAGACCGTCACGGAACTTCTGAAGTTCCTTCTGCTGCTTGCGCTGCGGGCGAATCATGAAGAACCACATCACGACGAAGATGAGCAAAAGCATCACCCACATTGTCCACTGTCCGCCTGCTGCGCCTTGTGCGCCGGCTGCCTGCAATAAAGTCATTAATTTCATATCACACAATAATTTAAATGTTTGTCTCAATCTTTGCCACCTTCCCCTCTTCGGTCAATTTCTTGACGATTCTGTCGAGAATGCCGTTCACGAAGACACGGCTTTTCGGTGTCCCGTAATACTTCGAAATCTCGACATACTCGTTCATGGAGACCTTCACCGGTATGTTAGGGAAGTTGAGTATCTCCGCAATGCCCATCACAACGAGCACGACATCGGAGAGGAAAAGCCGTTCCGCATCCCAGCCCTTTGCCGAGTCATAGACCAACTGCGAATACTTGTCATAGTTAACGAGCGTGAGATTCAGAAGTCTCCGGACGAATGTCCTATCATCCTCGACACCGGAAGATGCCCCCTTCATCTGGCTTTGGTAGAGGTAAGGGAGCGTCCATCGCCCGCCCTTGGCGATATCCTCAAACGAACGGCAGCACCAAGTAAGAGCGTAGGCCAAATCGTCGTTCCAATAGAGCGACATATCCTCGAGGATGTGCTCAAGTGCCGGCATGTCAACCAGTTCCTCTTCAAAGATGCGGACGAAAAGCCGACAATCCTCCTCAAGCGACGACTTCCCCGAAGTCATGTAATCCTTAAAGTATTTCTTAGAATACACGGAATCCAGCACCTTCCTGAGAAGGATGTCGTACTGATCCCATGATAATTTCCGCTGCTTCATGGCCTTAGTAAGATCTTCGTCATCCGCAAGCAGCTGTGCCAGACGATTATCGCAGAACTTCATGTTCGGGTTGCGTTCCTCCTCCGTAGGATTGAACTTAGAGCGAAGGGACTCTATCCTTTCGCGGGCCGTGCGTGTCAACGGGGCAACGATTCCGGACATATACACGAACAGGTCACGAGTGGCCTCGCACGAGTAGTTAAGTTCAACCTCGGCATCGCGTGTCGAGAAGTTTCCGTCAAGAGCCGCCGAGTATGCGACTTTGAATGCCTTTATCCGTAGTATTCTGCGATTCAACATATCTTTTTCAATAATATTCGTAGTTTCACACGTCACTTTTCTTATGCAAAGATACACACGATTTGATAAAAAAAACTATATTTGCGAAGATTTACTAATAAAAAACGCATAAGATGTACAGCGAGGATTATAATGGAGCATACGCCCAGGAACGCAACGGCGAGGACGTGTATTCAAAGCCGGTAAAGGCGGGAAAACGTACTTATTTCTTTGACGTGAAAGCTACCAAGGGAAATGACTATTATCTGACAATCACGGAAAGCAAGAGAAAGATTGAGCGTGACGGAAGTTATGTGTATGACAAGCACAAGATTTTCCTCTACAAAGAAGACTTCGACAAGTTCGTCGAGGGACTTGAGGAAGTTCTTGACTATATAAAGAAGAATGCACCAAAAACCGAAGGCGGCGAGGGAAAATACAATTCCGACGTAAAGTTCGAAGAACTTTAATGGCAATGGCTGACAATTATCTTGAGAACCGCTACGAAGACTATCTCGCACGGAAGCAGAAGAAAGAGGCCGAGCGGAAAGCCAAGTTTCGCAGGCAGCTTGAAGAATACAAAAAAAGATAGGTTTTACTTCAGCGCAACATTAAGAAAATCAATGAATCCTTGAACGTCAAGGTTGTAGCCGCGGGCAGGAGCGAGTTGACTGCCATCGCTGTCAAGAAGGATGTAGTTCGGCTGTGAGTTCACCTCGAAACGTGTCCTGGCTATATAGGCATTGGCTCGTCCGATTTCCTTGTAGACATCCCCATTTGCTGCATGAACCCAATCAGCCTCGTCAAGTTTGGTCTTGTCATCGACATACAGCGCGACGATCACAAACTTCTTAGAGAGCAGTTCAAGTACGCGGGGATCGCTCCAGACACGCGCTTCCATCTCGCGACAGTTGACACATCCGTGTCCGGTCACATCCACAAACACCGGTTTGCCACTGGCCTTAGCCGCAGCAAGTCCTTCTTCTATAGTAAAATAGCCATCAAGACCAAGAGGCAGATGGAGACCATATTTCTCACCATACAGAGAAACCGTGCGTTCGTCTTCCCCATTGCCAGAGGATGAGGCATTGACAGCCCCGAGCACGAAATCCTGAGTGCTGATAGGAGGAAGATAGCCAGAAAGAGCCTTTAGCGGAGCCCCGAACATTCCTGGAATCATATAAACGACGAAAGCGAAGTCCACGATGGCGAGCGCAAGTCTTGTAACTGACAGGTGCTCAACCTTTTCATCGTGTGCGAAACGGATCTTTCCGAGCAGGTAGAGTCCAAGAAGCGAGAAAGTCACAATCCATATAGCGAGGTAAACCTCTCTGTCAAGAAGCCCCCAATGATAGGTCTGATCCGCGACGCTAAGGAACTTGAATCCGAGCGCAACCTCGATGAACCCGAGTACCACCTTGACACTGCCGAGCCAACTGCCGCTCCGGAGCTTTGTCAGCAGCGACGGGAACAGCGCAAACAATGTGAACGGGAGAGCAAATGCCACAGAGAAGGCGAACATAGTCACTATCGGCATCCAGAACTGCCCCTTGGTCGACTGTATGAGCACAGTGCCTACGATAGGCCCGGTACAGGAGAAAGACACGAGCACAAGCGTAAGAGCCATAAAAAACACGCCTACAAGCCCCTTTTTGTCAGACTTTCCATCGGCCTTGTTGACCCACGATGATGGAAGAGTGATTTCGAATGCGCCGAAGAACGAGGCAGCAAAGACCATGAAGACAATGAAGAACAGGATGTTAGGCAGCCAGTGCGTAGCGAGCCAATTGAAGATATCCGCTGTCACGGAATCACCTCCGGCAATCCATGTGATGAGGATGACCAGTGAAATCGGAACAGTGTATAGCAGCACAATGAAAAGGCCGTACATAAAGGCATGGAAACGGCCGCGATGTGCATTTCCCGAATTCTTGAGGAAGAACGACACCGTCATCGGAATCATTGGGAACACGCACGGAGTGAGCAGCATGGCGAAGCCCCAGAGAATCGCCTGAAGTACGAGGCCCCAATCAAAAGGTGCCTGTTCTCTTTTAGCATCCCCGGAAACCGCCCCTGCCACATCTGCAGAAACGGCCTCAACTTCACTTCCCGATTTCTTTCCAACCGCAGGAGCGGAAGCCATCTCTGCGCATTCCCCTTGGGAATATTCAAAATCCTGATATTCAGGAGGAAAACAAGAAGTATCCTCACAGCACATAGTGCGGAAGGTTCCTTTGAGCGAAAAAGGCCGATCTGCATTCTCGACACGGATTTTCTGCACAAGAGAAAGATATCCGTAAACATAGTGGTGGCCGCCTTGGAACTTCACGACGCTCTTGTCTGTAAGGGCGCCGACCAAAACACAATTGTTAAGTTCAGCATATTCGACTTCCGGCGCGGAATCCGGATCAGAAAGAGGGTAACTGTGTATTCCCTCACCAAGAGTTCCGGTGTAAACCAGTTCCCAAACGCCGCTCTCATCCGTTTCGGTGGCCGACACCGTCCAATCTATGTTTCCCGCCCAAAGCGAAGAAATGCTGCAGACGAGTCCCGCCAGCAGCATAACAAATATTCTGTTAAAATTTTTCATAATAACATCAAAACTAAAGTTTTATCATCAAGTTAAGTTATCAAAATGTATGCAACGAGCATCAGTCCCAAACATCATCTAAAAGCTTCAACAAAGTGCCGAGAGGTCAGGGATGCATAAAAGGATGGGATGCAAGGCGGACGGTGAAGTCAAATACCGCAGCAACCTTTCGGTTGTGAGGATTTTGACAAGCCGTCCAACGAAGCAGACCGCCTTTTATGCACCCCTGACACTACTATTTTGCGAAGGCTACTGAACGTGTCTCGCGTATCACAGTAATCTTAACCTGCCCAGGATAAGTCATCTCATCCTGAATCTTCTTGGCAATGTCTCCCGAAAGCGTCTCTGCCTGGGCGTCAGTCACCTGCTCTGCGCCGACAATCACGCGAAGTTCACGGCCTGCCTGAATTGCGTATGCCTTCACGACGCCAGGATATGACTGCCCGATGTTCTCCAGATCCTTAAGTCTCTTGATATAAGACTCTATCACCTCACGTCTTGCACCAGGACGTGCACCAGAAATAGCATCGGCCACCTGGATAATCGGCGAGATGATGGAAGTCATCTCAACTTCCTCGTGGTGTGCACCGATTGCATTGCAGATTTCCGGTTTCTCCTTGTACTGCTCCGCGAGTTTCATTCCAAGGAGCGCATGCGGAAGCTCAGGATCTTCGTCGGAAACCTTTCCGATGTCATGAAGCAGGCCGGCCCTCTTCGCAGCCTTTGCGTTCAGACCAAGCTCAGAAGCCATTGTAGCCGCAATGTTGGCAACCTCACGGGCATGCTGGAGAAGATTCTGACCATAAGAGGAACGATACTTCATACGTCCGATAAGCTTGATGAGCTCAATGTGGATGCCGTGGATGCCGAGGTCAATGCAGGTGCGCTTTCCAATCTCAAGAATCTCATCCTCAAGCTGTTTCTGTACCTTTGTCACAACCTCCTCGATACGTGCCGGATGGATGCGGCCGTCGACGACGAGCTGATGGAGAGCAAGACGCGCAACCTCACGTCTCACCGGATCGAAGGCAGAAAGAAGGATTGCGTCAGGGGTGTCGTCAACGACAATCTCAACTCCGGTAGCAGCCTCAAGCGCACGGATATTTCGTCCTTCACGCCCGATGATGCGTCCCTTGATCTCATCGCTCTCGATGTTGAAGACAGTGACCGCGTTCTCGATTGCAGTTTCAGAGGCCGTTCTCTGGATCGTGTTGATTACGATTCTCTTAGCCTCCTTGGTCGCATTCAGACGGGCGTCGTCAATCACATCGTTAATATAGGACTGTGCCTCTGTCCTAGCCTCCGCCTTCATGTTTTCCATGAGTATATTCTTGGCTTCGGTCTCCGACATTCCGGCAATACTCTCAATCTGGCGATTTGCCTCTTCGCGAAGCCTATCATACTCGGCTGCCTTGCGGTTGGCAATCTCGACCTGCGCTTTGAGGTTCTCCCGTATGGAATCCGCCTCACGCTGCTTGCGCTGAAGTTCGGAAGTCTGCTGGTTCAGAGTGTTTTCCTTCTGCTTAAGGCGGCTTTCCGTCTCCTTAATTGCGGCATTGCGCTCGTTCACAGTCTTTTCATGTTCGCTTTTGAGTTGCAGGAACTTCTCCTTCGCTTGGAAAATCTTCTCCTGCTTTATGTTCTCGGCCTCAAGTTCGGCCTTCTCGATGATTTCATCCTTACGTCCTTTCAAGACAATACGTCTGACTGCAATCCAAGCGCCGAGCGCGACTGCGGCACCTGCGAGTGCGGACAATATATAATAAAGTACCATATAATTAATAATAA
>ERZ779877.59-NODE-59-length-127962-cov-4.460022_pt1 | contig 127962 bp, 90 predicted proteins | sample MGYA00511556_ERZ779877 | MGnify/ENA primary metagenome ERZ779877 (study PRJEB29588, sample SAMEA2159338) | human gut metagenome | biome: human gut; feature: human-associated habitat; material: faeces | place: Denmark | collected 2008/2010 ... | reverse complement strand
GGGAACCACAAGGGGGGGTAATGTGAATGATGACTTTTTTGTTACAAACAAAGTGAAGTGACTATTAACCACAAGGGGTCCTTCTGCCCCTGCCAAGGAAAGACACAGGTACTGAAAACAGTGCCTGTTTTTTTGTTGCCGCAATTTTTCTGTCCCCATGCTGTGTCGTTGTGTGCGATGCCTCTATCATACAGTCATGTATCATACGATCATGCTGCTGTGCCGCCTTTCACACTTGCGCGCTCTGCTCATACTCCCGTTCACGCATACATGCATGCTATCTGCTTAACCGCTCGGGTCACATCAAACATCAAAACGAAAAAATCGCATAAATACCGTTGAAATGTTTAAAAAATTATAGTAATATTATTTTATAACGCGTGGTGGACAGCTTCGGCTGCCTATCAGCCATTGCAACACTTGGAACACAAGGATAACATTTTTAAGCCAATTGCAATTCGGAGGAAAATATGATGTCGAAAATATTGAGAAAGCTCGCTTGCGCAGCGCTCGCGGCAACAACGGCAGTCTCACTGCTTGGCTGCTCAGGCGACAGCAACACGGATGGAGGTAACAACGTGAATGTAGGCGCAACCGTAAATTATGATGCGGAATATCAGGGAAATCCGTACCTGCCGCTTTGGGAATACATCCCCGATGCGGAGCCGTATGTCTTTGAGGACCCCGACAACCCGGGAAAATATCGCTTGTACGTCTACGGCTCGCATGACACCCTTAAAACCGCATACTGCGGAACAGACCTCGTCGTTTGGTCTGCACCCGTCGAGGATTTGTCCGATTGGCGGTGCGACGGCGTGATTTTTGAGTCGGTTGTAAATGGAACCGCTGACGTTCTGTATGCTCCCGATGTCGCGCTTGTCGAGGAAAACGGCAAAAAGACCTACTACCTTTATCCCAACAATCAGTCGTGGGGCAGGACAACAATGGTGTGCAAGTCCGACCGTCCGGACGGCCCGTTTGAAGTCGTAAACTGGAAAGAGGGAAGCACTACCGAAACAGAGGGCGTACTCGGCTTTGACCCCGCGGTCTTTGTAGATGATGACGGAAGTGTATACGGCTATTGGGGCTTCGTCGAATCGTGGTGGGGCAAGCTTGACGAGGATAACATGTCATCTCTCAAAGAAGGTGAGACCTCTAAGAGAAATATCCCCAGCTACGACCAGATGACGGCGTTTGATTACGACCCGACGCAGTTTAACATTGTTCAGGATGAAAACGTCGGCAAATGGGGCTTCTTCGAGGCATCATCCATACGCAAAGTCGGCAACAAATATGTGTTCATATACAGCAGAAACGGCTTGCAGGAAGAGCCTACAGGCAAAAATTACAGCCAGCTTGCATACGGCTACAGCGACAGTCCGGAAGGCCCGTGGAAGTGGGGCGGAATAATCGTTGACGCCATGGGCGAGATAATTCCCAACGAAAACGGCGGCTACGACCGCACATTCGCCGGCGGAAACACCCACGGCAGCATATGCGAAATCAACGGACAGTGGTACGTGTTCTATCATCGAAACCTTCACACATACGCCCGCCAGGCAATGGTGGAGCCAATAACTGTTGAATGGGATGAGGAGTCTGTCGCAGACGGCGGAGAGGTCAGAATATCCATGGCTGAGGTCACATCAAACGGCTTCTTCATAGAAGGTCTAAATCCGTATGTAAAACATTCCGCTGGCATAGTCAGCTACCTCACCGGCGGAGCAAGCATCACCCCTGCGTATTCGGAGGATACCACCACTTTGCCGGTTGTCAATATAAGAAACGGTGTCATTGCAGGCATAAAGTACTTTAACTTTGACCTTGACGCCCCGACAGACGGCTCAAAATCCCTTGAAGTTGAGCTAAAACCGCTTGGCATAGATGCGCAGATAGACGTTTACCTAAGACCTGCGTCGGCGGTAAACACACCGGTTGAGTATAAAGACTCAAAGGTTGTCTCGGTGGGCGAGGGAAGTAAAAAGCTCGGAACTATTGAGCTGAGCGCTGACATGCCGATGGAATCAACTACCTTCAGCATATCCGCCAAAGAAATAGATAAGCTTGACGGGCAGTGGGGACTGTTCTTTGTGTTCAGCAGCGACAGCGGCTTGAATATCTGCGAGCTGTACAATGTGCAGTTTGTCAGCGAATAAGACATAAATACGCATAAACGCTTAAACGGCGGTGTGGTTAAAGTCGGGTATGGCTTTGCCGCATCGCCGCTTTTTCATGCGTTAATGTGCGGAGACGCCTCTTTAGGACGTGCGTCAGGAAGTGAATTTCCCTTGGAGGTGCGGTAAAACATAAAAATATTTTGTTGGTCATTTTGCCAAATTTCCAGACAGGGTTTTGTTTATATCTACAAAAATATTTATAAAATAATCGGCAGTGTTGACAGGGATAAAAATAGAATCTATAATTAAATATAGATTAAGATGATTCGTAATACAGCGGATACAGGGTAATAATTGTACCCGTGTGAAAAAGAAAAATTGAAGGTACATATGAATCCTTTTGTAGAAGTACGGGATTTGAGCATTCACATTACCTTTTTGCGAAGACATCTTGATCAAATATTTAATGGAAAGGGTGTTTAAAATGAACATCAAAAAGGTCATATCGATCGTCCTTGCGATTATAATCGCAACGTCATGTCTGACATTTTCATTGTCAGCGGAGCAGTCACAAATAGACCCGTTCGATCCAGAAACGTTTCCGTCTCTTGATGAGCAGCTCAAAACAATTCTGAGCAACCCAAATCTAAGCGCCGAAAAGCGGCAAGAGGCAATTCAAATCGTAAATAAAATTAAGGCCATAAAGAGTGGATACTCAGCATTGAATTCAAGGGGCACCCTGATGATTCATGAGCTTGATGTTCCTTTCTATGCGCAGGAAAACGATTATTATTGTGGCCCTGCCACCGTAAAGCAGACATATGCATACTTATACTACAGAGACCATGGATATTACTACTCTCCGTCTCAGAGCGCGATAGCTACTAATCTTGGTACTACAACGGCAGGAACTGAACAGGGTAAGATATTGGACTATATAAATAATACGTTCAATGAGAATTATGTTGTAGACTGGTATTTTGATTCGGAAGAGGCTGCAAATTTAATGTATACAGCGATAAGCGAACACAACCGTCCTCCGATTATACATGTTTTTGACTGGGATTATTATGATACAGAAGGCCACTATATGAATATATGTGCATATAACACAAATTTATCTCAGTTTATGGTTGTTGATCCGTACTATGAAGGACATAAGGATCCAGATGGCAGATATTTGGTTCCTGTTTCTGATATCAGCTCTTTCTGTGATCGTATGATGATATAGCCGAATGGGGTGTTTGATATGAAAAAAATTATCGCTTGCATTATGGCTCTGCTTTTCCTCTCTTCATGTGCGTCAAGTGACCCCTCTATGGATGGCAATGCGTCAACAACCGCCCCGCCGTCTGCGGAATCATCCGAAACGCAGGAGCGGGAAACTTCAGCCACGACTACAGCCGCAGATGAAACAGAACCTTCCGAGACTGAAGCACCCACGCCGGATGAGCCGGTAGAAGAGCCTGCGGGATTGGAATTTAAAATCAAAAAGAGACTCTTTTTCACCGTCTCCGCAGAGGAGCTTGACGCTGAGCCGATGGAATATTCCAGCTATAACGTTCGCGGCATGCTAATTGCCGAGAACGACATGTATAACCCGAGTGTGTTTAACGGAGACAACATCTATTGGTACATAAACACAAGAGACCCGTATGAATTTGAGTACTACCGCTACAATATCGAAAGCAACGAGTCCGAGCTGCTTTTTAAAGTGCCGTACAGCACGGCGGACGGAACATTTGAAGTTGTCAACGGGTACTTGATTTGCGCCCCGGGTGTCAGGGATGAGGACGGAAATCTCGTAATGCCGGTGTACTGCTATGACCTTGAGGCGAACACAGGCACGCCGGAAACCATCATAAGCGTTCCCGCCGCAACGCCAGAGTTTAATATTTCCGTGCTGAACGACACGGAAGTGGTGTTCTTTATGTATGCGGACAACGACGGGAAGACATCCGACATGGTCTATAAGTACAACACTCAGACAAAGGAGCTGTCGGTGTTTTATGAGAACCACGAGGACGACTGGAGCGACATGACGCTCACCTCAAGAAACGTCCTGCGAATGACCGCACGGGACGACAAAGTGTACCTGCTGATGTATCAGGGCGTAGACGGCAAAACGGTTTATTCGGTGGATGTGTACAACTCGGCCGGAGAAAAGGTTGATGAGCTTGCCATCAATTTTACCGATGACGAGCTGATTCTCAATGAGTATCCTGACTTGATAGAGAACGCCGCTATGGATTCAAGTCTCACATCTGTTCGTGAATTTTACGTCTTTAACGATGACTATGCGCTGATATTTAACTGGTGCAAGCTGCTCGATGACGACTTGACGTGGATGGAACAGCTCAGCATGGGCCGCCCGTGGGAGCTGTACCTGTGCAAAATGTATGGTTCGTCATATGTCGATATGGGAATAGGCGAGTATGCGCCCAAAATGATAGCATATCAGGGCTACCGTGATGACAGATACCTCGTGATGGCGTCCGGAAATGAGGAAATAGACCTTTTGGTGTTTGATTCTTTGGAGGGCGAGCTGATACCTGTTGTGCTCGACGTCCCTGACAACATGCAGTTCAGCCAAAACTCAATTGCCATGAACGAGCGGGGCGACATAGTCATGATCAGCCAGGACGAAAACGCCGACAACAAGAAGATGTACCTGCTCAACCTTTACGATGATATTATCGAGTTGGTAGAGAGCTATCAGCATGTAGTTACGCTTGGATGAAAGTAAAATCAAAACTTTATAACAGCTTGCCGTGCGTCTTGCGGCAAACTACGAAAGGAACGTGATATCATGTACAAATTCAAGGCTGTGTCATGCATTGCGGCGGTCCTTTGCTCAGCACTAATTTTATGCGGCTGCGCATCAAACGGTGAACCCGGTGAAAAGCTTGCGGTTTCACTGCCCGAGGAATACTCGACTTACGACTTTGCCGAGTATATGCTGTACTATCAGGCGGAAAGCGCGGATGAGTTCACGCAGTTACTCAAAGACCGTGTGTTTGCCATACCGGATTACGGCGTGGGAGAGCTTGTGAAAAATCGAATTTCGGAGGACGGCACGGAGCTTTTGTATCCTTCTTCCGACGAGCTGCTCAAGAGCGCATGCATTGTTGTGACGCCGGTTGACTCAAACAACCGCAGTTTTACATTGGGCGACATCGGCGAGCTTGGCGAGGCTGCGGCCGATGAGATTGCCGACGTGTCCTTGGAGGTTTACTCTGTCATAGAATACGACGGCAAGACGTACATGGTTGAAAGGGGACTGCCGCAGGAGCAGATTTCCGATAACTACGACAACGTGTATACCGAAACGGTTGGCGGTGTTGATGTGAGCTTTAACTGCCGCATGCGTGCGACCGCCGATGGCGAGGATACGCATGAAGTGGCGGTGCTCATAACGTATGTGCAGGACGGCGGCACGGTTTACATCCGCCCGTATGACCCTGCGGAGTACACCGAGTACTTAGACCTTCCCGAGGAGTTCTTTGCAATGCAATCGCTTGATTTGAGCGAGATTGCCGAGTGATGTTCATACTTTGCCCGTGTTTGCATGACGGCTATTGTGCAGGCACGAGCATTTTTTGTGCGCAAATTCTTTTTTAAAAAATGCTCGATATGGTTGAACGGAGCGGGCAGATGTGGTAAAATAGAGGTAGGATTTGAGCATGATTGCTAAATCCGTTTTCGTAACGGCAAATAAAATTATTATACGAAATGAGGAATCACGATGAAGTTTTTATCTGTTCTTATTGCGCTGATTATGGCGTTTTCGTTGACTGCATGCACATCCGAGCCGAGCGATGAGCCGCAGGAGCCGGCAGAGGCGACGCAGGACGGCGAGAACATCGAAGACGGCGACGACAGCAGCGACACGTATGACGAGTCAATGGCTGACATAAACGAGATGGTAGAGCTTTACCTTGAGGACAGCTACTCATACGACGGACTTGTAGAGGTGCTTGAGTACACGTTCACCCATGATGAGGCTGTCGAGGCTGTAGATAACTGCGGCGCGGACTGGAACGAGCAGGCGGTTTTAGCGGCTCAGAACACACTTGAGTACACGGCTTATTCCTATGACGGACTGTATTATATGCTGATGGAGTATCAGTATTTCACCGATGAGCAGGCGCGGTACGGCGTGGACAACTGCGGCGCTGATTGGAACGAGCAGGCTGTTGCGGCGGCATTGCAGCAGCTTGAGTTTTCGAGCACATCTCACGACAAGCTCATAGAGGAGCTTGTTGAATACGGAGAGTTCACACGGGAGCAGGCGGAATACGGCGTTGAAAACTGCGGTGCTGACTGGAACGAGCAGGCGGTAAAGGCTGCGCAGGAATCGCTTGAGTACTCGGCGTACTCGCGCGACGGAATGGTTGAGGAGCTTGTCGAGTATTACATGTTTACAGATGAGCAGGCGCAGTATGCCGCAGACAACTGCGGAGCCGACTGGGACGAACAGGCGCTCAGATACGTGACCGAAACGCTTGAATACTCGCCCGATTCATATGACGGGCTTTATCAGGCGATGATTGATTACTACGGATACACCGCCGAGCAGGCGCAGTACGCCGTGGACAACTGTGGTGCTGACTGGAACGAGCAGGCAGTAAAGGCTGCGCAGGTTGCACTTGAGTATTCCGCATATTCCTATACCGACCTTTACAATGAGCTTGTAGAGTATGACGGCTTCACCGAGGAACAGGCTACATATGCCGTGGACAACTGCGGCGCAGACTGGAACGAACAGGCGCTAAAGGCGGCACAGGAGACGCTCGAGTATACCCCATGCTCGTACAGCGACCTTTACACCAACCTTACCGAGTATGACGGCTTCACCGAAGAACAGGCGCAGTACGCCGTGGACAACTGCGGCGCGGACTGGAATGAACAGGCACTTTTGGCGGCACAGGATTATATGGAGTACCTTGATGACCTGACAAGAGACACCTTGCTGACAATGCTTGAGTTCGACGGATTCACCGATGAACAGGCTGAGTATGCTGTCGATCAGCTTGGCCTTTGATGTAAAACTTTAGGCTCAAAATTTAGACAATATTATGTTGCTGCGGAATGTGCGCAAAAAGCCTTCCGCGGCAATTTTTTATCGCCTTTTGACATCCATACGCAAAGATAGCGATGAATTATTATTGATTATGCTCGATATTTGTCGAAATGATTTTAGCGGGAAAAAGCCTTGTGGGAAAATATGCAGGTCAATATTGTTCATGTTTTTTTGAAAAACGTCAACATAGTTATATCGTACGCACAAAAACGACTTTACTATATAAGTATCGGATACACGATAATACTGTGCAGTGGAGGTAAGGATATGAAAAAGCTTTTAGCAGCAATATTGGCTGTGGCAATGCTTTTGCCCGTCATGACATATGCGGCTGTGGCAACACCTGATACGTCAGGGGAGACATTTATTCAGACAACAGTTGTCTATGAAAATGAATTTGACAGCGACGACGGCGAAGCAGTTAAGTGGAAGCCAAGGGATAACAGGACGCATGATAATTCGTCAATAAAGATTACAGACGGAGCGCTTGTTGTAGAGCAGACAGGCTCTGTGGGAAGCACACTTTGGTACGAAAGGACACTTGACGAGCCGCTGAGCGGAACGGTGGTTGTGTCCTTTGACATGAAGATAACCAACTCCGGCGACAACCCCGCGTTCTTCATCATAAGGGGCAAGGGCGGCGAGAACATCGTGCAGTTCGACTGGAGAAAATCTCAGATAGGCTTTAACATGAGCTCCGGATGGGTAGGAGCGGTCAGCGCAGCGGAGAACGTCTACACGAACGTAAAGTTTGTGATAAATACCGATGCAAAAACGCTTGATATGTATGTTGATGATAAGCTCATATCCTCTGGCAGGGCTTTTAGAGAAAGCGCCGGCGAGGTGGCGTCAATACAAGTAGGACCTTACGGCGGAGCAACGCAGACAATATACTTAGATAACCTCACTGTCGCAATACAGGAAGAAGTAGAAGCCGGCAAGCAGGTGTACTCCAACACGTTCGACAGCGATGACGATATTTCAGGCTGGAAACTTAAAGGCTCTAACAGCACAGATAAGCTCTCTGTTACAGTCGATGAAGGACGCATGGCCATAACCCAAAGCGACAGGGTCAGCGGCAGCTCAAACTGGTACATTTATGACCTCGGCGAATCCTCGACAAAGGAAAACACCGTCACGGTTACGGCGACAATGGCTCTTGACAAGGCTTTGCCGACAAGGCTCAATGCCGCGTTCTTCTTTGTGTATCAGGGCGACAAAATGATCGCTCAGGTGGATTTGCGAAACAGCGGAAAGGATTATAACACCATCTCGCTAAACGACAAGGTCAACGACGCGGGAAATTATAATTACCTCGAAATAACTGATGTTACGCAGCCCATCGACATTAAGATAGTAATAGATTTTGAAAGCGACACCTATGATTTTTATGCAAACGATGTTTTGCTTTACGAAAACACGGGATTTAAGGACAGCGGATTTGACGGATCAAGCGTGACCCGTATAGGAGCTGGATTCCAAAGCGGAGTTTCATCAGCCACGCTGTATATAGACGACATTTCCATTATCGACGGACCTGTTCCGCCCGAAACGGAAGAGCCTGATGACGGCGATACTGAAGAACCGGATCCGCAAACTCCCGTTGCGGCGAGCAGCAACAAGAGCGCAAAGTATGTGTACTTAAACGAAGAACTGCACGCAATGGTTGTTAATCGCAGATTTATTGCAAGCTATCACATCATAGGCGATGACGGCGTGTGCGCGCTTTGCAAGGGCGTTGTAAGCAGCTTTGAGCCTGACGACACACCCGCGCCGGAAAATGCAGTGTTCTGCGAGAGGTTCAACACCTATGACGCAACCGATTCGTGGTCGCTTATAAAGGGTGCAGACCAAAAAATTAAGATAGCTGTCCGCGACGGCGAAGCGGCAATAACTCAAACCGATGCCCCGGGAAGCTCAAATTGGTATGTCGTTGACACGCCCGTGACTTCATCGAGCGTAGTCACCGTTGAGGCCGATATAAGCCTTGGAGGCGAGTTCAGCGCAAATTACAACGCCGCGTTCTTCATAGTCTACGGAACAGACTCGAAGATGATAGCGCAGGTCGATTACAGACTTGCAAACGGCGAGCACAGGATTTCTTTAAATGACCACTACGAAGAAAAATATGTCGTTGTGGATGACGTAACTCAGATGCACAACGTCAAAGTGGTAATAGACTTTGACACAGACAGCTACGATTTCTATGTCGATGACGAGCTGCTCTTTGCCGGACTGTCCTTTAAAGACGGCTCCACGGCAAACGCCGTAGGACAGATTGGCGCAGGACTTCAGGGCGCAGTTAAAAATATGACCATGTATGTGGACAACATAGTGATTACCGAGGGCGGAGCGATGTCCTCTGACGGATCGTCGCAGGCTGATGAGGCGAGAATAGAAATCGACGCCGCGGACGCGCTTGACAACAGCGCTGACGCATGGACTGTCACCGAAGGCTCTGATGAGTGGGTGCCAACAGACGACGGCGTATCTATACAGCCCGACACAAAGAGAAAGTGGGAAAACACCTCTGAAAATCTCGAGGGAGCGCCGTCTCTTAACTACAAGATCGACGTTGAAACAGAGGGCGCATACTACGTATACGTCAACATGAGTGCTCCCGATGCGGACTCTGACTCTTATCACGTCATGGTTGACGGGGAGTATGTTTACACCCACAGCGTAGGAGATATGTCAGGCGATAAGGTGTGGAAGTCTGCGGGCAAGGAAATAGAGCTGTCTGCCGGTGAGCACACAATCACAATCGTGCCCAGAGAGGATGGATTTGTGATAAACAAGATAGTTCTGACGACCGATAAAAATGCGCGCTTTACCGACGGCACGATTTAACGGTAAAGAGACGAGGAAAATACGCGCAGCTGCACAATTAGGTTTCGGTAAAGCCAAGACAACCGCAACCGCTTTGAGATAAGGAGGATAAAGGATAGATGAGATTGTTTAAAAGGTTCGCCGCGATTTGTTTGGCTGTTCTTATAGGTGCTGCAAGCTTTACGTCTTGCGGCACCGGCGAGAGCAACCCGTCGGATGCGGATGACGTCACTGTTTTGACCGACAGCAACACGTCTGACGACGGCGACGATTCTTCGGAGCCGGAAGAGACGACGGCGGACACCGTCGCTGATGAAACGTCAAGCGAAAACAGCTTGAAGATAATCGCCGACATGATACACGACAACCCCGGAAGATCTGATTATGTCAGCGCGTACACAAGTCCGGACATTTTTATAGAGAGGGGACTTAACGCAAAGGTCTTTGACCTTGCCGATGCCGCCCAGTACGGACTTTTGTGGCCTAACTACACGGTTGAGGGAACGGATGAAAGCATATTCAACGAAACCGAGACAGAGTGGATTCTAAATAAGAGGGAAGAGCTGATAAATAAGTACACCGAATTTAAAGAGGCCGGACTGAAGGTGTACTTCATGATGGACATGATGGTTTTGCCCGTCAACATGAGCAAGACAGGTCTTGACTACAAAACCGGCGGCAAAATAGACATACGCAAAGACGACACCAAAAAGATGATTTCCGACATGTTTGACGAAATGTTTGAGGTGTTTGTCGATGAGGACGGAAACAGTCTCATAGACGGAATCTTTGTCAGAACCGGCGAGACGTACACCGGTGCAAAGTACATGCTGCCCTATCACGAGGGAAACAATCCTCTGAGCGTTTACACCGATGCCATAAGCGATTGGAACGAAGCAAACACGGCATGCCACACCGATTTTATCAATATACTGCGCGAAGAGCTGTGCGTAAAGCATGACAAGGAGCTGATATACCGCACCTGGAGCTTTGGCGCGTTCCACAATGACAAGAACACCTATTTGTCCGTTTCGGACAACATAGAGCCGCATGAAAACCTGTACTTCTGCATTAAATATGTGGCGGGCGACTTCCACCGCAACATAGCTTTCAACCAGTGCTTAAACGCCGGAAAGCATCAGCAGATAGTTGAGGTGCAGTCCGCAAGAGAGTATGAAGGAAAGGGCGCGTATCCTAACTATATCGGAGACGGCGTCATAAACGGATTTAAAGAATACGAGTGGATGATGCAGGACGACCAGAACAAGTCGTTAAGCGACATTATAAACACCGAGGATTCTCTTGTAGTCGGCGTATGGACGTGGTCAAGAGGCGGAGGATGGGACGGACCGTACATAAACGGCACCGGCGAAGAGCTTGATCCGTCTAATGCGCTTGTGGGTGACTACGGCAAGCCCGGTCTCGGTCACGAGTGGGGCGATGAGCTGTGGGCGGATGTAAACTCATACGTCATTCAAAAGTGGGCACAGGACACCACGCGCTCCGATAAGGATATAGTTTTGGAGTACGCAAGGGAAGAGCTTGGCATGGATGACGAGGATGCCGATAAATTCTACGAGCTTTGCCTGCTTTCTTCCGATGCGGTTTTACTGGGCAGAGGAACAAACACACCCGGCGGCAGCCTGAATCAGTTCTTTACACGAGACGACGTCTTAGACAACACGCAAGGCGCGGTTGACGACCTGATAAACAAAATGGCAGCGGGCACGGATGTCGGCAACGCAATGCTTGAAGAGAGAAAGCAGTCGGTAGATCTGTGGGAACAGATAATTGAGATAGCGGAGTCCTTTGACGACAGCGTCGAGAAGAAGGACTACATGATTCTGACCGCTAAATACGGCTACTACCTGTACAGCCTTTATGAAACGGTGTTTGAAACCGGAGTATACGTAAAGCAGGTTGAGTCGGGCAACACCGAAAACGAGGACAAAATAGTAGAGCTTATAAACAAGTACGATCAGCTTTGGGAGGACTGGGAGACCCTCTATGAGGAAAACGAGGACTGCCCGACGCTTTACCACCGCACTAATTTCAAAGCCGGCGACGGAGTGACAAGAGGTTCCTTTGACGCGGTCATGGACAGATACCGCAACGTATACATGGCGGAGCCTGCCGAGCCGATGGAAATACCCGAAACCGCGACGATCCTTTATGAAAACGACTATGAAAGCTCAAACGACGACACCGATGAGTGGGTTGTAAGAAATTCATCGCAGGATGCGCCCGAGCTTTACGTAGAGGACGGAATGCTTGTGGTTGAGCAGAGCGAAAAGGTCGGCAGCACCAACTGGTACACCATGAATCTCGACCACGGCGAGGGTACAGTGTATATAAGCTTTGATATAAAGGTTGACAACGACGGCGACAACCCCGCATTCTTCATCGTAAGGGGGGATAACGATGAAAACATCGTTCAGGTTGACTACCGCAAGGCGGACATAGGCGTTGACCCGGGCGACGGACATGAGACGGGAGCTATGGCGGCTGTCGGAAGCGTGCACACGGTTGAGCTGATCATAGATGTGGACGACAACACCTACGACATGAACGTAAACGGCAGAGAGGTTTATAAAGACCATTCATTCCGCGAATCAGCCGATTGCGTCGCAGCCATACAAATAGGCCCGTTCGGCGGAGCAACGCAGACTATGTATATTGACAACGTCATCGTCGCAGCGGATAAGACATCATCCGCTGGCACTTCGGAGCCAAAACCGCAGGATGCCCCTCCGGCAACAACTACATATGACATACCGTCGTCTGCAAACGTCGTTTACAGCGAAAGCTTTGATGATGACGGCGACCTTTCAAACTGGAAGATAAGAAACTCCGCAAACTCCGCTCCCGACATAGCTGTCAGCGACGGCGCACTTGTCGTGACACAAAGCTCAGGAGTCGGAACGACAAACTGGTATGAAAGGGCTATAGACGCCGTGAGCGGCAAGGTCACCGTGCAGTTTGACATGATGATAACTAACACCGGCGACAACCCTGCGTTCTTCATCGTAAGGGGCAAGGGCGGCGAGAACATAGTGCAGTTCGACTGGAGAAAGTCTCAGATAGGCTTTAACATCGAAGGCGGCTGGGAAGGCGTTGTCGATGCCGAGGAAAATGCGTATAAGAGCATCAAGCTCGTAATTGACACCGATTCAAAGACGCTTGATATGTACGTAGACGGCGAGCTGGTCGAGCAGTCCAGACGCTTTAGGGAAAGCGCATCAGAGATAGCGTCGATACAGATAGGCCCGTTCGGCGGAGCAACCCAGACCATATACGTTGACAACATAGCGGTTTACACTGAATGACCAAATACCAAGCCAAATAAATTAACCCCGCTGTCCTTTCTCGGGACGGCGGGGTATTCTTTTTGATGCTTTGCTAATCGTTTTGAGTCTCCTGAAACTGCTCTTTTCTGAAATCAGACGGGGAAAGACCCATTTCCTTTTTAAACACGCGGTTGAAGTATCCGAGCGATTCGTATCCCACTGCAAACGCTATGTCCGTCACCTTTTTGTCGGTTGTTCTCAGCATGTCGCATGCGTGCTTGATCCGCACCTTGCTCGTGTATTCGCTGACTGTCATTCCGGTGTCCGACTTAAAAACTCGGCACAAATGCTCCTTTGACACGCAAAACTTCTCCGCGAGCTGCGAAAGTCCGGTTATTTCGTTGTAGTGGCGATTGATGTATTCCGATATGCCGCCGGATTTTGACTTGGGCAGAACCGTGGTCTGATATCTGTCGGAGCGCTTTATCACCATGAGCACGTTTGCAAGGCGGTAAAATTCCTCCGGATGCTTTTTAAGCTCCATAAGCTCCGAAAAGATATAGTTAAAGTCCTCCCTCGAAAGGGTGTGCATCTCCTTGTCATAGCAGCTCAGCAGCTCTTCAATAGCCGCCTGCGTGTAGTACTTTTTCAGATACTCTATCGGAAAGTTCACGGCTGTTCTCTCGTGATCCATACCGCCGTTGTTTTTGTGCATCATGTAGGGCGGTATTGTGAAAACATCGTATTGATAGCCGGTGAGTATCCTGTCGTCAACCAGCTGACTAAAGCCGCCTTTGTTGATCAAAAGCAGCTCATATACGCTGTGATAATGCATATACGGCATCCGCCAGTTGGCGTAATGCTTGATGGTGTCTATGTGAATCTGCTCTTCAAAAGCTGTGTATACATTTTTCATAATTATGCCTCACAGTATGAAAATATGATATCAATATTGTACATGTTTTATTGAATAAAGTCAATATAATCAGTGACGCAGATTTTAAAATGATGTACTCTGATTACAGGCAGACGGCATGCCTTGCGTGCTTAGGTGCGGGTATAACGGATAAAACCTAAAGGGGGGTTTCAAGAATGAAAAAAAGAGCGCTCTTAATATTACTGTCCTTGATTATGACCCTTAATCTTGTCGCAATGACCGGTTGCGCAGGCAATAAAGACGAAGGGGATGCGGACAATTTGGGAGCAGAAAACGTGGACTACGGAAGAATTTACGACGGAACAAAAACTGCCACTGTTTTGATGGATAAGTCATACAGTGCAAGCGAAAACAGTGACAGAACTTATTCACAGGTTCTAAGGGCGGCAAACGACCTCAGGCAGGATATTGCCATGGTCACGGGCGCTATTGACTACAAAGAAATTCAGCAGACGTTTGCAGACGACGAGGAAAAAAGCTCGAGCGTCTTGAAAACGCCGATCAAAGCAAGGTGCCGCAGCTAAAAACAGGCTCGGCAAACGCCGAGTATGCCATAATTATAGGCGTTATCGGTGAGAGCGAGCTGATAGATGAAATAATCGAAAGCGGAAGCTTTGACGAGGCAAAGAGCATTGAGGGCAGCTGGGAAGCGTATGCCATAAAGGAAATTCCCAACCCCGCAAGCGGAATCGACGCTGCGCTCGTCATTGCCGGAAGCGATGCAAGAGGCGCAATATACGGCATATATACTATCTCTGAGGAGATAGGTGTTTCTCCTTTTTACTGGTACAGCGATGTTCCGGTAGACGTAAAGGATGAAATAGACGTCAATTACTCCACGGCGCTTGTAGAGGACGGCCCTGAGGTAAAGTACAGAGGCATATTTATAAACGACGAGGAGAAATCGACCGAGTGGGCAAAGCTGAAGTATCCCACCGAGAACGGTTCTCCCGATGTAAACTACTATCGCCATGTGTTTGAGCTGGTCTTGAGAATGAAGGCAAATACGCTTTGGCCCGCCATGCACGGCAGCTCCACCGCATTCAACAAGGCTGTTGATGAGGACGGCATACCGATAAACGCGCAGGAGGCTGCGGCATACGGCGTAATAATGGCTGCGTCTCACTGCGAGATATTGCTTAGAAATAACGTGGGCGAATGGGGCGACTGGTTCAATGAGCACAAGTCGGAGTATCCCGACATCAAGTACCCCGACGATTCGTATAAGGCATACGACTTTACCCTCAACCGCGAGATGCTTTTGGATTACTGGCGTGAGCGCCTTGAGACAAACAAGGACTTTGAAAGCATACTCACCCTCGGAGTCAGAGGCCCTCATGACGAGGCGTTTAACTGCGAAGACCTGAGCGCATATGAGGGCGCGACCGAAGAGCAAAAGAAAGTGAGCTTTATGGAGGACGTCATACAGTCTCAAAGGCAGCTCATTGCAGAAATTTACGGCGAGGACATGGTGACTCAGATCCCGCAGGTCTTAATCCCGTACAAAGAGATGAACGACGTGTACAACGCCGGCTTAAATGAGTTTATGCTTTGGGACGGATCGGAGGACTTCAACGGCGACGGCGAGATAAACTACCTTGACGACAACACCGACATCATGCTCATGTGGGCGGAGGACAACGAAAACTACCTGCGTCAGGATCTGACCGAGGCTGAGGCAAACAGACCGGGCGGAGCGGGCGTTTACTACCACATATCGTATTGGGGACCTCCGTCAAGCTACCTTTGGCTCAACTCCGCATCACTGTTTGTCATGACAGAGCAGATGTCAAGGGCATACAACATCGGAGCGGATGATTACTGGATTTTAAATGTCGGAGACATAAAGCCGAGCGAGCCGAGCATGGAATACTTCCTCAAGATGGCTTGGGATCCCGCAAGCTTTGACGGCGACTCGGTGGGCGAGTACCTGACCGCCCAGGCTATAAGAGACTATAACCTGTCCGAAGAGGACGCTAAAGCTATGGCAGACGCAATCTGCGAATACTATGTAATAAACGGCAGCATAAGAAAAGCGGAGTTTTACGCAAACGGCGACTATAACATTCATCCCGTTGCCTTCAGCGTAATTGCCAACGGCGACGAGGGCTTGCTTTGGGTAGAACGGCTGACATCGCTTGTGGACACGGTAGATGCGCTTTATCAAAAGATGTCCGATGAGTGCAAACTGTCGTTCTACGAGCACTTCTACTACAACATTCTCTCCTGCCTTGACATCGCCGAGCAGTTTGTCTACTACGAAAAGAACCAGCTTGCAGCCGAGCAGGGAAGACTGGGAAGCGCAAATGTGTACGCGGAGCTTGCCTTGGAGGCTGTGCAAAGGACAAAGGACAGACTTTCGGACTTCAACTCACTTAACGACAACAAGTGGACGTCATTTATGGACTATGCGCATCCCGGAAAATCAAAGACGCTTGTAGGCGACAGCGGGGAGACCATGTCATATGTGACGCAGTCGGTTGACACCGTCGGAGCGTATTGCGAAAACGGCTTGAGAGTGGGAGCGGGAACACTGCGCTTAAATTCGCTCATTCCGTCCGACACGAGGTACTTTGACGTGTTCAGCTGCGCAAGCATCGAAAAGGCATGGGTAGCCGAGACGAGCGATGACTGGATAGTCCTTTCGCAGACATCCGGAGCCACAAGAACCGAACAGCGCGTGCTTGTGAGCGCAGACTGGGACAAGGTCAGCGGAACTGCCGAGGGCAAAATACTTATATACAACGCCGATGAAAACGGAAATAAGATCGGCGAGGCGGTTGCAACGTTTGATGTAATCGCTGTAAACTCGGATGTTGAATACGGCGACCATACAGGATATATAGAGGCAAACGGCTACGTGGCAATAGAGGCTGAGCATTACAGCGAAGCTGTCGAAGGCGACGACGGCAGGAACTGGCAGGTATTTGTATCAAACGGACGCCACGGCGACACCGTTAAGGCCATGCCCGACACCGCAGTTAAGACTGAGGATTGGGACAGCACCGCAAAGCTTGTATACAGCGTGTACTTTGAAAACGCCGGAACATACAAGCTCACGCTTGAGAGAATGCCCGTTTTGAACGAGGGAACCGACGAGACGGGAGCTAAGCGCACCATGAACATTGCCGTCGGCGTGTCTGACGACGAGCCGCAGGTTTTGGTCGGCGAGTGCGAGGCTACACTTTGGGGACTCCGCCAGTCTGTCATGGATATGCACCAAAAACTCAGCTGCAACATCACGGTTGAGCAGGGCTGGAACGACATAGTAGTTTATATGTCCGATGCATCGTTCGTGTGGGACAGAATGGTGATAGAAACCGTTTCGGGCGCACTCAGATCGACTGTTTTGGGACCGGCTGAAAGCCCTAACAACATAGCTCCGATAGGCGAGGCAAAGGTCGCATCGCTGCCGGAGGAGCTTGCAAGCTATTCTCCGGAGAACGAAATAGTGCTGAGCGGGCTTGGCAATATCCGAATGAGCAGCGGCACGGAAAAGACATACGAGCTTGATGTTTACGCTACAAACGGCTCAGAGGTTAAAATAAGCGCAGCGTCTGACAACCCCGATGTTGCGGATGTGAGCATTGCGGACGGCGGATACACCGTCACCGCATCCGAAAATACCGGAAGCGCCGCTTTGACATTTACCTTCAGCGCAGAAGGCTGCGACGATTTGACATATGAGATTTCGGTCAGAGTATCCGACCCGAACCAGGGCACTGCATACTTCGAGGAGGGCGGCGAGGTTGTAATAGACGCCGCGAACGCCCTTGATGAGAGTCAGTACTCTTGGACGGACACTGACGGAAATTATGAATGGACACTTACCTCCGATAGGGACGGGCTCTCCATACAGCCGGATACGGGAGTAAAATGGGAAAACACATCGGATAACCTATCCGGCGCGCCGTCTCTGAATTACATGGTTGAAATAAATAATTCGGGAACATACTACCTCTTTGTGAATATGAGCGCTCCGAACGCAGACGCTGACTCCTATCACGTTGTGGTTGACGGAAAATATGCATACACGCACAATTCCGGCGACATGTCGGGAGAAAAGGTTTGGAAGTCGGCGTCTGTAGGAACGGAGCTGTCGGCGGGCGAGCATACGATCACCATAGTGCCCAGAGAGGACGGATTCGTAATCAACCAAATCGTTTTGACGGCAAACAAGAATGCAAGCTTTACGGACGGCGTGCTTGAGGGAGCCGAGAGCACGGCGCCGTCCCAAAGCTCGGACGGCGATGACGGCAGCTCGGACAGCGAATCAATTGTTGTTGACAGCGGAAGCATCGTAATAGACGCCACGAGCGCGCTCGACGAAAGCGACACGGCGTGGACGGACACCACCGGCGAGGACGAGTGGGTTTTAAGCTCTGACGGCTGCGGGCTTTCAATACAGCCTGACACCGGAGCGAAGTGGGAAAACACATCTGAAAACCTGTCCGGCGCACCGTCCGTAAACTATAAAATCGATGTAAACAGCGCGGGAACGTATTACCTGTTTGTGAATATGAGCGCCCCCGATATGGATTCCGACTCATATCATGTGATGATAGACGGCGAGTTTCGCTACACACATGCCGGAGACCCCATGAACGGCGATAAGCTTTGGAAGTCGGCCGGCAGGGGCATAGATCTGTCGGCGGGCGAGCATACAATCACCATCGTCCCCAGGGAGGACGGATTTGTAATCAACCAAATCGTTTTGACGACGAATAAAAACGCCAATTTCAGCGACGGAGTGTTAGTAAACTCTGACGCGCAGGCAAGCCAGGCTCAAAGCTTGGCTCGCTCTGCGGTATGGAGCACTGCGTTTTCTTCTGCCGATAAGTCGCTCGGAGGCAGCCTCGTAAGGCAGCAGATGCGCCTGTCCTCGTCGGGGGACAGCGTAAGCCTTGTAATATCAAATCAGTACGGAAAGAGCGACCTTGTGATAGAGGGCATGAGCATAGCAAAGCTGAATGAGTGGGGAAACTATGAAATAGATTCCGACACTGCCGTCACCGTCACATACAACGGCGACGAGAGAATAGTCGTTCCGGCGGGGACAAAAATATCGACGGATGCGGTTGACTTTGAGTTTGAGCCGCTTGAGTGCGTAGGTGTGACGATGAGCTTGTCCGAGGTTCCTCAGACAATCACATATCACGAATCTGCAAGGTGCTATACATGGTTCGGCGACGGCGAAAACCTGACGCAAAACGACTTCTCAAACGGCAACACATCCACCTCGTGGTACTTTGTCGAGGAAATAGACGTCATATCTGACGATGTGGACACGATAATATGCTTAGGCGACTCAATAACCGACGGATACGGAATAGACAACAACACTCTAAGCAGGTATTCCGACTACCTTTCGGAGCTGTTAGCAGACGACCCGAGCCTTGAAAACATGGCGGTTGCCGCGAAGGGAATAGGCGGCGACTGGATGGGCGCAATAGAGTCAAGGTTTAGCCGCGACGTGCTCAACGTAAACGGAGCAAAGTACTGCGTAATACTTGCGGGAATAAACACCATAGGTTTTATGTCAAATAACGACTCCGCAAGCGTTATAAATCAATATAAGACGTGGGTGGACAGGTGCCACGCAATCGGCATAAAAGTGATAGGCGTGACTGTGCTGCCCTTCAAAAACAGCCAGTATGACGACACATCCTCCGGCGGCTCAAATTATGAGAATGCAAGAGAGCCTGCAAGGCTTGAAATAAACGATTTCATACTAAACTCCGGATACTTTGACGCGGCGATAGATTTGGCGTCAATGGTTGCAGACGAGGACGACCCCGAGATCATGGACTCTAAGTATACAAACGACTACCTGCATCTTAACAGCACCGGATACGAGCTTATGGGAAATGCCGTTTACGACTGCATAAAGGAGCTTGCATAAAAGTGCGCATCCGGCGCATAAAAATCAGATTTCTTCGCTTCCATAACCATACCCGCAAATCTGCACATGCGCGTTTCACCCGCAGAGCACTCAGTGTTCTGCGGGTGAAATGTTTTTATATTCATATGCGCTGTGATGCGCTCACTTTTTAAGCAGCTTGTCGGATAGCTCCATTATTTTAGGGGCAATCTTTTTGCGGCAGGCTTTTGTAATGCGTGAATACACGGGGTACGCCGCTGCGGCAAAAACTATGCCGATAATGCCGACTATGATTCCCAAAATGAAAAGATTGTCGCTCCACACCATGACGCATGACATTCCCGCGCCAAACAGCAGCGTGCCTATTATGCCCATGCTCACCGAGACCATGGTGCCGGGAAGGGTTGCCCTTTTGTCTAAGCGGCGGAGCGTGTCAAGGCTCGTCTCCTCTTTTTCGATATACTTGCTGCGTATCTTTTCTATCTCGGGTATGTCGTCGGCGGAGTAGCTGTAGTTGAATTTTTTGTTGTCGTTAGATTCGTTCATAATAATTATCTCCTTAGAACAAAGCTGATTTTCAGTTTGCTGTTAAAGCTGATTTTTGGCTTGCTTTTTGAGCTGAGAGGTTGACCACGCTATCATGTAAACCGCCATTGCAAGAACTATTACACATACCGCACCGCCCGACACGGATGTCATTACAGCGCGAAAATCGTGGTCGTCATCCGAGCCGAATCTTGAAAGCATTGCGGTTTCAAGCGAAAGCATGGACACCAGCGCAGCCGTAAGGCTGATTATTTTTGCCGCAGACATAGTGGGGCTGCCGCGCTTTCGGTACTTGATCACGTTTACGACGGCGTTTATCGTGATGTAAAAAGTGTATGCCGCCATGGCGTATATTAAGTTGCCCGAGTATTCAAAGCTCTGACCGTTGTTTACAATGTATATCACAATACCGGTGAGAACCTGATTCATCACCAAAAGGGTTATTCCGCAGTCCCGATAGCTTCGCAGCTGCGATTTCATGTCAAGCCCGTGCTGATTTTTTCTCAGCCTGCTTGCCGCAAGCCCGCGCATAACCGAAAGAAGTATGTAGTAAAATGAAAGCATCACATACCATACAGATTCATACCTTGCTCCTAAGTAAAAGTTCATCGCAGAGTAAAGTATGTTTATGCACAGCCCCGCATACATGACAATCTCGGAGCGGAACTCGTCGTCGCTTAAAATCCTGTCGCCGACAGGTATCCCACGGATTTTTTGAATGATAGGAAAACTCAGCTTTTTGCGCCGAAACTGCCTTGCATGCCTGACCACGCAGACGACGGAGATCGCCAAGGCGTATGCGGAAAGAATATACGCGGCGTAGGCCGCCGCAGAGCGGTTCGACGTTGCAAGTATTATAAACACAAAGACAAGCGATGGCACGGAAATGCACACCACCGCAAGCGTAGGCAGGCAAAATACTTTCTTTAATGCGCCTTTTACGACTTTAAGGCAGCTTTTGATTTTAGTCCTGTTCATATTTTCCCCTGTGAAGCTTTACGGTGAACACGCTGCCCTTTCCAAGCTCGCTCGAAACCTCTATGCTCGCATGAAGTATGTTTACAACCCTCTTTACAAGCGCAAGCCCTAAGCCGTTGCCCTGAGTTGAATGGGACGTGTCTCCCTGATAAAACTTTTCAAATATATGCTTTCCCTCGTCTGCGCCTATACCGCAGCCGGTGTCCCTGACACTGACTGATGCGCTGTCCCCGTCGCTTTTCAGTGTTACGGTGACAGTTCCGCCGCTGTCGGTGAATTTTATCGCATTTGACAAAAGGTTGTTCCACACAAGCTCTAAAAGCTGCGGATCAGCCGTCACGCTGACGCCCTCCTCAAGCTCGGTTTCAAGCTCAAGCCCCTTTTCGTCAATTGCGTCCTCAAACTCAAGTATGCATTCGCAAATCTGCTCGCCTAAATCAAAAGTCTTGACGTCGGGGTATACCGTCTGGTTCTCAAGCTTGTTTAAGCGGAGTATGTTCGTTATCATGCCGGCAAGCCGCCTCGATGAGCTTGAAATCGCGCTTAAATATTCCTTTTGCTTTTGCTCCGGAAGGCTGCGGTCGCTTAAAAGCGTGCAGTAGTTTTGTATGACCGCAAGGGGAGTTTTAAGCTCGTGTGAGACGTTTGATATGAAGTCCGAACGCAGTGATTCCATCTTTGAAAGCTCCTGCGTCATCTCGTTTATGCCGACTATAACCTCGTTCAGACCTTGCGCAGAGCTTCCGCCGCGTATCTGCGCAATCCTGACAGAAAAATCTCCCGCCATGACCTTTTTTGTCGCGTCTACAATCTTTTTTATCTGCCTGTCAACAAGAAATCTGCGCCTTAAAGCGTCTATCACGGTGAAAATAAGGCTTAGAAATATTACGTTTATGAATGTGACGGTTGCCGCCTGACTTATCTGATCGCCGGACAGCTCTATGCCGTTTACGCTTGAGAGTGTCTCGAGAAACAGCACCATGCAGCAGGTTATCACAAAGCAGAGCAGCGCAAAGAATATAAAATATCCCCTTACGGCGAGCAGCACGCGCTTTAATTTTTCACCTTGCCGCCTCACTTCAGCACCGCCTTGTATCCTAAGCCGTGGACGGTGACTATTTCAAAGTCGCGGCACTCGGCAAATTTGCTTCTTAACTTTGTCATGTATACATCGACGGTGCGAAGTCCCGACGAGCTGTCTCCGTCCCAAAATTCCTCCATGAGCTGCGAGCGGGTGAAGGTCTTTTTGGGGTAGGACAAAAGCTTGTATATAAGGTTAAATTCCCGCACCGTGAGCGAAATTTCTTTGCCGTCAAGGTATGCTGTGTGCTCGTCCGCATCCAAAACAAGACTTCCGACTTCTAAGTGGTGGCTTGTGGCTATCTTTGCACGCCTTAAAAGCGCGCCTATGCGAAGGAGCAGCTCGCCTAAATCGACCGGCTTGACCATGTAGTCGTCAACGCCCGCGAGAAAGCCTCGCTGCTTTGAAGAAAAATCGTCCTTAGCCGTCATGAACAGTATTGGTATGTCGGGGTTTTGAGTGCGTATGGTCTTTGCAAATTCGTAGCCGTCCGTTCCCGGCATCATTATGTCGGAAATAATCATGTCGAATATCTCTCCGCCGTAGAACTCGTCGTATGCCTCGTCGGCGCTGCGGCATCCTACGGCGTTGTATCCGTTTTGGTTGAGGTACGCGCAAACGGTGCGGTTTAGCTCCTTGTCGTCCTCTACAACCAGTATTTTGAACATGTGCTTTTGCACCTCCGCGTTTTTTATCATTATACCACCCATGTGTTAAAGTTTTGTTTATGTGATGGCGGCGTTTGCTTGCTAAAGCTCTACACCCATTATAACCCGCCGCACTCGACGTTTCCACACTTTTTTAACGCAAATCGATGCAAATACGCGCATTCTGTGTTTTCTCAGCTTTTGCCGAGCCTTTGCTTAGCTTGCTCGACCGTCTCGCCGTCCTTTGCCAAAAACTCTTCCACAAACTTGTCGCTGATTTTTTCAAAGCCGCCCGTCACTCCCTCTTCGATCTTTTTGTAGCCTTGCGTGACGCCGTTTTCAATCTTTTTATAGCCCTCTGTCACGCCCTCTTCAATCTTTTTATAGCCCTGCGTGACCTTTTCGGCTATCTTTTCATTCATCTTCACAATCTTCGATGCAGTCATATAAAGCCCTCCTTGTCCTTATTGCAGAAATTATTATTGCCAATACCGCACACGCCGCGGCAACTATCGCGGCAATCGCAAACTTATTCATCATTTTACCCCTTTTATCATCGGAATGAGGCAAAGCAAAAGCGCTATGCCGACGATGCCCAAAACTATGCCCAAAATCAGCATGTTCCAGACCATAACCATGCACATTCCCACGCCGAGCACAAGCGCCGAGAACGCGCCGTAAATCACCGTTCCCACGGTTTTTATATTGATTTTAAGTGTTTTTCCCTCTGCACGCAGTCTGAGTATGAGCATGATTAAAAGAACTATAACGCCCACGGCAGCTATGACAACTCCCGCGTTAAATGCGTTCCACTCGGCTATGAGACACATGCACATGCCTATTCCGAACAAAAGGCCTCCGATTACGCTCAAAACAAGCGTCACGAAATTTTTCTTTTGCATAAGCAGCCTCCGTTTAATGTGATTTCTCACCTGATGCCTATACTTTACGGCGGTTATGTTTTTAAATTGCTTGCAAAATGTTTGCGTGATGTTAAATTTTCAGCGCCGCATGACCCATAAAAGCTCCGATATATAAAAAAGCCGGCGGCATGCCGGTTCTTCGTTGGTATTTATATGTAAGCGGGGAAGCTGAAAAAGGATATAAGACGCCCAAAAGACATGCGCAATTAAAAACAGCCATAAAAAACTCGTAATTTGTGCTTTTGTCCTTGATTTATGAGCGGCACTGTGTTATAATCCAATTTAGCAATTTAAAGCTTTATTGAGCGCAACCGATGTCACAAACGCCGCAGAGAAGTTTCAGTGCGTTTTTGTACATGATTTTCTCAAGCTCCTCATCGCTCAGCCCGTATTCAGGCGAGGTTATCAGCTTTATGAACTCGTCCTGCGGCGCCCATGGGGAATCGGTTGCGAACATTATGAAGTCTGCGCCGTGGCGGCGAATTATTTCCCTGTTTTTCTCGGGATTTATGCTCAAAACCGCGGCTGTGTCCATGTATACGGGCTTTCCGACGAGCTTGTCCATAACCTCGTCCTCAAGCTCAAATCCGCCGAGGTGCGCTAAAACGAGCTTGTACTCGATAATTCCGCGCAGCTCGTTCAAAACATGCAAGACCATATCGGGCGTGCAGTGGACGTCGTCTCGATACGCGACGTCTATTCCCGCATGTGTGATGGTGATAAGGTCTCTTTGAGCCGCTTTCTCCATTATGTTTATGTATCTCGGGTCGTCAAAGCGAACACCCTGATAGTCGGGGTGGAGCTTTATGCCGAAGAATCCCGCGGATTTTATGTCGTCTAACAGCGCGTCGAGGTTGCCGCAGTCGGGATGGATTGCCGCGGCGTATATTATGCCGTCCTTGCCGCTCAGCTGAGCGCCGAGGTGATTGATGGACTGCACCTGGTGCACGCTTGTTGCAACAGGGAGTATTACCGAGTAATCGACGCCGGAGCGCTTCATGGACTCTTTAAGACCGTTAAGAGTGCCGTCGGAATACGGCTTTATGTTTCCCTTTTGCGAAAGCGAGGCTATCGCCCTGGGCGCTACGCTGTCGGGAAACGTGTGAGTGTGAAAATCAATTATCATAATTATGCTCCTTCTTGAGATGAAACTAAGCTAATTATAGCATAAAAAATATAAATTTAAAGGTGATACGATGACAATAGTTGATTTGCTTGAAAGAAACAGCGCAGAGTTCGGAAACGACATTGCGCTTGTGGAAATAAACCCCGAGCTGCCGGAGGACCGCAGACTCACGTGGCGTGAATACGAGCTTGTACAGCCCACCGTGCGCACAAGCTACCGCCGTGAAATAAGCTGGTCGGTATTCAACGAAAAAGCCAACCGCTTTGCAAACGTGCTTTTGTCGAGGGGAATAGGAAAGGGCGATAAGGTTGCCGTTTTGCTGATGAACTGCCTTGAGTGGCTGCCGATATACTTCGGCATACTCAAGACCGGTGCGATGGCTGTGCCGCTCAATTTCAGATACTCATCGGATGAAATAAAATACTGCCTTGATCTGGCTCAGGCGGATGTTTTGATGTTCGGCGCAGAGTTTATAGGACGTGTCGAGGAGATCGCCGACACCATAAGCAAAAACCGCCTGCTTATATACGTCGGCGACGGATGCCCGTCCTTTGCGGAGAGCTATGCTCATCTTGCCGCAGACTGCTCAAGCTCCAACCCGGGCATACCGCTTTGCGAGGACGATTATGCGGCGATATACTTTTCATCCGGAACAACAGGCTTCCCGAAAGCCATTTTGCACCGCCACCGCGCGCTGATGAACGCCGCCGTTGTCGAGCAAAAGCATCATTCACAGACTAAAGACGACGTCTTTTTGTGCATACCTCCGCTGTACCATACCGGAGCGAAAATGCATTGGTTCGGCTCTTTGATAAGCGGCTCAAAGGCGATTTTGCTGAAGGGCACAAAGCCGGAGTTTATACTCGAGGCGGCGTCAAAGGAAAAGTGCACGATAGTGTGGCTTTTGGTGCCGTGGGCGCAGGACATATTAAACGCTTTGGACAGCGGCAGACTTAAGCTGTCCGACTACGACCTGTCAAACTGGAGACTTATGCATATAGGCGCGCAGCCCGTGCCGCAAAGCCTGATAAAGCATTGGCTTGAGTACTTCCCGAATCACCAGTACGACACAAACTACGGACTTTCGGAGTCCACAGGCCCCGGCGCCGTTCACCTGGGCGTCGAAAATATAAGCAAAGTCGGCGCAATAGGTGTTCCGGGTTACGGATGGCAGGTAAAGATAGTAGACGAAAGCGGCTGCGATGTCGGTCCGGGACAGGTAGGAGAGCTTTGCTTAAAGGGAGCGGGCGTAATGGTCTGCTACTATAACGACCCCGAGGCGACGGCTGCTACCTTAAAAGACGACTGGCTCTACACCGGAGACATGGCGACAAAGGACGAGGACGGCTTTATATTCTTGGTTGACAGGAAAAAGGACGTCATAATAACCGGAGGCGAAAACCTCTACCCCGTGCAGATAGAGGACTACATACGCGGCTTTTCAAAGGTCAGCGACGTCGCGGTAATAGGCTTGCCGGATGAAAGACTCGGAGAAATAGCCGCCGCAATAATACAGATCAAGGACGGATTTGAGTGTACGGAGGACGAAATAAACGAGTTCTGCAAGGGCTTGCCCAGATATAAGCGCCCAAGACGCATAATTTTCGCCGACGTGCCCAGAAACCCGACAGGCAAGATAGAAAAACCGCTTTTGCGCAGAATTTACGGCGCAGAGCATCTTGTGCTGGAACAGAATATAGGATAAAATAAAGTACAAGGGGAAATCACATGAATGCGACGATGATAATCACTCTTTGCCTTATCGTGTGCTTCTTTGCACTCATGATTTACATAGGCATACGCTCAAGAAAGCATGCAACGGACATAAACGGCTTTGTTTTAGGCTCGCGTTCGGTAGGGCCGTGGCTCAGCGCGTTTGCGTTCGGCACTTCATACTTTTCCGCCGTCATATTTGTCGGATACGCCGGACAGTTCGGATGGAATTTCGGACTTGCCTCCACGTGGATAGGCTTAGGAAACGCTTTTATAGGCTCGCTTTTGGCGTGGAGCGTATTGGGAAGAAGAACGCGAATAATGACTCAGCACCTTTCAAGCAAGACAATGCCGGATTTCTTCGGCGCAAGGTTTGAGTCAAAGGGCTTAAAGATTGCGGCGTCTGTAATCACGTTTGTATTTTTGATACCATATACGGCATCGCTGTATAACGGACTTTCAAGACTGTTTTCCATGGCGTTTGACGGCATAGACTACTCGGTGTGCGTTATAGTGATGGCCGTTCTGACCGGAATATACGTAATCGTTGGCGGATACATGGCAACCGCCATAAACGACTTTATTCAGGGCATAATCATGCTCGTGGGAATAGTTGCGGTCATATTGGCGGTGCTTAGGGACAACGGCGGACTTGCCGCGGCGACGGAAGAGCTTGCCACCGGCGCAAACGGCGGCTGGGAGTATGCCTCGTTTTTAGGCCCGCAGCCGGTGTTTTTGCTCATCGTAGTCATACTCACCTCGCTCGGAACGTGGGGACTTCCTCAGATGGTTGCAAAGTTTTACGCAATAAAAAACGAGGAGTCAATAAAGACCGGAACGGTCATCTCCACACTCTTTGCAATAGTCGTCGCCGGAGGATGCTACTTCCTCGGCGGATTCGGCAGGCTGTATGACGTGGATGTGGCGGCGGAGGGATACGATGCGATCATCCCTCAGATGCTCTCGAGCTTAACGCCTGTTTTAATAGGCGTGGTGATAGTTTTGGTGCTTTCCGCGTCTATGTCAACGCTGTCATCTTTGGTTTTGACAAGCGCCTCAACCGTAACGCTGGACTTTATAGAGCCGGTGTCTAAAAAAGAGCTTGGCGAGAAGAAAAAGATGCTCATTATACGTGCTTTTATAGTGGTGTTCATAGCCGTTTCGGCGGTGATAGCAATATATCAGGCGAGAAGTCAGAACCTGTTCATCGCTCAGATGATGGGCGTGTCGTGGGGAGCGCTTGCGGGCGCATTCTTAGCGCCGTTTTTGTACGGACTGTACTTCAAGAAAACTTCAAAGGCGGCGGTCATAGCGTCGTTTGCGTTCGGCGTCGGACTTGAGACGGTGCAGCTTTTTGTGTCGCTCGGCGCTTTGGATGTTTCAAATATACCGGTGCTGTCGTTTGTGTTCACAAACTCTCTTTACTCCGGCGTGTTTGCAATGCTCGGCGGACTGATAATCGTGCCGGTCGTGAGCCTTATAACCCCCGGCTCAAGACCCAAAGGAGTTGCGGGAATGTTTAGCTGCTACGAAAAGACAAAGACAGTCGAGATAACGGACAGCCTGGGAAAATAACATGTAACTGTGCTTTTTAAATCCCTATAAAACAGAAAGGATGAATACATTGAAAAAACTAATGCTTGGCAACGAGGCGGTTGCCAGAGGTCTTTATGAGGCGGGAGTGAAGGTGGTATCAAGCTATCCCGGAACCCCCTCAACGGAGATTACAGAGTATGCGGCAAAGTATGATGAAATCTACTGCGAATGGGCGCCTAACGAAAAGGTTGCCGCAGAAGTTGCATTCGGCGCATCTTTAAGAGGCGTGAGAAGCGCATGCGCCATGAAGCATGTGGGATTAAACGTCGCAGCCGACCCGCTCTTTACGCTCTCTTATACCGGCGTCAACGGCGGACTTGTGCTCTTTGTCGCAGACGACCCCGCTATGCACTCGTCACAGAACGAGCAGGACTCAAGGCATTACGCCATAGCCGCAAAAGTGCCGATGATAGAGCCTTCCGACTCCGCAGAGGCAAAGGAGTACGTCAAGCAGGCGTTTGAATTGTCAGAGGAATTTGACACTCCGGTGATAGTGAGAATGTGCACAAGAATAGCGCATTCGCAGTATGCCGTTGAGCTTGAGCCGAGGCAGGAAAAGCCGCTCGGCGAATATGTGAAGAACCCCGCCAAGTACATAATGGCTCCCGCAAACGCAGCAAAAAGGCATCCGTTTGTTGAGGAGAGGACAAAGCGCTTGCAGGAGGTCGCAGAGACAAGCAGGTTTAACAGAGTTGAAAAGACCGACAGCGAAATGGGCATTATCTGCGCGGGAACATGCTATGAATACGTAAAAGAAGTGTTCGGCGACAGCGTGTCCATACTCAAGCTCGGCATGATAAACCCTCTGCCCGAAAAGCTCATACGTGACTTTGCCGCAGGCGTAAAGCAGCTTTACGTCATAGAGGAACTTGACGGCATAATAGAACAGCATGTAAAGGCGCTCGGAGTTGACTGCATAGGCAAGCAGATGTTTTCACCCGTCGGCGAATACAACCAGGCTACCATACGCCGCGCGTTCGGCATGGAAGAGCCTAAGAGCGTGTGCGCCGATTCCGAAATACCCGTGCGTCCTCCAGTGATGTGCGCGGGCTGCCCGCACAGAGGCATGTTCTACACGCTTGTAAAGAACAAGGTCACTGTTTTAGGAGATATAGGCTGCTATACGCTCGGAAGCACGGCTCCGCTTTTTGCACTCGATTCCACACTGTGCATGGGCGCGTCCGTTTCGGGCATACACGGCTTTAACAAAGCCGGCGGAAGCGAGTCGGAGCACAAGACGGCTTGCGTAATAGGCGACTCGACTTTCATGCACTCAGGCATGACCGGACTTGTGAACATAGCCTATAACAACTCAAATTCCACCGTCATCATCTTAGATAACTCCATAACCGGCATGACCGGACATCAGCAAAACCCCACCACCGGCTATAATATCAAAGGCGACCCCGCCGCTGCGGTAAACCTTGAGGATCTATGCCATGCAATAGGCATCCATCGCGTGAGAGTGGTAGACCCGTATAATCTGAAGGAGTGCGACGAGGTTCTTAAAGAAGAGCTTGCAGCCGATGAGGCGTCGGTTATCATTTCACGCCGCCCCTGCGTTTTGCTCAAATACGTAAAGCCGAAGCCGCCCGTGAAGGTAGACACCGATAAGTGCGTGAGCTGCAAGATGTGCATGAAGCTCGGCTGCCCCGCAATAAGCATGAAGCAGGGCAAGGCGCACATAGACTTTACGCAGTGCGTGGGCTGCGGCGTGTGCGAGCAGCTTTGCAAGGTCGGCGCAATACAGAAAGGGTAAGTGTGCAAAAGTATTATGAATACCGTTAATGTTATGATAGTTGGCGTAGGAGGTCAGGGAAGTATACTTGCGAGCAAGCTTTTGGGCGTACTTCTGACCGACGAGGGATACGATGTAAAGGTCAGCGAGGTGCACGGCATGAGCCAAAGGGGCGGCTCGGTTGTGACATATGTCAGGTTCGGCAACAAGGTTTACTCCCCCGTGATAACAAAGGGCGAGGCGGACTATATCGTGTCGTTTGAAAAGCTTGAGGCGGCTCGGCATGCGCCCTGCCTTAAAGAGGGCGGAAAGATAATAGTGAATACTCAGCAAATAGACCCGATGCCCGTAATCACCGGTGCGGCGGAGTATCCCGAAAACGTCCTTGAGGAGATTAAGGCAAAGGGAGTGCATGTCGATGATATAGACGCGCTCAGCCTTGCGGAGCAAGCGGGAAGTGCAAAATCGGTAAACATAGTTTTGATGGGCAGACTGTCAAAGTACTTTGACATACCCGAGCAAAAGTGGCTTTCAGCCATAGAAAAGTGCGTAAAGCCGCAGTTTGTCGAGATGAACAAAAAGGCGTTTGAGCTGGGTGCGGCTCAGTAGCTCCACGGCAATATAAATTTAAATCAAAAGAAGGTAAGGAGAGTCAAAGAAAATGTCAAGATACTATCAGCCTGAGATAGAGACCGCATCGCGGGAGGAAATTCTCAGGATCCAGAACGAAAAGATAGTTCGCCAGGTCAAGCACGTTTACGAAAACGTCGCATACTACAGGGATCTCATGGACAAAAAGGGCGTCAAGCCGGAGGACATAAAGAGCGTTGACGATATAAAAAAGCTCCCGTTTATCTCTAAGGAGGACTTAAGAAAGACCTATCCTTACGGACTTTTGGGAACAGACCTTAAAAACTGCGTCAGAATACAGTCCACATCCGGAACAACGGGAAAAAGAGTTGTGGCGTTTTACACACAGCACGATATAGACCTTTGGGAGGACTGCTGCGCAAGGGCTATAGTCGCCGCCGGAGGAACAAACGAGGACGTATGCCACGTGTGCTACGGCTACGGACTCTTCACCGGAGGCCCCGGACTCAACGGCGGATCTCATAAGGTGGGATGCCTGACGCTGCCCATGTCGTCCGGAAACACCGAAAGGCAGATACAGTTTATGATGGACTTAGGCTCTACAATTCTTTGCTGCACGCCTTCTTATGCCGCATACCTCGGCGAGGCTTTGGCGGATCGCGGATATAAGCCGGAGGACAACAAGCTCAAGGCGGGAATATTCGGCGCGGAGCCGTGGACGGAAGAGATGAGACGCAGCATAGAAAAGAGCCTCGGCATAAAGGCTTATGACATTTACGGACTCACCGAAACAAGCGGTCCCGGCGTGGCGTTTGAATGCGAGGAGCAGACCGGCATGCATATTAACGAGGATCACTTCTACGCTGAGATAATAGACCCCGATACCGGCGAGGTTCTCCCCGAAGGCTCAAAGGGCGAGCTGGTGTTCACATCGCTTGACAAGGAGGCGTTCCCGCTTTTAAGATACCGCACAAGGGATATATGCATACTCACCCGTAAAAAGTGCTCCTGCGGAAGAACTCATGTAAAGATGAGCAAGCCTTTGGGAAGAAGCGATGACATGCTCATAATCAGAGGTGTAAACGTGTTCCCGAGCCAGATAGAAACAGTGCTGCTCAACCAGGGCTACTCTCCTAACTATCAGATAATAGTTGACAGAAAGAACAACACCGATACCCTTGATATAAACGTAGAGCTTTTGCCGGAGCAGTTCTCCGACAAGATGAGCGAAACTCAGGAGATGGAAAAGTCGCTTGAGGATGCGATGAGGGCGATGCTCGGCATCAAGCCCAAGATTCACCTTGTTGCGCCCAAAACCGTGACAAGAAGTGAGGGCAAGGCGGTAAGAGTAATAGACAACAGAAAACTTCACGACTAAGGAGGATTTTTATGGCAATCAAGCAGTTGTCAGCGTTTGTAGAAAACAAGCCGGGAAGGCTTCTTGAAATGATAAAGAGAATTGCGGACGAGGATATAAACATCCGCGCGATGAGCATAGCCGATACTAAGGACTTCGGAATTTTAAGGCTGATACTTGCCGACGTGCAAAAGGCAAGGGACGTTTTGTCCGAGGATACGCTCGTGTCCGTGACTGAGGTCATAGCCGTTGAGATGAGCGATAAGGCGGGTTCGCTTTATCACATACTTAAAATCCTCGGCGATGCAAATATAAACATCGAGTACATGTATGCGTTCACCGCATCTACAAACCTCGGCGCATATGTTGTCCTTCGGGTAAACGACAACGAAGCTGCGGAGCAGGTGCTCCACTCAAACGGCGTCGAAACCCTTTCGCAGGCAGACATTTCGGAGATATAACCGAACACAAGGTGTAAATACATTTGCGTGCATTTAAGTAAGATAAAAAACAGCGCGGACGGCTTTTTAGCTGCCCGCGCTGTTTTGATGCGCGCCAAAAAACCTTGCAAATATCCATAATCAGAGCCGCACCGCGCAGGCTTGACAAAATATTTACTCATTCTTAATGAAAAGCGGTTGACAAAGCGGGTCTTATGTGATAACTTAAATCTTAATGGGAAACGTTATTAGGTGTCTTTTGAAGTCTTCCAGGTAAGTATTTTATCCGACCGTGAGCCGTTTGTGGCGGCACCCGAAAGCGGTCAACTGCCGAGCGCAAGACCTTTTAAAACGGTGTTGCGCGTTGATAAATGATGAAATGTGAAAGGCGTTTCATCGTTGGGCTTAAGCCCGGTTTTTTAAGTTGGTAACTATAAACCGGCGTCGCAAGACGCCCTAACTTGTAAAACGGTCAATGAGAGTAGTAAAAGCGGAATATTTGCTATATAGACTCTGGATATCCATGTGACGCAAACCAATCTGCATTATGGCATGCAGTGTATGCTTTAGCACAGACTTTGTGTGCGGCTGCGTGCAGACTTTAGCATAACGCCTTGCGGCTGAAATAATGCGGCAGTGCATGCGTGTGCCTTGCTTTATGGTGGATACAGCGACGAAAACAGGTTAGAAAACTTGCTTTCGTCTTTTTTTATTTTTTATTCGGAGGTTAGAAGATGGGGAATCAGGAAAGAGCGCCGATATACGAAGCGCTTGAGGAGTTCAGAAGAAATAGAGTAGTCCCGTTTGACGTTCCCGGACATAAAAGGGGAAGGGGAAATCCGGAGCTTGTGAGGCTTTTGGGCAAGCAGTGCGTGGAGCTTGATGTAAACTCAATGAAGCCGCTCGACAACCTTTGTCATCCGATTTCTGTCATAAAGGAAGCGGAGGAGCTTGCCGCCGAGGCGTTCGGCGCAGCGCATGCGTTTTTGATGGTCGGAGGAACTACGTCTGCGGTGCAGTCGATGGTTTTAACGGCGAGCAAAAAAGGCGAGAAGATAATACTCCCGAGAAACGTGCACCGAAGCGTTATAAATGCGCTTGTTATAAACGGAGCCACCCCGATATATGTAAACCCCGATGTGGACAAGAAGCTTGGAATAGCGCTCGGAATGGAGATATCTCAGGTAGAAAAGGCCATAGAGGAAAACCCCGATGCGGTTGCGATACTTGTCAACAACCCCACCTACTACGGAATATGCTCAAACCTTAAAAAGATAGTGGAGCTTGCGCATGCGCATCACATGATGGTGCTCGTTGACGAGGCTCACGGAACGCATTTTTATTTCGGCGAGGACATGCCCATAAGCGCTATGGCTGCCGGTGCGGATATGGCAAGCGTGAGCATGCACAAGTCTGGCGGAAGCCTGACGCAAAGCTCGTTTTTGCTTGTCGGCCCGAACGTAAGCCCGGGATACGTCCGCCAGGTGATAAACCTCACGCAGACTACAAGCGCATCCTATCTTTTGCTTGCAAGCCTTGATATATCCCGCAGAAACCTCGCCATAAGAGGCAAGGAGGCGTTTGCGGAGGTTGAGCGCATAGCTCAGTATGCAAGAACTGAGATAAACAAAATAGGCGGATACTACGCTTACGGCGAAGAGCTGATAAACGGCGACAGCATATACGACTTTGACACCACAAAGCTGACGGTGTATACGCTTGATATAGGACTTGCGGGCATAGAGGTTTATGATTTGCTGCGCGACGAATACGACATACAGGTGGAGCTTGGCGACATAGGAAATATACTTGCCTATATCTCCATAGGGGACAGGATGAGAGAAACCGAGCGGCTTGTCAGCGCCCTGCACGACATAAAGAGCAGGTACATGAAGGACAAGACCGGACTTTTGGACAGAGAGTACATCTCGCCTCAGGTGGTCATGACGCCTCAGGAGGCGTTCTACTCCGAGAAGGAAGAGATGATACCCATAGAGCAGACGGAGGGAAGAATATGCACGGAGTTCGTCATGTGCTATCCTCCCGGAATACCGATACTTGCCCCGGGCGAGAGAATAACCCGAGAGATAATAGATTATATTCTTTACGCCAAGGAAAAGGGCTGCTCCATTACAGGTCCGGAGGACGAGAAGGTAGACAGACTCAACGTAATAAAAGAGCGGATTTAGGGAGGCAAGAGTAAATGGAATTTTGGTTTTCTGAGATGCATACTCCCAGGGTAAAGCTTTCCGTGCAGGTGGACAGGCAGCTTTACAGCGAGGAAAACGAGTATATTCGCCTTGATATATTTGAATCGCCGGAGTTCGGAAGGTTTTTGACGGTTGACGGCTATATCATCACAACCGAAAGGGACGAATTTATATACCATGAGATGATGACCCACGTGCCCATGGCTGTGCATCCCGACCCGAGAAAGATACTTGTGTTCGGCGCGGGCGACGGAGGAGTTATAAGAGAGCTTTTGAAGTACCCCGACGTCGAGAGAATAGACATGGTTGAGGTGAACGAGGGCGTAGTCGAGGCGTGCATGAAGTACCTGCCGTTCTGCGCAAGCGGACTTGCCGATCCTAAGGTAGTGATACATTCCGATAATTCGCTCAGGTTCATACGCCACATCGAGAATGAGTACGACGTGATAATAGTTGACTCGGCGGGATTTTACGGCCCGGGAGAGAGCCTTTTGTCAAGAGAGTTTTACGGAAGCTGCTATCGCGCGCTCAAAGAGGACGGCATAATGGTCAACCAGCACCAAAGCCCTTTTTATGACGAGGACAGACTTGAAACCCAGAAGGCGCACAAGAGAATACTTGAAAACTTTCCGGTGAGCCGTGTTTATCAGGCGCACATACCGTCGTATCCTTCGGGATATTGGCTGTTTGGATTTGCATCTAAGGGATACCACCCCGTAAAGGATCTTCACGCAAAGAAGTGGAAGGCGCTCAACATAGAGACTCGCTATTACACCCTTAATTTGCACAGAGGGTGCTTTGCACTGCCGGCGTATGTGGAGAGAATGCTCCAAGACGTTGAAAACATCCCCGATTGATTTGATTAGCGGAAGGAAATAATATATGCTTGAAAGAAACGTAGAAACATTTATAGCGTGCGACTGCGAATATGGCGATGCGGATATAGTGCTCTTCGGAGCGCCGTTTGACTCCACGACGTCATACCGCCCCGGTGCGAGATTTGCAAGCCGTGCGATAAGAGGCGAGTCATACGGACTCGAAACATACAGCCCCTATCAAAATAAAGACCTTGCCGATTGCAGGGTGTTTGACAGCGGAGACATAGAGCTGAGCATGGGTTCAAGCGAGCTTGCCTTAGAGCAGATTTCCGCAAGAACGGCGCAGATACTCCTTGACGACAAACTCCCGCTCATGATAGGCGGAGAGCACCTTGTAACGCTCGGCGCCTTCAGAGAGGTGTATAAAAAGCACCCCGATGTAAAGATAATTCACTTTGATGCGCATGCGGATCTGCGTCAGGAGTACCTCGGCGTGGAGCTTTCCCATGCATGCGTCATACGCCGCTGCCATGACCTTGTCGGCGACGGACGCATATTCCAGTTCGGCATACGCTCCGGAGACAGGAGCGAATTTGAGTGGTCGCAAAGCGGTCACACCGAAATGCACAAGTTTGACTTCGACGGGCTTTCAAAGACGGTTGAAACGCTCAAGGGCAGTCCCATCTACCTCACAATAGACCTTGACGTGCTCGATCCGGCGTTTTTCCCCGGAACGGGAACACCGGAAGCGGGCGGCGTGAGCTTTAAGGATCTGCTGCAGGCAATAGTGACAGTGTGCTCGCCGTCATACATAGTAGGCTGCGACGTAAACGAGCTAAGCCCTCATTACGACCAAAGCGGAGCGTCTACCGCTCTTGCGTGCAAGGTTGTAAGAGAGCTGATACTTGCGTTGCAAAAATAAAATCGAAAGGGAGAAAGTGAGTCATTATGGGAAGATTATTGGTAATAGGCTGCGGCGGAGTCGCGGGAGTCGCAATTCAAAAATGTGCCGCAAACTACGAGGTTTTCGACGAGATAATGATAGCGAGCCGCACCCTCTCAAAGTGTGATGCGCTCAAGCAAAAGCTTGAAAAGACCTCAAAAGCAAAGATAACCACGGCAAAGGTCGATGCGGACAACACAGAGGAGCTTACAGCGCTCATAAACAGCTATAAGCCGGAAGTCGTCTTAAACCTTGCACTGCCGTATCAGGACCTCACGATAATGGATGCATGCTTAGCCGCGGGCGTAAACTATGTGGACACCGCAAACTATGAGGCGGAGAACACAAACGACCCCGAGTGGAGAAAAGTATATGAGCAAAGATGCAAGGATGAAGGCTTTACCGCATACTTTGATTACTCGTGGCAGTGGGCGTATCAGGACAGGTTTAAAAACGCCGGCTTAACCGCACTCTTAGGAAGCGGATTTGACCCGGGCGTGACAAGCGTATTCACAGCATATGCCTTAAAGCACTATTTTGACGAAATTCACTATATAGATATTCTCGACTGCAACGGCGGCGACCATGGATACCCCTTTGCAACAAACTTCAACCCCGAGATAAACCTTCGCGAGGTTTCCGCAAACGGCTCCTATTGGGAGGACGGACACTGGGTTGAGACAAAGCCGATGGAAATCAAGCGCGAGTATGATTTTGACGGCGTAGGCATGAAGGATATGTACCTTTTGCACCATGAGGAGATAGAGTCTTTGGCAAAGAACATCCCCGGCGTAAAGAGAATACGCTTCTTCATGACCTTCGGACAAAGCTACCTGACGCACATGAAATGCCTTGAGGACGTCGGAATGCTCAGCACCGAGCCGGTTATGTATGAAGGCAGGGAGATAGTGCCCATACAGTTTTTGAAGGCGCTTTTGCCCGATCCCGCATCGCTCGGGCCTCGCACCGTCGGCAAGACCAATATAGGCTGCATATTCACGGGAGTAAAGGACGGCAAGGAAAAGTCCATATATATCTACAACGTCTGCGATCATCAGGAGTGCTATAAAGAGGTCGGCTCTCAGGCAATATCCTATACAACCGGCGTGCCGGCAATGATAGGCGCTATGCTTGTCATGAACGGAAAGTGGAGAAAGCCGGGAGTGTATAACCTTGAAGAGCTTGATCCCGATCCGTTCATGGATGCGCTCAACAAGTGGGGACTTCCTTGGGTTGTAGACGAAAACCCGACGTTGGTGGATTAAGATATGTTCATCGACGAGGTAAAAACGCCCTGCTACGTCATAGATGAGGATCTCATCGAGAAAAACCTCAAAATATTAAGGGGCGTCATGGATAGAACCGGTTGCAAAATACTCTTAGCACAAAAGGCATTCAGCGCATACGCCCTCTATCCCTTGATATCAAAATACCTCTGCGGCTGTGCCGCAAGCGGAATATACGAGGCAAGGCTGTGCCATACCAAGATGCCGGACAGGGAAAACCACATCTTTTCGCCGGCGTTCAAGGATGATGACATGGACGAAATCCTGCAAATTTGCGATCACATCGTGTTTAACTCGGTCAGACAGCTTGAGCTTTATGCCAAGCGTGCAAAATCCGCCGGTTTGCAGGTGGGGCTTAGGATAAACCCCGAAAAATCCACCCAGGAGGGTCACGCCATCTACGACCCATGCGCGCCCGGCAGCAGGCTCGGAACCACCGCAAAAGAGCTTGAGGAGGGGATAGCAAAAAATCCCGACCTCCTTTCGCTGATAGACGGACTGCATTTTCACACGTTGTGCGAGCAAAACTCTGATGCGCTTGAGCTGACGCTTGAGGCGGTGGAAGAAAAGTTCGGCAAGTACCTGCAAAAAATGAAGTGGATAAACTTCGGCGGCGGGCACCATATAACCCGCAGCGATTATGATATACCGCGGCTTGAGCGGTGCATACTTCGCATGAAAAACGCATACGGCGTGGAAGTTTATCTCGAACCCGGAGAAGCCGTTGCGCTGAACGCGGGATATCTTGTTACAACGGTGCTTGAAGTGCAGAATAAAGCGGCTCACACCGTCATCCTCGACACGTCCGCCGCATGCCATATGCCTGATGTCATAGAAATGCCGTACCGCCCGCCGCTTATGGACAGCGGTGAGCCGAACGAAAAGGCATATACCTATACCTTCGGAGGACCTACCTGCCTTGCGGGAGACGTCATAGGAACATATTCTTTCGACCGCGAGCTGAAAGAAGGGGATAGGCTCGTCTTTTTGGATATGGCTATATACTCTATGGTTAAGAACAACACCTTTAACGGCATGCCTCTGCCCGATATTTATATAAAGCGGGGAGACGAGTGCAGCCTGTGGAAACGCTTCGGCTATGAGGATTTTGTGAACAGGCTTTAAATTACAGCATAAATCAGTCCCATGCATACCTTGGGTGTGCATGGGACTGAATTTGTTTGTTTAGTTTTTATGCTTTTGCGCGTTTACGCTCTGACCTTTCCTACTACAACAGCCGCAGCAGAGATAAGTGCTATTGCGATCAATGTTACAACTGCCTTGTCGCTTGAAGTGTTGCTTACCGAATCTGTAGTGGTAAGACTTATTCCGCCCTCTACGGGTTCTTCAATGACTATTTCTTCTCCCTCGTCAGGGGTCTCGGGGATGTCTACGTCGGGCACGTAGTCGGGATCAACAGCTCCGCATACTATGCACTTGCCGTCGAGGAAGCTGTGTCCGAGCTTGGGTATGATGTTGTTTGTAGAAAGGAGCTGTCCGCATACGGAGCAGTACAGGTCACCCGCATTTCCGTCAAGCTCGCACGTTGCGGGGATTACGTTCTTTACAGCCGGAGTGTGAGGTATAGTCGGAATGGGAGTGTTATCGGTCTTTGCTCCGCATCTCACGCAGACGTGGCACTGGTTTCCTAAGGTTGAGCATGTGGGCGCAACATCTACAACCCACTCTGTGCCGTACAGGTGTCCGCCGTAGTAGTCCTCACAAATAGTTGCTAATATCGTTTCAGTGCTTTCGCCGGTGATTCCGCTCTGATCGGTGTTTCCGTCGCCTGCAGCGCTCAAGCCGCTGTTCTTTTCGATATCATATGAGCAGTCGCTAAATGTACCCGAAACGCATGTTCCGGCAAAACCGCCGGCCGCATATTCAGAGGATATAGATGTTACAACGCCCGCCGAATGGCAGTTAGTTGCTGTCGCGTTGTTAGTTTGATCTACGTCGTTGCCGACTTCACCGAAGAATCCGCCCACTTTAGGATTAAATCCGGTTACAGTGCTTGTTACGTCACCTATGCAAAAACAGTTTATAAATACACCTGATTCTGTAAATCCCGCAAAACCGCCAAGCCTCCAGTCGTATCCGTTAACGTCTACATTCGCGAAGCAGTTAGTGAACACGGATGGCTCTGCGTAGAATCCGGTAGTGTATCCGACAAATCCGCCCTGTGACCAGCTGCTGTTCAAGGTTCCGGATGCCGAGCATCCCGTGTAGGTGGAACCGCCATCATTTCCGACAAAACCGCCGGTGTTGCTTGAGCCGGTTATAGTTATGTTTTCAGCATGGCAGTTTGTAACATTTGCCCAAGCTGCGTATCCGATCATGCCTCCGACGTTGTTGTATCCGGTATAGCTGTCCGTTGTAATAGATCCGGACACTGTGATGTTCTCAAAGCTGATGGGATGATCTCTGTTTCCTGAAACGAATCCGACAAGAATTCCCGCATAACATTCCATGAGGCCCGAATCACATGTATAGACTGTTGCATTGGAAATGACAAGATTCTTCACGCCGACATTTGTGCCTGTTTGTATGCATCCGAAAAGTCCGGCACTGTTTTTATCGGCGCTTTCATCGACATACATTCCGCTGATCACATGGTTTCCTCCGTCAAAAGAGCCTGCAAACCATTTTTGTGTCGTAGCACCGGTATCATACCATATGGAAATTCCTATGGGCTTCCAACGGTGGGCGCTCAGGTCAATATCACTTGTGAGAACGAAGTATGTATTGTCGTACGAGGTTCCTCCGTTCACGTCGTTGGCAAGCTTTGCAAGCTGCTCTGCGGTGGCAATCTGATAGGGGTCTTCCACGGTGCCGGAGCCTGCGTTGAAACTTTCCGCGGCGTAATTAGTCCAGATGTCCTCCGGAACAGGGTCAGCAAACGCTGTTACCGGCAGCAGTCCCAGACAAAGTGCAGCCGCTATCAGAACAGCTAAAATGCTTTACACCTCTTATACTTTAAAATGTCTTTGTCTTAAATGTGCTGCAGCACAGTGTTTAAGACTTGTGTAAATCCAAAAAAGCGCACCTGCCCCTTAAATCAGACAAAGCACGCCCTAAAAATTTGTGCAAAATTCGACTTGACAAGAAAGCGTGAAGCGGCTAAAGCTTGCTTGCTTGCTGTCATAATCATTCCTATCAATCTCCTTGCACATAATTTCATGTATATAACTATATCACGTAGCTCATGCATTTTCAATACTTTTTGCTATAGATCTCGTAAATTTTGCGTAAAAAGTCCCCCGACGCATTAATATGGCGGCGGGGGACTGTGATTTTGTAAAAAATTATATTCTTGCTTCTCCGGTTTTTCTTGCGGCTTCTATGACTGCGGCTGCAACTACGCTTGCTATGCGCTTGTCGAGCGCGGTGGGGATTATGTTTTTCGCTGAAAGCTCCTCGTCCGGTATCAGCGATGCGAGTGCAAAGGACGCCGCAACCTTCATCTCCTCGTTTATGCTCTTAGCACGGCAGTCAAGCGCTCCTCTGAATATTCCCGGGAACGCAAGCACGTTGTTTATCTGATTCGGGAAGTCTGAGCGTCCCGTTCCGACAACCTCAGCTCCCGCCTCAAGCGCAAGATCCGGCATGATCTCAGGCGTAGGATTTGCCATCGCAAACACCACTGCGCCGTCCGCCATGGATGAAACCATTTCCTTAGAAACTATGTTCGGCGCGCTGACGCCTATAAACACATCTGCTCCGCGCATGGCGTCCGCAAGGCTGCCGTGCAAGCATTCCTCGTTTGTGATTTTCGCCATTTCCATGTGCGCAGGGTTGAGGCTCGTGTCGTCACGGGAGAGTATTCCGAAGCGGTCAACCATGACAAGGTGTTTAAGTCCGAGGTTTATTAAGTGCCTGCCTATGGCTATTCCGGCAGAACCCGCGCCGTTTATGACAACCTTTACATCCGGAATGTTTTTCTTGACAACCTTTAGGGCGTTTATGAGGGCTGCGGCTACAACTATCGCCGTGCCGTGCTGGTCATCGTGGAAGACCGGTATGTCGCATATTTCCTTGAGCTTTTTCTCCACCTCAAAGCAGCGCGGCGCGCTGATGTCCTCGAGGTTTATTCCTCCGAACGATCCCGACATGAGATAAATCGTGCGGACAAGCTCGTCTACATCCTTTGTTTTAAGGCAGATGGGGAATGCGTCCACGTCGGCAAACTCCTTAAACAGAGCACACTTTCCCTCCATAACGGGCATGCCCGCCTCTGGGCCTATGTCTCCGAGACCGAGTATAGCCGTTCCGTCTGTTATGACGGCAACAAGGTTAGACCGCCTTGTCAGCTCCCACGACTTGTTTATGTCGTCCCTTATCGCAAGGCACGGCTCTGCTACGCCGGGGGTGTATGCCAAGGACAGATCCTCTTTTGTCTCGACCTTGACTCTTGATATAACCTCTATCTTGCCTTTCCATTCGTAATGCTTTTTGAGCGATTCTTCACGTATGTTCATTTTATGCGCATCCTTTCGGTTTATCTTATTTTATTTTTTGCCGCCTTTGCCCTTGCCCTTGCCCTTGCCCTCAGACCATTTCTTCCGGATGGAAGTACTTATCAAACTCATCCTCCGAAAGATATCCCAAAGCCACGCAGGACTCTTTGAGCGAGAGGTTTTCCCTGTGCGCCTTGTGCACGACCTTTGCGGCGTTTTCATAGCCTATGTACGGCGTCAGAGCCGTCACGAGCATCAGCGAACGGTGGAGATTTTCCTGCATCTTTTCCTTTATCGGCTTGATTCCTCTTACGCAGTTTTTCTCAAACGACACGCACACATCGGCAAGCAGACGCAAAGACTGAAGATAATTGTATATGCAGACCGGCATGAACACGTTTAGCTCAAAATTGCCCTGAGACGCCGCCATGCCGACTGCAACATCGTTGCCCATGACCTGCACCGCAACCATTGTCACCGCTTCACACTGCGTGGGGTTGACCTTGCCCGGCATTATCGAAGAACCCGGCTCGTTTTCGGGGATGGTTATCTCCCCGAGTCCGCACCTCGGACCGCTTGCAAGCCAGCGGATGTCGTTTGCTATCTTCATGAGGTCGCATGCAAGAGCCTTCAGCGCACCATGCGCAAACACAAGCTCGTCTTTTGACGACAGCGCATGGAACTTGTTCTGCGCAGTGTAAAAATCTATTCCGGTTATGCGGCTCACCTCTTCGGCAACCGCCTTGTCAAAGCCTTTCGGCGCGTTAAGTCCCGTTCCGACGGCGGTAGCTCCGAGCGCAAGCGCTTTAAGCGGCTTTTCTGACAGGCGTATCAGCTCCGCGTCCTTTTCAAGAGACGCCCTCCATCCGCTTATCTCCTGCCCGAAGGTAATAGGCGTTGCGTCCTCAAGATGAGTTCTTCCGCTCTTTACAATGCCGGCGTTTTCGCTCTCAAGCCTTGCAAGCGTATCCGCAAGCGTCTTGATAGCCGGAAGCAGAGTTTTCTCCGTTTCAAGCACCGCCGCTATGTGCATGGCGGTGGGGAAGGTGTCGTTTGACGACTGAGACATGTTCACATCGTCGTTCGGATGCAAAAGCTTTTTGCCGGCAAGCTCGTTGCCGCGGTTTGCAATCACTTCGTTTACATTCATGTTGCTTTGGGTTCCGCTGCCCGTCTGCCACACCGCAAGCGGGAAGTGCTCCGAAAGCGCGCCGCTTATCACCTCGTTTGCCGCCTCACTGATGTAGCGGCATTTTTCCTGCGTCATCCTCTGCGGGACAAGCTCAAGGTTTGTCCTCGCCGCAGCAAGCTTTAATATTCCGAAAGCGTGTATTATCTCTTTCGGCATTTTTTCTATTCCTATTTTAAAGTTTTCAAAGCTCCTTTGAGTTTGCGCTCCCCAATACCTGTCGGCAGGGACAGCGACTTCGCCCAAAGAGTCGTGTTCCGTGCGATATTCCATATAAATCCCGCCTCTTTTTAATAAATTCGTCTTGATAAGTATATCACGCGCTCAGTATATTTTCAACAACAAACGACAAAACCGTTTCAAGCTATGTGCTGCTTGGCACGTTAACGCGTCAGCATGCTGCATACAGCTTAAAAACTATTGCTTTTATGTTATGGCATATGGTAAAATGGTTTTTGCGTAGTTTACGCAGCAACTGTAGTTGACATTGCAACTAAGTACTTGGAGGCATTTATGGAGTTTTACGTTGAGCTTAAATTAAGAGGGGATGCGCACCCGGACGGTTTTACAAACGGGCTGTCGCTTTGCAGGTCGGAATCCACAAAATCTCTTGAGAAGATATCCGACACGCCGGATAAGACGGTGTATAAAAATCATCGCGGCCACCGCGTCACCCTGAACAAAGAGCAAATAGGCGACGCCGTGGCGGTGAGCACTACATTTGAAAACCTGTCCGACAGCGAGGCGGTGCTTGAAATGCTCTCGTCGTTTGCGATAAAAGGCGTGAAGGCGGATAAAATTCACCGCATGCAGTCGTTTTGGAGCGCAGAGGGAAGGCTCAGAACCGAAACCACGGTGGAGCTTGGCTTGGAGCCGTCATGGAACAGATGCGCAACAAGAGTTGAGAAGTTCGGAAACTTGGGTTCAATGCCCGTAAGAAAGTATTTTCCCTTCATAGCCCTTGAGGACAGCGAGAACAAGAGGTTTGTCGCGGTGCAGCTTTATTTGGCGTCGTCGTGGCAGATGGAAGTGAGCTGCCGCGAGGATGAGACGCTGGCAGTTGTCGGAGGAATAGCGGACAGGGATTTCGGGCATTGGTTCAAAAAGATAGCGCCGGGGGAGAGCTTTACAACGCCAAAGGCGGTTATAGCCGTCGGCAGCACGCTTTATGAGGCGTGCGACAAGCTTGTAAAGGCACAGCATCCCAACGTTTCGCCGCTTGACTGCGACATGGACATAGCGTTTAACGAGTACTGCACGACATGGGGCAATCCGAGCTTTGAAAACATGAAGAGAATATGCGACAAGCTTAGCGGCAAGGGCATAAAGTTTTTGGTGATGGATTCAGGATGGTACGGACACGGAGACGGCTGGTGGAACAGCATAGGCGACTGGGAGGTAAACGAGGAAAAGTTCCCGGGAGGCCTCAAAGCAACCGCCGATTACATACGTTCTCGCGGCATGATACCGGGAATATGGTTTGAGCTTGAGACCGTGGGCAGAGGGTCAAAGTATTATAACAGCGATCACCTGCTGAAAAAGGACGGGTGCTACATCACATCCGGCGACAGACGCTTTTGGGATATGGAGGACCCGTGGGTGGTAGAATATCTCACCGAAAAGGTGATAAAGCTCCTTAAAGACAACGGTTTCGGATACGTTAAGATAGACTATAACGACTCAATAGGCATAGGATGCGACGGCGCGGAAAGCCTCGGCGAGGGTCTCAGAAGAAAAGTAGAGGCAAGCCGGCGCTTCTTTGAGAAAATCCGCCGCGAGGTGCCCGATATAGTCATAGAAAACTGCTCAAGCGGAGGTCACAGGTCGGAGCCGTCGATGATGGAGCTTTGCTCGCAGGGAAGCTTTTCCGATGCACATGAGACAACGGCAATACCCATGATAGCTGCAAACATGCATCGGGTGATGAAGCCGTCTCAAAGCCAGATATGGGCTGTCATGCGCACAAGCGACAGCGCGCAGAGGATATACTATTCGATAGTAAACACGTTCTTAGGACGCATGTGTTTAAGCGGAGACATATACAGCCTTTCCGACGAGCAGTGGAAGCTCATAGACGAAGGCATAGCGTTTTATAAGAAAGCCGCAGACATAATTAAAAACGGCGTCACCACAACCATAGAGTGCACGGCTCAAAGCTTTAACACTCCTGTGGGCAACCAGCTTGTGATAAGGCAGTATGGAGAAAGAAGCCTTGTTGTTGCGCACAGGTTTGCAATGTCAAAGCCGGTCGATGTGAGCAATGCCATAGGCAACGCCATAGGCAATGCCAAAGGCAAAAAGATACTTGCGCAGTACGGCGCCGCCGATTCCGACTTCAGCGCGCAGGCGTGGATAATCGGTTAAAAGATGTACAAAAGACGATAAAAATCAGGTTATAATTATAAAATAAATATTTCGGAGGATGCAATGAACCATTATTGTCAAAATAACGACGAGCTTTTAAAAGAGCTGAGCGTTGACCCTAAAAAGGGCCTTGACTCTCAGGAAGTATCTATCAGACTGAGCAGGTACGGTCAGAACAAACTCAAGGAAAAGAAAAAGAAAACCACCCTTCAGAGATTTTTTGACCAGTTCAAGGACGCAATGATACTGATACTCATCGCAGCGGCGATCGTGTCATTTGTCGTTGTGTGCGTGGAGCAAAATTGGGGCGAGCTGTTTGAGCCGGCGCTGATACTGCTTATAGTTATCCTCAACGCCATAATGGGCGTATACCAGGAAGGTAAGGCGGAAAAGGCGCTTGATGCGCTTAAAAACATGTCCGCGCCGCATGCAAGGGTAATCCGCGACGGAAAAGAAAGCATAATCGATGCGTCGCAGCTTGTCCCGGGAGATATAATAAAGCTTGAGGCGGGAGACTTCGTGCCCGCAGATGCAAAGCTCATTCACAGCGCAGGGCTTAAATCGGAGGAATCTGCGCTTACCGGAGAGTCTGTGCCGTCCGAAAAGGACTGCCTTGCCGAGGTTAAGGAAGGCGCTCCGCTCGGCGACAGGCAAAACATGGTTTACTCCGGCTGCTCGATAACCTACGGAACTGCCACCGCAGTCGTCACTGCCACCGGCATGGACACCGAAATGGGAAAGATAGCGGGACTTTTGGACAACGAGGAGGACACGCAAACTCCTTTGCAGCAAAAGCTTGCTCAGCTCGGCAAATACCTTGGCATAATGGCGCTTGCGGCGTGCGCGGTCATATTTGTGGTGGGACTCGTAAGCGGCACGCCGGTGCTTGAGATATTCATGACGGCGGTCTCGCTGGCGGTGTCCGCAATACCCGAGGGCTTGCCCGCAATAGTCACGATAGTTTTGTCAATAGGCGTTCAGCGCATGGTGAGAAAGAACGCCCTTATCCGCAAGCTCCCCGCTGTTGAGACCTTAGGAAGCGCATCGGTAATATGCTCAGATAAAACCGGAACGCTCACTCAAAACCGCATGACGCTCACCAAAGCGTATGCGGACGGAGACTCCGACACCGAGCTTATAAGCTCTTCAAACTCCGAAAAGATAAGAAAGCTGCTTATGTACGGAACGCTTTGCTGCGACGGCTCGGTTGTCTTTGAGGACGATGAGGAAAAGCACCTCGGAGACCCCACCGAAACCGCAATAATCGTCGCGGCGCATAAAAACGGCATGGAGCAGGGCGACTTGGGCGAAAAATACCCGCGCCTTGCCGAGATACCTTTTGATTCCGACAGAAAGCTCATGACCACCGTAAACCGCATAGACGGCAAAATCGTCGTCATTGTCAAGGGCGCGTTTGACGTTATGGCCAAAAGGTGCATAAGCGGCGACCTTGACGCTGCAAAGCAAATGACGGAATCGATGAGCAGGGACGCATTAAGAGTTCTTGCAATAGCGTACAAGGAGATTGATGCTCTGCCGGAGCAAACCACATCTGAGGAGCTTGAAAACGGGCTGCACTTTATGGGACTTGTCGGCATGATAGACCCGCCGAGACCCGAGGCCAGGCAGGCGGTTGCGCTTTGCCGCCGTGCGGGCATAAAGCCGGTAATGATAACAGGCGACCACGTCGTAACGGCGTCGGCTATAGCTAAGGAGCTGGGAATACTTCTCGACACCGATAAGGCGATAACCGGAGCGGAGCTTGATGCGATGAGCGATGAAGAGCTTGACAAGCAGGTTGAGAACATAGCTGTTTACGCAAGAGTTTCACCCGAAAATAAAATACGCATAGTCAAGGCATGGCAGAGAAAGGGACAGGTTGTCTCGATGACCGGCGACGGAGTAAACGACGCTCCCGCGCTCAAGGCTGCCGATATCGGCTGCGCAATGGGCATAACCGGAACGGATGTTGCAAAGGGCGCGGCAGACATGACCTTGACGGACGACAACTTTGCCACAATAGTAGACGCCGTAAAAGAGGGCAGGGGAATATACGCCAACATAAAGAAGGTCGTAGGATTCCTGCTCGGAACAAACATAGGCGAAGTCCTTACGGTGTTCTTCGCAATGGTACTTTGGCAAAAGACTCCGCTTTTGTCCATGCAGCTTTTGTGGATTAACCTTGTTACCGACTCCCTCCCCGCAATATCTTTGGGAATGGAAGCGGTAGAGGACGACGTCATGGATCACAAGCCCAAGCAAAAAAACGAAGGCATATTTGCAAAGGGTCTGGGAGTAAAAGTGGTTCTTCAGGGCGTGATGTTTGCAATCATAACCCTTGTGGGGTTTGTGATAGGCGAAAAAGTGATGGGAACTATCGAGGGCGGCCAGACAATGGCGTTTACGGTTCTCTCTTTGACGCAGGTTTTGCAGGCGTATAACATGCGCTCAGACCATTCGATCTTCAAGATAGGCGTGTTCACAAACCACAAGCTCAACTGGTCGTCGCTTATATCCGTGCTTTTGGTTGCGCTTGTGCTGTTCACACCCGTTAGAATAGCATTCGGACTTGTGCTGCTTGAGCCGTGGCTGTATCTTGTAGCTTTGGGTCTCATAGTGGCTCCGACAATCGTAATGGAACTGTCAAAGGCTTTGGGAATCATAAAACATCATCATCACAAGTGAGGAGCGAAACATGACTGAAAAGGAAAAAAGGGATTTGGGATTTTTGTATGACGCGAATTACGACAAGGAGCTTGCCGTCGAGCGTGTCAAGTGTCAGGACATGTGCTATGAATACAACAACCTCAAACCGTCTCAGATGAACGAGCAGTACGCTCTTATGAAAAAGATTTTGGGAAGCACAAAAAACAGCTTTTATGTGACCCCGCCGTTTTGGTGCGATTACGGATACACTGTAAAGATCGGCGAAAACTTTTATTCAAATCACAACCTCACGCTTGTTGACGGCGGACAGATAACCTTCGGAGATAACGTGTTCATAGCTCCTAACTGCGTGTTCACGACGGCCGGTCACGCGCTTGATACCGAGCAAAGAAACCGCGGCCTTGAGTTTGCGTACCCGATAACCGTGGGCGACAACGTTTGGTTCGGAGCGGGAGTTATCGTGCTGCCCGGAGTGAGCATAGGAAGCGACACCGTTGTAGGAGCGGGAAGTGTTGTGACAAAGGACATACCGTCCGGAGTTGTGGCGGTGGGAAATCCCTGCCGCGTTTTAAGAAAAATCACTCCGGAGGACGCTGACAAGTACCCGATAGCTAAATAGGCTCAACGCGGTCGCCAAAGCCACTTAAAAAAATGACAATCTGCCCGCACGGATGTACGCCGTGCGGGTACACTTTTATAACTATGCCTTGCAATTTATCAAAAACGGTCTTGAATGTTAACTTGTAAGTGTGATATAATATATCAACAATGTATCGACCCGTTGCAATGTTATTTGCATCATGCGGCAAATGTGACAGTAGGGGGAACGGAATATGGAAAAATTCATGGAAATTGTGGCTATAGTAGTCAGCATAGGCTTTATGGCTGCGTTTGTATACGTTATAGTCAACGGTCTGATTCACCTGCACAAAAACAAAGACGTAGAGGTTTATACAATTGATGCACATGTCTCAGACAAGAGCGAGGCAGAGCTGCCCGTAAGCGTGACAGGCAAGAAAAAACCGATAAAAGCGTATTTTGTGAGCTTTTCGCCGGACGGAACGAATGAGCTGAAGCTGCGGGTGACGCCGCTTGAGTATTCGCAGGTGAATATAGGCGACAGGGGAAGGCTCAGTTTTCGCGAGGATGTGCTTTTGAGGTTTGAAGTGATTGAAAGGATATGTGAAGAGGTAAGCTATGAAAGTGACGCAAACAGCGCAGAATGTAAAGACTCCGGCGACACCAAAGACGCAGAAGAAAACGCTTAAATACAGATACTGCGACAACGGCTTTACTATAACTCTTAAAGTCATAGTCACGCTTATATACGTGTGGTCCTGCTTTTTCTGGGCAGGCGTAACCATACTCAATTTCTACATAAACTCCCCGGAAAGCTCTCACCTTGCCACGGGATTTTTGGTGGGAAGCCTGCTGATGACGGCGAGCCTTGTTTTGATGTATCTGAGGTTTTATATACTTCAGCTGCCTTTTTGCGCTGCGGGCGCGGCGGTGTACCTTGTTCACGCGGGTGAAATGATAGACGTTGCCCACGGAACAAGCGTTGTTTTCACGCCTACATTTGAGCTGAGATACATGCCTGTTGTGGCAATAATCATTATTTCCGCGGCGCTTGCCATGCTTGAGATATGGCATATAGTTTCTATTCGCAGCAGCGAAAAAGAGAAGTTTAATAACAGCCCGTCAAAGAGCATACTCGACGATTAGCGGTATCGGGGCGGCGTTATGCATAATATGCATGTGAGCGAAATATATTTTGTATGGCATGCATATCTCGCATATAAGCCGAACATGCACTTTGAATCATCCTAAAACGGAAGGGAATCTTATAATGACAGATAAAAACCGCGCCATCGGCGTGTTTGACTCCGGCGTCGGCGGACTCACTGCGGTAAAGGAGCTTGTCAAGCTTCTGCCATGTGAGGATATAATATACTTAGGCGACACCGCAAGGGTTCCGTACGGCACAAAAAGCCGCGAGACCATAGAAAAATACGCCAAGCAGGACTTTGATTTTTTAAAGAAATTCGGAGTGAAAATGATCATATCTGCGTGCGGAACGGTTTCAAGCGTGCTTGCGTCGGGATTTGACTTCGGCGAGGGCCTTTATACCGGAGTGATAGTTCCGGCGGTGGATGCAGCGATTGCAGCCACATCAAACCACCGCATAGGCATAATAGGCACAGGCGCGACGATAAGGAGCGGAAGCTATAGGGCTTTGATAAAGCAAAAGCTCCCCGATGCGCAGGTGTTTGAAAAGGCATGCCCGATGTTTGTGCCGCTGGTTGAAAACGGATACATAGGTACCGACTGCTCCCCGTGCGTGGAGATAGCTAAGGAGTATCTTTTGCCGCTCAGGGATGAGGGTATAGATACCTTGATACTCGGATGCACCCACTACCCGATAATCTGGGACGTGATATCTATGATAATGGGAAGCGATGTCAAACTCATATCGTCCGGCGGAGAAGCGGGAAAGTATGCATATAAGGTGCTCAGGCAAAATGACCTTTTAAACGACAGCACACAGCCGGGCAGGATAACTTTGTACTGCACCGACAGTACAGAGCTGTTTAAGGAAAACGCGGAGCACTTTTTGGACGGAATAGATAAGATAGAAGTTAAAAGCTGCGTGCTTGAATAACGGAGCGTGGGGAAAATATGAGGGACGCTATAATTTCAATAAAGAGCATACAAACGAGCGGAGAGGAAACAGACACCACCGAAATAATAACCGAAGGACAGTATGTCATCGTGAGCTTTGACGGCAGCCTTTTGATCAGGTATAACGAAACCGAGGCGACCGGATACGACGGCTCAACCACCACCGTAAACGTCATAGACGGCAAATGGCTGAAAATGATACGTACCGGAAGCTCTGAGGCGGAGCTTTTGGTGGAGCTTGACAAGAAAAACTACTGCCACTACAACACTCCGTTCGGAAGCCTGACAATGGGCGTCAGCGCCGAAAGGGTGGAGGCATCCTATTCCGACGAGGGCGCGCATGTGCTTGCGGAGTACATAATAGACGTAAACTCGCTGCTTGTCGGAAAATACAGCCTTAAAATTGACGTCAGACCTGTGTAAACAGCTAAAAACAGAGCAAACAATCGGATAAAAAGAATATTTTATTTTCCTTGCGGCATAATAGCGATAGCATGCAGTGTCATGTAACAGCATGTTTAAAATGTGCCTCATATTCAAAACTCGGGCGCATGCATCGGATTTTTGCAATATGAAAACCTGAAAGGAAAATAAAAATGAAGAGAATTCTCATTGTTCTTGCGGCGATTGTAATGAGCGCCGCCATGCTTTCGGGATGTAACGGGGACAGCATGAATGACCCGTCGCATACCACCGGAGTAACGGAACGCACCATGGATACGACCGATTCAACTAAGAATACGACGTCATCAACTCATAACTCAGTCGGAAGCGATACAAGCAGTACGGATAACACCCATACTCCCACAAACGTCCCCGATGAAGAGCCGACTGTGCCTACAACCGAGGCATCCTTGCCTGACGAGTCGGGAACAGGTGAAACCACCGCCGAGTAAAGAATTGTACACCTATACACACCTTAGCCCTTGCGAAGATAAATCGCAGGGGCTTTTGTGCTGCACGCGAATATGCGCCGCTTTTATTTGACGCCGCGTCGGTGGCAGTATTGACTTGATTCAAAAGGTAATGTATACTACATGTTGCGGAGCGCCGCGAGTAAAGCCGTAAGATTTAAGGATGCATCAGGCTCACGGCTTTTTAGCGTGCAAAAAAATGTGAAGGGAAACAGCCGTATGAATGAAATCAATGTTTGCGGCAACTGCGGCGGCATGTTGCAGCTTTTCGGAAGAATAGATACCGACATCGAGAACGGAATTAAGCTCGTCTGGCCGGGCAGCTACGTGAAGTTTTACTTTGACGGCACAAGCCTGAGCGTTAAGATCAACAACTTTCGCTTCTGGAACGGCAAGTATATCGGCGCGGTGATAGACGGCGAGGAGAAAAAGATTGAGCTGGCGGACGGCGAGCAGACCGTGCATATAGCTTCAAACCTTGCCGATGACAGGCACGAGGCGATAATATATAAGCGGATGGCGGGACATTATTTCGATATAGAAAAGATAATTTTGGACGACGGCGCAAAGCTTTTGGAGCCGGATCCGCTTCCCGAAAAGAAAATAGAGTTTTACGGCGATTCGGTCACCGCGGGCGACCTTGTTGACTATGACGACTGCACGGGCAAACCCGATCCCGCCGAAAACGACGGCAGCAGGGATAACTCGTGGCACACTTATGCCATGATATGCGCAAGGGAGCTTCCCGCACAGGTGTATAACACATCTCAGGGCGGAATAGCGATATTTGACGGCACGGGATATTTTGAAATGCCATCGACAAAAGGGCTTGAATCGTGCTATGACAAGTTAAGATATTGCTCAGGCGATAAAATCACAAACTGGGACTTTTCAAGATTTGTTCCCCACGTAATAGTTTTTGCAGTCGGTCAAAACGACAGCAGCGTGGGAAATGACAAGATATACGACCCCGAGTACCGCGACAGGTGGGAGACAAGATATATGCAGATAATCAACTCTGTGCGTTCCCACTCGCCCAAGGCGGCGGTGGTGCTTGCATTAACACTTATGGGGCATGACAGCGGCTGGGACGATGCGATAGAGGAGATAAAAAACCGCCTCGGAGGCGAGGAAAACGGCGTTTATCACCTCAGGTACAAGCGCGCGGGAAAGGCGACCCCCGGCCACCCGAGAAATGCTGAACAGCGAGAAATGGCAGACGAGCTTATAGAGTTTTTAAACTCCCTGCCTCAAAACATATGGCAAAACTAAAAGCTTTGAAAGGATGTTCAATATGAGAATCACAGACGATATTTTTTATGTCGGCGTAAACGACCGCGACATAGACCTCTTTGAGGGACAGTACAAGGTGCCAAACGGCATGTCCTATAATTCCTATGTCATAAGGGATGAAAAGATAGCCGTAACCGACACCGTCGATGCGAGATTTAAGGATCAGTGGCTTAAAAATCTTGAGGACACGCTCGGCGGAAGGACTCCCGATTACCTTGTTGTTTCGCACATGGAGCCTGACCACTCGGCAAATATCGACGCCTTTGCGCAGCGCTATCCTAACGCCGTTATAGTTGCGTCAAAGATGGCGTTTACCATGATGTCGCAGTTTTTCGGCACCGATTATGCCGACAGGCGTGTTGTAGTAGGCGAGGGCGACACATTGGAGCTTGGCGCGCACACGCTTAAATTCTTCACCGCTCCGCTCGTTCACTGGCCGGAGGTAATAGTCAGCTATGACACCCACGACAAGGTCTTGTTCAGCGCCGATGCGTTCGGCAAGTTCGGCGCACTCGATGTGAGCGAGGACTGGACAAACGAGGCGAGAAGGTATTATATCGGCATAGTCGGCAAGTTCGGCGCTCAGACACAGGCGCTCTTGAAGAAGGCGTCCATGCTTGATATATCTATGATCTGCCCGCTTCACGGACCGGTATTAAAGGACGATCTTGGCAAGTATTTAGAGCTTTACAACACATGGTCAAGCTATGTTCCGGAGGAGGACGGTGTGGTGATAGCATACTCCTCTGTTTACGGAAACACCGAAAAGGCGGTCAATGAGCTTAAAGATCTCATTGAGAAAAAGGGCTGCAAGGTTGCAGCATATGACCTTGCAAGATGCGACACCGCTGCGGCTGTTGCCGATGCATTCAGATACTCAAAGCTTGTTCTTGCAACAACAACCTACAACGGCGGAATATTCCCCTGCATGAAGGAGTATATAGATCACCTCATCGAGAGAAATTATCAGAACAGAACCGTCGGAATAATCGAAAACGGCACCTGGGCGCCTATGGCTGCCAAGAACATCAAGGCGATGCTTGAAAACTGCAAGGATCTGACCCTTGAAGAACCCGTTGTAACCATACGTTCCGCACTTAACGCCGCATCGACAGCCAAGCTTGAAGAGCTTGCGTCGGCGCTTGCAAAGTGACAAAGTAAAATAAAGAAAACCGGCATCCGCAGATTACAGTGCGGGCGCCGGTTTTCTTTATCCCTTTATAAATTTGTCTATCAGCGTGTGTCCTGTCGGGACGTATATGCCTGTTTGCTTTGCCGTTTTCTCGCAGAAACAATCGACGCCGTTTTTGCGAACTCGGCTGTCATATATCAGGTAAGGAACGGGGTCGTTTGTATGCGTCCTGAGAGCAAGCGGGGTGGGGTGGTCGGGAAGTATCATTATCCTGTACTCACCGTAAGCTTTAAGCACTTCTATCAGCGGGGCAAGCACCTTCTGATCTATAAGCTCTATCGCTTTGACCTTGTTTTGTATCTCATGCCTGTGTCCGCATTCGTCGGGAGCTTCGATGTGCACGTATACAAAATCGCTTCCCGCAGCAAACTCCTTGGCGGCGGCTTCCGCTTTTCCTTCAAAGTTCGTGTCAAGATATCCGGTCGCGCCTTCTACATTCACAACATGCATTCCTGAGAATTTGCCAATGCCTTTCAACAGGTCTACCGCCGAAATCATCGACGCATTCAGCCCGAACTTGTCTTTAAAGGATGCAAGCGGCTTTCTCACGCCCTCTCCCCAGAACCAGACGGCGTTTGCGGGATTTAAGCCCTTTTTGACGCGCTCTATGTTTATGGGGTGGTTTGCTAAAAGCTCGCAGCTTCTTTTCATCATTTCAAGGAGCGGGCGCGCGTTTTCCGCCGTGGGGATGTACTTTGCAATCTTTTTGCCGGTTATGTCGTGCGGCGGGGTGAGCGTTCCGACGTCGAGCGTGCCGTTATGCCATATGAGGCAGTGGCGGTAGCTTACTCCGGCGTACAGGCAGAACCTGTCGTTGTCAAAGTAGCCCTTGAGGTAATCTATGAGCTGCTTTGCCTCGGCGGAGGATATGTCTCCCGCGCAGTAGTCTATTATCGTCTTGTCCTCAAAGTTTTCCTCGTCGGAAAGCGTCACGAGGTTGCACCTAAACGACACGTCGGTCGGCTTCATGTCTATTCCTATGGAGCCTGCCTCAAGCGGAGACCTTCCGGAATAGTATACCGCGGGGTCGTAGCCCAAAACCGAGAGGTTTGCCACGTCGCTGCCCGGCTTTAATCCGTCCGCAACCGTCTTTACAAGTCCGACTTCCGAATCCTTTGCAAGCATATCCATGTTGGGCTTGTGCGCCGCCTGCATAGGCGTTTTGTTTCCTAACTCTTCAACGGGATAGTCAGCCATTCCGTCGCAGAGAACTACTAAGTATTTCATTGGTGTTTGCACCTCCAAGCATTCAATAAGTATTTTATAGTATACCACGTTAAAGCACTGCGCGCAATACACAATATTTATTTTTAGCGGGGCAATTTAGCGAGAACACATATTTTGCCGCAAGCGAGTCAATAATATCCTTAAATAACCATCAAACAGCCGCTTTAAAAAGCAGAATAAAGAAGGGTGAATGTTATGGACGTAATGGATATATTGGACGCAAACAGCGCGGCAGTCACGAATGCGGACGAATACACCGCCGCGGGAAAGCTGCGCAAAAGGGTGCGCGCCATGCAAAGAAAAATGGACGCCGTGTACCGCAGGATTTGCACCGACGGATGCAGCAGCTCCGACGGATGCAGCTGCTCCGACGAGGAGTTTTTCGCGGACAACTATCACACCGTTTCCGCCGGCTGCGACTATCTTTTGGGCTATGACAGGCTGATGAGCGTGAGCGACAGCTTTGAGCTTGCGGACATTGCCATAGGCTGTGACGAGCCGCTCGACGCCGATGAGTTTATACTTAAAATAAAGAGCCTTAAAAAAGACTGCGACGCCATGGCGCTTGAATCTCTGAAATATTCGGTGTGCATGCGCCTTGTCGGTGCGGTGCACTCCGCCGTGTCGGGCAAAAAGCCGGATATAGAGCTGAGGCACGCCGTGACCATACTTTCAAGGCTGTCATCGCTGGATGATGTGAAGATAAACGATGAGCTGAATCCCGTCTGTCGGGCGCTTGCGCACGATGAGGTGTATATGCACAGCGATCTGAACACAAAGCATGCGTACAGGACAAGACTTTACCGCATGGCAAGCCTGCGGGGCGTTTCCGCACAGGAGCTTGCATCTCACCTTGTCAAAACATGCGACAGCGAAGGCATAATAAACGCCCTTGAGCTGAACAAGCCTCAAAAGGCGCATTCTGCGGCGTTTGCTGTTCTGTCGGCAGCCGTTGTGACTGTTATGAGCGCAGCAATAGCTTTCGGCATAGCAGCGTGGGCGGATGCCGTGTGGATGGGCGTGCTGCTGATACTTCCCGCAATATGCGCCGTGAAGGCTGTTTATGATAAAATCCTGCTCAGAACGTGCCGCCACAGACGCCTTGCAAGGCTTGATCCGAGCTGCGATACCGTCGAAAACACGCCCTGCGCGGTAGTCATGTCCGCCGTCATAGGAGAGCCTGCCGATGCGGACGCGCTTTACGACAGGCTGTACCGCCTGTACGCCGCAAATCCTCAGGACAACATAAAGATGGTTGCCCTTTGCGACTTTGCCCCGAGCAGCTCGCAGGTCACTGCCGACGATATGGCTGTCGTTGAAAGCCTGAACGAAACCGTAAAGCGCTTAAACTCCTGCCCCGAGATAAAATCAAACAACAGGTTTGTATGCATGCTCAGAAAGCGGAGCTATTCAAAAACCCAGGGCGAATACATGGGCGCGGGGAGAAAGCGCGGCGCGATAATCTCACTTTGCAGATTTATGGCGGGCACGCATGCCAAAAACTCGGAGTTTTACTTTGTGTCGGAGGGCGCGCAGGAGCTTGTGGGGATAAAGTATATATGCGCGGTGGACAGCGACACCGAGCCGCAGATGGACTCTGTAAGGGAGCTTTTGAGCATAGCCTTGCATCCTGCAAATAAGCCAGTCATCAAGGACGGCAGAGTAATAAGCGGCTGCGCGCTGATATCTCCGAGGATGGTCACGCGGCTCGGCGACTCGATATCCACACGTTTTGCAAGGGGAATGGGCGGAATAGGCTCGCTTTCGGGATATGACGGGGACGGAACAGATGTGTGGCAGGACGCTTTCGGACGCGGCAGCTTCTGCGGCAAGGGACTTATAAGCGTCGAGGCTATGATACGCTGCACCTCATTTCTTTGCGACGAGAGGCTTTTGTCCCACGACATCATAGAGGGCGAGCTTTTGCACTCGGCGTACGCCTCAGACGTCGTGTTTTACGAGGGCTTTCCTAAAAATGCGGTGAGTTACTGCAAACGCCTTGACCGCTGGATAAGGGGAGACGTGCAAAACATCCCGTTTTTGTTCTGCAAAAAGCTCGACGGGATATCAAAGCTCAAGATTTTGGACAACATAAGGCGCGCCGTGACTCCTGCAGCGGTGTTTGCAGCTTTTTATTTCAGCCTGCTCGTCTGCCCGTGGGCGTACTGGTCGTATAACACTTTGCTTGCGGCGGCTGTCGTGATGTATTTGTTTCCGGAGATATGGGGGCTTTTGAGCGCAGCATTCCGCAAAAACGCCTCGCACAGGCGGTACTTTTCTTTCCTGTTGAACGAAAGCGGGGAGTGCCTTGAGAGGCTTGTTTATCAGCTTGTCATGCTTCCCGCGGTTGCCGTCAAGTCGGCGAGAGCCGTTTTCGTCGGCGCCGTAAGGCTCATAAGCCGCAAAAAGCTTTTGGAGTGGACGACATCCGCCGCCGCCGACAAATCAGGAACCGACCCGTTTAGATATTTCTTCTTTTCCGAAGTGCTCTCGGCGGTTTTGCTGTTCTCTATGAGTACAGTATGCAAGGTCTTTGCGCTTGTGTTCTGCGCCATGCCTATTTTGATCTCCCGCAAATTCGCAGCATACAGCCCGTCGCCTTTAAAATCCCTTTCGGACAGAGACCGAAGGGAGCTGAGCGGACATGTCGCAAGCATGTGGAAGTTCTTTGCCGATTACGTCACGGAGGCTGACAACTATCTGCCCGTGGACAATGTTCAGTTTGCTCCGGTATACCGCATATGCCACCGGACATCGCCGACAAATATAGGCATGTACATGCTTTCCGCTCTCGCCGCATGCGACCGCAGACTCATAAGCGTGCACAATCTTTCAAAGAGAATTTCCTACACCCTTTGCAGCATAGAAAAACTCGAAAAATACCACGGAAACCTTTACAACTGGTATAACACCTCGACGCTTGAGGTCTGCCCCGTGCCGTACGTCTCAAGCGTGGACAGCGCAAACTTTGTCTGCTCCCTTGTCGCGCTGAAGGAGGGCCTTAAAGAGTACCTGACCCGCTGCCCGGAGCTTTTAAAACAGATCAGGCGCATAGAGAAAATCATAGCCGAAACAGACCTCGGGATCTTTTACGACAGCGTGCGCGGACTGATGAGCATAGGCATAAACCCCGCATCGGGCACGCCCGACAAGGCAAAGTACGACTTTCTCATGAGCGAGGCAAGGCTCGGCTCTTACTACGCCGTAGCATCAAGGCAGGTTCCGAAGTCGCATTGGTACAGGCTGTCAAGAACCATGCTATCAAGCGGCGCATACAGCGGGGCGGCGTCATACTCCGGAACAATGTTTGAGTATTTTATGCCATGCATATTCCTTGAAAGCCCGGACGGCTCGCTGCAAAGGGAAAGTCTAAAGTATGCGCTCAGGCGGCAGATAAGCTATGCCGAAAGCATGCACCGCCCCTACGGAATATCCGAAAGCGGCTACTACAGCTTTGACAGCTCCCTTTCGTACAGATATTTGGCTCACGGCGTCCCGGGCACAGGCGTAAAGCGCGGGCTGGAGTCTGACTATGTGGTTTCGCCCTACTCCACATATATTTCGATGGAGCTTGCGCCGCAGCAGGGCATGCAAAACCTTAAAACGCTCAAAAAATACGGCATGTACTCAAGGTACGGATTTTACGAGGCGCTTGATTTTACGCCGCCCGGTTCTAAATCGTCCGAACCCGCCGTGGTCAAGAGCTATATGTCTCACCACGTCGGGATGAGCATGCTTGCGGCGGTGAATCTTTTGGAGGACGGTATTTTCAGAAAGAGGTTTTCAAGGGACGTAAATGTTTTGGGTGCGGACGAGCTTATTCAGGAGCGCCCGCGGCTTGATGCAAACATCTGCGAGAACATGCTCATTAAGCCTAAGGACACGCGCGGCGAGCCTGTAAAGAGCGAACCGGAGTGTTACGAGTGCATATCAGTTTCAAATCCGCACGCAAGGCTTTTGACAAACGGCGAGTATACCCTTGTCCTGACCGACAGCGGCATAAGCTGCGCTATGTACCGTCAAAGAAACCTCTATTCTAAGACCAAAGACCGAATACTCCGCCCGAAAGGTGCGTTCTTCGGCATAAGCGACGGCAAAACCGCCTCGTCGCTTTGCAGGCTTCCCGACCCCTCGGCAGACGCGAAGGGATTTTCCTGCGAGTTCGCCAACGGCTATGCGGCTTACTATAAGAATGTCGGAGCGCTGAGCGCGGGCATGAAAGTGGGACTGCATGAGAGCATGCCGTGCGAGATAAGGACTTTCGCACTTGAAAACACGTCGTCGGAGCAGCTGAGCGCAAAGCTTTTTGCATATATAGAGCCTTCTTTGGCGTCTGACGGTGCGGAAAGTGCGCATCCTGCCTTTAACAAGCTGTTTTTGAGGGCGGACTATGACGCGCAGCTTAAACTTGCCACCGTGACAAGGTCTGACGACTTCGGAGTGGGAACATATATGGCGGTGGGCTTTTATGAGGATGTGAGCATGACGGTGTCCCTTGACCGCGAGGAGGTTTTGCATATGCCGGACGGCGTGTGCGGGCTGTTTGACTGCGCAGACAGCATCCCGCAGAGCTATATAAGCGAGCCGGACCCTTGCGTGTTTATGAAGGTCAGCCTGAACATGCCGCCGAAATCCGAAACGGAGCTTCATATGTTCATTCTTGCCGCCGACAGCTATGACGAGCTTATCGCCTCGGCATGCAGGCTCAGGGGCGAGCAGAAAATTGCGATGTTCAGCCCCAAGGGAATGACGCAGGCTCAAAGGTTTGCAAACAGGCTTTTGCCGGCCGTGCTTTTCAAGCCGGAAAGCAGCGAAAAGCGGATAAAAGCCACGCTTGAAAACAAGCTGCCGCTAAGGGCACTGTGGGAGCTGTCCGTCTCTGTGGACATCCCTCTTATCCTTGTTGAGCTGACCGAAAGAGTTGCGCCCAACATGCTTTACACCTACCTGCGGGCGTATTCCGAGCTTGTTATAGCGGGGATAAAGGTTCAGCTTGCGGTGCTGTATGACGACGGCGGGGAAAGCGCAAAGTACGAAAGAAAGAACTTCTCAATGCTCGTAAGCGCGGCAAGGGACGCAGGTGTAGAGGGAATGCTTTATTCCCCGGGAGGAATAATCGGTGTGGATGTGAGCGAGGTACGGCAGGAGCTTGTCACGCTTTTAAAGGCTTACGCATGCCACATCTCGGAGGAAGAGCTGAGCGGTGAGGAGCCTGCCGAACGGGACAGCATAGTGAAAGTTTTGAGCGTGGAGGCGGACAAGCAGAGCTTTGAGAGGGATGTTCGCTGCGGCGGATTCAGAAGCGACGGGGCGTATGTGATAACGGAAAGGCCGCCGCTCCCGTGGTGTCATGTGCTGTCATCGCAGCAGTTCGGTATACTTTGCTCATCCGGCTCCATGGGCTTTTGCTATGCGTTCAACTCAAGAGAGCTTCGCCTCACGCCGTGGGATAACGACACATCACGCGACAACATCGGTCAGCGGCTGATTTTGGCGATGCCTGACGGGTATTATGACATCGTCTCGGGCGCATGCGCAGCGTTCTCGGAAAACAAGGCGGAGTACTTCTTTAAAAAAGGCGGCGCGTCGGGAAGTGTGGAGCTTGGAGTGTCCCAAAAGGGAATGTGCGCAAGAATAAGCGTTAAGCTTAGAGGCTGCAAGGGCGCAAAGCTGTGTTTGCTCCTTGAGCCGTGCTTAGACGAAAGTCGAAACCGCGCATATATGATTTTGCCGCAGACGGCGGACGATAGAACGCTCGTGCTGTCAAATCCCGCCTCGCTTGTGAGCGGGTATATGGCGGTAAGCTGCAGCCGTGACTGTGTGTTCTCGACAGACCGTGAAAGGGTGCTTTCGGGGCAGTTTGACAGCTGTGTGTCGCCTGCGTCAGACCCCGCGGCGGCATGCATATGCGGCATAGATGACGACGAATGGTCGGCGGAGTTTTACCTGTCCTATGCGCTGAGCAAAAAAGCAGCCGCTGAGATGCACAGGTTTTATGCGCCGCAAAAATCAAGCTGCGAGCATGAGCTTTCCGTCAACGGCATAGGCGACATGGATGTGCTTGTAAACCACACGCTCAGGTATCAGGCGCTTCACGCAAGGATAATGGCAAGGACGGGATTTTATCAATGCTCCGGCGCATACGGATTCCGCGATCAGCTTCAGGACGCCGTGGGAATACTTCTTCAGAACCCGTCGGCATGCCTGCGGCAGATACTGTTGTGCTGCGGGGCACAGTTTGAGGAGGGGGACGTTTTGCACTGGTGGCATGTGCTGCCGCAAAACAACCGCAGGGGCATACGCACTAAAATTTCTGACGACAACCTGTGGCTTGTGTATGCCGTATGCGAGTACGTCAACAAGACGGGGGATGCCTCCATCCTTGATATAAAGGCGAGCTATTGCGCCGGAATACACCTTCGCAGCGGTCAAAATGAGTGCTACGGGGAGGTGTACAAGACCGCAAATCGGGAAAGCGTTTATGAGCACTGCAAGCGCGCCATAGATTACCGCGCCGGACAGACGGGGGAGCACGGGCTTATGCTCATAGGCACCGGCGACTGGAACGACGGATTTTCAAAGCTCGGCGAGCAGGGGCAGGGAGAATCCGTATGGCTGACGGAGTTTTATATTTTGGTTTTAAGGCGGTTTTCAAAGCTTTGCAGGTTCAAAGACGGCGAGTATTGCAGCCTGCTCGACAAGTATGCCGATGAGCTTGAGAAGTCCATAACCGCCCACGGCAGGGCGCAGGACTGGTATTTGAGGGCGTATGCCGATGACGGCACCCCGATAGGCGCTCCGTCGTCAGACGCCTGCCGGATCGACTCGATTTCTCAGTCGTTTGCGCAGTTTGCAAACCTTTGCGACGTCGAGTTTACAAAGCACGCATTAAAAAGCGCATACGACAGCTTGGCGGACCCGGGAAGGGGAGTTATAAAGCTTTTCACCCCTGCGTTTAAGCCCGATTCAAAGCCGTATGCCGGATATATCTGCGCATACCCCGAGGGAATACGTGAAAACGGCGGGCAGTACACTCATGGAGCCATATGGCTCGGAATGGCGCTGATGAGGGCGGGGCTATACGACGAGGGAATGTCTGTGCTGAAAAGCATAAGCCCGATAGAGCACTCAAAGAGCGAGCGTTACAAGGTCGAGCCGTACTATGTCTGTGCGGACGTGTATGCAAACAAAAACTGCTTTTCAAGGGGCGGGTGGTCGATTTACACCGGCTCTGCGGCGTGGTATTACAAGGCGATCACCGAGGACATTTTGGGAATAAGAATGGAGGCGGGAAAGCTGAGCGTCAAAAAAACGCCCTTTAACCGGGGCGTCACGATAAAGTACGACGGAAAAACCATCACGTAAACCGAAAACTCCGGACGGCGCATGCAGTCCGGAGTTTATTTTGCTATTTTCTCTTTTTCGGCGTTCCGTAAAGGCGGGAGCGCTTTTTGTTTTGGTTGTGAACCACTATTTTAAGCACTATGATCAAAACAGTATACGCAAGAAAAAATCCAACGGTGATTTTAAGGGCGGTGTAAAAGTCGTCGGAACCGATAAAGCTCTTTGCCACAGTCACCATAGAGCTGCGCTCCGACCTGGCAAGGCTTTGAGTTGCGATGAGGTCTATCGTGGCAAGCGTTTCCCCGCCGTATGAAAGCTCGAGCGTTCCGAGTTTATCTCCGGCGTTTACCGGCGCAACCACGTTCTGATCGAGGGTTATCTCCTGATGTATTGAGCTGAGCGGTATGGACTTGTTCCATATCTGCGAATACGCCTGTGCTGGACGGACTATCACGTAGTCCTGACCGTCTCCGTATTCCACCGGCACCTCGGCTTTTTCCTCCGTCGCCAAAACTATGTCTGTGTATTCAAGGTTGTCAAATGCCCATTCGTATATCGTCTTTGCGTCTATGAAGTTGTAAAATACGTTGTTTCCCTGAGCGTCCTGCTGAGGTGCGTTCATGGTTATCAGCAAATAGCTGTAGCCGTCCTTGTATGCAAGCGACGCCAAGCATCTTCCCGCCTCGTCAAGCGTTCCGGTCTTTATTCCCTTGACGTATTCGTAGTAGTAGTCGCCGCCGTTTGTGCGGGACATCATGTAGTTTGTGTGAGATATTGTTCTCGGCTCGGGATGGTAGTCGGTAGCCTCCATGGTGTACTCAACGGTGCAGGATATTTCGGTGAACATCGGCAGGCTCATGGCGTATTCGGTTATTACCGCCATGTCTCTTGCCGTGGTGTAGTGATCCTCCCAGAACAGGCCGTGCGCGTTTGTGAAGTGAGTGTTTACGCATCCGAGCTGTGCCGCCTTGTCGTTCATCATATCGACAAAGTTTTGTATGCTTCCGCCGCCTATGTTGTACGCTATGATGTTGGCTGCTTCGCACGCCGAGCGGAGCATCATCGCGTAAAGCAGGTCTTTATACGACACCTTTTCGCCGATTCTTATGTCCGCGGTAGAGGCGCCAGTCATGTACAGCTCGTCAAAGCATGCCGACGGGCCGGAAACGTATGTAGTAGACAGCGCGGAAATGTTGTCCTTGTACTCCTCCAAAAGTATTATGGCGGTCATGATTTTTGTCAAAGAGGCGGGAACAAGCTGCTTGTCGGCGTTCTTTTCATACACCACCTCGTCGGTGTCGAGGTTGACAAGGTACGCCGCCTCCGAATATATAGTTGTGCCGTCCGGCAGTGAGAAGGTGATCGCTTGTACGTTCACCGCCATCATCACGGTTAAAAAGCATACGCATATGAGTAAACTGAGCTTGCGCATTTGCAATAGTCCTTTCCTTAGTTCCGTTCAACATTTTTCACGTAAAATATAATTATCAACAGTATAGCAGATTTCAGACCTATTTTAAAGTGAAAAGATATTAATATTTGATTACAGTTTACAAAAGGCGCGCAAAAAGCCCCCGAGGCAAGCTTGCCCCGGGGGTGAAAAGCTATATTTTCGGCTGTTCCTTTGAGGAAACAACTATCAAAAGCCTTCCTTTCTTCACTTCGACTTGCGCAAAGTCCGCAGTTATCTCGTTGCTCACGCCAAGAGGGAAGTCTGCGCTGAGCGTCACCCCGCTGACAGGGTACTTCACGCCCGATTCGCTCACGCCTTCGCAGTCTCCGCCGTATGCGAACACCGACAAATAGCTGCCATGGGTCTTTGGTATGCATACTTTGCCGCTTATTATCATGGCGGCGTTTCTTTGATCCGCCATGATTGCGCTTGCTCCGTGCGACTCGGCATACGCCAAGGACTGTATGTTTGCCACGGTGTGGTCAAGCCTGCCGCCTATTCCGCCCGCTATTACGATTTCGTCCGCGCCCTTTGAGAGCGCATATTTTATGCACAGCATGGTGTCTGTGTCGTCCTTTTCGCAGGGCACGGTTATGACATCTGCATGCTCGCCGTGCGGCAAAAGCGCTTTTCCGGGGCTTGCGTGGTCAAAATCCCCTATAATCACGTCGGGGCGAATGCCAAGCTCGCGAGCCAGCTCATAGGAATTGTCGGCGCATATTGTCATGTCGCAGCCGGCTGTTAAGCGCTCGGGCGGCATGCCGTTGAGATAGGGGGTGAGAATTAAAGCTTTCATATGCAGCCTGTTTTTAGCTTTAAGCTTTTTGCTTTCTTGAGAAGTTGCGAGCGCATGCAAGAGCTACAGCCATGATTATTCCTATTGCGGTCACAACGATTACAGACGTCCAATCGACTTCGGCGATGTTGGTTATGGTGAACTCTCCGGTTTCGGCGTCCTGAAGATGAGCAAAGATTGCAGCAACGTCATACACAACCGCCGCAACAACCGCAAGTCCCGCAACCGGCAGCATCCACGCGGTGTTCTTGTCCTCGCTCTTTTGATACATTCTCGTGGGAACCGCAGCTCTTAAATCAATGGTGGAGCCTATGTACATGGCTGCCGCAATCAGGACTATTGCCTCCGGAAGCATGTATGTTGCGTTGTAGATGAAGGAATAGATGAGAGCATCCTGAGTGGGTATTGAAAGCCCCGCCCAAACGGTGGCGCCGGCCACGACGTGGCATGCGTAGCGAAGAATGCAGGCGAGCAGGCATCCCATCGAAAGTCCGACAGCCTGGTTGCTGATCGACTTGCGGAACACTCCCGCAAAGCCTATTACCGTGAATGCTATGATGTAGTCGAGCAGCACAACGGCAACTATGCTCTGCCAGCCGGTAACCCAGCTGAGGCTGTTAAGACCTAAAAGCTGCTGAAGCACGCCGTACACAAATCCCGAGCCGATGCCCCATCCCAAGCCGTGGCGGTAAGCTATTATCGCAACGGGAAGCATGGATGCTATCGTCACCGATCCGCCGTAAGGCAGATCTATGATCTTAAAGATACTGAGCACGGTCGCAAGAGCGATCATTATGGCGCTTTCAACTAACGCCAAAAGTTTTTTGTCACGCATTTTTGATTTCTCCTTTTTATATGCATGTAATGTCAATAAAACACCCGCTCGCTCATGTCGCTTTTGCAAACGCAGCAAATAAAAAAGCCGCGGAACAGATAATTCCGAGGCAAACACAGCGTTATGTCGTCACCTGAAAAAATCAGGTCGCCCTACGTCGGCATTATCCGAATCAGGTTATGGGTCGAAACGTCAGTCCGTTTCCTCTCAGCCCGCATACGAGCTCCCCTGTTTTATCGAATGAAATAATATCACAAACATCTTTCGTTGTCAACATAAAATCACATCACCGTAAAAAAGCCAAAGAGCGTTTCGTTTTGAAACGCTCTTTTTGCAGGCTTTTGTCTGGTTATATTTATATGGAGGAAAAAATATGAAGATATCTTAATTGGTTTTGCAGCTTTTTGTCATGCTCAAGTTACTGCGCTGCATAGGGACGTATGCCGGTCACAAACCTTGACGTCCAGTAATTTGTCGTGATGTTTGCGGTCTTTACAAACTCATCGGGCACGGGGGAGTAGATTATCAGTCCGCCGCCCACGTATACTCCGCAGAAACTTGCCTCGCCGCCCGGCTCAGCTGCAAAGTAGACAATGTCGCCTGCCGAAAGCTCGTTATAAGGGATCTTGTCTCCGCTTTCAAGCTGGTTCTTTAAGCTCCTCGGGAAATCGCCGCCGGCTGCGTTTACACAGTAGTATGTAAGTCCGGATGTATCAAAGCCCTCTTCAGGTGAAGAACCGCCCATTGTGAAGGGTATGCCTATCTGCTGCGTGGCAATGTCCACAATCTTTTCATACAGGCTTTCGCTTGTCTGGGGAGTTTGCGGCTCGGTCACGGGCTGAGTTTCGTCCGGAACCGTCTGCGTCACCTCAGGTTCCGTAGTCACTGCCGGATCCGTAGTAACTTCCGGCTCGGTCTCCTGCGGCTCCGAAGTTGTCACCTGCGGCTCTGTCACTTCTTCCGTCTCGGACGGATCGGTGGTCTCCTGCGAAAGGGTTGTGTCCTGAGTTACCGACTCCGATGGCGACAAGTCGCTGCCGTCTGTGTTTTTAGCGGAGTCGTCTTCGATCTTTCCGCATGCCGCCATTGCTGCCACTATTGCAACCGCTGCTGCCAGTGCAATTATAACGCGAATCTTGTTTTTGCTCATCGTTGTCACCTCGTTCTTGTCGTGTACGTTTTGTACTCTTGTCTACATCTACATTGTACCACAACCCACATGGTAATCAAGAACAAAGCAATTACAATAGATGACAAGTTGGTTACAAGCTGTACTTTCAGGTGACGATGCTGTTACGCGGCTGTTTCAAAACGGCATAAAGGTTTGTGTCCCATGCGGGATAGTAGGGAAAATGCCTGATGTACAGGCTGTACTCAGGACACAGCTCGTGTATTTTAAGAGGTATTTCAAATATATCCGCAACCCTGTGATACAGCGCTATGCAAAGCTTCGGGCGGCACTCAAGTATAGTTTTTTCCGAGCCGCACACGGCAGACATTTCCGCACCCTCTACATCATATTTTATGTAGGAACATTTGTCCCCGTTCAGCACGCTGTCCAGCGTCAGCTGCATTATCTGCACGCCCTTGTCCGCCCGACGGGACATCCTTCCTCCGCCTGCCGACACGGTTATCATGCGGTTTTCATCGCCTGCCGCAGCGTTTATCGCCTCGACATTGTCAAGGTGCGCGGTGTTTTCCTTCAGCTTTCTGAAGTTTCTTGCGTTCGGCTCGAATGCGTATATGCGGCGGTACTTTCCCGACACTGCATCGACAAACTCCGCTACGGTGTCGCCGGTATATGCGCCGAGGTCGGCGTATGTCTCATCGCTGCCGAAAGAAAGTATGCCGACAGCCTCGCTCGGGTCGCTTTCACAGCTTTTGAGGCAGGATATTTCTCCGGTTATCCTGTACTCGATCAGCTTTTCAAAGCATGTGCGGGAGCGCTCGTCCGAAAGAAGGTTATACACTCTTAAAAGGCTGTCGAAGTTTTCACGCAGGTATTCCTTTGTAAACAGTCCGCCGCCGACAACCGGCATGTCCGGCACAATCAGCTTGTGCCGCTTTGCAACGCCGTCGATTTTGTCTATCAGGGATTTGTACCCCGCGCCGAAAGCGAGAACTATTATAAAGTCGTCGATTCGGCTTTCTATTTCGGACAGGCTGTGAATCCTGTGACCCAAAAAGGTTTTGTCCCGCACAAATTCGTCGCTTGCAAATATCCCCGCGCAGGGTATGCCGTACCTGTCAAACACGTCAAAAAGCTTTATGCACCCGTCGCCCATTCCCCATACGAATATCGGAAGCTTGCTGTCTTTAAGCAGCTCAACATATGGTGTAAGTGAATTAAAATACTCTAAACTAAACACAATTTGTTCCGTTCTGCCTTTCTAATAGATAATAATTATCTACATTATATTAAGTTTTTTGTTGCAAATCAACTGATTTATTTTCCCTTCTTGAAAACTGAAAAAACCGGTGTATAATAAGTAGCATAGAAAACTTGTATGTATAGAAGGTGGAATCAATGGAGATATTTCGCGATTTAGCGATCATACTTATTTCCGCCAAGGTACTGGGACTGGTTGCCAAGAAATTCGGCGCTCCTCAGGTGGTAGGAGAGATCATAGCGGGACTTTTGATAGGTCCGCTGCTCGGCTGGGTTACGGAGTCGGATGAACTCAGTATTTTTGCGGAAATCGGTGTGGTCATGCTGATGTTCATGGCGGGACTCACCACAAACCTCAAGGAGCTTATCAAATCCGGACCGGTTGCGCTTTTGGTGGCGTGCGCGGGAGTGTTTGTGCCGTTGGCTGGAGGAACTCTTTTGTACTCCTGCTTCTACGGATTCTCTGCCATAGGAACGGAAGGATTTTATAAGGCTTTGTTCATCGGCACTATTTTAACCGCAACAAGCGTAAGCATTACGGTTGAGGTTCTTAAGGAGTTGGGAAAGCTTGAGGGACGAATAGGAACCATCATAACCGGAGCGGCTGTAATAGACGATGTAATAGGAATAATTGTTTTGACGTTCGTCATAGGTATAAGCGGCGCCGACAACGCAGACGGCGGCGGAGTGCTTGCCGTTACGCTCAAGACGCTTTTGTACCTTGTGTTCTGCGCTGTTGTGGGTGTTGCAATCTACTATGTGTTCAAATTCCTCGACAAGCGCGCCCCTCATCACAGAAGAATACCGATACTCGGCTTTGCCCTCTGCCTTGCAATGGCGTACATAGCTGATAAGTACTTCGGAGTTGCGGACATCACCGGAGCATACGTTGCCGGTATAATCCTTTGCAACCTCCAGGATTCAAAGTATATCAACGAAAAGGTGGATGTAAGCTCCTACCTGTTCTTCGGCCCGATATTCTTTGCAAGCATCGGTATCAAGTCGAGCTTTGACAACATAGACTCTCAGCTTATACTCTTCTCGATATGCTTCGTGCTTGTGGGACTTGTGGCAAAGATCATCGGCTGCGGACTTATGGCAAAGGCGTTCAAGCTCAGCTGGGGCGACTCGCTTAAAGTCGGCGTCGGCATGATGACAAGAGGCGAGGTCGCGCTGATAGTTGCGCAAAAGGGACTTGGCGCGGGACTGCTCGATGACAGGTTCTTCACGGCGGTAATACTTTTGATACTCGTATCGTCGCTCGCAACGCCTATAGTGCTCAAGATTTTGTTTAGGCATGATGACAAAAAGGCTGCGCTCGCAGGTCACAACCCTCCGGTTGCGCCTGACAGTCAGGCAAACGCAAACACTTAATTGCGGAGTGTTTTAAATAATGATGCTAGCCCGTTTCTGCGTATTTTGCGCGGGAACGGGTTTTTGCTTTTTATTGCGGACAACTCTTGCGGACACTTGCATAAATCGGCATGCTGTGGTAGAATACAAATATCTATTTCTAATGAGGTGAGTCCTATTGCAAACAGCATATAAGAGGACAGAGTTAGGCGGAGGAGTCGCAATATCGAAAATAGCCGATTCCAAGTTCAAAACTAACTCGGTCTACGTCAGGTTCCTGACCGAATATAAAAGAGAAGACGCGGCTGCACTTGCACTTATCCCGTCAGTGATCACATCCTCAAGCGAGGATTACCCGACAGGAACGCTCCTTAACAAGAAACTGAACGCGCTTTACGGAACAACTGTCACCGGTTCTGCCTCTCAGATCGGCGGAATGTACGAGGTGACAGTGTGCATAGATTACCTTTCGGACGTGTATGCTCTGGACGGCGACAAAATAGCCGAGCCGGCATCGCAGATACTTTTGGGCTGCATATTCCGCCCCGCACTTGAAAACGGAGGCTTTGCCGCGGCGGAGTTTGAGATGAGAAGAAAGGATTTTTTAGACTCCATAGATGCAGAGATAAACGACAAGGTTTCCTACGCTCTCAGCGAGGCGTTCAAGACCGTCTATGAGGGCGAGCCGAGTGCGTCAAAGCATTACGGCAGCAGGGAAGAGGTTGAATCCGTCACCCCGCAAAAGGCATACGAGGTCTATAAAAAGCTCCTGTCGGAGGCAAAGGTTGAAATATCCCTTTGCGGACATGGCGACTTTGACGAGGCGGAAAAGCTTCTCAGCCATGCGTTCGACACCGCAAGGACAAGCTTTGCCGACCCGAGATACTTCGATTACAGCGCTGTAAAGGCCGACACCGCATACGCCGAGGAGAAAATGGACGTTTCTCAGGCAAACCTTGTTCTCGCCTTTAAGCCAAAGACGCATGATTTGCGTGTGGCGCAGGTAATGTCCTGCGTTTACGGCGGCTCGGCTTTTTCAAAGCTCTTTGCAAACGTGAGGGAAAAGATGAGCCTTTGCTACTTCTGCCAGTCAATTTACTCCGAGACAAAGGGAACGATGTTCGTAGTCAGCGCAGTGGAGTTCGACAACATAGATAAGGCAAAAGACGAGATAATCCACCAGCTTTCTTTGATAGCAAACGGAGAGTTCACCGACGACGAGCTTGCAAACGCCAAGCTCTATCTTGCAAACGCATACGGCTCGAGCGAGGACAGAATTTCATCGATAGATCTGTGGTATTTCAGGTGCAATCAAAGAAATGAAATTCTGACGCCGCAGGAGTATGCCGAAAAGCTTTGCGAGGTCACACGCGAGCAGGTGATACAGCTTGCCGCACAGATGAAGCTTGACACGGTATTTGTACTCAGGAACATAGGAGAGCAGTAATATGAATTATGAAAAACAGCTTGTCGTAAACGAAAGAACAGGCGAGAAGTATTATTACATCAAGCATCCCTCCGGACTGTCCATATACGTCATGGAGATGGAGGGATACAACACGGCATACGCCCTGTTCGGAACAAAGTACGGCTCTATAAACACCACCTTTAAGACAAAGAAGGACGCCGATTATGTCACCGTTCCGGAAGGCATAGCGCACTTTTTGGAGCATAAGCTCTTTGAAAACGAGGACTGCGATGTGTTTGAGCTGTATGCCAAGACGGGAGCAAGCGGAAACGCATACACATCCTTTAATAAGACAGCGTATCTGTTCAGCTGCACGTCTAACTTCAAGGAGTCGCTGTCGATACTTTTGGACTTTGTGCAAAAGCCGTATTTCACTCAGGCGACTGTTGACAAGGAGCAGGGCATAATCGGACAGGAAATAAGAATGTGCGAGGACAACCCCTATCGCGCAGTGCTCTTCAACCTGCTCAAGGCGGTGTACTACAAGCACCCGATAAGAATAGACATAGCGGGAACGGTGGAGTCGATTGCGAAAATCGATGCGGATCTGTTGTACCGCTGCTACAACACGTTTTATAATCTTCACAATATGGTGCTGTCGGTTGCGGGAAACTGCAAGGTTGACGATGTTTTGGAGGTCGCGGATAAGCTCTTAAAGCCCTGCGAGGACTTCGAGCTAAGGTCAATTTTCCCCGACGAGCCGTCAGGCGTCGCACAAAGCGAATGCGTTTGCAAAATGCCTGTAGGCGTCCCGATTTTCGCCGTGGGATTTAAGGCATCTCCCTGCATAGGCGCACAAATGATAAAGAAAGAGTATGAGAGCGCGTTTTTGATGGATCTCATATTCGGCCCGACATCGGAGTTTTATAAGAAGAACCTCGAGGCGGGACTCATAAACTCCACGTTCGGCTCAGAGACGATAGACGGCGAAGGATTCTTCGTAAACATAATAGAAGGAGAGTCAAAAGACCCCGTCAAGCTCAGAGAGCTTATAAACGAAGAGATAAAAAGAGTGAAGCGAGAGGGCATAAGCCGCGAGGACTTTAACGACATGAAGAAGTCGAGGTATGCCTCTGCGATAAGAGCTTTTGCAAACGTAGAAAGCTGCGCATCGCTGATGCTTGACTCATACATCAACTCAGCACAGCCGTTTGATGCAATAGAAACCCTTGCGTCCTTAAAGTACGAGGATGTTATGGGGGCGATAGACGAGCTGCTTTGTCAGGAAAATTCCTCCCTTTCAATAGTGGAGCCTGCACAGCAGTGATAACACCCGATATTTTAACGACGAAAGGGCGGAATAAAAAATGCTATTATCCATGACAGCGGATTTCGTTCGTGAGCTTTTAGACAGCGACGGAGGGGTGATATACTTCCCCAACAGCGGACTTTTCGAGAACGGAATCAAGATAGACAACGTCATGTTCACAATACCCGGCTTGAACCTTGAGATTTACTGGTACGGTTTTCTCATAGCTTTGGGCATGGTTCTGGCGATGATATATGCGTACAGAAGAGTCAGAAAGTTCGGTTTGGAGCCGGACAGATTTACCGATACGGTTCTTGCGGGCTTCATAGGCGGAATAATCGGAGCAAGAGCGTACTACGTAGTATTCAGCCTTGACAAGTACCTCACCGATGAGGGAACGTTTGATTTGTGGGCTGCTCTGAGCATACGTGACGGCGGACTTGCAATTTACGGCGGCGTAATAGGCGCACTGATATTCGGACTTTTGGTTGCAAAGATACGAAAAGTCAAAATCGCGCCGCTGCTTGACCTTGCCGGACTCGGATTTTTGATAGGCCAGTGCATAGGACGCTGGGGCAACTTCTTCAATCAGGAGGCGTTCGGCTCAAAGACCTCGCTCCCGTGGGGCATGGTTTCAAAGGATATCTTAAACGAGCTGTACTTCTTCTACTACCCCGAAAACGTCAGCGTCATAGCAAACCGCGCACTCGATATGATAGCGCACCCGTGCTTTTTGTATGAATCGCTGTGGTGCCTTGTGGGATTCCTGGCGCTTCACTTCTATTCAAAGCACCGCAAGTTTGACGGAGAGATATTCCTGCTGTATATAGGATGGTACGGACTGGGAAGGTTCTGGATAGAGGGACTGAGAACGGACAGCCTGTACCTTGTGAACACCGAAACTCTCAAGCTGAAGGTTTCTCAGCTCGTAGCGGGAACCTGTGTAATATTTGCCGCCGCATTGCTGATATATATGTATGTGACGGTCAAGAAAAAGGGCTACACGTTCTACTACGCCACCGACGAGTCAAAGGAACTGCTTCGGCTGTACGATGAAAAGAACCTCAAATCCCGCAGAAAGCGCGGAAAGAACGCAGATGACGAGGTTGAGGAGCATATACTTGCCGCGGATGCAGAGGGCGAGAATGTGAATGAAAGCTCGGGCGAGGAAACGCCTTCGGATGCCGAAACGGAAGGTGCGGACGCGGAAGACTCTTCAGATGCAGAGGCGGAAAGCGCGGACGCGGAAGACTCTTCGGATACTGATGATGCCGAGGAAGAAAACAGCGGCTCTGAGCAGAAAAACGCACCCGATTCTTCAGATTCCTATGCCGAAGAGCCAAAGAAGGCTGCCGATTCAGACGAGGAAAACGACACGAAAACAGACAAATAATTCAGTAAACCAAGCGCGGACGCTGCCGGAAAATTGCCGGCAGCCACGCGCTGTATATAGGGAATGCTTAGGAGGAGAAATATGGCGAACACAGCAAAAATAATTGACGGAAAAGCAATTTCGGCAAGCATACGTGAACAGATAAAGCAGGACACAAAGGGGTTCATAACAAAGACCGGCGTAAAGCCGGGACTTGCGGTAATACTTGTAGGCGAGGATCCCGCATCGAAGATATACGTAAGAAACAAGAAAAAAGCATGCGAGGATGTGGGATTTCAGTCGTTTGAATACCTGATGCCGGATGAGACGCCGGAGGTTGTCCTCAAGGAGCTTATAGAAAAGCTCAACAGAGACCCCGCGGTTCACGGCATACTCTGCCAGCTGCCCTTGCCAAAGCACATAGACGAGAAGTCGGTAATCGAAACCATATCCCCGCTCAAGGATGTGGATGCATTCCACCCGATAAACGTGGGCAGGATAATGACGGGCGACTATAATTTCTTGCCATGCACCCCTGCGGGAATTATGGAGCTTATCAAGTCAACGGGCGTGGAGATTGCGGGAAAGAAATGCGTTGTAGTGGGAAGAAGCAATATCGTCGGCAAGCCGATGGCAATGCTTTTGCTGCACGCTAACGGCACGGTGACAATATGCCACTCAAAGACCGCAGACCTCAAAAAAGAATGCCTTGAGGCGGATATACTCGTCGTCGCAACCGGAAAGGCAAAGATGATAAAGGCTGACATGGTCAAGCCGGGAGCAGTAGTTATAGATGTCGGAATGGACAGAGACGAAAGCGGCAAGCTCTGCGGAGATGTGGACTTTGACGAGGTCTCAAAGGTTGCGGGATACATAACCCCTGTTCCGGGCGGCGTGGGACCCATGACTATAGCCATGCTCATGAGAAACACCTACACGGCCGCAAAGATAGCTGTATCAAGATAAGATAAAGTAAATATCGCAGCACTGCGCTGCTTCTTTCTCCGGCACGGCTATGGGGCATGCATGCCCCGCAGCCGGTATTACCCGCGTGATCTTCGGCGGATACGGGAGTGTATAAAAATGAGTGCAAACAATTCAAAGAAATTTGTCCCTATTTTTAATAAGAAGAAAGGCACAGGCTATAGCACCGTCGGGTTTGTGTTCTCGGCGGCGCTGTTTGTCTTGTCATGCCTGCTCAATTGGGTGTGGTATTGGGCCGGCGCATGCTTTTTTGTGACGCCCGTGGCAATGGCTGTGAACATGTGGTTTTCGATACCTCAGCCGCTTGACACAGAAAGAGAAAAGATTCAAAGGCGCATAAATTTGCTGCTCGGCTCTGTAGGATGCTTTGTCACATTCCTTACCAATATTTTCATGAAAAGCGACGGAACGTTTATGACGCCCTCCGAGTTTATTGATACGGGCACTGCCAATGTGATTTTTGTTATTGCACTTATCGTAGTGTACATTGTAATTTTCGCTTATTTGATGTCCATGCGCGGCGTTGCCAAGGATAAGACAAAAAAAGCGATTTACGCAATGACAAATGACACGGTTGAAATGGAAGGTCCGGACGGCAAAAAGTATCCCATACCGAACGACTATAAGATCGCATGGGAGCTGATGTTCGATTCGTCCGCATACGATAACGCTCATGATGCCAAGGCAAGCATACCCGAAGGACTGCTTGTGCAGCATGTTGCGGACTGCATGTATCGGGAATTTAAGGACAACAACTGGGAAATGTTCAGGCCCAAGCCCTTTGACGTCGAAAAGTGGGACAGGCTGAAAAGGGGCAAGTACTGGTTCGACAAGGACTACAAAAAGCAGTGGATAAAGTATGCCTACAGCTTGCATATATACGCCTTTGCGTTCTGGGTTAAAAACGGAAAGTACGGCGTTGCAAAGGCTGACATAGACAGGCTGATCGAGATTTTGATAAACCGCGGACTCGGCAAAAACTTTGACTTTGTCTTTATCGAAGCGATGAAATTCCGCACTGACTTTTATGAGAACGTCCCCGATTCCATGAAAGACCCTCAGATAGACAGCATCTGTGAGGAGGTTCTTGAAAGAGAAATCGAGGATAAAAAGTTTTATGAAAAACAGCGCCTTGATGAGCTTAGAAAAAGGCTTGCGCAGGAAGAAGAGCTGCGTGAGGAGCGGCTTGAAGAAGAGCTTGAAAAAGAGAAGGAGCGCAAGAAGCTCCGCGACGAGTACGAGAAAAAACTCAGAAATCTCGACGATCGCGAGCGCACGCTCAATGCATTTCTTGACAACACGGCATATACAAACGAGGAAAACTACCTCGCCGGAAACCTTGGCGAGACGGAATACGCAAGAAGAAAGTTTTTGCGTGACGAGGCGGAGGACAAATTGCGTAAGGATTACGAGGACGCTGTCAGAAACCTTGACAAATAAGAAAAACCCCGACCGGCCGCTGCCGTTCGGGCTTTTGTTATGCGCGATGCGGTATGTGTACCGCGGTACTTATTACTGCGGCGTCAGGCAGAAATCGTGTCTATGATTGTTTGGAACACCGTCAGGAAAATTAAGAAGCCGAAGTTTAAAAGAGAGAACTCCGCAAGATACCTCAGCGTCTTTTTCGGGTTGTGCTTGTGATACTCACGGAATGTTATGAGGCTTGCCAAAGACGCTATAATCGTTCCCACGCCGCCTATGTTCACTCCGACGAGCAGGTCGGCATAGTTGTCGGTAAATCCCGAAAGAAGTATCGCCGAGGGCACGTTGCTGATAAACTGGCAGCATATTACGCTGAACAAAAGCGTGCTCTTTTCCAAAAGCGACGACAGCAGCGTCACAACCGGCTGTATCCTTGCCATGTTTCCCGCAAAAATAAAGAAGAAAACGAAGGTCAGAAGCAAAGGATAGTCCACGCTTGCAAGCGCATGCCTGTCCGCAAACATCAGCGCCGCAAATATCACTATCATTCCGAGCTGATACGGCACGCCTCTGAAAACCATTGCAATCGAAAGCACAAACAGCACAAGGTAAAACGCCGTGCGCTTTACGTCGAGCTTTGGCGGCTCGTCACGCAGTGTGAGCTTTTCGGAGGGGAGTATCAGGCAGCATATCGTTATTATCACTATCGAGGCTATGAACGTTGGCGCCATGATTTTGATGAACTCGAGGTTCGGTATTTCAAACTTTGTGTACAAATACAGGTTCTGCGGATTTCCGAACGGCGTCAGCATTCCGCCGAGGTTTGCGGCGATGTTCTGCATGATAAAGACGTATGCCATGTAGCGCTCTTTTCCGGTGGTGGACAAAACTATGTATCCGAGCGGCAAAAAGGTCAGAAGCGCCATGTCGTTTGCAATCAGCATCGAGCCTATAAAGGTTATGTACACCAGAACCAGCACGCAAACTCGAAGGTTTTTAAATTTCTGAACTGTCTTTTCCGCTATGATGTAAAAGAAATTCACGTCCTTGAGCGCACAGACCACGGCGAGCACGCTGAAAAGACACGCGAGCGTCTTGTAGTCGAAGTACCCGAGGTATTCGGCGTCAACCGGAACTACAAACGACGTTATGAGCGCAGCGCAAAAGGCTATGCACATAACCACATTCTTCTTTAAAAAGCCTGCAACAACAGATGCGGTCATAAATTAAGTACCCCTCATTAAATATGTTGACTTTGCCGCTAAAATACTGTAATATAATTATGTATGCGGCGAACTTATTCAATGTAGCACAAATCACACCTATGGTCAATACGGTTGTGAAAAAAACTTTGTCATTTTTCAAAAAAGACCTTTACAAAGTGCTTTGAATATGATATCATTTCATGTATGTGCGGCACGTTTGTAAGTTTCGCGCAAATAAATCATCTGACCGCATTCGCTGACAGCGGGATAAGCCCTGATATGAGGAAAAGTACCCGCCGCTGTCTATGGTGCAGGTAATAATTTTAGAAAGAGGTATTTATAATGCTGCTCAAAGAAGAAAAGAAGGCTATAATCGAAGCCAATAAGCTTACCGAGAACGACACCGGCTCACCTGAGGTTCAGATTGCTATCTTGACAAAGAGAATTTCCGACCTCACCGAGCATTTGAAGTCCCACAAGAATGACCACCATTCCAGAAGAGGACTTTTGAAGATGGTTGGACGCAGACGTAACCTTTTGAACTACCTTCAGAAGAACGACATCAACCGCTACCGTGCAATCGTTGAAAAGCTCGGCTTAAGAAAGTAATAACTTTGTACTCAAAGGCAGGAGCAGTTTTGACGCTACTGCCTTTTGATGTATTTTCAGGCGCAGTTTTTTAGTAATAAGTTAAACTATCTCACGCCGTATGACGCGCAGATGGCTTAGTTTATTGCTAAAACTTCCGCTTGAAAATACAAAATAAATTTATATTTTTGAACGGAGGATTTTTTCACATGGCAATGTCAGAAATCAAAAAATTCGATAAGTACAGAAAATTTGAGACCACCTTTGCCGGCCGCCCCCTCGTTGTGGAGACGGGCAAGACCTGCGAGCTGTCCAACGGCTCCTGCTGGGTTCACTACGGAGACACGGTCGTAATGGCAAACGTAACTGCGTCCGCTAAGCCCCGTGAGGGAGTAGACTTCTTCCCGCTGTCCGTAGACTATGAGGAAAAGCTTTACTCTGTGGGCAGGATTCCCGGCTCATTCACAAAGCGTGAGGGCAAGCCCAGCGATAAGGCGATACTCACATCACGTATGGTTGACAGACCTATTCGCCCCTTGTTCCCTAAGGACATGAGAAACGACGTGAGCGTAGTAATGACCGTTATGTCTGTTGACCCCGACTGCTCTCCCGAAATCACCGGACTTATCGCAACATCGATAGCAATATCGATCTCAGATATCCCGTGGGGAGGACCTATAGCGGGCGTCAGCGTCGGACTTGTAAACGGCGAGATAGTTTTGAACCCCACCTTAGAGCAAAGAGCAATAAACCACCTCAACCTGACTGTCGCAGGAACTATGGAAAAGATAGTCATGATAGAGGCGGGCGCGGATGAAATCGACGATGAGACCATGCTTGAGGCGATCAAGACAGGTCACAAGGAAATCCAGAAGATGGTTGAGTTCATAAGCTCGATAAAGGCTGAAATAGGCAAGCCCAAGTTTGAATTTGAGTCTATGGAGGTTGACCATGACCTCTTTGATGCGATAGCTCAGATGGCTGAAGAGGATGTAAAGGTTGCACTCGATACCGACGACAAGAACGTAAGAGAGGCAAGACTTGCTCCTATTGTAGACGCTGTTCATGCAAAGTTTGACGAGCAGTATCCCGAGCAGATCGCAATGATAGACGAGTGTATATACAAGCTCCAAAAGAAGATAGTTAGAAACTGGCTGTATGAGGGCAAGCGTGTCGATGGCAGAAGCCTCGATCAGATTCGTCCTCTTGCCGCCGAGGTAGGCGTGCTCCCCAGAGTTCACGGCTCAGGTTTGTTCACAAGAGGTCAGACTCAGGTCCTTTCAATAGCTACGTTGGGACCTGTAAGTGATTCTCAGAAGCTTGACGGGCTTGATGAAGAAGTGGAGAAGAGATACATCCACCACTACAACTTCCCGTCTTACTCCGTCGGCGAAACCAAGCCTTCACGCGGACCCGGCAGACGTGAGATAGGCCACGGCGCACTTGCTGAAAAGGCGCTCATACCTGTTCTTCCCTCTGTGGAGGAGTTTCCGTATGCAATAAGAGTTGTGTCGGAGGTTCTTTCTTCAAACGGCTCTACTTCTCAGGGTTCAATATGCGGCTCTACACTTGCGCTCATGGACGCAGGCGTGCCGATAAAGGCTCCGGTTGCGGGTATTTCCTGCGGCCTTATCACAAGAGATGACGGATCCTTCGCGACAATGGTTGACATTCAGGGACTTGAGGACTTCTTCGGCGATATGGACTTCAAGGTCGGCGGAACTCACAAGGGAATCACCGCTATTCAGGTTGATATAAAGGTTGACGGACTCACATACGATATCATCGAAGAGGCGTTTGCAAAGACCCACAAGGCAAGAGATTATATACTTGACGAGATCATGGCTAAGGCTATAGACGCGCCTCGTCCGACAGTATCCAAGTGGGCTCCCAAGATGCTCACCACCAAGGTGCCTGTAGATAAGATAAGAGAGGTAATCGGATCGGGAGGAAAGGTTATTCAGAAGATCTCCGCCGATTGCGATGTAAAGATAGACATCAACGACGATGGAAATGTGTTTGTATCCGGTCTTGACCTTGAGAAGGCTCAGAACGCCATATCCATAATCAAGACTATCGCATTTGACCCCGAGATAGGTTCTATCTACAAGGGCAAGGTGGTTAGAATAATGAACTTCGGCGCATTTGTTGAGATAGCTCCCGGCAAGGACGGACTTGTGCACATATCCAAGCTCGATATGCAAAGAGTAAACAAGGTTGAGGATGTCGTTTCAATAGGCGACGAGATACTTGTAAAGGTTATCGAAATTGATGACCAGGGAAGAATAAACCTCAGCCGCAAGGATGCGCTTATCGATATGGCTGCTAAGAAGGCGGACAAGAAGGACTAAAAGACGGATATAAAACTTAATATAACCGCGAAAATACAGCTCGGCATCTGTCGGGCTGTATTTTTTGCGCAGGATGTAGCAATTTCGCGGCAGATGTGTTATCATATATTATATAAACTATATATGCCGCATGCGCGGCGCGGAGGTAGCTATGAGAACGGAATATGAGGTACTCGAACTTATAAAGTCGATTGCAAAAGACGACAGCAGAATCAAAGCCGTAGCGCTGTGCGGCTCAAGGGCTGATGAAAACTGCCCTAAGGATATTTATCAGGATTACGATGCGGAGTACTACGTGGAGGATATAAAACCGTTTTGGGATAACATGAAATGGTTTGAGGACTCGTTTGGCAAGACCATACTGTATCAGCTTCCGGAGGTTGTGGACGGAATCAAGGATGGCGACAGGTTTGCATACCTTGCCATATTCGAGGACGGTGTGAGAATAGACCTGAGCATTCTGAAACTGCCGCAGAGAACGCCGCAGGACGGTTCAGAACCTAAAATCGTACTTTTGGACAAGTGCGGACTGTTTGACGGCGTGAGATTCAATCAGTGGTGCTATAACGTCAGCGCACCCGACCAAAAGGAGTTTGCCGCATGCTGCAATGAGTTTTGGTGGTGCTTAAACAACGTGGCAAAGGGACTTGCAAGAGAGCAGATACCATACGTAAAGAACATGTATGATATAAACGTCCGCCCCATGCTCGACAAGATGCTTTCGTGGTACATAGGCTCGATAACTGACTTTTCCGTCAGCTCGGGAAAGTACGGAAAGTACTTTAAAAAGTATCTTCCGGACAGCATATACTCAAAGTACCTTCGCGCATACTGCCTTTCCGACCCGATGAGAATATGGACGTCGGTGATCAGTACGTGCAAGCTGTTTTCCGACGTGGCAAAGCTTGTAGCGTCAGAGCTTGGGCTTAAATACAACCAGTCGGAGGAGGATGGCTCGAGAATTTACATGATGAACGTCAAAAACGGGGTCTACTCCCTGTGATGCACGCTCGCGCATGAGCGAATGCCAATTGAATATATGAAATTTGCGGGTTTTCGGCAGCTGCCGGATGCCCGCTTTTTTACGCCTTCGTCAGCTTACGCCCTACCGCCGAAAATTGCGGGACGATTTTTTACGTTTTTTGCATAAATCACGGTTTATTGTTTAGTATACCGACATAAGACCATACGCGCATTGCGCATGCTTGTAAGCTTGAGCACATTGCGCGCCTTTGAAAGGACGGATAATATGCAGGTTGTTATTTTGGCAGGCGGAGAGGGCAGGAGGCTCAGACCGCTGACATGCGACATGCCGAAGCCGCTTGTCAGGATGCTCGGCGTGCCGGTTATAAAAAGACTGCTTCACGGGCTGAAGGAGTGCGGCTTTGACAGGGCGACGGTGGCGGATTATTACCTTGCAGATCTGCTTGAGTCAAGCCTCGGCAGCTCATGCGAGGGCGTGGATGTGGAGTACGTCAGGGAAAAAACGCCCTTGGGAACTGCGGGATGCGTCAGGGCTGCATGGAGCGGCAGCGGCGATACACTTGTTGTGAGCGGCGACAGCGTGTGCAGCTTTGACTTTTCAAAAGCGGCGGCGTTTCACTCAAGCCATAACGCGGATGTCACTATACTTGCGCACAGGGTTGCGGATCCGCGTGAATACGGGCTGATCACATCAGACGAGGAGGGAAGAATAACCGGTTTTATTGAAAAGCCGGGGTATGACAGATGCCTGACCGATGCGGCAAACACCGGCACTTACATCATCTCGGAAAGCGTGATGAAAAGAATACCCGTCGGCGAAAACGTGGACTTTGCCAAGGACGTATTCCCGCAGCTTTTGAAAGACGGGAAAAGGCTATACTGCCGCATTGAGGACGGCATATGGCACGACATCGGAGACATACCGTCCTTCATCAAATGCCAAAGGGAACTGCTTGAAAGGTCGGGCAAAAAGTATCTTGTTTGCAGCGGAGCAGGCTTTGACGAAAGCGCAATGATAGGCGACGGGAGCGTGCTCGAAGCCGATTCATACGTCGGCGCAGAGTGCAGAATACAGGGAAGCTGCGTGATGCAGCGCGCGGCAATCGGAGACGGATCCACCCTCACCGGCTGCATAGTTTCAGACGGCGCGGTGCTTGGCAGGGGCTGCAAAATAGGCAAAAACGCCGTCGTGGGCAGCGGATGCATATTGGGCGCCGCAGTCACGGTAGACGAGGGCGTGAGAATTTACCCAAACACAAAAATCCCCTCCGGTTCTCGCGTGCGGGAGGATGTGGATGAGCAGGGATACCGGCTTTTGAGCATGGAGGAGTACGGAGCCGCATGCGGCATATCAAACTCACCCATGGATGCCATGAGGCTCGGCATGGCTGTGGTAAAGGCGCTTGAGCCGCAGACGGCGGAGATCGCAGTCGGGTATTCCGGCGAGCAGGAGTATTTGGCAAAGGCACTGTCGCTCGGCGCGGGATGCGCAGGAGCAAGGGTGTACAATCTCGGCAGGTCAACCGCCGCGATGACTGTGTACGCAGCAAGAAAGCTTTCGCTGCGCTACTGCATATATGTGTCAGACGCAATAAGAATAATGAGGTCGGACAGAATAGAGCTTGCACGGTCGGAAGAGAGAAAAATTGAGATGTGCTTTAACCGCGGAGAGCTGCCGAGCGGGCTTGAGAGCGTGCCGGAAACTGATGTCCGCTCCATCACCGAGCTGTATAAAAAGGAGCTTGCGGGAACGTATCCGGCGGAGTTTAGGGGAGCTTACGGCTTTGAGTCGGGCAGCGAGGAGGAAAAGCAGGCGTTTTGGTGCATATGCGGCTCAAATGGCAGGGATGACTGCGTAAAAGACCGCGCGGGATGCTTTGTGCGGGTGACCGGAACGCCGGAGGTAAGCGTTGTCTTAAAGGAGAGCAAAACAATGTTTTCGTGGAGCCACCTGATCATATTGGCATGCAAGGCACGGCTTGCCGAGGGAAAGGATTTGTACCTTACGCCGAGGGCGCCGGCGTACTGCGATGAGCTTGCCAAAAAAGCGGGCAGAACCGCATACCGCATCTATCCCGACGACAGCGCCGCAGTTGACGATTATTGCTGGGATCCCATAGCGCTTGTTGCAAACAGCTTAAAATACTGCGCCGAAAATAAGAAAAGCCTTGCCGACGCTTTAAATGAGCTGCCCGAAATGTACTACGAGCAAAGAACCATAACCACGCGCTCAGAGCTGCCGAAAATTCTCAGAGAAGATTTTTGCGGGCTGCAAAACGACTCTATGGGCAGAGATATTATTTTGCACACAAGCGGCGCAACGGGTCATATAAAGCCCAAAAAGAGCGGGAAAGCGCTTGCTTTGTACGTTGAAGCGGTGTCCGCAGAGGCCGCTGCGGAGCTTTGCGACGACGTTTTAAGAAGGCTCGGGGACGGCGCTCAACTTGACATCAACGTGTGATTGTAGTATGATAACTATAAATTTATAGTAGGGGTAGTATGTCAGCGCGCGCCGGCGAAGGATGCGTCGGCTCACGGCGGGACAGCTTAATTAAATAGAGCTTTTTGGGAGCGGCAGTGTGATAAGCGGCTGATAAAGATGCTGATCAGCACAAAACATTTGCCGAGTCCCGTACATAAATATATTTTACCAATAGGAAAACGAAAGGATATACATGGCAAATAAAGAAGAAAAAAATAGCAAGTCAAAGAAGAGCCGTGCGGTAAAGACCGAGCGGCAGGAAAAGGGCAGCCAGGGCGGATCGTCGGCACTTGATGCGGCGATAGCGGCTGCAATTTCGGCGCCGAAGCCTCCTAAGAAGGCGGCGCAGTATCAGCGTCAGAAGCTGAATCAGGCAAGGTCGGAAAAGTCCAAATCCGACAAGCAAAGAAAGGATCAAAAGAAATCATCCGAGCAAAAGACTTCAAAGAGCGCGGCGCACAGATCCGAGGCCGCAAGCAAGATCAAGTCATCAAGGCAGCATTCGGACGCCGGCGCTAAAACCGCCTCAAAGAAATCGGGCGGCGCGCAGGCAAATGCCGCAAAGAGAAATCCGAGCGATTTTAAGAACCCGCTCAAGATAATACCGCTTGGCGGCTTGAACGAAATCGGAAAGAACATGACGCTTGTAGAGTACGGCGACGACATAGTTATTATCGACTGCGGAATGACGTTTCCGGATGCGGAAATGCCCGGAGTGGACATTGTAATACCCGATTTTACCTACGTTGTGAAGAATGCGGACAGGATAAGAGGAGTTCTTTTGACTCACGGACATGAGGACCACATAGGCGGAATCCCCTACCTGCTCAAAAAGATAAACGTCCCGATATACGGCACAAGGCTCACCTTAGGTCTTGTTGAAAACAAGCTCAAGGAGCACAACTTAGGCAAGGTGAAGCTGAACGTCGTATCCCCGCCGGACGTTGTGCGCTTAGGATGCATGAGCGCAGAGTTTATAAGAGTGAACCACTCCATTCCCGATGCGGCAGCCATTGCTTTGCGCACACCCGCGGGAACGGTTATTCACATGGGCGACTTCAAGGTAGATTACACCCCGATAGAGGGCGGAATAATCGATCTGCCCAGGTTTGCAAGCTTGGGCGACGAGGGAGTGCTCGCCTTGATGAGCGACTCCACAAACGCAGAACGCCCCGGATTTACGCCGAGTGAAAAGGTCGTCGGAGAGAGCTTTGAAAAGCTTTACTCAAAGGCGGAGGGCAAGAGAATTATAATTGCGACGTTCTCTTCAAACATACAAAGAGTTCAGCAGATTATAAACTGCGCTGCAAAACACTCGAGAAAGGTTGCGGTGTTCGGCAGAAGTATGATCAATGTAGTGCGCTTGGGAATAGACCTCGGATATCTTAAAATACCGGAGGGCGTGCTGATTGATATAGACAAGATGCATAATTACACCGATGATGAGTTGGTGATTATAACTACCGGAAGCCAGGGCGAGCCGATGAGCGCGCTGACAAGAATGGCGCTTAACGACCACAGACAGGTGAGCATCACCGAAAACGACTTCATAATCATTTCCGCAAGACCTATCCCGGGAAACGAAAAGTTTGTCGGAAGGGTTGTAAACGAACTGCTCAAGCTCGGTGCGGAGGTTGTGTATGAGGCGATGTATGATGTGCATGTGTCAGGACATGCATGCCGCGAGGAGCACAAGCTCTTGCTGAGCCTTGTAAGGCCGAAGTATTTCATCCCCGTTCACGGCGAGTATAAGCACCTTGTAAGACATGCCGAAACGGCGGAGGAGCTTGGAATCGCGCGCGAAAACATCATGATAGCCGATATAGGCAACGTCATAGAGGTTTGCGATGCGGGAATAAGAATCAACGGCTCTGTGCCGGCAGGAAAGCTTTTGGTTGACGGACTCGGCGTCGGAGATGTCGGCGCGGCGGTGCTCAAGGAGAGAAAGCATCTGGCGCAGGACGGCGTGATTGTGGTTTCGTTTACCATTGACAAGATAGAGAGAAAACTTCTGTCAGGTCCCGAGATAGTGACAAGAGGCTTTGTTTACGAGAAGGAGAGCGAGGAGCTGCTCACAAAGGCAAAGGCGTTTGTTGCAAGCACGGTAAACACCGAGCTTTTAACAAGGCATGACTACAACGCCATCAAGGCAAAGCTTCGGGACGAGCTTGGGGATTTCATATTCTCAAAGACAAAGCGCAGACCTATGATTGTTCCTACGATTTTGGATATATAAAGCGTAAACCGCTGCGCATGGCATACAATGCCGGCATACAATTTTGCGTAAAGGAAGGGATAAAGGTGAAAAAGCGTTTACCTAAGTCGGTTATCGCGGCGCTTGGGCTGCTGATACTGTCGTCGCTTGTGTTCGGAGTAGTTTTGATATTCCAGGGCACGGTGCTTGAGATTGCGGTAGCAGTGGTAGTGTTTTTAAGCGCCGTTGCGGTGCTTATAATGTCCTTGATTATCGGTTCTGACATAACTAAGTATGTCACCGAGATGGACAAAGACATAGTTTCCATAAGCCGTGAGACGTTTTACGACTTTCCCGAGCCGATAATTATAGCCGATGAGGACGAAAAGATAGTGTGGTACAACAAGAGTTTTGAGGAAAGGCTTTTCGGAGAGGACAGGGCGTATGCGCTGCCGCTTTCCGATCTTGTCGGAAACAACACTTCAAAGATTTTCGCCCAGAGCGGCGCAATAGTAAAGATCTTAGACAGGTATTACAGGGTCTCGGCGAGGCAGTCGGAGGCGTATGGCCTGTCGGTCATAAAGTTTTCCGACGTGACCGACCACGTAATGCTTGAAAACGAGTACAAGGCGAGCAAAAAGACGGTTCTTATAATGATGATAGATAACTACGACGACCTTCTTCAAAACGCCAAGGAAAGCGATAAGGCAAACGTCCAGGTTCAGATAGAGCAGATATTCGAGCGCTTTATAGAGAACACCAACGGCATAATTCATAAGGTTTCAAACGACCGCTTCTACGCCATAATCGAAGAGCGCCACTTGAGCAGAATAATAGAGAGAAAGTTTGATATCCTTGATGAGGTCAGATCCATTCAGGTGGGAGACCGCACAAGCGTCACACTTTCAATCGGCGTCGGCAGAGGCGCCGCAACGCTTGCACAGAGCGAGGCGTACGCTAAGCAGTCTTTGGACATGTGCTTGGGAAGGGGCGGAGACCAGGCGGCTGTAAAGACGCCTAACGGATTTGAGTTCTTCGGCGGCATTTCAAAGGCTGTGGAAAAGTCCACAAAGGTTCGCTCAAGAATAATCGCAACCGCGCTCAAGGAGCTTGCGGAAAACAGCGAGACCATTTATATAATGGGACACAAGTATGCGGACTTCGACGCGCTCGGCTCATCCGTGGGACTTTGCGGAGCGTTTAGGAGCATGGGCAGGCAGGCGTACTGCGTCATTGACCCCGAGAAAAACCTTTCAAAGACGCTGATAGACTACCTCAAGCAAAACGGCGAGGAAAGCTATTTCATGTCATGCGAGACGGCGATTGAGAAGATAAACGAAAAGTCGCTGCTTGTAATATGCGATACCCATAACCCCGATTTTGTGGACTCAAAGGCTTTGTATGAGGCTGCAAAGACAGTCGTCATCATAGACCACCACAGAAAGATGGTAAACCATATAGATAACGCGGTTGTGTTCTTCCACGAGCCGTTTGCATCCTCTACCAGCGAGATGGCAACAGAGCTGATACAGTATTTCGGCTCCGAATGTAAGATTTCGATATGCGACGCCGAGGCGCTGCTTGCCGGAATAATGCTTGATACAAAGAACTTTGTCATGCGCTCCGGAGCAAGGACGTTTGAAGCGGCGGCACATCTTAAAAAACTCGGGGCGGACACCGTTGCGGTCAAGAACCTGTTCTCCGACACCTTGAATACATACCGCGAGAAGAGCATACTCATACAGTCGGCAACGCTTTTCCACGCCTGCGCCATAGCTACAACCGAATCTGAAGCGCCTGAGCTGAGGCTTGCCGCACCGCAGGCTGCGGACGAGCTTTTGGGAATAATAGGAGTAAAGGCGTCCTTTGTAATATACAGAATGGACGGCATATGCCATATTTCGGCGAGGTCGCTCGGCGGATTCAACGTTCAGCTCATCATGGAAGCAATAGGCGGCGGCGGTCACCAGACAATGGCGGGCGCGCAGCTTGACATACCGGTTTCCGAAGCCGTGAAAAAGGTGAAGGACGCCATAGACAACTTCATAATCAAGCTATAAAAGGAGGCATATTTGTGAAGGTAATACTCATAAAAGACGTAAAGGGTTCCGGCAAAGCGGGAACCATATTGGACGTAGCAGACGGCTACGCGCGCAACTTTTTGCTTGCAAAGGGATACGCAATAGAAGCCACGGCAAAGAACGTAAACGACCTCAGAGGAAAAAAGGAAGCGGAGCAGCACAGGCTCGACGTCGCAAAGGCGGAGGCTGTGGAGCTTGCCTCGAAGCTTGAGGGAAAGCAGATCGTCATAAAGGCTAAGGCGGGACAGGGCGGAAAGCTTTTCGGCTCGGTCACATCAGCTACGATCAGCGACCTGATAAAATCAAACTTCGGCTTTGATATAGACAAGAAAAAGATAGCGCTGTCCTCAGACATAAAGGCGTACGGCGATTACGGCATTGAAATAAAGATGACGCAGGGCGTCAGCTGCAAGATGACTGTGAAGGTTGAGCCGGAGGACTGAAAATGACACCTATATCCGCTAAGGAGGGATCGGGATGCCGGTAAACAGCCTCAGCGTAGCAGACCTGACCGGCAGGGAGCTGCCTTACAGCCTTGAAGCGGAGCAGACGGTTTTGGGCACGCTTTTGCTCAATCCAGACACGCTGCCCACTGTAATATCCATGCTCAAACCGGAGTGCTTTTACCGTGAACAGCACAGGCAGATATATTCAATAATACTTCGGATGTTTTCAAACGGTCAGAACGCCGACATAATAACCGTCATGAACGAGACGGTTGCGGCGGGAGTGTTTGAAACGACGGAAATGGCGAAGGCATACCTGAAGGGGATAATGGACGGCGTGCCTTCGACATCAAACATAGCGTCCTATTGCAAAATAGTAGAGGACAAGTATCTCACCCGCTCGCTGATGAGCGCCGCAAGGGATATACTTGATGCCTCTGCGGACGGCTCGGAGGACCCTAAAACCCTGCTTGACCTTGCGGAGCAGAAGATATATGAGATCCGCCAGGGCAAAGAGGTTGACGGTCTGACGAGGCTGAGCGAAGTGATAGTTAGCGCATACGACAGGATACAAAAGCTGTCCGGAGAGGACAAAGACGAGTATCAGGGCTTGCGCTCCGGATACAGCCTTTTGGACTCCTACATATCGGGACTCAACAAGTCGGATTTGATCATCGTGGCGGGACGACCCGGAATGGGCAAGTCGGCTTTTGCGTTTAATATAGCCTCAAACGTCGCAAAGCGAAACCCCGACAAGGATGTGTGCATCTTTTCCCTGGAAATGAGCAAGGAACAGATAGCCACAAGAATGTTAAGCTCAGAGGCGCTTGTTCCCAATACATCGCTGACTTCCGGCATGATTTCAAGCGACGAGTGGGTGCAGCTTGCACAGGCGGCAGACACCCTTTCTCAGGTAAACATCTACATAGACGACACCGCCGGAATAACGGTGCCGCAAATGAAAGCCAAGCTGCGCCGCATGCGCAACTTAGGGCTTGTGATAATAGATTACCTGCAGCTCATGGAGTCCGCAACAAACCACACAAGCCGTGTAAACGAGGTATCTGAAATAACAAGGCAGATAAAGCTTATGGCAAAGGAGCTTAATGTTCCGGTGATACTCGCATCACAGCTCAACCGTTCCGTTGAGTCGAGGCAGGATCACAGACCTATGCCATCAGATTTGAGAGAGTCCGGATCTATCGAACAGGACGCAGACATAATTTTGTTCATATACAGGGAGAGCGCTTACAACAAGGAAGATCCCAATAAATCCGCCGCCGAATGTATAATAGGCAAAAACCGTCACGGAAGCACCGGTACGGTGAACATGGCGTTTTTGGGAGAGTATACGTTGTTCAGAAATATAGACACAAGGGCGCAGCAGTAGTATGTTAGATAAAGTAGCCGAAACGATAAAAAGGTATAAAATGCTCGCAGACGGGGAAAGAGTGTGCGTGGCTCTGTCGGGAGGAGCGGACAGCGTGTCCCTTCTTTATGCGATGAAAGAGCTTGGCTATGATGTTTTTGCAGCTCACGTAAATCACAACCTCAGAGGAGAGCAGAGCGACCGCGACGAGCGGTTTTGCGTGGATTTGTGCCGAAAGCTCGGCGTGAAGCTTTTTACGGACAGCGTTGATGTGAAGGGCTATTGCGAAAAAAACAGGACTTCGCTCGAAGAAGGCGCAAGAGCGCTGAGGTATGAGGCGCTGAGGAGCCATCTTGACGGCTGCAAGCTTTGTACTGCGCATAATTTAAACGACTGCTTTGAAACGACTTTATTCAACCTCATCAGAGGAAGCGGGCTCTCGGGACTTGCCGGCATTCCCGCCGTGAGAGACGACATCGTAAGACCGCTGATCGAGGTCACAAGGAGCGAAATAGAGCAGTTTTTGTCCGAGAGAAATCAGGACTACGTGACCGACTCTACAAACCTTGAGGACAACTGTTCAAGAAACATAATACGCCTAAACGTGATGCCGGAGCTTGAAAGAATAAACCCGTCACTGCTTAAAAACTATAAGAGAACTCTGCACATACTTTTGTGTGCGGATGAGTATCTGTCCGACGCCGCAGAGAAGATGCTCGACAAGGTGTTTGACGGCAGCGCGTATGCGCTTGATGTATGCGGCGACGAGGCTGTGTTAAACGAGATGATTCTTAAAATCCTCCGGCGCGAAAAAATAGAGCCTTCATTTGAGCGGGTGGATGCGATAAAAAAACTTGCGGCATGCGGCGGAGTGATAAATATCAAGAAGGACGTTTATGTCGTGTGCAACGAGGGCAAAATAAGCTTTGAAACCCGCGGCGAAGGCAGCAAAGCACGTGATTTTTGCATAAAAACCGACCTCACGGCGCCTGTTTTCACAAATTGCCATGAGATTGAATTCACAAGGATTTCACAATTTCACATATCCGATTATAACAAACGCGAATTAAAATATCTAATCGATCCCGATAAACTTTCGGGCGACGTGTTTGTCAGGAGTTACTGCGGAAACGAAAAGATAAGACTTTTGGGCAAGGGATTCAGCCAAACGGTTAAAAAACTTTTGGCAAGCACCCCGCCGAGCCGCAGAAAAGACGTGATAGTTATGGCGGACGAGCACGGAGCGTTTTATGTTCAGGGCTTCGGAGTTGATGAGAGGGCAGCATGCGGCGAATCGACAGTTTCCGCTATAAGACCGGACATAAAATGAAAGGACGATTACATGGAACACCGGCATAAGCTTGTACAGATGATTTCAGCCGAGGAGATAGCCAAGGCGGTCGCAGAGCTGGGCAAAACCCTGACTGCCGATTATGCCGGAAAGCAGCTTGCGGTAATAGGCGTGTTAAAAGGCTCGTTCGTGTTTATGTCCGATCTTGTCAGAAAGATAGATTTGCCGATAACGCTGGATTTCATCAGCGCTAAGAGCTATAAAGGAACCGTCTCCGTGGGCGCTGTGAACGTGAAGATGGACACAGAGCTTGATGTAGATAAAAAGAACGTCTTGCTTGTAGAGGACATACTCGACACCGGCAGGACACTGAGCGTACTAAAGGAAACTATGCTTGCAAGGGGAGCTGCCGACGTAAAAATCGCTGCGTTTATGGATAAGCCTTCCCGAAGAGCTATAGATATAACGGCTGATTACAAATGCTTCACCATTGATGACAAATTTGTTGTCGGATACGGTCTTGACTATGATGAGTATTACAGAAACCTTGACTATATCGCAGAAGTAATTCTGTAAGCCGATTCACTCAACGAAAAGGGGTATATCATTGAAACTTGAAAAATCTAAAGGACTGCTGATCTACTTTGCTATTTCGGCAGCGATACTTTTGTTTATGATAGTCGGATTCAGAAGTCTTATGTCCTCTCAGGATACGACGACCTATTCCGATATTATTCAATATTTTGACGACTACAGGGTCAGCGAGTTTTCTCTTAACCTGGGTTCGGGAGAGCTGACATACAAGCTCGACGGACAGGATCAGGAATACAGCTACAAAGTCCCGAGCGTTTCCACGTTCTATTATGAGCTGTTTCCGGAGGGCGCGGAGACAAACTACCGCACCGAATACAACGCAACTCACAGCACTCCGCTCAGATATAACCTCATACCTGCGACAAACAGCTCCTTCTGGCTCAATCTCATACCTACGCTTTTGATGATAGGTGTGATGATATTTGTCGTTGTGTCGATGTCAAGGAGCATATCGTCGGCGGGCAAGATAAACTCAGTCGGCAAGGCAAACGTAAAGCTTGAGTCCGACAACAAAAACAAAGTCACGTTTGACGACGTGGCGGGTGCGGACGAGGAAAAAGCAGAGCTTCAGGAAATAGTTGACCTGCTCAAAAACCCCAAGAAATATCACGATATCGGCGCTAAGATCCCCAAGGGCGTGCTGCTTGTAGGCCCTCCGGGTACAGGTAAAACGCTTTTGGCTAAGGCAGTGTCCGGCGAGGCGGGAGTGCCTTTCTTCTCGATATCAGGTTCAGACTTTTTGGAACTTTACGTCGGTGTCGGCGCGGCAAGAGTCAGAGACCTCTTTGACCAGGCGAAAAAAGCCGCTCCCTCTATCATATTCATAGATGAGATAGACGCCGTCGGAAGACGCAGAGGCGCAGGCCTCGGCGGCGGACACGATGAACGTGAGCAGACACTTAACCAGCTCCTCGTTGAAATGGACGGATTTGAAGTAAACAACAGCGTAATCGTCATGGCTGCGACAAACCGCAGAGACGTCCTTGACCCCGCGCTTTTGAGACCGGGACGCTTTGACAGACAGATATATGTAAACTACCCCGACATAAAGGGCAGAGAGGAAATACTCAAGGTTCACTCTAAGAGCAAGCCGCTTGCGCCGGATGTAGACCTGAAGAAAGTCGCATCTGCAACGGCGGGATTCACCGGAGCAGACCTTGCAAACCTTGTGAACGAGGCTGCACTGCTCGCCGTAAAGAACGGCAGAAAGGCCATATCCGCACAGGATATGAGCGAGGCGTCGATAAAGGTTATAGCCGGACCCGAAAAGAAGTCGAGGGTTATAACCGACAAGGAAAAGAGACTCACCGCATATCACGAGGCGGGCCACGCAATCTGCCACTATTACCTGCCCACGCAGGATAAGGTGTATGAGGTTTCGATCATACCCAGAGGTCAGGCGGGCGGATATACAATGGCTCTTCCGGAGCACGACAAGTCATACGTTACTAAGACTGAGATGAATGAGGAGATAATCGCTCTCTTAGGCGGACGCGCGGCTGAAAAGGTTGTGCTTGACGACATATCAACCGGAGCGTCTAACGACCTCGAGCGCGCTACAAATATCGCAAGAAGTATGGTCACAAAGTACGGCTTCAGCGATAAGCTCGGCCCGATTGTCTACGGCAGAGACGATGACGAGGTGTTCTTAGGCAGAGACTACAACTCCAATAAGTCTTACTCCGAGGTAATAGCCGGCGAGATAGACAGCGAACTTCGCTTTATCATACACAACGCTTACGACAAGGCCATAGAGCTGCTTTCATCCCACGAGGATCAGCTCCACGTGATTGCAAACTTCCTCATAAATCACGAGAAGATAAACGGCGACCAGTTTGTAAGGCTTATGAACGGCGAGGATGTCGAGGCGGAGGAACGCGCTAAGGAAGAAGCCGAAAGAGAGCGCAAGCAAAGAGAAGAACAGGCTAAAAAAGAGCGTGAAGCGCTTGAGGCAAGCAAGGCTGCCGAGGCACAGCTCGACGGCGCCAATGTTCCCGACGGCTCCGGCGCTGCCGACAGTGCGGAGGAAACGCCTGCTCCCAATGCCGACACGGTCAGCGATGCCCAAGCCGCGAATGATGAGCTAAACGCCGTAAGCGAGCCGGATTCCGGTGATGCAGACCCGTCAGACGACGGCAACAGCGCGGATAAAAACTAAATAAAACTTAAAAACGACCGGCTTTGCATGCTAATATGTGAAGCCGGTTTTTTGCGTCAAAAGCCCCTGCATGCACGGCGTTTATATTGACGATATAAATTATTTGAGCCAAGATTTCAGCTCAGATTTTAGGCAATTTGCTGAGCACAAACCCATGCAATCAGCTTTTGTAAATCAAATATTATAAATTATCAATCATTAGCTTAACATATGCGGTTGACAGAGATTGAATACAGAGTTAAAATAATAGCATCGGACGTTTGCGGGCATATTTAGCCGGTCTATATGGGCTTTAGGCTATGTGACCGCAGATTAAATTTTGTTTGCCGTGCCGCACAAAAGCACTTGCGGCAGGCACAGTAAATGAAAAAAGGAAAGGTGATTTACTTGAAACATATGTCCAGGGTGCTTGCGGCGGTTTTGGCTGTCGCTTTGTCCGTTTCGTGCATGAGCTGCTTCGCGTTTGCCGAGGACGCCAATGTTACAATCGACATGGACACTACCTATCAGACAATAGACGGATTCGGCGCATCTTACACATGGTACAGCGACTGGCTCACCACAAACGTAAATGCCGAGCAGGGCTATGACTGGATTTTTAACGATGCAGAGTTTAACATTTTGAGATTCAGAGACCTCAACCATGTCGGCGAGGAATACGGGCAGGCGCTCTTGGGCTATCCCGCATATAGCGGATACTATCAGGCTGCTGTGGAAAGGGGAATAGACCCCATAGTATTGGTAACAAGCTGGGGTCAGTATGACAGAGATTTGGATTTCGTGGCTTTTACCGAGCTTGACGACGAGGGTCATACATACTACACCCTTGCAAAGGACGAAAACGGCGAGTACATGTATGATGAGCTTGCAGACTTCTGCGTGGAGTCGATTCAGCTCTTCTTTGACGCCGGAATACCCGTCGATTACTTCTCGATTTCAAACGAGACCGAGCTTCAGGGATTGCACATCGACGAGCAGGGCAATGCAAGAGCTGAAGCGGGATTCTACTTCGGTCCCGATGAGAACGAGTACCACTGCGCATACTGGAAGGCTCACCTCGCGGTTTATGAGGCATTCCAGGAGGCGTTCGGAGAGTTTGCTCCTAAGATCACAGGCGCAGAGGTCATGGCTGACACCGCAAGCATAATGAAGGAATACCTCGATCCGCTTATAGAGGCTGACCCCGATAGCTTCGACACTATCGCTCACCACCTTTACGGCAGCGCGAACACTCCTCAGAGCTACGCCGAGGTTGGAGAGATGTTCTCCGACGATTACAAGCTGTGGCAGACCGAGTGGTACTTAAACGAGTACATAAACCATGCCGAAAAGATGGCTAACGAGTTTATCTACGAGAACGTAAATGCATATCTGTACTGGAACGGCGTATGGACGATGGACGTAGGAAACTGCCTGATTGAAATAGGCGGCGCCGATGCAGACGCAAGCATACAGAGAAACGGCAACCACTATATCATGATGCACTTCTCCAAGTACGTCAAGAACGGCTATCAAAGAGTTGACGTTCAAAACGACTCCAATTCCACGGTAGTTGCGTTCAAGGCGCCCGACTCTTCAAGGCTTGTAATAGTTGCCGTAAACAACACTCAGGAGGCTGACAACCTCGTCTTTGACCTTGGCGATGTTGAGATTACCTCTACGCTCGGACACAGAACCATAGGCAACGAGAACAGGTTCAAGTATGAATACTGGCTTGACGCCGAGTATTCGGAGGACGGAGTAGAGCTTCCCGCTCAGAGCGTCACAACATATGTCATCGACATGCCCGCAGACCCCGATTACGTTGCTCCCGTTGTTGAGGAAAAGGTAAATCCCTTTGTAAAGACTCCTTCCGAAGGACCTGACACAACTACAATTATCATAATCGCAGCCGCTGCAGTAGTGGTTGTAGTTCTGGTTGTAGTTATCATCGCAGTGTCCGCTTCTAAGAAGAAAAAGAAGGCAGTCGCCTCACAGGGCGATTCGGGCAGCGATCAAGGCACGGACGCAAGCGCGGAACAGTCTTAACTAAACGCATATGAAACCTCAAGCAGCCCTCGGCTTTGACCGTGGGCTGCTTTTTTCGGTAAAGCTTGCGTTAAATTTTTAGCGTGAGGCGGTAAATCGTTGACAAACGGCGCTTTCTGATGGTAACATAAAGTGTATGGTCTTATTTATAGATGCAAGTCATGGGGAGGATACGAAGTATGAAGCTCAAAACAAAGCAAACGGTGCTTATAGGCCTTGCGTTTGCGTCAATATTGGCTTTTTGGCAGCTTTACGACCAGGTGGTGCCTGTAATTTTAGAAAACCATTTCGACGTCTCAACCATAGCGACAAACATGATAATGTCGGTGGACAACATTCTTGCGGTGTTCTTGCTGCCTGTGTTCGGTGTCCTTTCCGATAAGGTGCACACACCTATGGGCAAGAGAACGCCGTTTATTTTGTTCGGAACTATAGCTGCTGTGATACTTATGGCAGTTCTGGCGCTTTTGACGGAGGGCGAAAACTTCATCGGCTTTATAATCTGTCTGATGCTGCTGCTTATAACCATGAGCGTGTACCGCTCGCCTGCGGTTGCGTACATGCCCGATGTCACCCCGAAACCCCTTCGCTCAAAGGGAAACGCAATTATCAACCTCGTGGGATATATAGGCGGCATATTCTCAACCGTTGTTATGATGTTTTTGGTCACGAGCACTACGCTTGACGACGGAACGGTGGAGTATGACAGCTTTGTGCCGGTGTTTTTGACTGTTGCGGCGTTTATGCTTGTATGCGTTTTGGTGATGGTCTTTACGGTAAACGAAAACAAGGCGGTCGCGCAAGCCGATGTGGCGGCGGATGAAGATAAGCCGGAGGGCACAAAACGCAAGCTTGAAAAGCCGGTCATGAAAAGCCTTGTGTTCATACTTTTGTCTGCGTTTCTGTGGTACTGCGCATATAACGGCGTCACCACATCCTTCTCAAGGTACTTTGAAAGCCGGTTTATGGTTGATGCGGGAGGCTCCTCGATATACCTCACCGTTGCAACCGTTGCAGCCATAGCCTCCTTTATTCCGCTTGGATTTGTTTCCGAGAAGCTTGGCAGAAAAAAGACCGTGATGGGCGGCATAATCCTTATGACCGCGTGCTATGCATGGATGATATTTATCAACCATGAAACGCCCCTTTTGTTTGTCCTGTTTGCAATAGTCGGCGTAGGATGGGCGGCCATAAACGTAAACTCGTTCCCGATGGTCGTGCAGATGTGCTCGAGCGCCGATGTCGGACGCTACACCGGACTTTACTACGCATTCACAATGGCGGCGCAGATTTTCACCCCGCTGCTTTCCGGAATAATAATAGATGAAAACATGCTCGGCATGGGATACGGAGCGCTTTTCCCGTACGCAGTGGCATTTTCGCTGCTGTCCTTTGTGACGATGATATTCGTCAGACACGGAGACTCAAAGCCGCAGCCTAAAAAATCCGTGCTGGAGAATTTTGATGTAGACGATTGACGAAAAACAAGGGAAAATCACTTCCGCCGGACGAAAAATTCGGCGGAAAAATTTTTGTGAAATTTATCTTTCGGAGTGCAATAAAGTGTGCCTCATAAATGTATTATCTATAGTGAGTTAAGGCGTTTATTTGAATGCTAACGAGACTGAATATATGTTTTTGGAAATTGATATAGCAAATGGAGAAACAATCGGTGTTTTTGGCGCGCGCCTGTTCAATATGATTAATATATTATTAAATTTAGCAATCCGAAAGGGGAATCTATTGAATACAGCTATCGTATCTAATATAATTAGAATAGCAATACAAGCGGATTAAGCGCTTGGGAAAGGAAGGTTTTAAGCATGGCGCAGGATGAGAAAACTAAAGTCAAGCCGGCGGTATCGGTAAGGGATCTTACGAAGATATTCGTCATAGGCAAGGAAAAAGTAAAGGCTCTTTCCGGTGTCAACCTTGACATATATGAAAACGAGATTGTCTGCCTTTTGGGTACCTCCGGTTCAGGTAAATCCACATTGCTCAACATGATGGCGGGACTTGAAAAGCCCACTAAGGGAAGCATAACGATTTTCGGGCACAGGATAGACAAGATGAGCGAGCGAAAGCTTGTTTTGTTCCGGCAGAAGTATATGGGCTTTGTTTTTCAGGCGTATAATCTGATGCCCAACCTGAATGCAATAGAAAACGTGAGCATGCCGCTGGCGTTCGCGGGGGAAAAGAGAAAATCCCGAGAGAAAAAAGCCAGGGAAATGCTCAAGCTTTGCGGACTGGGCAAGCGCATGAAGCATAAACCGACGCAGATGTCAGGAGGCCAGCAGCAAAGAGTCGGAATAGCGAGGGCGTTTGTTGCCAAACCGAAGCTGGTGTTTGCGGACGAGCCGACGGGAAACCTTGACACGAGAACTACCATTGAAATCATGGAGATGATGGTTTCGATGGCGCGTCAGAACCACCAGACGCTTGTCATAGTGACGCACGACGTTGAAATAGCGTCTTACGCCGATAAGATTTATCACATTATCGACGGAACCATATCGTCTGTGGAGGACAACAGATCCAAACAGATAGCAGTGGGATCAAAGGAAGCTGCGCAGATAGTTGCGGCAGCCGAATCAGTATAAAACGGAAAGGACAGATAGCCATGAAAAAATTATTAGCAGTAGTTTTATGCCTGCTTGTCGCAATGGGAACACTCTCTGCGAACATGTTTGCGGCGCAAAACACGGATACAGATACAGATGATACGCCATCGACGCCTCAGACGCCTGTAGTTGTGATTGACCACGACGTATCAATACTCAATCCTACAGTCAGCGCGCAGACGATAAACGCAGGAGACGTATTCTACATAAGTTTTAACCTCAACGGAAACGCCACTCTTACATATGACGGATACACCAACCCGTTCCATTGGGATTCATCCGTGAGAACAACCGTGTCGGTGTCCGGAAACGGCTTCACACTTGCAGGCTCTTTGGCTGAGCAGGAGCTGTTTAACGGATACAACTCTGTTGCGATCCTGTCGGATGAGTCTTTGGAAACCGGACGTTACACCGTTACACTCACCGTGACATGCGGCTCGGCGACCGATTCAAGGAGCTTTAATATTGACGTTGAAAACTCAACCGTAACGCTGGATGAGTCTAAGGATGTGCCTTCGTTCATCCTCGCCGGAGCGTCCATACCGCAGGGAAAGGGCAAGTCTGAGCTGTCTACTAAGCTCAACATAGAGCTTAAAAACCCCACAAACTACACCGCGCGCGATGTAGAGGTGTCAATATCTAACCTCGGCACTATCGTTTTGAACACCTACACCGACACAGTCAACATAGGCGATGTTGCCGGCGGCGACACGGCTATAGCAACCTTCCCGATAGTATTCCCCGAATATCCCGAGGCTCAGTCTACCGTAACCATCAACGTCAGGTACCATGACGCAGCGGGAAATGAGCTGACGTCGAGCTACAACGTCTTCCTTCAGGCAACTGTCAAGGACAAGGCCGAAGAGCCTGTAGACACATCTTCGCTCACTCCTAAGGTCATAGTTTCAAACTACAATACCGACGTTGAGAAGATAGTGTCGGGCGATGAATTTGTGCTTACTTTCGTGCTCAAGAACACCAGCCTTGACAAGGACGTAATGAACATGACTGTTGACGTCATCCCCGGAACGGACGGAACGGCAGGCTCAAGCGGCACAATATTCTCCCCGATAGACGGAACCACATCATTCTACACCGCTCAGCTCGATAAAAACGGCGAGCTTGAGTACTCTATCAAGCTCAAGACAAGCGCCTCTGCAGGTGCAAGATCATACCCCGTAACAATCAGATACAGCTTTGAGTATGAGAGCAACGGCGTATATTCTCAGGGCAGCGGCGAAATGGATATAAACCTCCCCGTAACTCAGCCTATCAAGTTCGAGCTTATGGAGTGGTATCCTCCTACGGAGTGCTACGGCTCACAGGGCTGCGCGATAAGCTTCCAGTACTTCAACAAGTCCAAGAACCCCATGACAAACCTCTCTGTAAGCGTAGAGGGCGACTTCAATATGCCCACTCAGTATGTGGGAACGCTTGCTGCGTCGAGCTACGATTACTTCAGCGGAATGATATACCCCAACGACCCGACTGCTGTCGGAGAAACCAAGACAGCAATACTTGTATTCACATTTGAGGATGCGTCGAGCAATGAGCAAAGAGTTGAGTACCCGTTCGACGTCTTGATATGTGAGGAAACCGTTGTTGACGACCCGTCAATGGGCGGCGATATCGGCGGCGACATAGGAACGCTTTTGCCTGTTGACCCCGGCATGCCCGGCATGACCGACGACACCGTCTCCGAGGGCCTTCCCACATGGGCTAAGTACCTCATTTACATAGGCGCTCCTGTCCTTGTGATAGCGGTTATAGTTGTAATCGTTGTTGTAGTAAAAAAGAAGAGAAAGGCGGCATTGTTAGCTGACGATGATGATGACGACGACGAGGAGTAATTCCGCGGCATTGAAAGGATGGATGGCTAAATGAGAAAAATCGATATTATACGCTTTGCCTCCGGAAACTTCCTCAGAAGAAAAGCCAGAAGTGCTCTTACAGTTCTCGGCGTTATCATAGGCACCACCGCCGTTGTCATCATGCTTTCCATAGGCATAGGAATGAACAAGGGCTTTGAGGATCAGATAAATTCTTACGGAAACATAAGAGAGATCTCGGTCTATCAGAAATACGGCTATGTAGACGAGGAGACGGGTGAGTATGTTCAGAATGCGGCGCCCGCACCACTTGACGATATCGCCGTAGAGCAGATAAAGGCAATCGACCACGTTCAGGCGTGCTCTCCGTATCAATACAGCTACAGGTACATAATCAAAGATAACACGCAAAAGGCGTCCGCATCTATAGTGGGAATTGACGCCGCATCTATGGAGGATTTCGATTATGAGATCCTCTACGGAAGGCTTTTAAACGAGGAAGACGTCGGAACTACAAACTTTGTAATGTGCTTTAACATACCGTTCTACTTTTACGATATGCGTGGCGGCGAGGAGATTTACTACCACGAGCCGGTTGACGGAGAGCAGCTGCCCTTTAACCCCGTAGGCGATTATAAGTACGAGTTTACCTGGTACTATGACTACGGAACAGGCGCTGTAGACACGTCGAAGCCGAGAATAAAGCTTGTAGAGGGCAACTGCGTCGGCATACTCGTCCAGAAAGCGGGCGGAGACTATTCTCAGGAAATATACATGGACGTTAAGGGTCTGATGGATATGGACGCGATCCTTGACGACAACCAGCAAAAATACTACAACTCCGGCAGCGACTACGGTTACACCGTTTACGCCTCAAGCAACGTGAATGTGATAGGCGGCATCGGTACATCATCCGGCGACGGCACTGATTCAGATAGAGAAAGCATCTACAGCCAGATCACTGTTTTGGCGGATGACACAAACCACGTACAGTCGATAGAAAAAGAGCTTCGCGCCATGGGCTACGATACAAGCTCGTCAATGGACTACCTGACACAGATGCAGGAGCAGACCAAGTTCCTCCGCTCGATTTTGGGCGCGATAGGAGTTGTGGCGTTCTTCGTTGCGGCGCTCAGTATCACCAACACAATGGTAATGTCAATTTATGAGCGCACAAGAGAAATAGGCATCATGAAGGTTTTGGGCTGCAAGCTCTCGGATATAAGAGGCATGTTCCTCATCGAGGCGGGAATCATAGGCGTAACCGGAGGAATACTTGGCATCGGCTTGAGCTATATAGCCTCGGCAGTTGTAAATACGCTGGCCGCAAAGGGAGGAATGTCGATGGTAGGAATAGACGCATCGACATCTGCGCTGTCGGTAATACCTCCGTGGCTTGACCTTGCCGCACTTGTGCTCGCAACTGCCGTAGGCGTCATCTCCGGACTTTACCCCGCAATAAGAGCAACAAGACTTTCGGCTCTTGACGCAATCAAGAACGAATAACATGGCAGCCGGTTTGTCGGCAATGATATTTTAGCGTAAATATTATACTAAATCGGCACATCTTTAAAAATAGGTGTGCCGATTGCTTTGTTATTTTAAACAAAATTATTTTTTCATTCTGTGCAAACTGATATTTTAAGAGGATTTAAGCTTCAATTAAATCTAAAACGTTGACATTTCGTATGAAAAAATTGTATAATACAAAGGATGTATTAATTATTATATTGAACGATGCATCGAATAGGGAGTGATTTATATGGCAAAGGTACCAGAACCTAAATTTGCAAAGGCATCAGAAGCTAAATCAACAGAAGCTAAAACACCTAAGGCCTCAGAGACTAAGTCAACTAAAGTATCAGAGGTTAAATCAGCTAAGGCGTCGGAGGTTAAATCGACTAAATCCTCAGAGCCGAAATTCACAAAGGAGTCGCTGAAGAACGAAATCATAAAGGCACTCGACAGCACTTTTATGGTTACGCCTGAAAACGCATCAGACAGGCAGTTTTACGAGGCTTTAAGCTCTATCATTGTAAGAACGCTTGCCGAGAAGCGCCGCAAATACACAAACAAAGTTCATTCGGAAGGACATAAGCAGGTTTACTATATCTCGATGGAGTTTTTAATGGGCAGGTCCTTAAAGACAAGCCTTTATAACCTCGGAATCGTAAAAGAGGCTGAGGGCGCACTAAAGGATTTAGGCATCAGCCTTGATTCGCTGTATGCGCAGGAGCCTGACGCAGGACTCGGAAACGGCGGCTTGGGCAGACTTGCCGCATGCTATCTTGACGGACTTGCAACAGACGGATACCCTGCAACCGGCTATTCCATACTTTATGAGTACGGCATATTCAGGCAGAAGATAGAGGACGGCTGGCAGGTAGAGCTGCCCGACAACTGGCTTCCCGGAGGCGGATGCTGGCTTGTGCCTCACCCCGAGGGAGAAATAGAGGTTCACTTCGACGGACAGATGAGCGAGCGCTGGGATGACCACTATCACAACGTGACGCTTGAAAACTATACGACGGTAATCGCCGTTCCCTATGACATGTACGTCTCGGGATATAACAGCGAGGAAGTTTCAAAGCTCAGACTTTGGAAGGCAATAAGCCCGTCGTTTGATATGAACATGTTCAACTCCGGAAACTATGAGAAGGCGCTCAACCAAAACGTAGTTTCTCAGGCAATATCCAAGGTGCTGTATCCTAACGACAACCACCTTGCAGGCAAGTCGCTCAGGCTCAGACAGCAGTACTTCATGTGCGCGGCATCTATCGGAGACATAGTCAACCACCACATGGCAACCTACGGAACGCTTGATAACCTTGCCGAGAAGGTTGCAATACAGATAAACGATACTCACCCCACGCTTGCGATACCGGAGCTTATGAGGGTACTGCTTGACGACTGCGGCTACACATGGGATAAGGCGTGGAGCATAGTTACCCAGACGTTCGCATACACCAACCACACCGTAATGGCTGAGGCCTTGGAGAAGTGGAGCTGCGATTTGCTCAAGTCTGTAGTTCCGAGAATATTCTCTATCATCATTGAGATAAACAATCGCTACTGCGCGCAGCTTTGGGAAAAGTATCACGACCACGAGAGAGTCACCGCCATGTCCATAGTAAAGGACAACACTGTGCATATGGCTAAGCTCTGCGTTGCGGCGTGCCACCATGTAAACGGCGTTTCAAAGATACATTCCGAGATAATAAAGCACGACGTGTTCAAGTACGAGTATGAAAATACTCCGGAAAAGTTCACGAACGTCACAAACGGAATAGCGTATCGCCGCTGGCTTTATCAGTCTAACCCCGAGCTTTGCGCTTTGCTCAACGACACTATCGGCAAGGGCTACTTAAAGGACGCAGCAGAGCTTAAAAAGCTTGAGAAGTTTGCCGACAACGAAGAAGTCCTTGACCGCCTGGGCGAGGTAAAGCTTGCAAACAAGAAGGCGTTTGCAAAGACGATGAAGAGCGAAAGGGGAGTTGACATCGACCCCGAGACCATATTTGACGTGCAGGTAAAGCGCTTGCATGAGTATAAGAGACAGCACTTAAACGTTTTGAATATAGTTTCGGAGTACGGAAAGCTCCTTGAAAACCCCGATGCGGAGGTTGAGCCTAAGACCTACATCTTTGCCGCAAAGGCTGCACCCGGATACTACCTTGCAAAGCAGATAATAAAGCTCATCTGGTCGCTTGGCGAGGAGATAAAGAAGAATCCTAAGGTTCACGAGAAACTCAACGTTGTGTTCCTTGAAAACTACAACGTCTCGCTTTCCGAGCAGCTCATGCCGGCATCCGAGATTTCAGAGCAGATTTCTCTTGCTGGAACAGAGGCGTCCGGAACGGGTAACATGAAGTTCATGCTCAACGGCGCAATAACTCTCGGAACAAAGGACGGAGCAAATATAGAAATAGGCGAGGCTGTCGGTGACGACAACATAATCAACTTCGGCATGACCGTTGAAGAGGTTGAAGCGAGAAAGAAAGCCGGCTATTCTCCTATTCACATCTACAACTCCGATCCGGTTATAAAGGATGCAATTGACAGGATAGCTGCCGGCGTTTACGGCAACAAGTTTGACGATATCGTTTCGTCGCTGAAGTTCTCCGACCCGTATATGGTTTTGGGCGACTTCAAGTCCTATCAGGAGGCTCAACGCAAGGCGTCGGAGCTTTACGGCAACCTGCTCAAGTGGCAGCGCATGTCTTTGATCAACATCGCAAACGCGGGCAGATTCTCTGCGGACAGAGCTGTAGACGAGTATGCAAAGAACATCTGGCATCTGAAATGATTTCGACACGTCACACGTGGAAAATAAAAATCAGAAACTTCCGATAAGACTCTTGCATTTTCTCTTGCAGCGTGATATAATCTATAAGAATTACTACCTTTAAGATGTTCTTTATGGAGGATTTATAAATGACAGCTGTAAATATTGTCAGCGGCATCTTGTTGGTGCTCGCGAGCGTTGCGATTATACTTGTTGTTTTGTTTACCAAGACGGATAACCGCGGCGTCAATTCCGCAATCGGAGGAGGCTCAAGCGATTCTTTCTTCGGAAGGAACAGCTCTAACACCAGAGAGGCAAAGCTTGACCGCATAACAAAAGTTATCGTTGCAATATTCTTTGTTGTTGCGATAGTCTGCACAGTGCTTGCAAGATTCTTCGGAGAAGCAGCCTGATTTTGCGACAGTGTTGACCGCCTGATTCGGACTACGTTTCGGGCGGTTTTCTGTATCATCTTGGCGTGTGAGCGTAAGCGTGATAAGTGCACAAGTGCGAAAGGAAGTTCTGAGTATGAAAAAAACACTTGCTTTGAGAATAGGAATAATCATCTTGGCTGTGCTGCTGTTGCTGGGCGTAGTCGCTACGGCGTTTTACAGCGTGTTTATCTGAGCTGCGCGCCATGGTCAATATAGGAAACGATTGGGACGACATACTTCGCGACGAGTTTAAGAAGCCATATTATCTTCAACTCCGCGAGTTTTTAAAGTATGAGTACAGCCACTATACGATTTACCCCGACATGTATTCTATCTTCAATGCGCTGAAGATGACTCCTTACAGCAAGGTGAAGGTCGCTATATTCGGTCAGGATCCGTATCATGAGCCGGGACAGGCGCAGGGGCTGTGCTTTTCCGTGCCTGACGGGACAACCCTGCCGCCGTCCTTAAAAAATATATATAAAGAGCTGTACGACGATTTGGGCATACCTCCGTCGGACAGCGGCGACCTCAGCTGCTGGGCAAAGCAGGGCGTGCTGCTTTTGAACGCCGTGCTCACAGTCCGCAGGGGAGCCGCAAACTCGCATAAGGGCAAGGGCTGGGAAGAACTCACCGACGAGATAATACGCAAGCTCAACGACAAAAAAGAGCCTGTGGTGTTTATCTTGTGGGGCGCAAACGCAAGGAGCAAGAAATCGTTCATAACTAACCCGATACACTTGATAATAGAGTCTGCTCACCCAAGCCCGCTGTCGGCGTATAACGGCTTCTTCGGGTCGAGGCCGTTTTCAAGGACGAACAGGTTTTTGATTGAAAACGGAATACCGCCGGTGAACTGGGCGCACTCTTCACAGGACGTAAAATGAGCCTTCAGGCGCGGCGTATGCGGCGTAGTATCATGAGCGTGCGTGAGTAAAAAAGATATGTATTGCAATAAACCCCCATACCGCTTTGCGGCGTGGGGGTAAATTGTTCATAGGGCTTAAAGCAGGCATAAAAAAGCGCCGAGCCAAAAACAACAGCTCGACGCAATGTTGGTGCGGGTGACAGGACTTGAACCTGCACGGGGATGCCACCAGAACCTAAATCTGGCGCGTCTGCCAATTCCGCCACACCCGCAATAAAAAAATTATATCATATTTCTCGCCTGATGTCAAACTCCTGCCGTCGGCGCCTGTACAGCCGGCACGTGTGCATGCTATTTATAAGCCGCGCATCATGTCTTGTGCAGGGCAGCGCGCATGCCGCCATTCACGCAGCATGCGCGCTGCTGCTATAAAGATACTTATGCGCTCAGCACAAAGCTCTGTCAAATGCAGTAGCGCTCTATGTAGCTCTCGCGGCACTTGTTTATTATATCCATGGCGGCTTCGTGTCCCTGCTCGTCGTTTACCACCGTCTCCTTGCCTTCGAGGTTTTTATACACCTGGAAGAAGTGGCGCATCTCAGAAAAGATGTGCGGAGGCAGCTCGCTGATGTCGCGGTAGGAGTTGTACGTCGGGTCGCTGAACGGTATTGCTATGATCTTTTCGTCGAGCTTTCCGCAGTCGAGCATGGTAAAAACGCCTATCGGATAGCAGCGCACAAGGCTCATGGGCATGAGCACCTGACTGCACAGCACAAGCACATCCAGCGGGTCGCCGTCCTCCGAAAGGGTTCGCGGGATAAAACCGTAATTTGCGGGGTAGTGGGTGGAGGTGTACAGGATTCTGTCAAGTATAATCATTCCGGTTTCCTTGTCAAGCTCGTACTTCTTCTTTGAGTTTTTCTCGATTTCAATTACCGCGACAAAATCCTCGGCGGTAATTCTCGACGGATTCATGTCGTGCCATATGTTTGACATAATTAAAGCCCTCCTTTATCATGCAGTGCTGCAAAGCACAATGCATCGGTTTACTACAATGTATCACACCTCGTCGCACATGTCAAATATTAAGTTTAATATAACAATATAAAAAGAGGATTGTATTGCAGCGGGGGATGTGGTATCATTCTCAAGAGACATAAAACGTAAAGCGGCGGCTGCGGATGCGCTGCCGAAAGGAGTAAAGATGAGAAAAGCGGTTTTGTTTGATCTCGACGGAACTATGTGGGACGCATCAAAGAGCGTTGCCGACGCCTTTAACGAGGCGCTTGAGATGCTCGGCGCCAAAGTCAGGATAAGCGTTGAGCAAATGCGCTCGGTCATGGGAAGAACGCTTGACGATATAGCGCATGAATTTTTCGACTGCATAGATCCCGAACGTGCACACGACATAATGATATACTGCACCGAACATGAAAATAAATATATACTCTCCCACGGCGGAACGCTGTATGAAGGCTTGCGTGAGACCCTTTCTAAGCTGAGGGAGCAGGGATGGTTCGTAGGCTGTGTTTCAAACTGCCAGTCGGGATACATAGAGGCGTTTTGCGGGCGCTACCGGCTTGACGATCTGTTCGACGACAGAGAGTGCTGGGGAAACACCGGACTGCTCAAGGCTGATAACATCCGCCTTGTCGTAAAGAGAAACAACATCGACTACTGCGTGTATGTAGGCGACACCATGGGTGATTACAACTCCGCAGCAGAGGCGGGAGTCAAGTTCATCCACGCCGCATACGGCTACGGACACGTCCCTGCCATGACTCCGAAAATCGACAGCCTGCCGCAGATATTTGAGCGCCTTGAGGAGCTTGAAAGCGGATCAAACGTTTAACACAGCGCCAATGCGGCGCGGGATATATAAACCGATATATAAGCGTGCGTTATAACGCATGCGCGCAAAAATGCCGTCAAACCCTCGAAATCGGGCTTGGCGGCATATTTTTATTGTGTTAGTTTTTGTTGAACTCGCTGAGCATAAGTCCTTCGTTTTTCTCAAGCGCCCAGCGTATATTCCATTCGCTCGTGAACAAAAGCAGATAGTTGCCCTTGAAATCCTGAACAATCTTTGTGTCAGAGCTGAGGTTGAGCTTTTTGGGGTCTAAGCCCTCGTTGTCTATCCACCTGATGTACTGATAGGGAAGTCCTTCGTTGATTATCTCGACGTTGTACTCGGTAGCCATCCTGTGCTCAAAGACATCAAACTGAAGCATTCCCACAACACCCACAATGACCTCCTCAAAGCCTGTGTCAGGCTCGCGGAATATCTGAATCGCACCCTCCTGAGCTATCTGGGTTGCGCCCTTTACAAACTGCTTTCTCTTCATTGTGTCCTTGTGGCGTATCCTTGCAAAGTGCTCCGGCGCAAAGGTGGGTATGCCCTCAAATTTAAGCTCGTGGCCGGGCGTGCATACCGTGTCGCCTATTGAGAATATTCCGGGGTCGAAAACACCTATGATATCTCCGGCGTATGCCTCGTTTATTATCTCACGCTCCTGAGCCATCATCTGCTGCGGCTGAGAAAGACGCATTTTCTTGTTTCCGCCTTGTACATGCGAAACCTCCATGTCCCTTGTGAACTTTCCGGAGCATATGCGCATGAATGTCAGCCTGTCACGGTGAGCCTTGTTCATGTTTGCCTGTATCTTGAATACAAACGCCGTGAAATTGTCGTCTGTGGGGTTTACCGTGCCGTGATCGGACTGTCTGGGGAGCGGGGAAGGAGCCATCTTCAAAAATCCCTCTAAAAACGGCTCTACACCGAAGTTGTTGAGCGCAGACCCGAAGAACACCGGCGACAGCTCTCCCTTTGACACTTTCTCAAGGTCAAGCTCGTCGCTTGCACCGTCCAAAAGCTCTATGTCCTCGGCAAGCTGCCTGTGGTTCGCCTCGCCGATGAGCGCATCGAGCGACGGGTCTCCAAGCTCCGCCTCAACCGTTTCTACTTCCTTCTGACCTCCGTTGGGGGTGTAGGAGAGTATGTGCCTTGAAGAGCGGTCATACACGCCCTTAAAGTCAATTCCGTTGCCTATGGGCCAGTTCATGGGGCATGTCGCAATTCCAAGCTCGTCCTCGATCTGTGAAAGAAGGTCGAACGGGTTCTTTGAGTCCCTGTCAAGCTTGTTTATAAATGTGAAGATGGGTATGTGACGCATTACACAAACCTTGAACAGCTTCCTTGTTTGATTCTCAACGCCCTTCGCGGCATCTATGACCATCACCGCCGAGTCAACAGCCATCAGCGTGCGGTATGTGTCCTCGGAAAAGTCCTGGTGTCCGGGAGTGTCAAGTATGTTTATGCAGTATCCCTCGTATTCAAACTGCATAACCGAGCTTGTGACCGAGATTCCTCTTTGCTTTTCTATTTCCATCCAGTCGGAGACCGCATGCCTGTCCGTTTTCTTTCCCTTAACCGAGCCTGCAAGGGCTATGGCTCCGCCGTAAAGCAAAAGCTTTTCGGTGAGCGTCGTCTTTCCTGCATCGGGGTGTGAAATAATTGCAAATGTTCTGCGTCTGCGTATTTGATTTTCAATGTTTGGATTAGGCAAAATTATTCCTCCGTTTAATCGGTATTATTCAGCGCAATTACAAATAATCATACCACACTTTTTGCCGCTTGACAACATCTTTGCGCAATAAAAAACCCCGCTTGGCGCATTTTATATGCACAAAGCGGGGAATTTTCAGAAAGGAAAACAACGAAAAACTTTAAATTATTGCTGGATAAATATTTCGTCGGCATCGGCTGCGGAGTATGTATACCATAAGTTTTCATCCTGCGCCCTTAAAATGTACTTTCCGTTACGCCAGTCTACGACGGTTTTTCCGCCGCTGTTGACGGTGTAGTACTTGTCGTTTTTGTAGTCGTATGCTGTGCCCATCATCTGGCATATGAGCATTCCGTTAACGACATCATAGCCGTACCATTCCTGAGGCTCAAACTCCGTTGCCATGTATACCGAGCCGTCCGGTTCTGTTATCTGTACGCCGCTGTCATCTATGCTCAAAAGCACTCCGTCAGATATGCCGATAGGCGCTTTTTCAGCTTCTTCCATCTCAAGCGTCTCAAGATCTATGGTGACCTCGTGCCGGTAGTCTGCCTGATCGCCGCCATCTGCCACAATCGTTGACAGCGGCCGGTCATATTCAGCGTATACTAAGTACAGCTTTCCGTCAAATATTCCTCGCGGTTCAGCGTAGCTTGAGTACCCCTCGCATATCTGCATAATTTGCTCGACCTTGTTTTCCGAGAAGGTGTAAGAATACAGATAGACGGGTATTTGATCCGACTTGTTCATAGAGCGGTCCGGCGATACGATAAAGTACATAACATCTCCGTCAAGCACTAAGTGTACACAATTAACACCTAAGCCCTCAGACAATGATGCTACAGTCACTCTGTTGGTGCCGTCAAGGTCGCATTTGTGCAGTTTACAGTCTGTAGTCAACATGTTGTCGTCGTTATAGATATGTTCAAGCGTAAACCAGTAAAGGTTGTCCCCGTGGTATACAAAAGGCGTGGTTGGCACTATATTAAAGCCGTATGCACTGCATGTTTCATCCGAGTGTGTGCAGTTTGGCTTTGAACATACATATACTGTTTCAAGCGTGTCGAAGTCTCCGAAAAAGAGACCTCCCGCACTGTTTGTGGCAAATTCACCGATATCGTATATGTTTTTGTATGTTGTCACTACTCTCGTCGTGTCGTCATATGAATCATTTGCACCGCAGGAGGTGAGAAGTATCGCTGCGGCAAAGAAAATACTCACTGCGTATCTTGCTTTAGATAATATTTTCATTGCGCATTTCTCCATTCAGTATACTGCCTGTTGTACTCATCTATAACATCCTGAAGTCCGAGGCTGTACATATAATCCTTGAATTCTTCGTAAAAGGTATCAAAGTCAGAGGACTCTCTGTACATATTTTGCAGAGGATCTTGTACATTGAAATTCAGATCATTTACAGCATCGAGGACATCTGAGTCATTTATTCTAAATAAATCGTATTTTATATCTCCGGCGGCATTTAATATCTGTTCATAACCTTCAGCGGATTCATCACCGCTTTGCGGCATACAAATAAATATGTTTGCGAATCTTGAAAAATTTTGAAAGCTCAGTTCGCTTTGAGTGACAACGCCGTTTTCTACGGTATAATCCTCTTCTGTGCCGTAGACAAGCAGGTTGTTAAGGTGCTCGTCAGTGAGCGACAACGCCAAAAGGTCAAACGCCTCGTCCTTGTGCTCTGAATAAGAGCATATGCCTGTTGCACTTCCGTAAGGTATCAAAGAATCGTCACCTGTTTTGATAAGTATGTTGTATCTCGGAACTCCTGAGTACATTGTTGGGTTCTCTGTGTCGAGAGGATATTTAACATAGTACTGTAATCTTACGAATGCGTTCTCGTAAAACGGCATCTCTTGGGCAATAGATGATATAAATCCGTCTCTATCGGTGTCAAGCTCATAAAATGTTCTGAATATGTCGGAGTAAAATGGCGTGTCAAATATTGAGATGTATTTGTCATCTGCCTCTGAAAAATAAGCAAAGTCCTCAGTTCCCCACATATACGGCATGCCGAATACGTTCACATAATCGCTCATAAAGATGTGCTCTTCGTTGATTTCTTTTACTATGTCAATTTGGCTGTACATTGACTCGTCCATGTTTTAGCCGTATTTGTCAACCATGTTGGCATTTAAGGAGATGTAAGAATAATTTTCTGCAGTCGGTGGAAGTGCGGATGCAAAAACACCGTATATTCCGTCCCCGTTGACGAGCGCCTGCCACATCTTTTCCGGTATTGCTGCATATAAAGCCTGTCCTGCTTGCGTGTCAGTCAAGTAACTGTCGAGTTTTTCAAGCCATCCGTTTTGGCAGAACGTGTCGTATGCGGAACCTGAGTCGATTCCTGACATGCTTGAAGCGGTCTTTATGATGTCTATCTGTTCGCCGTTGTCGATTTTCTCTTTAACGGATTGAGTGTATGACTTACCGTCGCTATTTGCAAAGAAAGGAACCATCGGTTCAAAGCAAACTGCATAGTCCCTTCCCAGTGAATCGAGATATTCGTTTACTTCAAGGGCACGTATATCAGCTGTGCCCATATCAAGCTGCCATACGAGTATGGTTTTATCCGGGTACAACTCACTCACTTCATCATAAGTAAGGTAATCTCCCGAGCCGGCGTATGTACCTAAAGAACCGGATCCCCCTGAATTTTGGCTGTCTTGCTGAATTGTGGTGACGTTGCTCGGTTGGTCGGTTTCAACATTGCCGCAGGAGGCGAAAAGGGAAAGAACCATCAGGAAAGTAGCGCAAGTGCATATAGGCTTTTTGATATGAATCATATGTAATGCCTCCGTTTTAAATATATTATGCATGGTTTTAGCAGCAATCTGCCGCTGCTTGTCTGCTTTGAATCACGTTGTTAATGTTTGGACTCACCGCTTTCTCAGATTTATTCCGTTAGCGTATGCTAAAAATAAATCTGTATTTTGTTATAAATATAATATCACATAAGGGATAATAAAGTCAATACTTATATAAAAAATAATTAACTTTGTTTAGAAAAAATATTTACATGCTATTGATGCTATAATCATTGTGCGATTTAAGGACATCAAACTTTTACCTTAACCTGTTGCCGCTTCGGCACACGGCTTACTCATGTTCGGTCGTCTCATCGGCGCCTCAAATCTCATATTTTCAAATATATCTCACGCGCCTGAAAGCGCATCACAGACGCCACCTGCGCTGCTTTGCTTCACGCACCGTGCGGTTTATGCCCTAAAAGCATCACAGCAATGTGTTAAAAAGTAAATTTTCAAGCTGTTTTTTCGTGTTTTTTTCTCTATACATATAAACAACAAAAATCAGATTTTGACTTCAACTTTTTTGCCGTCAAAGTGACGAAATTATTTATGCATATTGTACAACTGCATAAATTTAAATGGAAAATCCCCACCCGAGCAGCATCATGTCGGGTGGGGAAGTGAGTTCTGTTTATTATCCTGCAAGCAGCATCAAGGTTTCCTGCGCTGCTTCCTTCGCTATTTGTTTTATCGTGCTGTTCTTGCCGTCGCATTGCGAAATTGTGTTTGCGGCGCTGTAAATAGCCTGCGAATAGGTCGGTGAATACGTTTTCCACAGTATATATACGTTTTCGGCCGTGCTGATGTCTATGTAGCTGCTTTGCATGGCGTCGAATACGTATTCAAGGAACTTGACCGTGTTTTCTTTGTTGCTGCCGCTCGGATTCATCACCAAAAATTCGCTGTTTATCAGCATGCAGTCGTCTGAATAGGGCATCTCTGCCTCGTTTCCGTCCGGGTTGTCGTAGATGAATTTCAGCAGCTTGTATAGCTCGTCTCCGTCAGGGTCAAGGTACGTTCCTTCTATTATGTTGAAGTTATTTGCGCAGTACAGCAGCTTCGACATGATTATTGAGTATGCCTGTGGGCCGCTGTCGGGATAGGCTTGCTTGTCAATGTACACGCCTATGCTTACCGGCATTCCGACATAGGTGTCGCCTAAGCTTGCCATTGCATTTGCTGCGGCGTTTTGGTCAAGCCGCTGCTTCAGCCCGTCATACTGCGACAGATCCTCATACATTCCTGCGCTGAAATACTTCTGCTGTTCACTGAACGAAGGTATGAACAGGTCAAAATCCGTGTCTCCCGCCATAAGCTTTATGTCAAGGCGGTTTTCCTGATCGGTGCCATAGTTCACGGTTCTGACGAGTATTCCGGTTTCCTCTTCAAACCCCGAGATCACATCGTCGTAAAACGATGCAAACGAGCATGCTAAGGTTATGCTCTGCGGCGGGTTTACGTAGTCAAAATATCTGTATTCGTTGTCTGCCGAACAGATGGCAGAAACTATGTTCTCGTAAACGGTTACAAAGTACTTTGTCCCATCGACAGGTGTGATAAAGAACTTTTGCTGCAAGACGTTGTCCGTGCTGTCGAGTGAAAATTCTATTAACCTCACGGCTGATGCGTCAGTGGAGTTTTTCGGACCTATGAGCGCAAGGGCGGTGCCTTTTTTGCTGTTGTATGCGATGCCGTATGAGGTGTAGCTCGGATTTGCATCGAGTGTGACATCCACTATATTTTCCATTTCGCCGCTGTCGAAGTCAAGCTCATATATTTTGACGATCCTTGCATCAAAAGAGCTTTCTCCGGCTTTTAATATGCTGTTGCCCTTATATGCGCTGTAAACATAATATTGTCTTGTGGAGCTTGCTTTCTCGTTGAATGAGCATACGTTTTCCAATGTTTCTCTGCTAAAAGCGTTGTATTGGGTTGAATATATGTTTTCGGACATGTCGTAGCATATAAACACGTAGCAGTCGTCCGTCACATAAAATCCCTCTACCTCAAGCTCATCTGTCTGCACCGACAGGGTTTGCTCCTGTAACGGCTCTCCCAATGCGTTGTATACGGATATCTTCCCGCTGCCGGCATCATATGTAAACAAACTGTCGGCATGCACTGCCGCAAACTTTGCCTCACATAGCTGTCCGGACTCGCCGGACTCGAGATTCAGGCTGTATATTCCGTCCGCGGCGGCTATAAACAGCGTCTTTTCAAGCTGAACGACGTTTGTTATCTCAGAGGTCTCAACGGGAAGGGCGATGTTGTCAGATGGAGTAAAGCTTTCGTATTCCACATCCTTTGCGAATATGGAGCTTATAAGTCCCTGACTTTCAGGCCACATACCTCCGACGCCATCCCATGCATCGCCCCTTGTAACCGTCGAGCCGTCAGATGTACAGCCAGAAAGCGCAAGTATTGATGCGGATAAAAGCAAAGCTAAAAGCTTTTTTATAGTGTTACACATGTTAAGACCTCCAAGATGAGTTTACTTCGAATCACATATTTTAAAAATAAGTGGGATAAAAATTATGATCTAAAGGGACAGCTCACAAAGATGCAATTATCAGGTGTTGTGTTTCTTGGGGCTGCCTGAGAATCTCCGGCCTGAGGATAAACTACATCCCCCTCTTCAACCGCATACGTTGACGATGCGGGGCAAACGAACATTGCTAAAGCTGCTAATATGCATAATAACCTTTTCATATTTTATCCCTTATCCTTTAGTGATGTAAAAATAGTCGTTAGAGCGAACATTTTGACTGATGTTAAAACATGAACATCGGGCTTGCCGCTCATCGATCAGGCAGCATTTAAGCCATTCTCGGATTTGCTACACCTGCGAGCCTATAAGCTCCTCCTCCGGCACGGCGGCGTATGCATACCCTCCGGCATCGCTGTCATATGAGCGAAGTATGTACATGTCGTTTTCATAGCCCACAACCTCCGTCATAAAGTCGTCGGTGTTTAAAACATACATCGTGTCATCCGATATGCGGTATGCCCTTTGAGATATGCGGTCAAATATGTATCCGTTATACACCACCGCGTCCTCAAACCACGGCACATCCTTTGTTTTTCCGCCGGGGAGGTGAAGCGTCATCTTGTCGTATATCCCCACGCCCTCAGAGGTCATAAGGTATCCGCCGCTCGCATAGTTTACGGCAAAGTCAAGCCTTGAAACGGTGTTGTCCTGCGGGTTATACTTTAAAAACTCCGTTGTAAAGTCCTGCTGCTCCACGAGCATGTAATCGTACGGCTCTTCCGAGTAGTTTACATGCATATATATTTCGCCGTCATACATTCCGTATATCCACGCGCCGCAGCTATATCCCTCGCACAACTTTTCTATCATTGTAAACTTGTTGTCGGTGAAGCTGTAGGAGTAAAGACACATGTCTGATCTGTCCGATGTGCTCATGTTTGCATACTCATCGAAAACTGCGGTGTTCGGGCAGAAGTAAAACTCGTCGTCGTACACAAGCAGCATGGTGTAATCCGCTACAAGTATGTTGTCATACTCGGCAAGCTGCATGCGGTTTGTGCCGTCTATGTCGGCTTTGTTTATGTATGTTTTGAGCACCGGACCGTCCGCCTCGTATTCTACTTGGCTGGTGAAATAGTAGATATTGTTTTCATACATCACCGGACATATGTTCATGCCAAAGGACGGACACACATTGGGGTCTGCATGCGCGCAGTTGGGGTAGGGGCATATCAGGGACGAATTCATTGAAGTAAAATCGATAAAGTTAAGGCGCTGCATGCTGTCAAGATACAGCTCGCCGCCACGGCATAGGTTTGAAAAGTTTGTTATCCTTCTTGCGCTGTATTCTTCCTGCAAAACATCGTTGCCGCTGTCGGCACATGCCGCCGTCACCGAAAGGGTGACGGCTAACATCATGGCTAAACAGACTAATCTTTTAGCTGATTTATTCATTTTGCTGCTCCTTCCACTCCGCATACTGAGCATTTATTCCGTCTATAGCATCCTGAATGCCCGTCTGCAAGATCTTTTCTTTGTACTCTGCGACGATTGCATCAAACTCTTCGCGTGTGGCTACGCCGTGGGATAAGGCGTCGGCAAAATCGTACATCACCGACGACGCATCGGAGACTACCTCTTGATAGTCTAAGATGTTTGGTATAAACTCAATGTCATCTTCGCACGGTGCGGTTTCGAGTATGTTTCGTATGTAGTCGGCAAATCCCTGACCGTTAGTTCCTGCCGGCGGGATGCATATCAAATGGTTGGCGTATATTAGCGAAGCGTAAGTGTTGTCGGTTATGCCTTTCTCATCAACGATGTAGTCCAATCCTTCGACGCCGTATGTCAAAAGATTGTTAAGGGTTGCATCTGTGTATGCGGTTGCCAAAAGGTCAAACGCCTCATCTTTGTGTTCAGACACTGCCGCAACGCCGTTTGCATACCACGGGTTGTCTATTGCTATAGGACCATTAGGAGTGGTCATGTAGCATGTAACCGGTTCTTTTGCAACGTTTGAAACGGTGTATGTTCCGTCGTCATTTAGCGTTACGCCGTTCCAAAATCCAAGGGCTACACCCTGCGTGTAATACAAGAAGAAAGAGTCATCAAACAGATTAACGTAGAAGGCGTCAAGTATCCCTCGCTGTCGAGTTTTGCAATGGTGTAAACGGAATCAAGGTACTTTTGGTTGTCAAGCGCAAGCTTTGCCTCGTGGGTGTCCTTATCCCAGTATAACGGATTTTCAATGTTTCTGTCGTTGGTGTACGGGGCGGTGTACTGTATGGGTCTGCTTCCGTATACTGTGCATGTGTCATCTTCGTTTTCATCTATTTCACGAAGTATGTCGAGCTGTTCAAGAGGGGACTTGTTAATGTCGTATCCGTACTTGTCCACAAGCTCAGCATTGTAGAAGCATACAAGCGTGTGCGTGGTGACGTCTGACGGATTGCCCAAGCCGTATATTCCGTCGTTGTTTGTGCATGCTCTCCAGTAGTTCTCCGGCATAAGCTCTAAGAGCTTTTGTCCGGCGTCTGTACTGTTTATGTACTCATCAAGGGGAATAGTCAGCCCGCTTTGACCCAGGTGATCGGAAAAATCGAATATGATGTCAAACTTTTCGCCTTTGTCTATTCTGTCCTGAATGATTACGTAATAAGGGTCGCGGTACTTGTTGTCTATGTACGGCTCGAAATAAACAACATAGTCTTTTCCCAAAGATACGAGGTAGTCGTTTATCTCCTGCGTTCTCATGGTGGCATATGCATGGTCTACGTATGATATGAGCCATGTCAAAACAGTTTTGTCGGGATACATTTCGCATACTTCTTCGTAGGACAGTGCGCATTCAAGCTCCCTTAACTCAGGCAAGGGATGACCGTATATATCTAACTCGAATATTCCCTCAAATGGGTTTGTAGTTTGAGCGGTTTCTGTAGAATCGGGAGCCTCGGTGTCAACGCTGTCGCTTGTAGATTTCGGAACATCAGTTACTATTTCGCCGTTACCTGCTTCGCTGCCGGATGCTTCTGAACTGCCCTGCTCTGCGGGGTTCCTTTCGGAAACCCCGCAGGAGGACAGCAGCATTATAGCGGCGAGAAGTATTGCTAACAGTTTTTTCATCGTAATATCCTCACTTTCACATTATTTTCCGTCATCGCATGTGCCACAGCTCTCGGCATACGAATCTTAATGTGGCACGTAAAGAATGGAACATTGGACTCACCCTTCCCCTTCTCTCGCGTAAATATGGTACGATTAAGTGAATAATCAAGGCCAATTTTACGCTTTTTATTTCTATATATATAAACAACAAAAATTCAATTTTGACTTCAACTTTTTCAACGTCAAACTGACGAAAATTTTTATGCATATTGTACAACTGTCAAAAAAACGTCGGCACAATCACATGCCAAGCGGGAAGGACAGCTTAGTTTATTGTTGCGCTTTATGCTTTTTGACAAAAAAGATCCCCGCTCGGCACAGTCACATGCCAAGCGGGGAAATATCAATTTCGATGTTTATTTTGCTTTTGATTTCTTAGATTTTTTGGTTACGCATATCAGCACTATAATTGCGACTATCAAGACAATTGCGACAACCGCTATGCATATTATCAGCAGCGGCATTATGTTTGTGCCTGCCTCCACAAAGTCGATTGTTATGTTGTCTATGCACACGTTGGAAGAAAGCGCGCCGTTTGCGTCAAGCGTCAGAAGGTTTTCGCCCTTATTCAAGTGAATCTGCGCGCTTGTTTGCGCCCATTCGCCGCCCGTGTCGGAGAGCACAAGCTCAGCGGAAGAAAACGCTCCCGCGCTCAGCTTGAGGGTGTCGGGGCTTGCGGCCTGATACCTGAGCGTCACTGTATATGTGCCGTCCTCCAAAACCTTAAAGCTGTCCCTGACGGAAACGCCCTCGTTTTCGCCGAGAACCATGTATCCCTGACCGGTGTAGTTTCTTATGCTTTCGTTTGCGCCGTTGGTGACGTATCTGTCTATGTTCTTAGACTCAAAGACCTCTGCCTCGTGCTGAAGCGTGCCGGTGTATATCGGGGGAGCAGATGGCTCGACAAGTGTCGCCACCTGATACTCCGTTTCTCTGTCCGTAGCGTCGCCGGAGCAGTTTATCGTCACGTCCATCGGACCGATATGCGTGATTCTGAGGGTAAACACGCCGTCAGAGTAGCTCGACTCAAATTTAGCGGTGGTTATTCCTCTGTCCTCATAGGTGTATGTTGGCTCTGATGTGCATCCCGAAACAGTTATAACGTCGGTTGCGGGTATTAAAGCCTCCTCGTCATAATTGTTCAGATACAGGTCGATGTGGTCCGAGTACTCATTTACAAGAACGTTTGAATACCTCGGCAGCTCAAAGCCCATCGTGTCGCAGGTGTTGTACTTCAGGTCGATCACGCCTGATGCAGATGAGCCGGTGTTCTTGTACGGGCAGTAGATAGCCCATCTGTTTTCATACCTTCCCGCATATATGTCGCCGGTGTATTCCTGCGGGAAAATCTCGTTGAAGAACTCCACCTTGTCCTCGATTGTCGGGAACATGTCGTCGTACTCCGACTTGTAAATGACGTACTCAAAGCTCTCGGCAACGTCGTCAGCAAGAGCGGTTGACATAGGTATGGCGGGGTAGCGTCCGGTCTTTTTATAAATGGTGTGGTTGTCGCGAAGTCCGCCGTCGCCGTCCATCCTGTAAAGCCCCTCAGTCAGAGATTCGGGGGTGGAGTATTTGTCGTCATCGTTTCCGGTCTCAACATCGTTGATGATTATGACCTTAGTTCTGTCGATGACCTCCTGGCGGGTGGGTATTCGTATCTTTCCGTTTAATATCTGCCTGAAGAAATCGGTTGTGACCTTTTCAAACTGCTCATATATGTCCCAGTTTCTTGTGGTGTATCCGTCCTCGGAAGTGGTCTGCTCCGTTTCTCTGAAGCACTCAACCCATGCAAGCTCCGGTCCGTCTATGACTGTAGCTCCGTTTAAAAGGAACCTTTCAAGATACACGGCAAGTCCCGTTACGGCGCGGTACTCGTTTTTGGATGCGTCACCGGAACCGTTCCATGTGGAGTCTGTCCATCCCGACTCGTCATATCTGACTCCGAAGTTTCCGCTGTATCCGGAGAGCCATATGCCCTCTGCAAGGCTTTCGGTGTCCGCTATGTATCCGGTCTGAGTGTACTTTTCAAGGAGAATAAAGTTCTCGGTGTAGTCGCGGCAAGCCTGCTCAAACTCAGGTATGGTTTTAAGCATTGCTATCGGGCTTATCGGGGGACTCCACTGGTTTGCGCACCAGCTGTCAACAAGGTATCCGCCGTACTTGTTGCAAAGCTCCAAAAGCCCCGCAAAGTGCTGATATCTTTGCTGAGCGGTGACGGGGAAGTCCGCCTGGTCAAAGCCCCAGAACTGCTCGCAATAGTTATAGCCTATGAAGTTGGGGTAGTCGCGGAAGAACTCCGCAAACACGGTTTCCTCATAGTCAACCGTCGTGTCGTAGTCGGGGAAGTGGCACTGTCCGCCGCTCGCAGGCTGTATCATGCACCATACGTTGTTTTCCGCGCACGCCCTTACCCACGACTTTGCGGTTTCATAGCCGTATTCCACAACCATAAAGCGCTGCTTCTCCGTATCCCAGTTTATAGAAAGCGATATGTTGAACACAACGTAAGGCTTAACATCTTCCGGAACAAGCGCTATTATCGCCTCGGGGTCAGCGTAGTTCCATGAGTCAATGTGCACTATCCACATCGGCTGTTCGTTTGATACCGGCCGCCTTAAATTGCTTGTGCCGTCTTCTGCGCTGTCGTTTTCCGCAGCTATAATGTCAATTCCTGAAAATACAACTGTCGAAATTGCAATCGCAAACGCCAAAAGCAGCGAAATCAGCCTTTTAATCTGCCCGAACGCCGTTGCCTTCGGGGTTTTGAATGTTGCCATTCGGTCTGATGCCTCCTTCATATTTTACAATAGTTTAATTATACATTATTTTTGTGCAAATGTACATACAAAGCGTGCAAAAATGAAGATGTTTTTTGTTGAAATATTCGTTTTCTGCGAAATGCTCAAATTCCGGCTCAGCTTTTTGGATAAAGTTAATAAACGGTGTGCCGGCGCGGGCTGCACGTTTGAACGGTTTTTTCGCCCTGTCAATCCTCGCTCATGACAGCTATGACGTCCTTCATGAGCGCTATGGGCTTTTCCTTCGGCGCAAGCTTTATAGATATGTAGCCGTTTTCCGAGCCGTTTACAAGTATTCTGCCGCTGTATTTTTTGGTCAGGTTCATTATCGCATTGACCGATGAGGTGTTCGTCAGATAAAACAGTATGTTTTGACCCTTTTGGGTTATCTCCTTTATTCCGAGCCTTGATGCGCTGTTTCGCAGCAGTGCAACGTCTACAAGCCCCACCACCGACTTCGGTGGTTCGCCGTAACGGTCTATCAGCTCGTCGAGCACGTCCTCGCTGTCCTCGCGTGAGCTTATCCCCGCAATTTTGCGGTACGCCTCAATCCTCGACTGCAAATCCTCTATGTAGCTCGGGGGGATGTATGCGTTTATTGTCACATCTATGAGGCAGTCCTCCGCCGCATGCGGCTTAGCCTCGCCTTTGTTTTCCGCTATGGCTTCCTCCAAAAGCTGAAGATACATGTCGTATCCCACGGCCTCCATGTGCCCGTGCTGCTTTGCGGAAAGTATTGAGCCGACTCCGCGTATTTCGAGGTCTCGCATGGCGATTTTAAATCCCGAGCCGAACTGCGTCAGCTCACGTATCGCCTCAAGCCTCTTTGAGGCAACCTCCGTCAGAACCTTTCCGCGTCGGAAGGTGAAGTATGCATACGCCCTGCGGGAAGAGCGTCCGACGCGTCCCCTCAGCTGATACAGCTGCGACAGTCCGAAACGGTCCGCATCCTCGATGATGAGCGTGTTTACGTTCGGCACGTCTACACCGGTTTCTATTATTGTCGTGCATACGAGTATGTCGATTTCCCGCTCGAGCAGCTGCCGCCAAACCTCCGATATTTCGCTTTCTGACATCTGTCCGTGGGCTATGCCTATTCTTGCGTCGGGAAGGCTTTGAGATATCTTGTACGCGCACGCCTCAAGCGACTCTATCCTGTTGTGAATGTAGTAAACCTGACCGCCGCGGCGCAGCTCCTTTTGTATAGCCTGTATTATAACTCCGTGCTGGTGCTCTATTACGTACGTCTGCACCGGATACCTGTCCGACGGAGGCTCCTCAATTACCGACATGTCGCGTATTCCCGTCATAGCCATGTTGAGCGTTCTCGGGATGGGCGTTGCCGAAAGGGTGAGTATGTCAACCGACGGATACTGCTCTTTGAGGTGCTCCTTGTGTGCCACACCGAAGCGCTGTTCCTCATCTATTATAAGCAGTCCGAGGTCTTTAAACTTTACGTCGTTCTGAACAAGCCTGTGCGTGCCTATAACAAGGTCTATTTCTCCGCGTGCAAGCTCTTTTACTATCTCATGCTGCTGCTTTTGGTTTCTGAACCTGGACAGCAGCTCTATTTTAATTGGGAACTGCTCAAATCTTCTCAGCGCCGTTTGATAGTGCTGCCACGCAAGAACCGTCGTCGGAACCATTATGGCGCACTGCTTGTGGTCTAAGTAGCACTTCATTGCCGCCCTTAAAGCGACTTCCGTCTTTCCGAATCCGACGTCTCCGCACAAAAGTCTGTCCATCGGTATCGGCTTTTCCATGTCGGCTTTTATTTCAGATATGGACTGAAGCTGATCGTCCGTCTCCTGATAGGGAAAACGCTCCTCAAACTCCGCCTGCCAATCGTTGTCCTCTGAAAAGGCATATCCCTTTGCAAGCTGGCGCTTGGCATACAGCGCAATCAGCTCGTCAGCCATATCTTTGCATGCTTTCTTGACCCTTGCGCGTGTTTTTGACCATTCCGCAGAGCCGAGCTTGTTCAGCTTCACGTTTTCGTCGTCCTTAGGGCCTATGTACTTTGAAACGGTGTCGAGCTGCGTTACCGGCACGTATAATACGTCCGAGCCGGCATATTTGATGGTGATGTAGTCCTTTGTCACGCCGCCGGTGGTTATGTTGGATATGCCGCCGAACCTGCCTATGCCGTGCAGGCTGTGCACGACGAGGTCGCCCACCGATATGTCCGAAAGGCTGCTTATCTTTTCTGCGTTCTTTTGCTTTTTGGGCTTTCTCTTTCTCGCGGCAACGGCTTTTTGCTGAGTTATCACCGCAAATTTTGTATCAGGGTACTCAAATCCGCCAGACAGGCATCCTACGCCGATGTACACCATGCCTCCGCAAGGCTCCGTTTTTTCCGTGAGCCTTTGAACTTTGTATCCGCCTTTTTCAAGGTCGTGCATGACAATTGACGCACCTTTTTGGCTTCCGACAAGCACAACCGCGCAAAATCCCGCTGCGGTGTAGTTTTTAAGCTCCTCGTCAAGTGTTGCGTAGTCTCCGCTCCAGCTCGACGCCTGGTACGCCTGCGCGCTGATCAGCTTTTTAAGCTTGATGTCAGACCCGTGGACAAAGGTGTCCATGTATACAAGCCCGAGCTTATCCGCCGCAGACATCAGCTGCGCAAACTCTACGAAAAATCCGCTAAGCTCCTTATACATCACTCCGTCCTCGTAAAGATACTTCAAATCCTCGGCGAGCTGTGATGAAAAGGCGCGCGCCTTTTCAAGGCAATTTGAGTATTCGCTTATCACGCACAGTCCGGAACCGAAATAGTCAAAAACAGTGTACGGCTTCCCGTAAATCTGCATGTAGTATTTGTCAAGGCTTGCCGGCATGATTTTAGCCCTTATCTTGTCAAGGTCGGAATAAAGATTTCTCTTTATAAGCTCAGCGCGCTTTCCCGAAACCTTGTCTATAAGCCCTGTCAGCTCGCTTTCAAGCTCGTCGGGGGACACTAAAAGCTCCCTTGCCGGCGGAACCGAAACCGACTTTACCGTGTCAAACCGCCTTTGAGACTCGACATCAAAGGTCGATACGGTGTCTATTTCGTCTCCCCAAAGCTCTATTCTGTACGGCATTTTGCCGCCGACGGGGAAGATATCTATAATCGAGCCGCGAACAGAAAACTGCGCCGGACCTTCTGTCATCGCGGAACGTGTGTAGCCCATGCTTACAAGCCTCTCGGACAGCTCGGACGTGTTCACGCTGTCACCCGGAGCAAGCGTAAATGTCAAGTCTATAAGCTTGTCAGGCGGCATGGTTGACTGCATGCATGCCTCGACGGATGCCGCCAAAATTCGCGATTTTCCTAAGGCTATTCTCTCAAGCGCGGTTATTCGTCTTTGCTCGTACTCAAATGACGCCGTCTCAACAGATGCAAAGGTAAAGTCCTTTATAGGGAAGAGACAGGCTGTTTCCTCTCCGCTCATCTCGTTTATGTCAGAAACAAGCCTTGATGCGCTTGCCTCGTCGTCGCATATGACGAGTATGCCCTTTGAGCCGCGCTCATATGAGCTGAGGGCAAGTAAGGCATGCGCCTTGTGCACTGCCGACAGCCCCGTGACACACGCGGGGAGAAGGTTGTTTTCGGTTGCGTTTTTAAGTTCTTTTACATGAGACAGCTGCGACGCTGCCTGATAAAATATGTTCATGGCTTGCCGCCCTTTCAAACATGCCGCTTGCGCGTTCGGTCGATCAGTTGTATTTGTTCATGGCTTCGTCCGTCTTTGAGTCTATTATAAGCTCGGCGGCGGACACTGCGTTGTCGAATGCGGCGTTCATCTTCTCAAATTCCTGCGGGGTAAACCTTGAAAGCACCCAAGCCGCAAGGTCGTAATCCGGGTGAGGCTTTGCGCCTATTCCTATCTTTATCCTGTGGAAGTTGTCCGAGCCGCTCAGATATATTATGCTCCTGAGGCCTTTTTGACCGCCGTCCGAGCCTTTTCTTCTTATTCTTATGGCGCCGACGTCCAAAGATATGTCATCGCACACGACTAAAACCCTCTCTATGGGGAGCTTGTAAAAGTTCATGGCTTCGACAACCGCCTCGCCGCTTGCGTTCATCATGGTTGTGGGCTTCATCACAAGGCACTTCTTGCCGCTTATGACCGCCTCGCCGCAAAACGACTTGAATTTAATCCTCGTCAGCTTTATGCCGTACTTTTCGGCAAGCCTGTCCATGGTCAGCCAGCCGCAGTTGTGGCGCGTGTTTGCATACTGCGAACCGGGGTTGCCCAGCCCTACTATTATCCAATCTATGTTCGGTGCAAATTCTTTTTTGTCCTTTTTTGAAAACAGTCCCATTTGTTTCTCTCCGTTTATAAAATAGTCTGTACGCAGCATTGCCCGACTCCTGCTGCGAAGTCGGGTGAAATTCGTCTGCGGCACATATGCGAACATGTTTACATAATTATTTTTTGCCCTGATGCTTGTATTTTTTGCCCTTTTGCAAGTGCCTTGCAAGCTTTTTCTCGGCGTACCCCGCGATGTTTTTCTGCTCGCTGCGCTCTATTGCAAGCGCGCCGTCCGGAACGTCCGCCGAAACGGTGCTGCCTGCAGCTGTGTATGCCGCTTCACCCACCGTAACCGGCGCTATCAGGTTCGTGTTGCAGCCTATGAACGCGTCGTCCTTGATTACACAGCGGTTTTTGTTTGTCCCGTCATAGTTCACCGTGACGACTCCGCAGCCGAAGTTTACGTTTTTGCCGACGTCGCTGTCTCCTATGTACGTCAGATGTGCGACAGCCGTGCCTTCTCCTATGACGGAGTTCTTTATCTCGACAAAGTCGCCCACATGCGCAAAGTCTGATATGACTGCGCCCTTTCTCAGCTGAACAAACGGGCCGATGCTTACGTTGCTGCCCACCTGCGCCGAAGACGCCACCGTGTTGTCAAGCACCGAAAAGTCGCCGACAACCGTGTCCGTAAGCCTTGAGTCAGGGCCGATTGTGCAGCCCGAGCCTATTTTTGTCCTGCCCATTATGATGGTTCCGGGAAGTATCTTTGTGTCAGCTCCTATTTCTGCGTCGGGGGAGATTATAACACCGTCCGTGCAGACAAACTCAACGCCGTTTTCAAGGTGCTTTTGTATCACCTTTGCCCTTGCGATTTCGTTCAGCGCGAGCAGACCTTTTCTGTCGTTTGCGCCTAAAACGGCGCTGTTGTTCTCCGAAAGATACGCGCACGCCCTTTTTCCGTCCTCACGCATAAGCCTGATGGTGTCGGTGAGATAGTATTCCCCCTGAGCGTTGTTGCGGTCGAGCAGGGGAAGGACTTTGAGCAGCTCGTCTGTGTCAAACCAGTAGCTGCCGGAGGATATCTCCGATATCTTCTTTTGCTCCTCGCTGCAATCCTTTTGCTCTGCTATCCCCAAAATCTCGTTTTCATCGCCGCCGCGGAGTATCCTTCCGTAGCCGTACGGGTCGTCGAGCTTTGCCGTTATCACCGTTACGGCGCTCTTTGACTCGATGTGCTGCTTGAGCGCGGCCTTTATAGTCTCGCTGTCGATAAACGGAGCATCGCCGCACGTCACAAATGTGCTGCCTCCGGAATGCGCCGCCAAAAACTCCGCGGCACACATCACCGCATGACCGGTGCCGAGCCGCTCCGGCTGATATGCAGTTTCATATTTTCCGTTTAAATAGCTGTCTATAAGCTCCGCCTCGTGTCCTTTCACTACGCAGATGTTTTTTATGCCGGATGATTCGCAGGCGTCGGTCACCCATGAAAGCATAGGCTTGCCTAAAACTTCAAGCAAAACCTTCGGCTTTGACGAGTGCATTCTCTTGCCCGCACCGCCGGCGAGAATAACGGCGTTGTCCATAGTCTCTTCCTTTCTTGCGCCTGCCGGTAAAAGCGCATTCCCCGGCAGTATATCATTTTTATTATACAACACGAACGCTTTTGTTTCAAGCAGAAGAATATTTGGCGAAATGCGCAATGTTGCACAATTATTAAAAACGGAATTTGTATTATTTTTTTAATTAATTTATATGGAAATATGAATTGATTTCTGATATAATTGTATTAACTCCGTTTATGAGCAATACCAACGCGATGAAATAATCGGATAAAAACTTGGAGGTATAAAATATGAGCAAAAAGTATTGTTACCTGTTCACCGAGGGCAACGCATCGATGCGCAACCTTCTCGGCGGAAAGGGCGCAAATCTCGCAGAGATGACCAACATCGGTCTTCCTGTTCCTCAGGGCTTCACTATTTCCACCGAAGCCTGCACCCAGTACTATGAGGACGGCCGCCAGATCAATCCTGAGATCAGAGCGGAAATAATGGAATACATCGAAAAGATGGAGAAGATCACCGGCAAGAAGTTCGGCGACCTTGAGAATCCTCTTCTTGTTTCGGTCCGTTCCGGTGCAAGAGCTTCAATGCCCGGTATGATGGATACCATTCTCAACCTCGGTCTTAACGAGGACGTTGTAAACGTAATTGCAAAGAAGTCCGGCAACCCCCGTTGGGCTTGGGACTGCTACAGAAGATTCATCCAGATGTTCTCTGACGTAGTTA
>ERZ779877.58-NODE-58-length-129436-cov-25.620524_pt1 | contig 129436 bp, 107 predicted proteins | sample MGYA00511556_ERZ779877 | MGnify/ENA primary metagenome ERZ779877 (study PRJEB29588, sample SAMEA2159338) | human gut metagenome | biome: human gut; feature: human-associated habitat; material: faeces | place: Denmark | collected 2008/2010 ... | reverse complement strand
ATAAAAAAAGCTGTTGAATCAGCCTCTTTTAATTAGAGGTTTTTCAACAGCCCCTAAAATTTAATTAAAGAATTGAAGTTAAAAGTTCTTTATAGGATTCAACTTCAAGGCTTGCGCCACCAACAAGAGCACCATCGACATCTTTTTGAGAGAGATATCCCTTAACAGAAGCAGGTTTAACACTTCCGCCATATAAAATTCTAATCTTGTTAGCTACTTTTCTATCGTATAAATCTTTGATGATATTTCTAATAAATTTACAAATATCTTCAGCAATTTCTTCACTAGCATTTTTACCAGTTCCGATTGCCCAAATTGGTTCATAAGCAATAACTACTTTTGCAGCATCTTCGTAAGCTACATCTTTAAAACCTGCAATAATTTGTTCTTTAACAAATTCTTTAGTTTTGCCTTCTTCATAAGTTTCAAGTGATTCACCACAGCAATAAACAGGAACCATGCTATTTTTTAATAAAGCAAGAATCTTTTTATTGCACTTTTCACTTGTTTCGCCATCATATTGTCTTCTTTCAGAATGTCCAATAATACACCAATCAATTCCGATTTCCTTTAACATAGGAATTGAAACTTCACCAGTATAAGCGCCATGATCTTCATAATGGCAATTTTCAGCACCGACGATTAAAGACTTTTTGATAATTTTTTTAACAGGAACTAAATCAATATAAGGAACACAAACACCCATATCAACCTTGTTGCTTCTTGCAAGTTTACCAAGATCTTTACTAGCCTTAGCAAATTCAACTGCTTGGCTAGGGGTTTTGTTCATTTTCCAGTTTCCAAGTAATAATTTTCTTCTCATAAATTATCCAATAACATCAATTCCAGGGAGATGACCATCATTTTCAATCATTTCAAGAGAAGCACCACCGCCTGTTGAAACGTGTGAGAATTTCTTAGCATAGCCAAATTGTTTAGCAGCTGCTGCACTATCTCCACCACCGATAACTGAGAAAGCTTCTGTATTATCGGTAATTGCTTTACAAACTTCAATTGTACCTTTTTGGAAGTGTTCATCTTCGAAAACACCCATTGGTCCATTCCAGAAAATTAATTTTGCTTTAGCAATTTCATTTCTATAAATTTCAACTGTTTTTGGACCAATATCTAAACCTTGGTATCCTTCAGGAATAACATCGTTATTAATTGTCTTAATATTATCTGGATTATAATTGTCAAATCCATCAGCAATTACATTATCAACTGGAAGTAAAATTTTGCCACTTTCATAGCATTTTTTAGCGTAATCTAATTGATCATCTTCAACTGGGCAGTTTCCAGTTTTGTTGCCTAATGCTTTTAAGAAGGTGTAAGCCATAGCACCACCAATTAAAATCTTATCGCATTTTTTAAGTAAAGAATCGATAACTTTAATCTTATCAGAAACTTTAAATCCACCTAAAATTGCAATATAAGGATGGACATCACCTTTAACACATGCACCTAAATTCTTAACTTCTTTTTCCATTAAGTAACCTAATGCAACTGGTTTTCCTTCTTTCTTTAAAATTTCAGGAACACCATATGTTGAAGCGTGAGCTCTATGAGCACTACCAAAAGCATCCATTACAAAGCCATCAACATAGCTTGCCCATTCAGCAGAAAGTTTAGCATCGTTTTTGCTTTCACCTTTTTCATATCTAGTGTTTTGAACAAGTAAAACTTCACCAGATTTTAATCCAGCAATAGCTTCTTTAAGTTCTTCTCCACTTGTTGCTTTAACAAATTTTACGGTGACACCTTCTAAATGTTTTGCAAGAACTGGATAAACAAATTCCATATTGTTCTTTTCTTTTTCTTTAGCAATTTCAGCATCATCAACTTTGCCCCATTTAATTTTGCCAAGGTGGGACATTAAAACTAAAGCTGCACCTTCACTTAATAATTTTTTAATTGTTGGTAAAGCAGCGACGACTCTATTGTCATCTCTTACTTCGCTTCCTTTTAAAGGGACATTAAAATCGACTCTAACAAGAATTTTCTTGCCATTAAGTCCTTTTAAATTATCAATTGTATTCATTATATATCTCCTAAAATATAGAAAAGGGGCCTAATAATGTTCACTATTAGCCCCTAAAAATCAAATTATTTAACTATTTTAATTCAGCAAAGTATTTGATTGTTCTAACCATTTGGCTGGTATATGAATTTTCGTTATCATACCAAGCAACAACTTGGACTTGATAATGATTATCATCAATCTTACTAACCATGGTTTGAGTTGCATCGAATAATGAACCATATCTCATTCCGATGACATCGGTTGAAACGATTGGATCTTCATTATAACCATATGATTCAGAAGTATGAGCTTTCATATAAGCATTGATGCTATCTTTTGTGACATCTTTGCCTTCGACAACTGCAACAAGGATTGTTGTTGAACCAGTGCAAACTGGAACTCTTTGTGCGCTACCGATTAATTTTCCATTGAGTTCAGGAATAACAAGACCGATTGCTTTTGCAGCACCTGTGCTATTTGGAACAATGTTAACAGCAGCTGCTCTAGCTCTTCTTAAATCGCCTTTTCTGTGTGGTCCATCAAGAACCATTTGATCACCAGTATAAGCATGAACTGTTGTCATAATACCAGAGACGATTGGATATAAGCTATTTAATGCACCAGCCATTGGAGCTAAGCAGTTTGTTGTACAGCTAGCTGCAGAAATGACTTGGTCATCTTTAGTTAATGTTTTTTCGTTAACACCATAAACGATTGTCTTTAAATCGTTTCCTGCTGGAGCTGAGATGATAACTTTTTTAGCACCTGCAGTGATGTGAGCCATAGCTTTTTCTTTCTTTGTATAGAAGCCTGTACATTCTAAGACAACATCAACGCCAAGTTTCTTCCATGGAAGGTTAACTGCGTCTTTTTCGCTTAAGATTTCGATTTCTGTTCCATCAACAATAATTGAATGATCAGTTGATGAAACCTTGTCTGCTAAAGCATATCTTCCTTGAGCTGAGTCATATTTTAAAAGATTTGCTAACATTGCTGGAGCTGTTAAATCATTGATTGCAACGATTTCGTATCCTTTAGCTCTAAACATTTGTCTGAATGCGAGACGTCCGATTCTTCCGAATCCATTAATTGCTACTTTAATAGCCATATTTTTAAATTCCTCCTTAAGAATTTTAACCTTTATTAGTATATAACATTTAAGCCTTGATTTAAACAATATAAATTAATGATTTTTAGCAAAAATGACTGATTTTTAATTAAAATCACTAAAAAAGTAGGGAATTTTGGTATCATTTACCACTTGACAAAATCAATAAAATTGTTTTAAAAAATCATCATTTTTGCATTTTGAATTCAAATAAAGATAATTAAACTTCTTTTCTTACTTTAAAAAAGATTATTATTAACCGATTAGCTAAATGTTAAGCACTCCTAACCATGAAAAAACTTGTAAAAAAGGATACAATTGATATACTTGTTATTGGAGGTTAAGGAAAAATGGCAGTTAAAGTTACAGTTAATAAAGACGCTTGCATCGGATGTGGTTTATGCGTCGGCAGCTATCCAGAAACATTTGAATTTGATGACGAAGGCAAAGCCACAGTCATTGGTGAAATTGACGAAGCAGCTGCTGATGAAGCTATTAGCAATTGCCCAGTTAGTGCTATTGAAAAATAAGCTTCTTTAAAATAAATTTAAATTCGAAGACACCTCTTAAGTAGGTGTTTTTTTATCAAAAAAACACCAACGAAATGGTGTCTTTTTGTTAATACTTATAAACTTTTTCACAAATAAATCTTAATGGTTTATAAGCAATAAAGGTAATTCCAACAACAATTACATTTTTAACAATATTAAATGGTAATAGCAAAATGGCTAATCGTGGATCAAAATCGCTTGTGATTCCCCAATTAAATATTGCATTAAAGGCGCCTGCTATATAACCATCTTCAAAACCATAAACAAATTTATAAAATTGAAAGATTGTATATAAGTTAACAATTGATGTCATTACTAGGTTTGCTAAAACTCCTACTGCTAAACCAATTGCAGCCCCTTTAAAGGTACGATTTTTCTTATAAATTAAGGCAGCTGGAATAATAAGAGCAAAAGAATATAGCATATCTCCTAATTCCCCAACACATAAACTAGAAGTCATTGGGAGTTTAATTAAAGTTTTTAAAATTATCTCAAAGACTCCTAAAAGCGGGCCATAAGCAAATGAAGAAATAAGAATTGGTATTTCATCAAGGTGAATTGACATAAATCCTGGTGCTAAAAAAGGTAGTTGAAATTGTAAACCAGGTACGCAATATAAAATCGCTGCTAAGCCACCAAAAATAGCTGTTTGAGTAATATAATTAATTACTCGTTTTCTTCTTGTAATCATTAAAAAAGGACCTCCTACACTTCAGGTCCTAAAAAAGTATAAATTTCTACTTCTTTATATCAGACTTTACTGCTGCCACTAGAATTGCGCTAGTTCATGAGTGTTAACTCGCACGGGGTATACCGCCAATAAGGAATTTCACCTATCCCTGAAGCAAATTAATTATACAATAAATTAAGTTTCTTAAAATTCTTTTTTAAGTAATTCGTTTATTTTCTTGTAAATTTTATTAAAATTCTCTTCATTATTAATTTTTACGATTATACTCTTATTCTTTTTTCGAATTACACATTCTTTTTTAATACGGACATTTTTATCTTCTAAATTAAAAGCTAATTTTTCAGTATCACGAACACTTAAAGAGTAATCGTAAATCTTCTTAATAATACTTTTTATATCTTTTTCTTTTAAACGAGATATGGCTTTTGCATGTCCAAAAGAAAGTTTATTAGTAGAAATATCATAAATCACATCTTTTGGCATATTAAGAAGTGATAAATAATTACTTACTTGACCACTTGATACACGCAAAATTTCAGCTATATCTTTCTTTTTGTAATTAAAATCGTCTGCAAGATGTTTAATAACTAAAGCAATTTCAATTGGATTAAAGTTTTTGTTTTCTCTTGCATCACATAATAAAATCAAAAGAGTTTCTTGATCATCATAATTTTTAATAATTACAGGAATCTTCTTATAATCTAATTTTTTTGAAGCAATCCATCTTTTTCTTCCGATAATTACTTCATATTTGCCTTTTTTATATTCCCTAACAATTAAAGGATTATAAATACCTCTTTCAATAATTGATTTTTCAATGTTTTTAATCGTTTCTTTATCGATTTTAGCATCCTTAATAAAAGAATTATCAACGATATCGTCGCATGATAAATACTTAACGTTCTCTCTTTGATAATTCTTATCTATTCCACTAATTACATCATCTTTTGAAAAACGTTCAATTAACGACTTTAAATCACTTTGCATCAAAGTTTTTTTATTTTCTTCTACTGTCATTATCTAAAATCTCCCTAGCAAGTTGTAAATAACTTCTTGCTCCTGCACTTGTTGGCTTATATAAAAGAACAGGCATCCCTTTTCCACTTGCTTCACTTATTGATATATTTCGAGGAATTTCTACATTGAAAGTATTCTCTCTAAAAAGTCCTCTTACTTGACTTACAATTTCTTTACCTAGCGTTGAACGAGTTTCATACATTGTTAATAAAAATCCTTCAATCTCTAGATTATGATTATAACTAGATTGTACTTTTTTAATACTAGCTAAAACTTGCGCTAATCCTTCCATTGCAAAATATTCACATTGAACAGGAATTAAAGCTGAATTAGAGGCTGCTAAAGCATTAATTGATAAAAGTCCTAAGCTTGGCGGACAATCGATTAAAATGAAGTCATAATTTCTATTTAATTTAGCCAAAACATTTTTTAAAACGGTAAAAGGTTCAACATTTAACGAGCCAATTTCGCTATCAAAATAAGACAAGCGCAAATTAGATGGAACAACATCTACATTTTTAACTAGTGTCTTTTTAATAATAGCATTTATATCATATTTACCAATTAAGGCCTCAAAAATCGTTTTATTAAGTAAAGTAATATCAATTCCATAACCCCTTGAACTATTTCCCTGCGCATCAAAATCAATAATTAAAACTTTTTTACCAAGGGATGCTAAAGAGGCGGCTAAATTTATAGCCGTTGTAGTCTTTCCGACTCCGCCTTTTTGATTAACGATAGATATAACCCAATTCTTCATAATGGTCTCTTTTTAATTAAACTATAATTTCTAGGATATTTGTTCGAAATTTCTTCTTTCTTTTCAAAAAAAGCAAAATTTCTTTCTTCAGATGTATATGGAAGTACGCAATTGACTACTAATTTACTACTAGTTTTCAACTCGTTAAGTGCTAATTTAATACTATTTGCCTCTTCTTTGTAGTTTTTTCCTTTATACGCAATAAAAGTTCCGCCTATTTTTAAAAGAGGCATAGCAAGCTCTAAAAGAATGTTGATATTTGCTACTGCTCTAGCGGTTGCTATGTCAAATTTCTCAAAATTAGATCTAGCAAGCAATTCGGCTCTTTCATTAATAACTTCAACATTTTCAAGCTTAAGGAATTCAATTGCGCGCTTTAAAAAGTTTGCTCTTTTAGTTGTTGGTTCAAGTAAATAAAACTTTGTGTTTGGATAATAAATTGCTAAAGGTATTCCAGGAAGTCCAGCTCCACTACCAATATCAACAACTCTTTTATTAGAAAAATCGTCTTGTAAAAATTTGACAACAAGTAAAGAATCAAGAATATTTTTAACAATGAATTCATCTTCAGAATCTAAAGAAGTTAAATTAAATTTCTTGTTCTCTTCCAAAGTAAAATTCATATACTCTTTTAAAAGAGAAATTTTATAATCTGAAAGATCTTTTAAAAACTCAATCTCTTTTAAACTAGCAACTTCCATCGTTTTTACCTTTCTTTAAGTTTAAGATAAGAACAGAAATATCGCTAGGATTTACACCACTAATTCTACTAGCTTGTCCCAAAGTGTCTGGTTTAACTTTATCTAATTTTTGACGTGCTTCTAGTCTAAGTCCACTCATATTTAAATAATCAAGGTTTTTAGAAAGTTTTATGTTTTCTAATTTTCTAAATTTATTAGCTTCTTTTCTTTCATTTTCAATATAGCCTTGATATTTAATCATTACTTCAAGTTCAAATTCACCAAGCGTATCTAATTCTAAAGTCTCATCTAAATTTAGATATTTCTTTAATTCATGATAAGAAACACCATTTCTTTTTAAAATGTCGACTCCTTTTACACCGCTTTGTAATTTATCATAACCAAGAGAAGTTAAATATTCATTTAATGGACTAGTTTCACCAAAATATGTTTTCTCAAGAATTTGAGCAATTTTACTCATTTTTTCTTTCTTTTCGACAAATTTTTGATATCTTTCTTCACTAATTAAGCCTAGTTCATGACCGTATTCAGTTAATCTTAAGTCAGCATTATCGCTTCTTAAAAGTAAACGATATTCGGCGCGACTACTTAAAAGACGATAAGGTTCTTTAGTACCTTTGGTAATTAAATCGTCAATCATTACACCGATATAAGCCTCATCTCTTTTTAAAATAAATGGCTCTTCGCCTCTTATATATTTTGAAGCATTAATTCCAGCAATTAAACCAAGTCCGGCGGCTTCTTCATAGCCGCTTGTTCCACAAATTTGACCAGATATAAATAAACCTGGCCATTTTTTAACCATTAAAGAAACATCAAATTCATCACTTTCTAAAGCATCATATTCAATAGCATAAGCATATTTTAAAATTTTAGCATTTTCTAAACCTGGTAAAGAATGCACCATTTCAACTTGAATATCTTCAGGCATACTAGTAGAAAAACCTTGAAGATATATTGAATTAGTATCATAGCTTTCTGGCTCTAAAAATAATTGATGGCGAGGCTTATCAGCAAAACGAACAATTTTGTCTTCAATTGAAGGACAATATCTTGGCCCAACACCAGTTACAAGTCCACCATACATAGCACTTTTTTCAAGATTATTTCGAATAATCTCGTGTGTTTTTGGTGTTGTATATATCAAATAACAAGGAATTTGATCTTTTAAAGGCACAAATGAATGTGTTTCATAACTAAAAGCTTGATTATCAACATTTCCATATTGGATTTCAGTTTTTGAAAAATCAATTGATTCTTTAGCAATTCTTTGAGGAGTACCAGTTTTTAGTCTTTGAAGTTTAATTCCCATTTTTATTAAAGAATCGCTCAAACCTACGCTTGGTTTTTCTCCATCTGGACCACCGCTAAATTTATGATGACCTCTTAAAATCTCACTATTCATGTAAGTTCCAGTAGCAAGAACTATCGCCTTTGCACTTATTTCTTTGCCACTTTTTGTGCGAACACCATAAACTTTACTTTCATCGTGCAAGATTTCTTTAACTTCATCTTCTAAAACATCTAAATTCTTTGTATTCAAAAGCTCTTCTTGCATATGATGAGGATATCTATGCTTATCAGCCTGAGCCCTTAAACATTGAACACCAGGGCCTTTTTTTGTATTAAGCATCTTCATTTGGAGGTATTCTTGATCACAAATTTTGCCCATCATTCCGCCAAGCGCATCAATTTCACGAACTACAATTCCTTTGGCGCTACCACCAATAGAAGGATTACATGGCATATTAGCCATCATTTTAATATTTAAAGTAATTAGAAGTGTTTTCTCGTTTCGATGAGCGCATGCAAAAGAAGCCTCGCATCCAGCGTGGCCTCCTCCAACAACAATTACATCATAATCGTAATTAATCATTAACCAACACTTCCCTCCATATCCATTTTAATTAATTGGTTAAGTTCAACCGCATATTCCATTGGTAATTCTTTTGAGAAAGGCTCAATAAAGCCCATAATAATCATTTGTGTAGCATCTTTTTCACTAATTCCACGGCTCATCAAGTAGAAAAGTTGATCTTCGCTAATTTTACTAACGGTTGCTTCATGCTCTAAAAAGCTTGAATTATTGTGACATTCATTTTTTGGAATCGTATCTGATTTAGAATATGAATCTAAAATCAATGTATCGCATTCAACGTGAGCTTTTGAATTAATAGCTTCTTTTTTGATGCGACAAGTTCCACGATAATTGCTAGTTCCACCATTTTTAACAATAGATTTTGAAATAATTGAACTGGTTGTATTTGGAGCTTCATGAATCATTCTGGCACCAGCATCTTGAAATTGACCTTTTCCAGCAACGGCAATAGAAATACAAATACATTTTGCTCTTTCTCCTTTTAAAATACAGGCTGGATATTTCATATTAATTTGGCTACCAATATTTCCATCAATCCATTCCATGATGCCATCTTCATAAACATTAGCTCTTTTAGTAACTAAATTAACTATGTTATTAGACCAATTTTGAACTGTAGAATAACGGCATTTAGCCCCTTTCATAACAATAATTTCAACTACTGCAGCATGTAAAGATTCTTTTGAATAAATTGGCGCTGTACATCCTTCAACATAATGAACATCGCTTCCTTCATCACAAATTATAAGCGTTCTTTCAAATTGACCTGTTTTTTCATTGTTTATTCTAAAATATGATTGAAGAGGTTTTTCAAGTTTTACGCCTTTTGGAACATAAATAAAACTTCCTCCACTCCAAACAGCCCCATTTAAAGCAGAAAATTTATTGTCAGCAACAGGGATTACTGTTCCAAAAAACTTTTTAACAAGGTCTGGATAAAGTTGAAGCGCCATATCAGTTGAAAGGAAAATAACACCTTTTTCTTCAACCTCTTTAAGCATATTATGATAAACCATTTCTGATTCATATTGAGTGGCGGCTCCACTTAAATATTTTTGCTCTTGCTCTGGAATACCAAGCTTTTGAAAGGTATTTTTAATTGTTTCAGGAACCTCGTCCCAGGAATTTTTGTCGCCTTTAGCATAACGCGTAAAATAGGTATAACTATCAAAATCTAAATTTGTAACATCAGGTCCAAAGTTTAGAAAAGGCATTTTGATAAATTTATGATAAGCATCAAGTCGAAAATTTAGCATCCATTCTGGTTCATTTTTGGCTTTAGAAATCTCTTTAATAACTTCTTCGTTTAAGCCTTTGCCAGTAGAAAAAATGCTATCGACTTTATCTTTAAAATCGTATTTATATTCTTTATCTTCTTTTAAATTTAGCTTTTCGTTGTCGTTCATATTTATTTATCATCTTTCCCATCAAGAATATCTTCAACTCCACTTGGACCAAGGGTAGCACATTTAATACGAGCAGCCTGTTTGTGTGTATTAATAAAAACAATTAACTCATCTAATACCGAATCGTCAAACTCTTTTTCATAAATCATGTTTTTGTATTGTTCAATAATATATTTTGCTTCTTTTAAATTTTTACCAATAATTAAGTCACACAAAATATCTGTACTCGATGTTGAAATAGTACAAGCTATTCCATCAAAACAAGCATCAACAATTTTTTCATTTTCTATCTTTAAATAAATGGTGATGTCATCAATACAAGAATCACTATCCATTCTAATCTTTTTATAATCATTTAAAGTAGAAGGCACTCTTTTATGGAGTGGATTATTGTAATGATCCATAATAATTTCTCTCATCATTTGTGGATTAATTGAAATAGGCATCTAAAAAATTACCTCCATTTTTAAGTGCTTCATATAAAGCATCAATTTCTTCTTTTGTATTATAAAAATAAAAACTAACTCTTACAGTAGCAGGAACTTTTAATATATCTTTTAAAAGCTTAGCACAGTGTTCTCCACTTCTAACACAAATTCCATGGCTATTTAAATAACTAGCCTCATCTTGAGCAAAAACACCTTTATAATTTAATGTAATAATTCCACTATCAGCACTTTCATTATAAATAATCAAATCTTTAATTGTTTTAAGTTTCGAAATAGCATAATCGTGAAGTTCTTTTTCATACTTTTCAATATTATCCATTCCAATATTATTTAAATAATCTATTGCTGCTCCAAAACCATAAATTCCGGCAAGATTCATAGTTCCAGCTTCAAATTTTGCAGGTGGTTCTAAATAAGCAACATTCCCACACATATCAAAACGAGCATTATCTCCACCACCAGTCATAAAAGGTTCAGTAATTTTTAAAAGATCGTATTTTCCATAAAGAATACCAATTCCTGTTGGTCCACACATTTTATGAGCACTTAAACACATAAAATCACAATCTAAATCTTTGACGTCAATTTTCATGTGTGGTGCACTTTGAGCGGCATCACAAACTAGAATTGCCCCAAATTCATGAGCAATTTTACTTAATTCTTTAATATCGTTTTTAAAACCTAAAACATTAGTAATTTCAGCAACGCTTACTACCTTAACATTCTTGTTCATTACTTTACGTAAATTTTCTGGCGTAAGTCGTCCTTCTTTAGTTAAAGGAATGTATCTAATTTTAGCTCCAGTTAATTCGCTAACCTTAAACCAAGGTAAAACATTACTTGCATGTTCAGCTTCAGTTAATAAAATCTCATCATCTTCTTTTAAATATTTAAATCCATAACCAAAAGCAACAAGATTCATACTCATTGAGCAACCGCTTGTAAAAACAATTTCGATTTTTTTAGCATTAAAAAATTTAGCCACTTTTTCTCTAACTTCATCAACCATGGTGTCAACTTTAAAAGCTAAATCGTAATCCCCACGATGAGAATTGGCGCTTTCTTCTTTATAGTATTTGTCACAAGCTTCAATAACAGAATATGGTTTAAAGGTGGTTGCGGCATTATCAAAATAAATTAATGGTTTTCCATTATTTAAACTTTTTGAGCCATCAAGCATTGGAAAATCTTTTCTAATTTTTGAAACATCAAACATAGCTAAAATTCCTTCTTAATAAGATTTTCAAGTTCTTCTTTTTCTTCATCTAAAAAGTAATTAACAATTGGATTTAAATATCCATATGTAATTAATTTTTTAGCATCTTCTAAAGCAATACCACGACTTAAAAGATAGAAAAGATGATCATCATTTAAACTACCAATTGCACAAGCATGGCTTGCCTCAATATCATCGCAATCAATCTTTAAGATTGGATTTGCTATCGCTTCACTAGTTTTATCAAAAAGAATTGATTTAATTTTTTGAGAAGCCTTAGATTTTATAGCTCCTTTTTCAATATGAGAAATACCTTCAACTTTAAGTTTAGAAGAATCTGTGTTTACACTATATCCTTCTAAATTAGAAACAGTTTTTTCACCAATATGAGAGAAAGAAATTGAATATTTTTTATTATCAATTTGAGTTGAAAGAGAAGAAAATTTAAACTCACTTTTTGCGTTTTCACCAAGTAAAATTACATTGGATGATAAAGAAGAATCTCCTTTAGAAAAATCAGCAAAATAAATATTTAAAGTAGCATTATCTGCTAAATTAGCGTGCAAATCTAAACTATTTTTCTCATTTTTATAAAAAATTCTTAAAGAACATGTAGAATCTTTTTGTAAAAATAATGTTAAGGAAGCATCAAAAATATCTGTTAAATCAATAGAGATATTTTCTCCTTTTTTAACATTAATTTCTTGTTCTTTATCCTTTAAAAATGAAAGAGTATTTTTAACAAATTTATTTTCCATTTTTAATAATCTCTTTTGTTGCACAAACACCAATTGAAACTTGGTTCATTGCTTTTTCATTTTCGTTTTCTAAAGAAATACTAAGTTCATCTTTAATCCACTCATAGCCTTCTTTATCAATTCGTTTATAAACTTCAGGACCACCTTCTAATACAACTCTTCCATTAATAATTACTGCACTACGTGTTGGTTTGATAAGTTCAAAGAGTCGAGCATAGTGAGAAATGATTAAAAATCCAGTCCCTTTTTCCTTATATTCTTTATTAATACATTCACTAACAGTGTTAATTGCATCAACATCAAGTCCACTATCAATTTCATCAAGCATAGCAATCTTTGGATTTAATAACATCATTTGTAAAATCTCGTTGCGTTTTTTCTCTCCACCACTAAATCCATCATTTAATGCGCGGTTAAACATCTCAAAAGGAATTTTAACCTCTTTTGAAACGTTATCTAAAACTTTATAAAATTGATAAAGTGAAATTCTTTTTTCGGAATGTTCTTGTAAAGCGTTTTTATAAAAATCAGCACTGATAACTCCTGGAATTTCAACAGGATTTTGAAAAGCAAGAAAAAGTCCTTTTCTACTTCTTTCATCAACCTTCATACTCAAGACATCTTCGCCATTAAGCAAGATCGAACCGCTTGTAACTTTATAGCGAGGATTACCCATAATAGCGTTTAATAAGGTACTTTTACCATGTCCATTTGGGCCAAGTAAAGCAACCTTTTCGCCTTTTTGTATTGTAAGGTTTAATCCTTTTAAAATTTCTTTATCTTCAACACTGACATGTAAATCTTTTATCTTTAAAGTATCCATCATTCATCCCTCAAGCAAGATATTTTAAACTAAAAGTGGTTAAGATTAAAACAATATGATAAATAAAAAATTCAAACTTATTTAAAAATTTTTGACATTTTTAAATTTTGTGCAAAAATCTATGCTAAACATGCTGGAATTTTGGGATATTTCTATGTTGTCTAAATTATACTTATAGTATAAAATTATAAGCGCTAATTAATTTTAGCAATGTTTTTAATGTTGAAAGGATTGAATATGATCAAAAGAAAGAAATCAATATGCTTAGCTATTGCAGCTTTAAGCGCTGTTTCCCTTTCAGGTTGTAGTTCAGTAACAAATAACACAGAGGGGTATATTCTTACCTACACCTATAACGGAAAAGATTTAACAATTAGTACACGTGAAATCATCAATCGTTATCTCAATCAAAATAGAAACGATCATGCTGCTGCTTTTTATAACGCTTTAAATGAAGTCGTTATTAGAAGAGCTTTTGCTGAAGGTGGTGCTCTTAGTGTATTTAGTCCTACTGTTGATGCTCAAGCAACCGATGAAGTAAATAAAGCTAAAGATGATGCTGATGATAATGGACAAAACTGGTCCGATTATTTAGATTCACAAATCACGGATGATACTTTAACTACCGAAGAAAAAGAACAAGAATTCTTCTTACAAAAGCAATACGAAAAAATGAAAACAACAGTTGAAGAACAATATTTTGAAAACTTCAACGACTATCAAAAAAAATCCACTGACACAACCGCTGGATCACAAGATGATTATAACCTTCTTTATGGAAAGAATGGTTACATTCAAAATAAAGTCCCTTATCACATTAGACACATTTTAGTTCAAGTTGATGCAAGTGAAGATTATGGTTATTCTCGCGGACATATTTCTAGCGACGATGCTCACCAAATCTATCAAGTTGTAAGTGCTTTAGCATCTGGTACTCCTTTTGCTGAAGTCGCAAATCTTTATACAGATGATACTGGAAATGATGGAGACAATGGTAAAAATGGTGGCGAATACATCATGGATTCCTCCACTTCATTTGTTAATGAATTTAAACTTGGTATTTATACCTATGATTTACTTTTACATAAAAACGATTACGAAACAACAGATGAAAATTATAAAACAAAACTTGATAACTTACATATTCCAGAAAGCGTTAAAAATACATTAACTAATTTTGGAGTTAGTTATATTCCTTATGATGTTATCTATGAACTCGAACAAGTAAAAGATACTACTACTAAAAATGGTGTAACCGTCAACAATAACGATGCTGACTACTATCCAAGAAATATTTACTTCAATAAATATTTCCAAAATAGAAATGTTGCTTTCATTACTAATGAAAGATTATTTACAGCAGGTGATTTAGGTTCAGATTATACAAATAAACTTGGCCAGATGAGAAAAGAAACTGACCCAGTTTCAGGAAAAAAAGTTTTCACTGATATTCAAGATGATGGTCACTACACTACTAGTGGTCAACCTGCTGAACATTTAACAAGTAGTGAATACTTCCGTGAAATTAATATTAACGGAGAAAAAGAACCAAAGAGTGTTCTTTGCGATACAAATGGTAACCCAATCATGGTTGTTAGAAATCAAGAATCATCTTCTGGTGTCCACTTCATTGTTATTGAAAGATCAGCTTTTGATACTGACGCTGGCACTGCTGATACAAAAAACCCATGGAAAGCTTCAATTGAAGAATACTATGCTCCAGTTTCACCAAAAAATACCGACAATTTAGTTAATGGTAACCCAGCTTGGTTAACTGATGGAACATTCCCAGTTTATCAAGATAATGGCGTCACACTTCCAAAACAAACCTATGTTCAAACTAGATTTATTAAAAAAGGTGATGATGTTAATGATACGGTTAACAGCTATACAAATCGTGTATCAACTTTAAGTACAAGTATTAAAACAGCTATTGATACATACGATACCTTCAAATGGCTAAACCCAAATTACGAAATCAAATTAAACACTATTGAAGACCAAAACATTCAAGAAATGGTCGAAAGATATATTAATAAAGAAACAAGAGCTACTGAAGATAGCGCTGCTCAAACTCTTGAAGATGCTTGGATGAGCTATGCAAATTCCATTGTCCAACAAAATCGTCAAAGAGAATATATGCTTTTACCAGAAGTTTTAGCTGCTGATTTCGGAAATCCAGATTTATATAAAGTAGGTGCTCCAGGATATAATGCAAAATATGATGACATTAATTCTGGCAAAGGATCTACATCACAAAGTGAATAATTGAGGAGTAAAAATATTATGAAAAAGAAAACATTATTATTAACCTTAGCTTCCTCAACACTTCTCCTTTCTTCTTGTGGAAAGGTAGTTGCTCAATTTCCTGATGGTGATTCACCATTAACAAATGCTACGATTCAACTTGATCACAACACACTTAACGTTATTTATGATTCAATTAAAAATTCTGATAACTACGAAAGTGATGTTAATTCCATTTTAACTAGTGCTATCGCTAAAGAAGTTATTGGTGATTTTAGAGTTATTGCTGATGAAACTGATGCTGATGGTTATAAAATTATTTTAGATGGATACGATATTAATTTAAGCGATAAATCAGAAGTTAGTGCTGAAGCAAAAGCTAATTTTATCAATTCTCATCCAGCTTATTACAATTGGGAAACTTCCGGTTATAGATTAACATTATCAGAAAACGCTCCAACTAAAGAAGAATTTGAAGCTAGATTAACATCAATCAAAAACATTATTGATAGTCAAATCGTTTCTTCACTTTGGTCACAAGCAAACGCTACTGACTATAAGAGAAATAATCGTTTCTACGAAGTTTTATTTGCAAGAAACGTTTATGAACAACTTTACGCTGTTTCTGTTCCTGAAGCTGATTTAGGCGGAAAATCATTGGAAGAAGTTTTGTATACCAATCCTGATTACATCAATCATTATATCTATGATCAAGGCAATTTCTTAGGATTTAAAGATGGTGTTGAAACTTTAAACGGGTTCACAAATGGTGCTTTAATTGATGGCTCCTATAACACTACTTCTGAAGATGGTAGAAATAAAATCAAGAGTGTTTTACATATTAATTACTATCTTGATTACATCAATAACACTATTTTACCTACAATTATTGAAAATTTACTTGTTGAACAATACATTTTTGAACAACAATACACTGCTATTGGTAATACTCAATCAAGAAAAGTAAATTATATTACTATTGCTGATAACTCAGAAAAGAATGCAAACGCTTTCTTAACAAGCTTTATTGATAGCTATATTACAGCAACCGATAAAAGTGATAAAACTGGCAAATCAACCGATGAAAAATTCGAAATCGCATCAACTGCTTGGAAAGGTATCGACTTTAAGATTAGTCAAAATCCTGATGCTAAAGCCTTAGCTGATCAACAATTTGGTACATCTGTAATTGAGAATCCATCTTATGGTTTAGACGGACATGGTGGAGAAAATAACTACAACTCCTACTATGCAAAATACGGTGATAATGCTGCTAATGACAAGTATTTCAAATATTACAAAAATACTTCTTATGCTGATTTAATTGAGCAATATTCAACTTTAACAAATGATCCAACCACAAATAATGCAACTAATTATGAAACATTTACAACAATTGATTCTCATAATTATGATCCTGTAGTTGGTTTTACAATTAAAGCTGATGAAATTATCGTTAATGATTTCACTACTGCTGGATGGCAATCAAGAGATGATAGTTCATTACCTGATGCTATTAAAAACAAACTTTATAGCTTTGGTCTTGTTAACGATTGGAATAATGCTGTTGATTCTGAAAATGCTTATAAAGGCAGCTATATCTATCAAGATGTAAAAGGAAGAAGCTATCTTAGAAAAGATTCCTTCTCTTCAACAACTGATTCCATTTTATGGAATGATGGAGATAACTACTATATTGTTGAAATTGAAGATATTGTTACTCCAAGCCTTGTTTCTTTCGCTGAAACAGGATTAACAAACGAACAAAAAATTGAAAGAGAAAATAAGGCAAGAACAATTGGATATACTCTTGCAAGTGGTGACACTTATAGAACTAATGCAATAACATATTATCTTGAACAATGTAATATCAATTACCATGATCAAGATGTTTATGATTATTTCAATACTACATATCCTGATTTATTTGATTAATTAAAAAAGCCTGGGTTTTGCAGGCTTTTTTCATAAGAACAAGGAGTTTTATTTATGGATTTTGATACAAATTGTGTATTTTGTAAAATAGTTCATGGCGATATACCAAGCGCAAAACTTTATGAAGATGAAGATGTTATGGCTTTTTTGGATGTAAATCCAGTGACTTATGGCCATGCTTTAGTTATTTCAAAAAAGCATTATCCTAATTTCTTATCAACACCTAAAGAAGTCATGAATAAAGTAATGAATGTTGCTCAAAGAATTGGACAAGTTCAAATGGAACAACTTGGTGCTAAAGGCATTAATATCTTGATAAACTGCAAAGAAGCTGCTGGACAAGAAGTCCCACACTTTCATGTTCATGTTGTACCAAGATATACAGCAACTGATGGTTTCAAACTTGAATTTAAACAGATGAAAGAGGTAAACTTACCAGCTGTTGCAAAAGAAATTAAGGAAAAATTAGAAGATTAATAATTCAATATTCTAAAAAACTGGTTTTGAAGCGAAAGAAAAAGTCGCCTAACTAATAAACGAGGCGACTTTTTAAATTGGAGCAATATTAACTAATCATTTTTAACTTTGCTTTTATAAAATGTTCTATTATCTAAAGCAAACAATCTATCGCTATATTCGCCTTCTTTAACATCTTTAAGTGCTTTTTCAAGCATCATCATCTTAGCATCCATATCATCAATCATTGATAAAATTAAAGCTTCAGGAGTAAGAGGCAAAACTGCTGCACCAAATTCAAGTTTACCATGATGAGATAAAATCATGTGTTCTAATAAAGTAGGAACTTCACTTTTAATATTTAATCTATCAGCTACTTCTTTTACAATACTCATTCCAATAGTTAAATGACCAAGTAAATTTCCTTCTTCGGTATATTTAGTGGCAATTGGACCAGAAAGTTCAATAACTTTACCAATATCATGTAATAAACAACCGCTAATTAATAAATCATAATTTAAAAATGGATAGTGCTTTCCACAAAATTCGGCTACTTCACACATTGAAACAGTATGATAAATTAGACCATGATAAAATTCATGATGATTTTTAACGGCCGCTGGATAATCAATAAATTCTTTATAATATCTTGTAAAGATTTCCTTTAAGATAGCTTTGCAGTCTTCATTTTTTACGCTGTTATAATATTTCTTAAATTTAGAGATTAAAATTTCAACAGCAATAGGCGAATCAACCAAGAAATCTTTTAAATCAACATCATGAGGATCGACTTTATAAATTCCTAAGACCTTAATTTGTATCTTTCCTTTATAATCTAATGCTTGGCCATCGATTCTAATTAAAGATCCGACTTCTAAAGAGTTTAAATCTTCATCGCTAACTTCCCATTTTTTACCATCAATTACTCCACTTGCATCTTGAAAATGTAAGTTTAAATAAGATTTACCGCCATTAGTAACGCATTTTGAAAAATCCTTTACTAAATATATTCCACTAGCGTTAGCACCATCTACTAAATCTTTAATCATTTAAGGTCTCCTTTGTTTCATCAAAGTCTTCATCTTGCTCAATAATTTCATTAATATCTTCTAAACTATAGCCTTTGTTAATAAGTTTATTAACAATTTTAGAGTTGGCATCAACTTGATTATCGTTAGTTATAAAATATTTAATCTTAGCTTTTTTATAATCTTTTTTTAGACGATCTTTTTCACTCTCTTCATTAATTTTTAAGTTATTTAAGACGTCTAAAATGACTTCGATATTAAAACCTCTTTGAAGCATTCTGTCATAAATTTTCTTTTTTTGTTTGGCAAAGTTGCTACTTACAAATTTATTTTTAATACTATCAAAATAATTTAACGCTTTTCTTTTTTCATTTTCATCGTCAAACTCAAGTTTTTCGATTAATTCTTGCTTTAAACCGCTTGATCTAAAGAAATTAATAATAAAATATTCTCCATAATTATTTTTATCAAAATAATCTAAATAATTATTGATATAGTCTTCATCATCAATAAGGCGAGAAACCTTAAGTTCGCGAACAACATCAATAACTAAATGGTAATCCTTAAACTTGCTAATTGCTTTTTTCAATAACTCGCGTTCTGTATAAGGCTTTTTAGCAATTAAGGATTTTATATATTTTGAAATTTCAACTTTTTGCTCAAAAAGATTAATTTCTTTATTTAATTTCTCATCAATTTCTTTCTCTTCGCTTAAAGCAAAGTTAGTGTAAGTCAATTTAGATATCTTCACTTTAGAATCGTCATTAAAAGTAAGGATGACTTTGCTACCTTTATCTTTAACATCTTTAATAACTAAATTTTTATTACCGACTTCTTCTAATTGCACGTTTATATACCTCTATTATATTGTTATAGAAAGTTTTTTCGGAAAAACAATCTATTGAATCAAAGGCATTTTTCCTAATCAAATCACTTTCTTCTTTAGACAAAGATAAAACATAGTGAAGTTTATCTTTAAAATCAGTTACATCTTGGAAGAAGAAACCGGTTTTATTATTATAAATAACTCCAACTAAGTTATTATCAAAACGACATAATACCAATAAATCACTAGCCATCGCTTCCATAAAAGTTAAGCCTTGCGTTTCACTGATTGAAGCGTTTAAAAAGACTGAACTCATCAAGTAATAATATGGAACTAGTGAATTATCGACTTTTCCAACAAATCTAACACGATTTTCAATATTTAATTTTTTAGTTAGTGCTTCTAACTCATTTCGTGCTGGACCATCGCCAACAAAAACTAAAACTGTATCATTATCATCGTATGTTTTTAAATAATCAGCATATCCTTCGATAATAATATCAAAGCTTTTTTCTTTAGCGATTCGCCCAAGACAAAGCAATATTTTCTGATTATCTTTAAAGCCTAACTCTTGTCTCATTTTTAAACTTTTTGCTCGATTCTCTTCATTTGGTAAGAAACGATCAAAATTAAAACCAGTTGGTACAACATTAACATATTTTTCTACACCAACAGAGCGGATATAAACTTTCGTTTTTTCACTAGGAGAAATAATTTCTGTTGCTCTATTCATACATGATTTATCAAATTCTCTAATTGCCCACTTAGAAAAACGATCAAAATAACCTTTTGTAGCATAATATGTGTAATCTTCATACATCGTATGATAAGTATAAACGCTTGGGATATTTAGTTTGCTTGCAACAATAAAACCAAATTGAGAAATACCAAACTCTGTATTAATGTGACATAAATCAAGTTTCAGTTTCTTTAAAATTTGGAAAGCTTTTTCGTTATAAATAAACGATGCGCGATATCCATAAAGCTTTTTAAGTTCAAGTCCTGGAATTCTTAAAATATTATCCTTAAAAGATATTTCTTTTTCACTACTTGTTGTCACAACATAGGCATTATGCCCATATTTCTTTAAGAGCTTAAAAAGAGAATCAACACTAACTGCTACACCATTAATATCAGGCAAATATACATCAGAAAAAATTGCTATATTCATTTTTCTTCATCTTTCTTATTTTTTTCTTTTTTCTCGCTTCTGTCTTTTTTGCTTTTGCTTTCTTTATCTTTTTCACTTTTAGAAGAGAATTTAATCATCCTTTGAAGAAGTTCTTTTCTCTCCATTATGCGTGTTTCATAAGCAATATCAGAAGTTTCTTTTCTTTCAGCATAAGTTGAAAGTTGAATGGTAAGCATAGTTTTTTTATCGCCAACTGGAAGAATTCTATCTTTAACAGGCATACCTCTAGATTTATAAGTTGCTGCAACAACTCCATTAATAATAAATGGAATGTAGAAAGTCATAAATCTCCAAAGCAAAAGAAGAATATTAATTCCTCCACCTGTTTCATAGAATCTACTAGAGAAATATCCGCTAGTTTGGCCAAATAAGGAACCAAAAACAATCTCACTAACACCTGCACTACCAGGGAGTGGTAATAAACCAGTTGCCATTTGATGAAAATTGGAATAAACAATACTTTGATAAATCTTTTCAAAAATAGCTCCAGCTGAACTTAAAGTTTCAGCATCAAAAGCATTTAATGCTAAACCACATAAAAATGGTTGAATATTTGAATTAATAATAGAAACACAATAAATTAAAAATATTAATCCGGTAAAGGCTAAATTTGATTGAAGTCTTCTAAACTCAATACGATAGTTCTCAACCTGAATTCTAATTGCTTTTCTTTTTTCCTCTGGATTCCTAATGATTTTTAATTTAGCGCAAATTCCTATTAGACCATTGCAAACAAAATTCTGAAATCTTCTTGATAAAGACATAAAGAATAAAGCAATAATAACAATCAGATTTAAGAAAAATCCAAAAGCAATAAAAATCCAAATTGGTAAATCAAAACTTAGATCGCCAATCGAAATTGGAATAACATTAATGTTTAAAATCGATTGAAAACTAGTAATTAAAGAGATGATACCAAAAATAATCAAGCAACATTGATAAACAATAAAGCTCATTACAAAAATTGAAGCTGCGTTTGATACAGGCATACCTTGTTTTTTAAAAACATATACTTGAGCAAATTGACCACCACTTGATCCTGGAGTAATAGCACTATAAAAAGCTCCAATCAGAGCATTTGCAACCGCTTGATGCATTTTATAGTGTTTCGTATAAAGTTTTGCAAATGTCCAAATAATTAATGCGGCAATAAAAAAGCCAAAAACAACAGATAAAATAAGTAAAAGAAAGTACCACACATTAGTTTGAGCAACAACATCAGGTATCGTCTCATAAACTAACATTGGTGTCCCATCAAGCCCAGTGGTTGGTTGGACAAGGTTATACCATAAAACACAGGCCGTTATTAAAAGAATGAGACTTAAATAAATAAGGTATTTGTATTTATTTCCTTGTTGCTTTTTTTCTCTATTTTTTGAAGCTATTTGTTTCTCTTCAACAACATCTTCTTGAATGCTGTCGCCTAAATCTGTTTCTCTTTCAATAACATTATCAGTAAAATCGTCATCATTTTTTTCAGAATATTGAGCTTCAGCAAGGTTTTTTACAATTTCTTCGACCCTTTTATTTTCATCTTCATCAATAATTTCTTCGTTATCTATGTCAAATTCTTTTCTATCCTCGTCCATAAAATACCTGTGTTAATTCTACCAAAGATAATTGAATTTCACTATAAAAATAGTATCATGTTTCTATGCAAAAATTCTGGAAAATCTTAAAAGTAATGATTCAAGATTGTAAATTTATTTACTTCTTTTATTTTTTCCTACTTTTCCTTTCTGTATTTTTCACAATCACATCTTCTTATTTAAATAAAATTCTTATTGATGTACTTCAAGCTCAAGAAAATCTTGGGGGAATTGGAACTCCAATAACAGAAATATCTCAGCTTGGTAATGACGTAAATATTCTTACAACATTTTTTGTAACAATATTTGGTGGAATCGAATTTTTAAGTTCCAACTTATGGATGTTTGCTGTTTTAATTGTCGGTTTTGCTTTAATCGCTGGTGTAAACATCATAATAAGAATGATTATGAGAAGTTCATTTATGAACAAAATGAGTAAAAATCTTCAATTACTCCTCTTCTCTCATATTGAACGCTTACCTTATTCCAAAATTAAAGGCATGAAAAATGGTGATATTATTCAAACTTGTACTAGAGATGAAGATATATTAAGACGTTTTGCTGGACCAGATTTAACTTTGATTGTTTATACCTTTTATATTGTGTTATTAAGCTTTATTTTCTTAGCTATAACTAATTGGATGATCGCGTTAATCAGTATTTGCATTTTACCACTTATGTTTATCTATTCATTCTTTGTAATTAAAGAAGTTAGAAGAAGATATCGTTTAACAGATGATAGCGAAGGTAATATGACTGATAAAATTGAAGAAAATCTTGCAAGCGTTAGACTTGTTAAAGCCTTTAATAATGAAACTTATGAAATTAATAGTTTTGAAAAATATATCGTAGATTTTAGAAATAAGTATCTAAACTGGCGTAAATTATCTGCTTTTTTCTTTGCTAGTAGTGATGTTTTTGTTTTCAGTCAAATAGCATTAACCACTATTTTTGGTTTCATCCTTTGCTATAACAACACAATCTCTATCGGTACATTATTTGTTAGTTTCACTTTTGTTAATTTGATGGTTTGGCCGGTAAGAGATGTTGCTACAGTTTTATCTAATCTAGCAAGAGCTAACGCTAGTTTAGATCGAATTAATTTAATTCTTGAAGAGCCTCTAGAAGATACAGAAACTGGTCTTACGCCACCAATTAAAGGAAATATTGTTTTTGATAAAGTTTCTTTTTTCTTTTGTGATTCTAATCAAGCCGCTATTGATAATGTTTCTTTCTCAGTCAAAGAAGGTCAGACAGTTGCAATTATGGGCAAAACCGGATCGGGAAAATCAACATTAGCTTATCTTCTTACTAGACTTTACGATTACACTAGCGGAAGCATTAAAGTAGATGGTGTCGAACTAAAAGAAATCAAAAAATCATATTTACGTAAAGAAATTTCAATTGTTTTACAAGATCCATTCCTTTTTTCTAAGACAATTAAAGACAATATTAAAATAGCTAGACAAAACGCTGATGAAAAAGAGATTATTGCTGCTACTTCAATTAGCCAAATTCATGCTAACATTCTACAATTCCCAAACGGTTACAACACTCCTGTTGGTGAAAAGGGAACGACATTAAGTGGAGGTCAAAAGCAAAGAGTTGCAATAGCTAGAACTTTATTAAGCGATGCCCCTGTTCTAATTTTTGATGATTCGTTAAGTGCTTTAGATACTGAAACAGACTATAACATTCGTAAAGCTTTAAAAGAAAAATCTGGAAGAAGAACAACATTCATCATCACTCATCGTATTGCAACTGCAAAAGATGCTGATTTAATTCTCGTTTTAGAAAATGGAAAGATTTCTGAAATGGGTAAACATAACGATTTAATTAAGAAGGAAGGTTTGTATAAAAGAATTTATGAAATACAAACCAAAATGGAATAATTATGCCTACTAAATCAGTTTTTAAAGAAGAAGAAATAAATAGCAAGTTTAGTATGGCTGTTTGGGCAAAAACTTTTAAATACGTTTTTGTTAAGTGGCCGCTATTAATAGTTTTAATCATCTCAATGATGTTTACTTCTTTTTATGATGCAAGTTTTATTCCATCAATGAATGCTGGCTTAATCAGTGCATTTAATAATGGCCAACTTATTGGAAATACTCCACTTTTTGATGTCTTACTTCCGGTTAAAATTCTTGGAATTGATTTTACATTAACTTTCTTAAATTACATTATTTTCTACATTGTCATGATAATTTTAAGAAGCATCGCAATTTTCTTAACCTTTTTTACAATGAACTATTTTGAAATGATTATTATGACTGGTTTAAGAAGAGATGCTTTTAAAAGAATTCAAGAATTAAGTTTTTCATATTTTGATAGAACTCCTAGTGGATGGCTTATTGCAAGACTTCAAAACGATGCTGCAAATATAGGTGATGTTCTTTCAAACTCTGTATTAAGAATCTTTTGGATTATAAGTGAGCTTGTATTTACTCTTATTACAATGTTTAGCTATAGCTGGTTATTATCTTTGATAATTTTAGCCACTACTCCATTAATATTTATAATTGTTCTTTTCTTCCAAAGATGGATTTTAAAGCTTTCTCGAATTGCTCGTAGCGCATATAGTGAATTTGTTAGATGGCTTGCTGAATCAATAAGTGGCAATAAAACAATTAAATCACTAGCTATTGAAAACACCATTTATGAAGAATGTAAAGAAATCTCCACTGATGTTTGCCGTAAAAGGTTTAAAACTGGTAAGGTAAGTGCTTTCTTTAATCCTTCAATTAACGTTTTAAGTGCAATAACTACAGCAATTATTATTGTTGTTTTCCCTTTAATTAATATTTCCAATCAAACAACGAGCACAATCGCCATGATGGTTCTTTTCTTAGGCTTTGTTGGAAGTATCTTCAATCCAATTTCTCAGTTTGCAGAAATTTTTGCTGAACTTATTTCAACTCAAGCTAATGTTGAAAAACTATTTATGTTAATCGATACAAAACCAGAACTTGTTGATAGACCAGAAGTAATCGAAAAATACGGAAGCTTGTTTGACAATAAGACACAAAATTTTGAAGAGATGAAAGGCGAAATAACTTTTGACCACGTTTCTTTTTCTTATAAACAAGATTTAGAAGTCCTCCATGATATGAATATCCATATTAAAGAAGGAAGTAGCGTTGCTATTGTTGGTGAAACTGGAAGTGGTAAATCAACAACTGTTAACTTACTTTGTAGATTCTATGAACCTACTAAGGGAAGGATATTAATTGATGGTGTGAATTACAAAGACCGTAGTGTAGGTTGGCTAAGAAGCAATATTGGCTATGTTCAACAAACCCCTTTTATCTTTAAAGGAACCATTAAAGATAACATCAAATATGGAAAATTAAACGCCACTGATGAAGAAGTTATAACTGCCGCTAAAATTGTCGATCTTCATAACTACATAACTTCTCTTGAAAATGGTTACAATACATTTTTAAAAGATGGCGGAAATGAACTTTCGCAAGGTCAAAAACAATTAATTTCATTTGCTAGAGCCATAATTCGTAATCCTAAACTTTTAATTTTAGATGAAGCCACTTCTTCAATTGATACAGAAACCGAGCATGTTATTCAAACAGCTATTTCTAAAGTATTAAAAGGAAGAACAAGTATTATGATTGCTCATCGTCTTTCAACAATAGTTGATTGTGATCGAATCATCGTCATGAAAGATGGAAAAATAATTGAAGATGGCAACCATAAATCACTCATGGAAAAAAGAGGTTATTATTACGAACTATATATGAACCAATTCAAAGATCTTAATTTAGAAGATCAAATCAAGACCTTTGACAAGCAAATTACCGGTAAAAACGTTAATCTTTAATTAAACAAATTTTCATCTTCCATTTTCACTGCTGCAGGAATTTTTGGAAGGCCAGGCATTGTTAAAATATTTCCGCAATAAACTACAATAAAACCAGCACCATTTGATAAAGATAAATCTTTAACATGAAGTTTAAAATTTCTAGGAGCATTCAATAATTTAGGATCATCAGAAAAACTTGATTGTGTTTTTGCTACACAAATTGGTAAATCATCTTTCCCCATATTTTTATAAAGCTCTATTTTTTCTTTAGCAAGGTCACTATATTCAACACCATCAGCACGATAAATTTCCTTGGCTAAAGTTTCAATTTTTTCTTCAATTGACGAGGTTAATTTATAAATTGGAGAGAAATTACTGCGTTTAGTTTCTAAAACTTCCATTACTTTAGAAGCAAGTTCACGACTTCCATCGCCACCTTTTAAATATCCATCTAAAAAGGCGAATGGGAAATAATTCTTATTCAATAATTCAATTAGCTTTTTAACTTCGTTTTCTGAGTCGCTCTTAAAATGATTAATAGCTACAATTACTGGTACATTAAATTTCCTTAAGTTTTGATAGTGTTGCTCTAAATTCTTAAACCCATTTTCAAGTGCATCTAAATTCTCGTTTTCTAATTCCTCAAATAAAACACCACCATGAAGTTTTAATGCTCTTATTGTCGCAACAAGAACAACTGCATTTGGTTTTAAATTTCCGGTACGACATTTGATATCAAAAAATTTTTCAGCCCCTAAATCACTAGCAAATCCAGCTTCAGTAATAACTAGTGGTGAAAGTTTTAAAGCTAAACGAGTCGCAATTAAACTACTGCATCCATGTGCGATGTTTGCAAAAGGTCCACCATGAACAAAAACAAGATTATGTTCCTGTGTTTGTACGATATTTGGTTTTAAAGCCTCACGCATTAACTTTAAAATTGCATTTGATATTCTTAATTCTTCTAAATAAACAGGCTTATCATCGTAAGTAAAAGCAACAATAATTTTTCTCACGCGATCGATAAAATCTTTTTCATCTTTAGCTAGGCACATTATTGCCATTAACTCACTAGCAACAGTAATTTGAAAATGATCCTCTCTTTTAATGCCGTTTTTATCGCTTCCTAAACCAATATTAATACTTCGAAGTTCTCGATCGTTCATATCAAGAGCTCTTTTCCATGTAATTTTATTAGGGTCAATATTTAATTCATTTCCTTGATAAATATGATTATCAATGATTGCACTTATAAGATTAATTGAACTAGTTAAGGCATGCATATCACCTGTAAAATGAAGGTTAATATCATCGTGAGGTTCAACAGTTACTTTGCCTCCTCCAGTTGCTCCACCTTTTAAGCCAAAAACTGGACCTAAACTTGGCTCTCTTAAACAGCCTATCGCTTTTTGCTTAATTTTAGCTAAGCCATCAATTAAGGCGATGGTTGTTGTGGTTTTTCCTTCGCCAGCTTTTGTTGGGGTAATTGCCGTGACTAAAACTAATTTACCATCTTCATTATTTTTGACTTCATTCCACATTCTTTTAAAGTCAATTTTAGCCTTGTAATTTCCATAATATTCAAGAAATTCCTCGCCAATCCCAAACTTTTTTGCAACTTTTCCAATATTATCTAACTTCATTTTTGTATCTCCTTAAGAGTTCTTTTAAGACAAATGAACTCATTAATAAGCCACTACTATTTGGCACAAACGCCATAGAAGAAACTACTTTCCCTTTAACGATAGGTTCTTCGCTAGAAGAAACCACATTAATCTTTTTAAGATCAATATTTTCTTTTCTTAATAAATAGCGAAACTTTTTAGCAAGAGGATCACCGCTAGTTTTATCAAGACGAACAATTGATAATTTAGCAGGATCTAAACGATTTCCAGTTCCCATTGAAGAAATTAATGAAACATTATTATTAAGAGCATATTTTGCTAATAATACTTTAGCATCAATATCATCAATGCAATCTATTATATAGTCTAAGCCTTTAAAAATTGAAAAATCAAAATTTTCATCAACAAAACAATTTAAAGCTTCAATTTCAATATCATCTCTTATTTCAAATAATCTTTCTTTTAAGACTTCGCTTTTATATTTTCCAACATCTTTAGAAAAATACGCCATTTGTCGATTAAGATTAGTTTCATCAACCTTATCACCATCAATTATCAATAAATTTTTAACCCCACTTCTAATTAACGACATAGGGATAATTGAGCCGACTCCACCTAAACCAATTACTGCAATCTTAAAATGTTTGATTAAATCAAAGTCTTCAGATAATAATAGTTTGCTTCTAGTATCAATTAAATTAGACATTTTCAAATTTTATCCATTCAATATTATCAAATTGATGTTTAAAAAAAGTCATCTGCCTTTTTGCATAATGATGAGTATTATTTTTAATCATCTTTTTAATTTCTTCACTATTAGAAGAAAGTAAAAACTCTTTATAACCAATAGCTTGTAAAGCTCTTAAAGAATGATCATAGTTATTAAAAAGTGAGCGAGCTTCTTCTTCTAAACCATCTTCAAACATTTTATCAACCCTTTGATCAATTCTTTGATAAAGTAATGCTCGATCAATATCAATACCATAAAATTTAACATCTTTATATAAAAGGGTATTTTTCCCATTATCATTTAATTCACTTTTACTTTTATTATGAATTTTATAAATATATAAAGCTCTTAAAAGTCTTTTTCGATTATTGACACCAATTTTTATAGCATCATCTTTATCAATAAGAAGAAGCTCACGATAAAGTTCTTCATTACTAACATCTTGCAAAAAACCTTCATCCATTTTTTCTTCTTTTAAAAACTTATAATCAAATAAAGCGGCTTTAAGATATAAGCCAGTTCCTCCAACCATGACTACATCTTTATCTTTGAACTTTTCAAGAAGTAAACGTGCTTCTTCTTGATAGCGACTAACATTATAATCTTCTTTAATTGAAACAAAATCATAAAGAAAATAGCGCCCACTATCTAGTTCTTTTTTTGATGGTTTGGCGGTGCCTTTATTTAATTCTTTATAAACCTGAAACGCATCAAAATTAATAATTGGAGCATTATATTTTAAAGATAACTTTTCAGCAAAATCACTTTTGCCACTACATGTCGGACCTAAAATAGCATATATCATAAATTAAATAGCTCATTAACTTCTTCTATTAGATTTTCAACTTCCTCTTTTAAAACAAAAAAATTATTAACTAGTGGATTTTCCTCTTTATGCATTCTTAAATAGGCATAACGCTGTTTTTCTTCTTTTTTAAGGGCGCTATATTTACTCACTAAAATTAATTTATCCGAGTTTTGCAGGCTTTTTGAAGAAAGTAAAGCTTTTTTAGTTTCAAAATACTCCTTTAAAAGAGGGTCTTCGTAAAGCTCATTTTTTAGATTAGTAATACTATCTTTGAACTTTTGATTAATCACTAACAAGCTCTCCAATAAGCGAATAAACGTGCGACTCTAATACCTTAACTTTAACAAGTTTACCTATTAAAGATTCATCGCCTTTAAAGTGAATAATTTTCATATTATAAGCATAACCTGAAAGCATAGATTTATCTTTTTTGCTTTCGCCATCCACTAAAACTTCAAAAGTTTTTCCAACCATCTCATCGGCATGCTTTTTAAAATTAATCTCTAAAGCATCAACAAGTTCCTTAAATCTTTTTACTTTTTCATCATAAGTCACATTGTCTACAAGTCGAGCAGCAGGTGTTCCTTTTCGTGGTGAATAAATAAAAGTAAAAGCACTTGTATAATCAGCTTTTAAAGCAACATCAATCGTCTCTTTAAATTCTTCATAACTTTCATTAGGAAAGCCAACTATAATGTCGGTTGATAAAGCAATTGTTGGAATCTTTTCTCTAATTCTTTTAACTAAATCGAGATATTCTTTACTTGTATATCTTCTGCCCATTCTTCTAAGTGTTTCATCGCTTCCACTTTGAATTGGTAAATGAATGTATTTCATAATGTTATCGTATTTAGCTATAACATCAATTACATCATCATGAAAATCACTTGGATAACTTGTTAAAAACCTTAAACGAGGCATATTGAGTTTAGCTACTTCTTCAAGCAGTTTAGCAAAGGTCGTTCCATCTTTTAAATCTTTGCCATAGCTATCAACATTTTGCCCTAGTAAAGTAATTTCCTTATAACCTTGATCAACTAATTCTTTACACTCGCTCAATATATCGCTAATGTTACGACTTCTTTCTTTGCCTCTTGTATAAGGAACAATACAATAAGTACAAAACTTATCGCAGCCATAAGAAATATTAACATATGCCTTATAATCATCAATTCTGGTAACAGGCATTTTTTCAACAATATTGCCTTCTTTTGATAAAACATCAACGTGTCGAGAATGTTTTTTATCTTTAATAAATTTCTCAAGTAAAGATAAAACATCTTCAAGATTATGTGTTCCAAAGAAAATATCAACATGTGGGAATTTAGTTAAAACATCTTCTACAATATGCTTTTGTTCAACCATACATCCACAAAGCATCAAGACTAAATCTTTATTTTTAGCCTTTAAGCTCTTAAATTGACCAATTTCTCCATAAACTTTATCTTCAGCATTTTCTCTAACTGCGCACGTATTTAAAATTGCGACAGTCGCTTCTTCTGGATTTTCGGTTTTTTCCATACCAATCAAAGAAAGAAGGCCCATTAAAGTTTCTTCATCACGATAATTTGCTTGGCAACCATAAGTTCTAATGAAAGCTTTTTTGCCTTTAAACTTATCAACTAATTCTTTTGAAGGTTCATAAGAAAAGTTGACTGTTTCAATCTTTCCAACACGCGTTCTGGCCTTATCTAAATCAGGCATTGATTCAATAATTACGTTTCTTCCCATACTCAACCTTTCTTATTAATAATATATAAAGGGATAATTTCTTCACCTTTAAAAGTTAAATCGTTAAATTTTAAAATAACGGCTGAAAAAAGTCTATCATCGTTATCTAAATACTCAAAACGACTATTCTCATTATGTTTAATGATGCGTTCAATAACACTATTGATTTCAGTACCTAAAACACTATTGTAAGACCCACACATTCCAACATCGCTAATATATAAAACCCCAGTATTTAAAATTTGAGCATCGCGAGTTTGAACGTGCGTATGTGTGCCAATTACCGCACTTACAGTATTTTTTAAAGAATAAGCAAAAGCTTTTTTCTCTCCTGTTGAATCGGCGTGGAAATCAATAATATGAATATCACTATCATCATTTTCAATAACACTAAGCGCTTCAAGATAAGGATCTTTGACTGGAATTTTAGAGTAAGCACTACCTAAAATGTTGCTTACTCTAATATTAACCCCATCAACTTCAAAGACTTTACTGCCTTCTCCAGGAAATTCTTCTTCAATATTTATTGGTCGAATTAAATTATCAACGTGTTCAATATAATCCTTAACTTCAATTCGATCCTTATAATGATTTCCTAGTGTTACGCAATCAACACCATTTTTAATCAAAAAATCATAATGATTACGATTAATCCCTCTACCTCGGGAAATATTTTCTCCATTTGCTATAGTAAAAGAGATGTTATATTTCTTTTTTATAGTATTTAAATTATCAACTAATGCTTTTCGACCAACTTTTCCAACAATATCACCAATAAATAAGATATTCATTATTTAGCTGTCTCTTGAGCACGATATTCTCTAATAACATTGACTTTAATTTGACCAGGATAAGTCATTTCATTTTCAATTCTTTCTTTAATATCGTGAGCTAATTTAAAGGCTTGTAAATCATTAATCTTTTCTGGAATTACCATAACTCTAACTTCTCTTCCAGATTGCATTGCATAACAACTTTGAACTCCATCATATGATTTGCAAATTGACTCAAGTTGTTCGACTCTTTTTATATAGCTTTCAAGAGTTTCACTTCTTGCTCCAGGTCTAGCTGCTGATAAAGTATCGGCGGCTTGAACAAGATAAGCAATAACTGATTTAGCAGGAACATCTCCATGATGTGATTCAATAGCATTTACTACTAAATCACTTTCACCATATTTTTTAGCAAGACGAGCTCCAATTTCAACATGGCTTCCTTCAACTTCATAATCTAGTCCTTTTCCAAGATCATGGAGTAAAGCGGCACGTTTTGCAAGTTGAACATTTAAGCCAAGTTCGCTAGCCATAGCTCCACAAATTTGAGCAGTTTCAACGGAGTGAGTAAGTTGATTTTGACCATAGCTAGTACGATATTTTAAACGTCCAACAAGTGTCACAAGTTCTTTATTCATATTTGAAATACCAAGCTTAGCAACAGCATCTTCGCCAGCTTTTCTAATTATTTCATTAACCTCTTTTTGACATTTATTAGAAACTTCTTCAATTCTTCCTGGTTGAATTCTTCCATCTTTAATAAGAGTATTTAAAACGCGTGAAGCAACTTCTCTTCTAATAGGATTAAAACAAGAAATAGTGAGTGCTTCTGGGGTATCATCAATAATAATGTCAACGCCTAAAAGTTGTTCTAAAGATTTAATATTTCTTCCTTCTCGACCAATGATTCTACCCTTCATTTCATCACTAGGAAGTGAAATTGTTGTAACTGTTCTTTCATTTGTTACATCTTGAGCATTACGAGCCATTGCCATTGCTAAAATTTCACGAGATTTATCATCAGCTTTTGCCTCAGCTTCATCCTCTTTTTCTTTCATGAATTTAGCGATATTTTGAGTTTCTTTTTCTTCGACTCGACGATAGATTTCTTCTCTAGCTTCCTTTTCAGTAAGATTTGAAACTTTTTCAAGTTCAGCAAGAATAGAATTAATCTTTTCGTTTAAAGTTTCTGCTTTTCTTTTGTTATCTTCGATCTGACGATCTAAATTCTTTTCTTTATTTTCTAAAGCATTTTCTTTTTTAAGTAATGCTTGATCACGAGCATCAATTGATTGTTCTCTTTGAAGAAGTTTATTTTCTTGGGCAATAACTTCTTGCTTTCTTTCCTTAATATCCTTATCAGCTTCTTGTTTCATTTCAAAAACTGTTTGTTTAGCGTCGATTTGCGCATTTTTTTGAATTTTTTCGGCTTTTAAGTTAGCATCATTAAGAATCTTTTCAGCATTTGAATTAGCTTTTTTTACTTTTTCTTTTGCTAAGAAATATGTGCCTAAAGCTCCTAAAAGAGCACCAATTATTAAAACGGCAACTAAAATTATTACCCAGACAAATACGTCTAAATTTCCTTCAACAAGAACATTTAAAAACTTATCCATTTTCTAATCCTTCCTTTAATAAAGGATTATGCAAATAATTTATTTCACTCAATAATGAGATTGCTTTTTCAATCTATATTTCAATTTCTGGCTTAACTTTTTTTGGAGATGAAGCTAAAACTTCTTCCTTAACCTTTTTAAAGATATCTTGATTATCATGGAGATAGGCCTTGGCAGTTTCTCTTCCTTGTCCCATCCTTTCACCATAAACTTCATACCAGCTACCGGCTTTTTTAACAATTCCTTTTTGAATTGCTAAATCTAAAAGTTCGCCTTCTTTTGAAATTCCTCTTCCATAAATAATATCGACCTTACAGCTTCTAAAAGGTGGAGCAACTTTGTTTTTGACAACTTTAATATTTGCCACATTACCAATAATACTAGCTCCTTCTTTTATCGCTTCAGATTTACGAATATCAATTCGGACTGAAGAATAAAACTTAAGTGCTCTTCCTCCAGTTGTTGTTTCATTGCTTCCATAAATTACCCCAACTTTTTCTCTAAGTTGATTAATAAAAATTACTGTACAATCATTTTTATTTAAAATGGCTGTAATTTTTCTCATTGCTTTTGACATCATTCGAGCTTGAAGACCAACGCTTGAATCGATCATTTGTCCTTCAAGTTCAGCTTGAGGTACTAAAGCAGCAACACTATCAACAATAATTAAGGAAAACACACCACTTTTAGCTAATGTTTCAACGATTTCTAAAGCTTCTTCACCACTATCTGGTTGAGAAAGGATTAAATCGTCGATGTTAACTCCTAAATTTTTTGCATAATCAGGATCGATGCTATTTTCAGCATCGATATAAGCAGCAATCCCTCCTTTAGCTTGAACTTCTGCAACAGCTGTTAAAGCTAAAGTAGTTTTACCACTACTTTCTGGACCATAAATTTCAATGATCCTTCCTTTTGGGTATCCGCCAATTCCTAAGCATTCATCTAAAAGAATGCTGCCACTAGAAATAGCTTCTACATCCACACTAGGTTTGTCGCCTAAACGCACGACAGTCCCTTTTCCAAATTCATGTTCTACTTGGAGTAGAACTTCCTTCAACGCGTCTTTACTAATTACTTTGTTTTCAGACATAAAAACTCCTTTCACTAATACAAACGCATGAATTCAGAAAAAAATTAAAAAAATTTTAAATAATGCTTAAAAGAGCATTAATTGCGGCTTGTACTGAATATTCTCTATTTTCTTCTCTACCAAGTTCAAGATGTAGAGGAATTGGCCAAACTTGTCCTTTATAAACAATTGCGATATAAATTTCGCCAACTGTTCCTTTTTCTTCGTTAACTTCTGGTCCAGCATTACCAGTAAATGCTACACAAACATCTACTCCAAGTGCTTTTTGACCTTTGATTGCCATTTGTTGGCAAACTTCATAACTTACTACTCCATGTTCGTTAATATAATCAGCAGGAATTTTAAGTAAGTTTTCTTTCAATTCTTTTGAGTAAGTAACAAGAGCACCTTTAAATGTTTTACTTGCTCCACTAATGTCGGTAATTGTTTTAGCAAATAAACCACCAGTAAAGCTTTCGACTGAACCTAAAGTAAGATTCTTTTCAGTTAATCTTTCGACTAATTTTTGCGCGCTATTCATAATTTCCCTCCTTAAAATAGGTATTTAATGTTTTGTTTTACATAGATTATGCCACTTAAAACACTAAAGAATGTGGCAATATAACATAGCCAATCACTAACGTGTATATAGGCTGGCCAATTATAATCAAAATACGAAAATGGGAACCCGTTTAAAAAGACGACAATAATTGCCACCATTTGAGTAACCGTTTTTAATTTCCCAAAAATGTTTGCCGCAACTACAACATTCTTTTTAGCAACCATAAAGCGCAATCCATCAACAACTAAATCGCGAATTATCATGATAATTACTAAGAAAAATGCAAATCTTTGATGCGAAGCTAAACTTACAAAATTAAGTGCTAAAAAGACCATCATCGAATTGATAAGCATCTTATCAGCAATTGGATCAAGGAATTTTCCTAGATCAGTAACCTCATTATTTTTTCTTGCAAGGTAACCATCTAAAAAATCGGTCATTGAAGCTATTAAAAAAACAAGCATCAAAATTATCATGATCCAATTAATGTAGGCCCCACTATCGTTTAAGGCGACATTTCCGACTTCAGCAATCGAAAAAACATTAAATTGGTCTAAAAAATAAAGAACGATAATACCGATAATTAAAAATGTTGCAAGAGCAATTCGGGCTAAAGTAATTTTTGTTGGTAAATTAATTTTCTTCATATTTTAATCACGAGCGAGTAATTCAGTCCGTAAGCCTAGTTCTGTTTTATGTAACCATTTATCTAGGTTTTCACCTACTAGATTAGATTCAATTCTCTTCTCCAGTTTCCTCTACCAAAATTTGAGTTTCTTGCTTAAGGGGTTTACCGCGTTTCACTTTAAAGTTTCCTTTAAATTCGTCACTGTGGCACGTTAAGAAAAATCATCATGAGCAAAGCTTTTAGATTATTTTCGCCGTTACTTTCTCCAAAGTACCTAGTTTTATTTATTCAACTAGCATAATCACTACAATCATCGCAGATTGTGCAAGCCAGGACTTTCCTCTACTTAATAAATAAGCAGCGGTTACATAGACTGAATGTTTATTTTACTTTATTAGGATCAACACCCAGTTCATAAAGTTTTCTTTCATAGGCACTACATTTTTGTAATAGCTCAAGATTATCAAGCGAAGATTGATGAGAACTCATTAAGGCAATATTTTTGCTTTTTTGAATTGAAATGGCCTGTTCTTTGTCTCTTAAATTAGCTTTAAGAGTTTCATTATCTCTTTTTAAGGAAATAATCTCGGCATTTAATCCATCAATTTCTTTATCAATTGTGCGATAATCTTCAAGAATTTTATCCAAAAATGTATCAACTTCTTCTGGATCATATCCATTAGCTGATTGCTTGAATTTTTTGTTTAAAATATCTTTAGAACTTAAGCGTAATTTCATAGAAATCCTAACGAAAATATTGTACTAAATAACGCTACTTTATTCAACGTTATAGGGACGAATTTATGCACACTTTTTTAAAGAAAAATCGTAATAATTTTGCTCGTTTTTTGAAAAATTAGAAATGCAAAAATAACTTAGATAAATAAAACATAAAAATTGAAAAGTTAATCACTCATTTTTATAATTGTCTTGTGAAAATCATTAAAAGAATCGTTAAAGATAGTAATACTTTAGTATTTTTAGACTTTGAAGCCACTGAAACAACTTTAGAGATTATTTCAATTGGTGCGGTTAAAGCCATTCTTGATAGTAAAAAGCAAATTAAAAGTTATGATAAAGGCTTTAAATGCTATGTTTATACAAAAACACCAATAACTCCTATTATCGAAAACATGACTGGAATTACAAATGAGCTTCTTGAAAAAGAAGGAATCCCTTTTTCTGAAGCTTTGTCGCGATTAGCTCGTTATATTGGAGATTTAACTTTTGTTCACTTTTTTACCTATGGAAACTTTGATTTAAGACTACTTCATGTCGAAGCAAAAGCTAATAATTTGTTAGAAAATAACTTAGTTTTGCAGATTTTTCGTAAAAATACCGACTTTTCTCAAATCTTAAATCATTATGCCAGAAATTCAACGAATCAAACTTTATCACTTGTTAAAGCCTTAAAATTATTTAAAGTTCATCCAGTTGAACCACTCCATGATCCATTAAGTGATGCTAAAAGTCTTTTGTTTTTATATGAGGCTTTTCTTAAAAGTCCAACTATTTTAAGAAATGAATATTTAAAAGTGCTTACTAATAATCCAAATCTTGAAGCCCCTTTAAATAAACTTTTAAAAAAGCTTCTTAAAGATAAAAGCGTTACCCTTGATGATTTAAATACTTTTATAAATGAGGAAATTAATTGATGCATTTTAAGTTTAAGATTAATGAAAATAATGAAATCGTTAATTATCAAAATCGTGGAATGGAGCTTGAACAAGAAATTAACGAAACAAATTTATATTATAAAGATAATAACATCGCTTTAATTTATAAAAAGCCTACTCCAATTAAAATCGTAAAATGCATAAATAAAAAAATCAGTGAAGCCTATTTTGAAGAAGCTTCTACTACTGATTATTGTGGAGTCTATAAAGGACGTTATCTTGATTTTGAAGCTAAAGAAACAACTTCTTCTACTTCCTTTCCATTATCAAATTTAAAAGATAATCAAATTGAGCATATTAAAAACGTTATAAAACATAAAGGTATTGCTTTTTTAATCGTTTCTTTTACGGATATTGAAAAATACTACTTATTAAAAGGCGAGGATTTGATTCTTTTTATAGAAAATGCGAAAAGAAAAAGCATCCCATTATTTTATTTTAAAACTCATGCTTTAGAAATAACTCGTACCCTTTTTCCTCCGCTTGATTATCTAACAGTTTTAGAAAAAATAGTCGAGTTTTAAAAGTTTTTTGTACAAATTCCAGCTAATTTACATCCATCGCATTTAGGTGAAATAGCTTTACAATAATAGCGACCAAAATGAATAAATTGATGATGTAATTTAATCCAGTTTTCTTTTTTAAAATCTTTTTTAAGTTTATTTTCAACTGTTAAAACATCATCACTTTTATCAGCTAATTTAAAGCGTTTAGCAAGACGCTCAACATGCGTATCAACCGGAAACTCAGGAATTTTAAATAACTCAACACGCACTACGTTTGCCGTTTTATTACCAACTCCTGGTAAAGACATTAATTCATTTTTATCTTGAGGCACTTTCCCATTAAAGCGAGTTAAAAGTTCATGAGCAATCCCTTTTAAATTTTTAGCCTTATTTTTATATAAACCAAGTGATTTAATATTATCTTCAATTTCTTCAATAGATAAGGCATCAATTTCTTCTAGACTATGATATTTTTCAAAAAATGGTTTAGTTACTAGATTAACTTTTTTGTCAGTGCATTGGGCGCTTAACATTACTGCAATTAAAAAACCATAGTCGGAATTATAAGTTAATTCACATCCTGGATCAGGCAAGATTTCATCAAGATATTTTTCTATGATTATGCACTTTTCTTCTCTAGTCATTTGTTTTCATTTAATACTGCTTGACGAATTCTTCTAATAATCGCTTTATCAATTTGATTAATAGAAATGTAATTTTTAGCTTTAGCTTCTTTTAAAGCTTCCTTGATATATTCAAAATTTTCTTTATCGGCTAGCCAATCACTAACGCGATTAATCTCTACTGGAGTTAAAGAGCGTTTAAAAAGTTCTTCAAGTGATTCATAAACTTCACTTCTTAATTTTTCGGCTTCTTCATTTTCTTTAAGCTCTTCATTAGAAAAAATACTTTCTTCAAACTTTTTATATAAAATCTTTTTTAAAGGATCAATTGATATTGTAAGTCCTGTAGGTTCAATAACAATATCAATAACTTTTCTTTCATAAAGTTTAGCTAAAATATCATCAATCTTTTTTTCTTCATAATTCATATTTAAGGCTAATGTTGAAGAACTAATTAATTTATTGCCTTGTGAGATTAAATGATCAAGAACTAATATAACAACAAGTTCTTCTTCAGTTAATGGAACTTTCTTATATAAATCAATTAATAAATAAGAAAAGTTTATGGCGTTAGCGTTATTTAAATTCATAGTGTTTCCCTTTCGCTATTTTTTCAAATTTCTTTTTTTCTTCCAAAATCTTTCCTTCTTTAATTAAGGAAAGAAGATTAACATTCTCTTTTAATGCTTTAAGTGTTTCTTTTTCAACCTCTAGATTATATTCTACAATAAATCGTTTAGCTCTTAAAATTCTTAAAGGATCTTCTTTTACTCTTTTTTGAGCTTCTCCAATAAAACGTAAAATGCGATTATTTAAATCAGATAAACCAAGCTCAGAAATTTCAGCTACATGATATTTTTCATCAATATATATAGCATTAATTGTAAAATCACGCCTTTTATAGTCTTCATTTATATCTTTAATAAACTCAATTTTACTAGGATGACGAGCATCTAAATAAGCGCTTTCTTTTCTTAAAGAAACTATATCAATATGTTTTCCGTTTTTCCTTAAAGAAAGTGTTCCATATTTTTTGAAGGTATCATTACAGTTTAAAAAAGTTAACACTTCATCAGGCGTTGCATCAGTTACAAAATCATAATCTTCTATTTCTCTTTTTAACAAAAAATCACGACTAGTTGATCCAATCATGTATAAACGATAATTATTTTTGTTAAAAAGAGTTTTTAATTCATCAAAAATTTCATTCACAATTTTGAATTATAAATGAAATTTATAAAAATACAAATTATATTAATTTTTATTTTTAGCTTTTAATTTATAGATAACACAAAAATTTCGCTTAAAGCTAATAAGCGAAATTTATAAAGATTATGCCAAATTAACTTTGACTATTTAACGCTTTGTTTGAGACCTTTGCTTGGCTTAAATCCAATAGTTTTGGTTGCAGGGATTACGATTTTTTCGTGATTTCCAACAGGGCTTGTTCCTGTACGTGATTTTCTACTTTTTACTTGGAAAACACCAAAACCAGAAATTTTGACTTCTTCTCCACGAGATAAGCATTGTTGTATCTCTTCAAATAAGATGTCTATAAATTTCTCTGCGTCTTTTTTACTGGAGCCATAAGCCTCCGAAATAGCTACAACTAAATCTGCTTTATTCATACTTTCTCCCTTTTTTCTTAATTAAAACACGTAAATTTATCTTAATCAATATTAAATAACACTAACTCAACGAAAAAAAGACGATTACTCTCGTTTTATTTATTCTTTTTTTGCTTCTTTTTTATAGTTTTATTTACTCTTAACATTTTTACTTATAACTTAATAAATTAAAGATAATCAAGATTATTCAAAGCTTTCCATTTTTAAAGGACGAAGCATTAAGTTTTGAACGGTTAATCTAATATCTTTATATTCATATAAAATATCATATAAAGCATTAATGATTGGCGTTTCAATGTGATAGGTGTTTGCTAAATCATGAATTACTTTAATAGTATATAAACCTTCAATTGTAATCTTATTTTCTTCAATAACTTTTTTTGCATCTTGTCTTTTGCCGATTAAATAGCCAAAAGTAAAATTTCTAGATTCATTAGAATTACACGTTAAAACTAAATCGCCAACCCCTGTAAGTCCAAAAAAAGTGTCTTTATTAGCCCCCATTTTAAGGCCAAAACGCGTCATTTCGGCAAGACCACGAGTAATTAAAGCTGATTTAGTATTTTCGTTATAACCTAAACCTTTCATCAAGCCACTAGCAATTGCAATCGCATTTTTAATACTAGAAGCATATTCTGCTCCAATAACATCATTACTGACGTATACCCTAAAATAGTTATTAGAGAATAAATTTTGAACTTCTTTTGCAAAAGTTAAAGAAGTTGAAACACTATTTAAACACGTTAAATTATGAAGGCAAACTTCTTTTGCAAAACCAGGTCCTAAAATCGAAGCCACTTCACCCAAAAATTCACTTTTTAAATTAGAAAAGATATATTCTTGGATTCTTTTATTTGTCGAAGGTTCAAGACCTTTAGTGGCATTTATAATTTTTATTTTTTTATTTAAAACATTATTTAAAACAACAATTGTATCTTTTACACTTTTACTAGGAACTGCTAATAAAAGATAATCAGCTTCATTTATAGATGAATAGTCTCTAACTGCAAAAATTTTTGAATTCAGTTTAATGTTAGGAAGATATTTAATTAAACTATGCTCGTTATTTATTTCATTTTCACTTTCTTCATGACGAGTATAAGCAAATACTTCGTTGCCATTTTCTGCTAAAACATTACTTAAAGCAAGGCCCCAAGCGCCACTACCAATAGTAAAAATTTTCATTATTTTCTTTTCCTTAAAACAAGATTGATAGGCGAGCCCATAAGCTCAAAAGATTCTCTAATTCGATTTTCAATATAGCGCATATAGGAAAAATGCATGAAATGAGGATCATTAACAAATAGAGCTATTGTTAAAGGCTTACTAGCTACTTGTTGAGCATAATATATACGAACTCTTCCTCCATTAAAATCTGGAGATTCATTCATCATTTGCGCTTCTTGAATAATTTCATTTAAAACACTAGTTTTAATTTGGAAAATGTATGATTCATAAACTTGGTTAATAAGAGAAAATAAATCATTAACTTTTGTCTTATTTAAAGCACTTAAATAAATTACTGGAGCATAATCTAAAAATTTAAATTCTTTACGAATATTTTTAGTAAATTCAGCTTGTGTATTGTTATCTTTTTTAACTAAGTCCCATTTATTAACAACTAAAATAATGGCTTTTTTTGCTTCAACTGCATAGCCAACAACGTGTTTATCTTGTTCAGTAATGCCTTTTTCGCCATCAATAACAAGTAAAGCAATATCACTATTATCGATTGCTCTTAAAGCTCTTAAGGCAGCAAATTTATCTATCGCTTCATAAATTTTGCCTCTTTTTTTAAGACCAGCTGTATCAATTACAACATAATCCCTTTCATTTCTTTTAAATGGTGTATCAATAGCATCACGAGTTGTTCCTTCAATATTTGAAACAATAACTCTTTCTTCATTTAAAATGGCATTACATAAACTAGATTTACCAACATTAGGCTGTCCAATAATAGAAAATTTAATTTCGTCACTATCTTCACTGTCTTCATCTTCTGGAATATAAGAAACTATTTTGTCTAAAATATCTCCAATACCAACCCCATGTGCTCCGCTTACAGGAATAGGATCGCCAAGCCCTAAAGAATAAAATTCATAGACGTTATTTTTTAAATGAGCATCATCGATTTTATTAACCGCTAAAATTATTGGCTTATCAGTTTTATATAACATTCTAGCAACCATTTGGTCATCATCTGTTAAGCCAATTTTACCATCAACTACAACAACAATAATATCTGCTTCATCAATTGCGATTTCAACTTGAGCTCTAATTTGTTCTTGGAATGGGCGATTTTCAACTTCAATTCCACCTGTATCGACAACATTAAAAGGGCGAGTCAACCAACTTGCATGAGCATAAATTCGATCACGAGTAACACCCCTTTGTGATTCGATGATAGATTTTCTTTCGCCAATTATTCGATTAAATATTGTTGATTTCCCAACACTAGGAGCACCAACTATAGCAACAAGTTTTTTACTCACTAACTATTCCTCTTTCTTTAGCAATATTAATAATTGTATCAACAACTTCTTCAATAGACATATTTGTTGTGTTAACTTCAACGCTATCTTCAGCTGGATGGAGCGGACAAAATGAACGATGTGAATCAATATAATCACGAGTATTGATATTTTTTAAACAATCTTCATAAGTAGTTTCAATGCCTTTTTCAAGATTTTCTTTATATCTTCTTTTTGCTCTTTCTTCAGCAGTAGCTATTTGATAAATCTTTAAATCAGCATTTGGTAAAACGTAAGTTCCAATATCTCTTCCATCCATCACAACGCTTTTATTTTCAGCAATCTTTCTTTGTAAATCGACAAGATGTAAACGAATATTTTTATAACTAGCGATATAACTTACATTATTTGCAACATCATTTTCTCGAACTCTTTGAGAAACATCGACATCATTTAAAGTAATATGATTAGCTTCATCAAAAGAGATCGAAATTTTTCCAATTAAGGAATCACTCTCCTTTTCACTTTTAGGATTAAGATTTGCCTCAATTACTGCAAGCGTAAAAGCACGATACATTGCTCCTGTATCAATATAAGTAAAATTTAATTTTTTTGCGATTAATTTTGCAACTGTACTTTTTCCACTAGCACTTGGCCCATCGATAGCGATTGAATAATTCTTTACCATAAATTAAACCCCAAATATTTATTACCTAAAAAGAGAACAAGCACTATTAAAGCAGCAATTAAAACTACTACAAAGATAAAATAAAAGAATCTTCTCCATCTTCTTTTAGATGTATAGATATCATAAACAGATTTTTCTAACTGCTTTTCTTCTTTTTTGTCATAGAAATGTTTATTTAGCGTTTGATTTTTAGCAGTTAAACTAACCTTAGTTTCTTTTAAAACTTGCGAGATGGTTTTTGATTCTTTTTTCGGCGCGTTTTCCTTATCAAAAGAAAGAGAAGAATTTTTAATTTCTTCTCTATAGTCTTTATATTTTTCGGTTCTAGTAACGTGCTTTCTCATGTCAATTACTATACCAAAATTTATTATCTTTTTATAGTTAAAAACTTACTAGTAAGCCACCACTTAAAGCGTAAAATGCGCATAGTCCACGATTGTCTTCTACAATAATGGAATCAAATTCATACTCTTCTTCAATAAGTGATTTTAAAAGAAGAGCACTTTCTTTATTTTGTGTATGTGAAATAACACAAACTCTACCTTTTGTAACAGGACACATTAAACCAATGTTATGAACAAGACGCTTTAAAACGCCTTTAATAGTTCTTACTTTTTCTTTAATTTTAATTTCTCCACCCTCTCCATAACAAAGTGGTTTAATAGCAGCAAGTTGAGCAATAAAAGCAACAACCTTACTCATACGTCCGTTTTTAACTAAATTATCAAACTTATCTAAAACGAATAATAATTGAATGGAATCACGATACTTTAATAATTCTTTTTTGATTTCGTTAAATTCTTTGCCACTTTTAATAAGTTGATAAGCTTTATCAACGATTAATCGCATAGCTCCAGCTGTTAACATACTATCGACAATTAAAATATTGTCTTTGTTATTACTCATTTCGCGTGCAACGCATGCACTGTTATAGCATCCACTTAATTTTTGAGAAATCGTTACACATATTACATATTCAGCATCCTCAAAATGATTTAAAAAATCTTGAGGAGATGGACAAGAAGATGTGCAAGCTTCCTTTGATAATTCAACTTCTTTTAAAAGGTTATCGACGTTAAGCTCATCGTTATCGACGTATTCTTCTTTACCTACTCTAATTGTTAAAGGTACGACATTAAAACCAACATCACTATCAATAATGTGATTATTTAACAAATTGGAACTACTATCTACACATATCCTATATTTCATTTAAATTCTCCGTTTCGTGTATTTAAAATACAAAAATTAATATAAATAACCCCATACTCACTAAAATTATAGAGTTAATTTCTAAAATTTAAAACAAGATAATATTTTAACTACTTATTATCTACAAAAAATCGACTAATTTTCTACTAATAAACAACTAAATATGTTAATTTTGTTAAATTTTACATATATTAAAAATAAATGTTAATTAATCTAATAACATGTTAAAATCATAAGGGCACATAAAAATGGCAAAAATAGTATTAGTAGGCGGAGGATCCGCCAGTGGAAAAACTTACGTTATTGATCAAGTAATCGAAAAACTAGGAAGCGATAATATCACCCACTTCTCTATTGATGATTATTATAAGGACCTTTCAAATTTAACATTAGAGGAAAGAAAGAAACAAAATTTTGATCATCCAAAAGCTTTCGATTGGAAACTAATGAGACTTCAACTTGCTCTTTTAAAAGATGATAAGCCTGTTGATAAACCTACTTATGATTACGTTGCACATAATCGTGCAGAAAAAGTTGTTCATGTAGTTCCTAATAAACTCATTATAGTTGAAGGGATTATGGCGCTTGTTAATAAAGATGTTAGAGAACTTGGTGATTTAAAAATCTTCATTAATGCTAGTCGAGAAAGACGTCTTTTAAGAAGAATGGATAGAGATATTCATGAAAGAGGTCGTGATCAAAATTCTATTGTTAATCAATACTTCTCTACTGTTCAACCAATGTATGAAGAAATTATCGGCCCTTCTCAATATTATGCTGATTTAATCGTTAATAACGATGGGTATGATAATAAATCAATTGAAGTTATTTGTGCTGTTTTAAAAGACGTGATGAACGGTAAAATAAAATAAAAAATATTTATAAAGTTAATTTATTAAGCGAAACAGGCATTGTTTCGCTTTTAATTTGCTAAAAAAAGAACTGTTTCTTTACACAGCTCTTTTTTTCTATCATCCAAACATTGATGACGTTAATAGGCACTGAATCCTATTCTCTTTGTTTAACAGCTTTATTATCGATTTGCTGTTTTCTTTAATTCGAGATTTTTATCTCTATGTACTTAATTTATAAAACATTTTTCAGACTTTGGCAAGTCCTAAAATGTTTTTACACTGTAAAAAGTATCAAAGATCATCTTTAATAACACTAGATTTTGCATAAGCTGTATTTCTAGCTTCAAAGAAATCTGTCTTAATCATATTGGCATCACTATATTTAGAAACCCAACTCATACTCTCTGGTTCACGGTCATAACCTTCAAATAATTTACCTAAACCAATGGAGGTACTTCTTAAATTACCAAGATATTTAATATAATCTTTGACCATTTCCTCGTTTAACCCAGGAATATCATTCCCAATAATATACATTCCCCACTCAATTTCTTGCTTACATCCTTCAAGAAGCATCGCTTTAAGCACTTCTTCATTTTCTTTAGTAAACAATTCTGGTTCTTCTTTTCTAAGTTCTAAAATAATTGATCTAAATAGCCATAAATGAGTATTTTCATCTCGATTAATGTATCTAATATTTTGTACAGAGCCGCTCATTTTATTATTTCTAGCAAGATTATAGAAAAACATAAACCCACTATAAAAATAAATCCCTTCAAGAATATAATTAGCAATTAAAACTTTTAAGAAGTTAAATGGATGCTTATCTTCTAAAAAAGAATTATAAGCGTTGCCAATAAATTCATTTCTTTTTAATAAATGTTTATCATTTTTCCATTGATAAAGGATTTCATTTCTTTCAAATGGGGAACAAATAGTATCAAGCATATAAGAATAGGCTTGAGAATGGATAGTTTCTTGATAGCATTGAATATTTAAACACATGTTAACTTCATTAGCGGTTATATATTCACCAATATTAGGTAAATTAGCTGTTTGAAGAGAATCGAGGAAAATCAAAAAAGAAAGAATTTTATCATAAGCTCTTTTTTCAGCAGGTGTTAAAGCTTTTCGATAATCTTTAACATCTTGATTCATATTTATCTCTTCTGGAATCCAAAAGTTATTCATGGCTTGTCGATACCAATTGCTAACCCAAGAATATTTCATATTATTAAAATCATTAAGATTAGTGGTATTTCCACCAATCATTCTTCTTTTATTGACCTCAATATCTCCATCAGGATTAAAAAGTTGCTTGTGTGGCATTAATTCATCAAGTTTAATTGTCATAGTTGTCCTTTCTATAATATTTATTAAAATTAGTAGATTTTTAGTACGTTTTTAGTAATGAAATTAGTAATTAATTAGCACATCCTTCACATTCTTCTACTTCTAAAGATTTGCTTCTAACGTAATAAATAGTCTTCACTCCGTTTTCCCATGCTTTGATATATAGCTCAAGAATTTGTCTCATTGAATAATCATGAGTTATATATAAATTTACACTTTGTGCTTGATCAACATGTCTTTGTCTAACTCCTGCCGCTCTTACACTCCATAATTGATCTACTTCGTGTGCAGGTTTATAAAAGGCACTATTTTCGTGAGTTAATTCAGGAGCAACACGAGGAATCATTTCACCTTTCTTTTCTTCATAGAAGAATTTTTTCATAATTGGATCAACTCCTGCTGTTGTACCAGCAATAATTGAGGTTGAAGAGGTTGGAGCAATTGCTAATAGATAACCATTTCTTAAACCATTTTCATGAACGCTCTTAGCTAATTCATTCCATCTCTCACTAGTATAATTACGATTTATAAAATAAGCTCCACTATCCCATTCACTGCCTTCAAATAAATCATACTTACCTTTTTCAATAGCTAATTTATTACTAGCTAAGATTGCATAGTAATTAATATTTTCAAAAAGTTTATCAACATAATTTAAATGCTCTTCACTTTCCCAGTAAATTCCTTTTTTAGCAAGTAAATGATTGTACCCACTTACTCCTAAGCCAATTGCGCGATATTTTTGTGAAGTAATCTTAGCATATTCTAAAGGATATAAATTGATGTCTATGACGTTATCTAAGGCTCTAATTGCCGTTTCAATAACATTATGTAAACTTTCTTGATTATCACAATCAAAATTACCTAAACAAAGAGAAGCAAGATTACAAACAACAAAATCACCACTTTTTGCTTTTTCAACAACGATATCATCACCTTCTTTTGATTTAATAGTTGTTTTTTCAATCTCACCTATAGCACTTGTATTTTGAGCAATTTCGGTGCACAAATTAGAACAATAGATGATTCCTTTATGCTTATTTGGATTAGCTTCATTAACAAGATCTCTATTAAAAGCAAATGGCGTTCCAGTTTCAACAGCAGATTTAATGATTAAGCGGATAATTTCTTTGATTGGAATTTCTCTTTTATGAATTCTTTCATCGTTAATGCAATCGAAATATTTGTTTTCCCAATCTTTTCCAAAGTAATCTTCAATATGATAGCCTTTTATATCAAATACTTCTTTAGGATCCATTAAATACCATAATGCATTAATATTGTCTCTAGCAAGGCGCCAAAAATAATCAGGGTAACAAATAGCAGGAAATACATCGTGAGCTTTCATTCTATCATCACCATTATTTGTTCTGATTTGTAAAAACTCAGGCAAATCCTTATGCCAAACATCTAAATAACAAGCTACTGCACCTGCTCTTACACCAAGTTGATCAACAGCAACCGCTACATCATTAACAATTCTAATCCAGCGAATTATTCCGCCAGCTGCTCCCTTATAACCTCTTATTGTTGAACCATTTGCTCTTACCTTACCAAAATATAAGCCCATTCCTCCACCATGTTTAGAAACAGAGGCAAAGTTAGTAATGGATTTAAAAATACCATCAAGAGAATCTTCAACAGTATCAATAAAGCAACTTGATAATTGATGGAAGGATTTACGCGCATTTCCCATAGTTGGTGTAGCTAAAGTAAATTCAAGTTTTGATAAGGATTCATAAAATCTTTTTACCCAATATAACTTGTCTTTTTCATTAATTGCTAGATGCATTGAAATAACAAGCCACATCTCTTGAATGCTTTCAAGAACTACTCCATTATGATTTTTAGCAAGATATCTTTTTAAAATTAATTCAAAAGAAGAATAGTTAATTAAACGATCACGACTTTTAACAATCATCTTCTCACATTCATCAATTTCTTCTTTAGTGTATTTTTCTAGTAAAAAAGAACCATAAATATCATTATCAACTAGATATTGAATCTTTGAATATAGATTAGTTATTCCTAGTTCTTTTTGAATGTTTTTTAATTTAGTGTTAAAAGAAAAAATGTAAAGTCTTGCTGCGATATATTCCCATTTTGGTGCTTCAAAACTTGTTAATTCAACAGCTGCTTTAATTAAGGCTTTAACCTTCATTTCTTCACTAGCATCTTTTGAAACAAAACTTTTAAATTTTGCTAATAAATGTGATAAATCGTATTGATCTTCAGGAAAGTCTTTTTCAATTCCTTTTAAAGTTGATCTTAAATCTAAACTTGTAATAGAAGCGTTTATTTCATCTCGATTTGCTCTTTTTTCTTTTCGATTATTTCGATAAAGAATATAGCTTTTTGCACAATCAAAATAACCAAGTTCCATTAAGGCTTTTTCAACAAGATCTTGTACTTCTTCAACAGTTGGTATTTCTTCATTAATCGAAGAAATAACTCTAGAAGTAATCTCTCTTAATTTTTCTTCTTCTATTTTTACATTAATTGATTTAAAAGCTTTACTAACTGCTTTAAGAATCTTTTCTTCTTTGAATTCTTCAAATCGTCCATCTCTTTTCTTAATTGCTTTAATCATTATTTTTTCCTTTCTTGCTTTTAGAATAATATCAACAATTATTTCTTTTGTAATTAAAGAAAATAAGCATTTTAAAAATTACTAAATTTTAGTAGATAATTAGTAGATATTTTTGAATCTAAAAGCGTTAATTGCTACAATGTTGACTATGGAAGAAAGAAAGATATTTAACGCAATTTATGGTCAAAGTGGCGGACCAACAAGTGTCATTAACGCTTCAGCATATGGCTTAATAAAAGAGGCAAAAAAGCATCCTGATAAAATAGGTAAAATATTTGCCATGCATTATGGGATTGAAGGCTTACTTAATGAAGATATAATTGACGTTTCTTCATTTAAAGAAAAAGAATTAAAAGCTTTACTTACTACACCTGGTGCTGCTTTTGGTAGTAACCGCTACAAATTAAACGATGAGATTAGCGATAAAGCTAAATTTGATAAAATCATCGAAATCTTTAATAAATATAACATTCATTATTTTTTCTATAATGGTGGAAACGATTCAATGGAAACAATCTTAAAGATTTCGCGCTACGCTAAAAAAGTAAATTATGAATTATATGCAATTGGTATACCTAAAACCATTGATAATGATTTAGAGATGTTAGATCACACTCCAGGTTATCCTAGTGCTGCTAAATATATAGCTAACTCTGTTAGCTCAATATATTTTGATGATGCAAGTTATAAAAAAGGACGTGTTAATATTGTCGAAATTATGGGACGAGATACTGGATGGCTGACCGCTTCTAGTAAACTTGCTGAACTTAATGGAGCAAAAGTTGATTTAATCTACGTTCCTGAAGTAAGTTTTGATCTTAAGATCTTTTTAAAGAAAGTAAAAACAATCTATGAAAATAAAGGTCATTGTCTAGTTTGTGTTTCTGAAGGAATCCGTGATCATAGCGGCAAGTTAATTGGTGTAATGCAAGAGATGAAAGATACTTTTGGTCACACCCAACTTGGTGGAGTAAGTGTATTTCTGTCTTCTTTAATTTCCAAAGAATTAGGTTATAAAACACGCTATATTGAACTTTCACTTCTTCAAAGAGCAAATTCTATTATTCCTTCTAGAGTTGACATTAAAGAAGCAATTAAATGTGGCTCTTTTGCCTTAAAAAGTGCTTTAGTTGGAAAAAGTCAAAAAATAGTTACTATAAATAGAACATCAAGCGCTAACTATAAAGCAAAATATAGTCTTGTTCCAATTAATAAAGTCGCAAATAAAGTTAGATATCTACCATTAACTTATTTAAATGAAACAAAAGATAATATTAATGAGTCATTTATTACTTATCTTCTTCCTTTAATAGAAACAAAAAAGGAAAAAGCTTTGTTTAATTCATTCATTATAAAACAATGCCTTAGTCAACTCGACTAAGGCATTGTTATTAATTCCCTTTTTAAATTCGTAATTAAGCTTTTGTAAGGAATAAATGCTTGAAAAGAATAATCCAGATAATATCAACGATTTGAAGAACAATACCCCAACCTAAGAATGTGTAGACTAAAGCAGCAATAAGATTTAATAAAGTAAATTTCTCTAATACTGCACTCCATCTAATCACAAGTTCAACAATCCAACCAACAATTGGAAGGATGAGTAAGATTATTTGGACTAATCTTGGTAATTGAAAAAATTTTTTGGCCATTATCTTGCCTCCTTAAATTTATACTATTATTATCGCATAACTATGCAGATATTTGTTAAAAAGTTTTTAAAATGGATGAAACTTTTAAGGCAAATATTTGCAAAATCGGTTAAAAAAGAACTATATAAAAAAGGGGCCGTTACATCAAAGTAACGACCCACGTTTCAAACCTTAATTAATACCTAATTCAACTTTTAATAAAATCTCACTAAATTTTATAAAGTTTTTTGAGATCTGATACAAATTAAGAAATTATAAGTTTAGTTTGGATTTTTAATGTTATTCCATTCCTATAGCAAAAGTTTTATCAAATGATTAATCTTAAAAATTTTAAACAAACCGCTCTTTTTATTTATTTTCGTAAGTTATAATCATTTCTTTGATTTGAATTTGTTTAGAGCCTGAGAAGCTAATACTGCTAACGCCTTGTGGGTCATTTGTTGTAAAAGTCCAATCATTACCATCTTGTGTAATTGCGAAATTTTGACTTGTAGCAGTAATTTGAAGTGCATCATCTTTTTTGTGATCAGTAAAATGTACACCAGTGATTAGGACTTTGCTGGAAGAAATAGTGACTTCATGACCAGCATAAATTCTCCATGGATCATAAGTATTGACAATATCAGCCCCTGATTTTTGATCAACTTTGACATCAAACATATCGCCCATTGTAAAAGTCATTATCTTACCGTCAATTTTGCCTGTGCCACTTTTCCATGTAAATATATATTCGGTAATTTCTTCTTTTACACTAACTTCAATAGTATCTGTGTATGTCTTTCCATCAGCGGTATATTTTACAGTTAAAGTAAAATCGCCTAATTTAATAGGTTTTACAGTTGATCCAGTTATTTCAAAAGCTTCTGGATTATCTGCAGTAACTGTTAAGTCACCTTCAACTTCATTACCATTTAACTTTCCAGTTATCTCATAACTTTCATTAAGTGCTAAATTAGTTGAAGAAATACTAGCTGTAAACATTAAAATTTCTTCTTGTACAATATGAGCGACATTAGCACTAGCAATTGACTCAAGATAATTCAAAGATAACGTATCAAAGAATGAACTATTACCTATAAATAATTCTTTTTCGCCAAGTATTGTAGTATAAGCATCATAATCTGAATTATATGTCCATTCGTAAGGTTCGTCGACCATTACAATATTGTTGTGTGTGCCACTTTGAGCAGCGCCAATAAATTTATTAAGGTTATTGCCTTCAGTTATTCTTAGATAAACAGTAGTTTCTGTAGCTTCATAAGCTGTAACTGTTGCGGCACCGTTATCAAATTCAGAAGTTGTTCCAAAATAATAGCCATCCATTAACCCTGTAAAATAAAGCGCTTCACCATTTGTTTGTTGCCACAAGCCTAATTTACCAGTTTCTACAACTTTTTTATCAGCCATAATATCGTCAGTAACACTAACTTTAATTGTGTCAGTATAAACGTTTTTCTCGGCATCAGTGTATGTAACTGTTAAAACAAATTCACCTTTCTTTAAACCTTTAACGGTAGTGCCATTAATCTCAAAAGCTTCTTCATCATCTGCAGTGATAGCCAATCCTTCGCTAATCACTTTGCCATTGAAATTTGCAGTAATTGAATAACTTTCGCCTATAATGAAAGTAGTTGTTGTAACATTTGCATTAAAACTAGTAATTGGTTCTTGAACCAAACGCGCAATATTAGTATCAGAACCATCGATATGACTCATTTCACTTAAAGAGATGGTATCAAACGATTTATAATTACCAATGTAAACTTCTTTTTCGTTTTCTAAAATAGCAGTATATGCATCATATTCGACATTATAGTTCCATTCAAATGGTTCATCAGCAATAAGAATGTTGTTGTGATCTTTTCCATCACTGCCTTTTGCATATTGACCAGCGATATATTTTTTGTCATTTTGAGAAGTTTCATCTGTAATTCTCAAATAAACACCAGTTTCGCTTGCCTTATAAGCAGTAACTGTTACACCTTCGTTATAATCAGTTGTAGTTCCTAAATAAAAGCCATCCATTAAGCCATTGAAGTAAAGTGTTTCTTCTCTAGTTTGTTGCCATAAACCAAATTTTCCTTTTTCGACAACCTCGTATTCACCCATTTCATCATCGGTGACAGTAATATTTACTGTTGAAGTATAGTCAACACCCTCAGAAGTATATTTTACAGTCAAGACCGTTGAACCAGCACCAACAGCTAAAATCTTTCCATCCTCTCCTACGCTAACAATTGTGCTGTCAGCCGAGGTAACAGTATAGTTTTTAACTGCTCCGCCATCAAATTTAACTACAAGGGTAATTCTTTCGCCAACTATAACTGATGATGAAGATGCTTCAACTGTTAATTCATGTTCAACAGGTGCTGGATCTACAGCTTTATCCTTCAAAGTAACAACAATAGTGACATTTTCTGAAGGCATCTTGAAAGAATAGCTGCCTGTGCCACTTAATTTACTTCCATTAACTGCTACAGAATCAATTTCTTTTGCTGAATTATTAACAGTAACTGTAAAAGAAACTGTTGCTCCAGAACTATAACTACTCTCAAGACCAGTAATAGTATAGTCGCTTGATTCTTGATAGGTTACAGTATAAGTTGCTGGGTTAGTAGTTTCATTTCCACAACTTGTTATACTAACAACGCCCATCCCTAAAATAGTGCTAAGAGCAATAATAGGAATAATCTTTCTTTTTTTCATAATCTCTCCTTTTATAATAAAACAATAAATTGTTTATTACCTTGTTTTTAAATTACCTAAAACATTAATTTTGCGTAAAATCTTTTTTCTTACATTGTGAGCTAAAATAAACTTTGTTAAACCATAAGTAAGACAAGCTATTGCAATAAGTAAAGAAATTACACAGATAAAAAATTGAAGCGACAAAAAGTTAATGCCGATAATGACATTAACTCTTTTAAGCAACGATAAGAAAATAAATAAAATACCAATACCTAAGAAAATTAAACCAACAACAAAGAAACACAATCCATTTTGTGTAATATCATATTCTTCATTATCGATTTTATGTAGCTTACGAGAAATGGATGAAATTTCATCTTTTGTATATTTTCCATCCATTTCTTCAAGATTTAAAACATCATCTAATTCCTTTTTTCTTTCAGCATGTTTGTTTTTTATAGACACAAAATACTTGCCAGTAAAAAAGGCCTTAGTGTTATTTAAAAAAGTTTCAAAAGTATTTTTAATTTTTTCTTTGCTAATCATAATTAATAAGTACTAATTTTAACGTCTGCACGAGAAACTATTAACATTTGATGATCGTAATCAACGTTACTAGTAGAAATATAATCTTGACTAATGCAAGTTAAATGCAATTTCTTTTTAGTATAAGAAGTTTTAATAACTCTATCATCAATTTGATCTGGATCAACAATTAATTCAGGTGCTTTACCAGAAGTATCCCAATTATAAAGGGTATAAATATATGCAGCACCTTTTAATTCCTTGCCATCAACCATAACACTTTCAGTATCATTTAAATAATAGTTATCGCCACCGCTAAAGAATTTATAAGAAGTTGATTTTTCACCTTGATATTGAAGTAAAACTTCTTGTGATAAAACAAGTCTATAACCGCCATTTCTATCAGAAGTGTTAGGTGTACTTGTAGTATCGGCATAACAAATTATCTTGTTATTATCGTTATAGAAAGGATAAGTAGAATTATATTGATTGATTTCAGTGGTTCCACCATCTGACCAAATGCCAAAATTACCATTGGACTTATCATAGCAATATAAATCATCTGTTACTTCAACAAGAACATGGTCATATTCTTTTTCGACTAATTGTTCTGCGGTTAATTGAACTGGTTTAACCTTATCTGCACTTACACTTTTATCATAATCAATAATAGTGTCTCTTTCAGGATTAGCACCAAAATCACTATATGAAATACCACTCATTTGATAATTTCCACCATAAGAAGTTAAAACACCAATTACAGTAACATAATCACCAACACTAATTGGGGTGCTTCTATAAGTGAAAACATACATTCCAAAAGCCTTTTCTGGAAGTTGACCTTCTTGAGTAATTCCAGCGCCAGTATCTTCATCATCATAATAGTCGTAATCATTTTGGAAGAAGAAAGCATTTTCAACCTTTCTTGTAACCCAGCCTGATACACGATATAAAGTTTGTTCATCAGCATATGGTGAAGAAAGAGGTCCGCCAGTTTCACTATCATAAATTTCTTCAATAGTTAAATCTTGAGGTTTGGCGTAGCAATAATTCTCGTCTCTTTGATTGCTATATTCATGTCTAGCATTAACCTGAGCACTTAAATTTGCCTTATCAAAAGCATAATAGTATTCTTCGCCCATCTCATTTTTATCACCAATTCCTTGGCTTAAACCTTGATAGACCATTTCTAGATTTAAACATTTAAAATCTTCTAATACTGGATTTTCTTTATCGGTATACCAAACATAAGCTAAATTACGACCATTGCCGTCAACAGTAGAGGCATAATTATCTGGATCGCCTTTAGCTCTACCTTGTGATTGAAGAATAATATAAGTAGCATTTTTTAATTTGCTTTCGTTATATAAAGCAGCAGTTTTACCCCATTCTTCCAAGTCACTACTGCTTTCTGGAGTATCAATTCCAAGATATCTGATTTTAACTGTATAACCGTATTTTAAAGTTTCAACGTGAGTTGTATCGCCGTCGACATAATTCATGAAATACTCGTCAACTTTAATATTTTCATCACCTTTTCCAACTAAATAATTTGTTCTAACAAGCTCAATACCATCTTGTCTAAAATCAAATCCATAGCTATCAGCTGTTACTGCAGAACTATCATACTTAGTTCCTTCGCGATACATTAATTTAGCAAAATCTTCTTCGCTAAGATTAAGTTTAAATTCATCTAAAACATTGACATTTTTATCAATTGTATAAGTTGCACTAATTTTATTTTGTCCTTCTTGGAGAGTTGTTTGGTAAACATTTTCTTGTCCAAGAACTTGTGTAGCAGCTTGACCATTATTAGTAACGCTAGCAATATTAAAATCTTCATTAGGATTAACCTTGAATGTTAAAACATCACCAGCATTATGAGTTTCACTAGCATTTAAACTAAAGTCCGTAATTTTTCCATATGGGGATCCGCTAGTAACATCAACAAAGGTTGCTGCTTTAGCGCTTTCACCACATCCGCTTAAAAAAGGAATTGCAACTAACGAAACAAGAAGAAAACTCTTTCTTTTCATATTAATTTCCACCTCTTACACAAGTGTTATATGCTGTTTCAAAAGCTTGCTCAACGCTCATCTTTTGGCCAACCATATATTGAATAATCATTCCGATTTGATCACGAGCTGTGCTACTACCGATAAATACTGGAGTAGTCATGTAATATTCTTTTAATTCCTTGGTAGCATTAGGAATATCATAATTTAATCCTAAACCTTTATTTGCATTACCAATATAACTTAAATAATCTGTTGTTTCATAACTACTGTTTCTAATTGGATCATAGCTATTTTGTAAAGCAAGTTGAGCATTATTAACTGGATCAGCCATCATCTTATAGAATAACCATGCACCTTTATGAATATAATCATTTTCGTTATTAAAGAAACAAATTGAAGGTCCTTGCATAATATATTTTGGAGTATCTCCAGAATATGGAACAGGTGCTAAGCCAACTTTAAAGTTATCACTCCATTGATAAGTACTACCACCAGTTGAGCCGATTGACATAACACATTTTCTATTATTGAAATACTCATTAGTATAAGTATCGCCACCTAAACTACCTTTTGTAATGAGAACTTTTTCTTGAATTAAGTTATAAATTTCTGTTGCAAACTCTTTAGCATCATTATTATTAAATTGATAATGTGCAGATGGTGTAGCTTGGCTAGCTTCATCATTAACTGTATAAGATATGCCTCTTTGAGCAAATTGAGAGATGAATAAATTGGAGTCACTATCATATCCAACTGGATAAAATTCATCATTAACTCCTTCAGTTTGTCTATCTTTATTCATTGCTCTAGCAACAGTTATCATTTCATCCCAAGTAGCTGGTAAATCATAAGTATAACCATCGTTTTCGGAGACGAATTTTCTTAAAGCTTCGACATCTTTATCACTTGCTTTAGGTCCAGTTAAAGGTGCAAGTAAATTATTGTAGTCTGAATAAACTGTTCCACCGATACTTTCAAATTTCTTTTGGGTTTGTTGGTTGTCACCAGCAAAATAGAAAACATCATAATACATGATCTCAGTAGACTTATACATTGGCATAGACCAAGTACCTTCAAATTGATAATTTCTACCTTCTTCTATATATTCACTTACAAAATCATCAAGTTCTTCATCTGTATATCCATAATTTGGATCATCAATGTAACTATCAAGACGTAAAATAGAACTGTAGTTCATATCACTACTAATATATTCTGAAAAACTATCTGGATAGCCCATTGCTAAAGCAGGAACTTCATTAGCTGCTAATCTTGTTTTGATATTTTCATGTAATGAATCATAATCACCAGCAACTTTTTGAAGTCTAACTTGATATTTTCCTGCATATTCAGCATTGAATTTATCGACAATGTTTTGAAGAACACTTGTTTTATCATGTCCTAAACAATGCCAAAAAACAATTTCTGTGGCGCTAGTTGGATCATCAGTTGGTAACTCACGATCAACGTCAACAGGTGAACCAAATTGACAAGAAGTCAATCCAACAACACCACATGTTAATAAAGCGAGTAAAGCTTTTCTAAATTTCTTTTTCATAAAAAACTCCTTAACCTTTTATACCAGCACGACCAACGCCACGCATAATATATTTTCTGAAAATAATAAACAAAAGTAATAATGGAACTGTAACAATAACACTAGCCGCCATTTGAACGCCGTAATCATCAGCATTACCAGCAACGTTAAATGTTTCTCTTAAACCATTAGAAATGAGATATAAATCTTTATTGCCACTTGTAATCAAATTTGGCCAAACGTAAGCGTTCCAAGTTCCCATCAATTTCAAGATGAATATTGTAGTTAATGTTGGCATGGCTAGAGGTACCATAACCTTCCACAAGAAGGCCCAATCACTTTTTCCATCCACCTTAGCTGCGAGATATAACTCATTAGGTATTTGCTTGAAATTCTGTCTTAACAAATAAATATAGAAGACACTAATTAAGAAAGGAAGAATCATTGCAAGATAAGCACCAATTCTATTTGTTCCTCCTGTCATACCTAATAACGATACGCTAACATAGTTAGAAATAACCATCATTTCACCAGGAATCATCATTGTTGCTAATAAAAGAGCAAACATGAAGTCTCTGCCTTTAAATTCAAGTCTAGCAAAGGCAAAAGCTGCAAATATAGTTGTAAATAAGGTTCCTAATGTTGAGAAAATACCAACTATTAAGGTATTTGTTAAAAGTGTTCCAAAATCAAGTCTAGTAAAGGCATCAACATAGTTTGACCACATTACTACTTGAGGCCAGAAAGTTTGCTGTAAAGCTTTAATTTCGGCGCCTGTCTTTAAAGAAGTAATTATCATCCAATAGAAAGGAAAGATAACTAATATTCCCATTAAAACCAAGAATAAGTAAGTAAAGGTTAAACCTATAATCTTGCTTACCTTGCTTAATTTTTCTTTTGTTTCAGTTGATACATTATCGTTTTTTAAAACGAGTACCATTTCGTTATAATCTTGTCTCATATTAATAATGTACCCTCTTCTTACTTACCCAGAACTGTAACGCGGTAAATATCATAATGATGATAAATAAGACAACCGCTGCTGCACTAGCGTAATGGACCATATTTTTGTCTATCTGATCATAGATAAAATAAACCATTGTCGTCATGTTTCGAGGACCAGTATTTTGATCAAAATTTCCACCAGATACACCAAAAAGACCAATTACACTATCATACTCTTTAAATGCCCCAATAAATGAAGTGACCATAACATACATTATTTGAGGAGACAATAAAGGAATAGTAATTTTCCAAATAGTTTTCCATTTAGGTGTAGCATCAATTTGAGCAGCTTCGTAATATTGTTTGTCTACGTTTTGCAGACCGCCTAAGAAAATTAAAATCTTGTAAGGTAAGGAACTCCAAATAATATAGAAGCAAATAGCAAAAACGCCACTCCAATAATTTACTGGATTATCAGGAAATTGAGGAGATGGTGTAATCCAAGGATGATGTGCAGTCCCAAAAATTGCATTAAAAATACCATAGTCAGTATCGAAAATAACAGCAAAAACCATACCAATAGCAATTGCGTTAGTGACATATGGTAAGAAAAATACAGTTTGGAATATTTTTTGTAAAAATTTAATAGAATTTAATCCAATTGCAATAATTAGTGCGAGGAATATTGATAAAGGTACAGTAATGACCGTCAATAAAAGCGTATTAGGCAAAGCGATTTGGACAACATCTTGGAAGTAACTTCCACTCCCTGAACCACTAATATAAGGAGTAAAAATGTCGATATAATTATCAAAAGTAAACCCAGAAAATTGATCAGGTCTTAAATAATTATAATTTTTCAAAAACGAAATATAAAAAGTATTTAAAATAGGATAGAAAGTAAAGACTGCCATTAAAATTAAGACAGGCGCTAAATATAGCCAAGCTTTCCAGTTATTTTTGCTTTCCATAAAAATTAAAATCTAATCCTTTGTTCAGTTTCGCCATCAAAAATGAAAATTTTATTAGGCTTGATTGAAAATTTGTTTAATCCTATTTTTACATTGGTATCACTATCAATAATAATTTTAATTGCTTCACCTATGAAGTTATCATGACCACAAATAACAGTCATATCCCTACCCATAGTAACAATTTGCTTAACATCAAGAGTAAAAACCTTATCTTTATCATTGACTAAATCACCAGTATTGAATCCTTCAGGTCTAATACCGACGTAGACCTTTTTATCTTCTGTTAATTTATCACTTGTTAAAATTTTTTCATTTCCTATATATAAGGATTTATCTTTAATGTATCCATTAAATACGTTAATTGGTGGAGTTCCTAAAAATTTAGCAACGAATAAATTTGTTGGATTGTTATAAACTTCTTGAGGATTATCCTTTTGCATTTCTAATCCATCCTTCATAACAACAATACTATCTGAAATGCTCATTGCCTCTTCTTGATCGTGAGTAACAAAGATTGTAGTAATTCCAGTTTCCTTTTGAATTCTTCTTATTTCTTCACGAGTTTGAATTCTTAATCTAGCATCCAAATTAGAAAGTGGCTCATCAAGAAGTAAAACTCTAGGTTTTTTAACTAAAGCTCTAGCAATAGCAACACGTTGTTGTTGACCACCACTTAATTCACTTGGTTTACGAGTAAGATAATCATTAATCTGAACTAAGCGACTTGTTTCTTGAACTAAAGCATCAATTTCATCTTTTGTAAGTTTTCTTTTTACTTTAATAGTCAAGCCATCTTTATCGAGGTATTCGTTTTTCTCATTTAAAGAAAAGCCTCTTTTAGCAATAAGTTCTTTGATTCTTTCGTTTTCTTTTTGAAGTTTCTCAATAGTTTCTTTAATTAAAGCTTCTTGATTGTCGCTATATTGAAGGCCGACTTTAAAAAGTCGAACAGCTTGAGAAGTAACTATATGAAATCTATAAACTAATTTTCTAGCACTTGCATCTTTAGAAACTTTGTCTTTATAAAGAGATGATTTAATAATCTGTAAAATTTCATCTGCATGTTTCTCTAACAAATCGATAATTTCTAAATTATCAATAATTCGTGATGCTTTTTTAGTAGTTTCTACTCTTAAATTTGTTAAAGGGAATTTAACATTGTCATAAACGCTCATATGTGGATAAAGAGCATAGTTTTGGAAGACTAAACCAATACCCCTTTTTTCAGGAGTTAAATGTGTAACGTCTTCATTGCCAAACCAAATTTCACCATCAGTAGGACTCTTTAATCCAGCAATCATATAAAGTGTTGTTGATTTACCACATCCACTAGGTCCTAATAAGCCCAAAAGTTCGCCATCTTTAATATCAATGTCTAAATTGTTAACAGCGATTGTGTTTGGAATGTTCTTTTTAGGATTTCCAGGGAATTCCTTTGTTAGATGTTTTAATTTAATTTCCATAATAAATACCTGTACTATACTTTATCATTTAATGTCATGGTTTTCTATATTAATTTTTATTTGAGTAATTACCTAAATAAATTGATTAACATCGCAAAAAAACAGCATTTTAAACAAATTAGAATCAGTTAGTTATTGTTAAATCTTTATCTTCCAATTTAACCTTCTTATCTTTATTAGTTTTATCTAAAAAATCTAACTGGTCTAAATAAATTTCGTCTTTTTTAATATCGACAACATAAGTATTAAAAACATAATCAACTAAATCTTGATGTCTTTTTGATATAAACATCATTCCTAAAGATACAAAAAGTGGCAATAAAAAGCTAAAAAACCCTATCACATACATAACTATAACTATAAAAGCAACTCTTCCTAAATATTTACTAGCTTTAATATTTAACGCATTAACATCGATCAACCCAATTGAAAAAACTTTTCGTCCTAAAGTTAATCTTCCACGTTTAAAAACGACTAGTGGAAAAAATAATTCAAAGAATAAAACAAATAGTAAAAGCCAGATAGTAAAAGAAACATAACTAGTCATAGATAAAATTTTATTTGCGTTAATAATTTGTTCGTTTTGATTTAAAAACGGCAAAGAATAGTTATTAATTTCTTCTACATAAAAATCATAAAAATATTGAGGATTTACAGGATTTTCAACTATATTTTCACCATCTAATGAAAAAATGTGTGTATCATCAACAACATAGCTCACTTTTCTTTCATTATAATCTTCCTTAATTTTTTGGCTTTCTTCAGAAGTAAAAAAATATGTTGATTCATAAAAGCCATCAATCGATTTTTTTAAATAGTCGCCCTTTTCTTTAGCAGTTGAAAACTCTTCATCATTTTGTACGACATCTAAAACTAATGTTAGCTCATCATTATATAGTCCTGATTCAACCAACAAATGGCTTTTTTCTTCAACTAAGTTTTTATAAGCTTCAATTTGAGGTAAAACCATATTAGTTAAACTAAAAAAGATAAAGGTTGACAAAAAGATTGTAAATAAGTCAATGAAAGAAGCGAATAATCGCTTGTAGATTTTAGCATTTGTATATTCTAACTCAATTTTTGATTTCGCTAACATTTTCAGTTAATTCGCCTCCAATATTCTCGAATTTTTCAATATCTTTAACGACTAAGAAACCAGAAAAAAGATCAAGTAATTGATTATTTTTGTTAATTAATAAGAAAACGCCTGAAAGAATTGATAAAAGTAAGGAAAAAACAATAAACTCTAATAAATTCAAGCTAGAATTATTAATAGGAAATACAGATATTTGCATTAAGTTAGAAAAAAATAGTGAAAAGAAAATCCCACTAAAATATATAAAAAATAAAACAATGTTTCTTATTACGATATTAAAAGCTAATGGTTCTCCTTCATCTAAATTACATAGTCTTAATTTCATCGACCTTTGTGCGATTGTACAATTTTCTTTAAGTAGTAAAGGCAAAATAACTTGCAAAATAAAAAATGCAAAGACATAACACAAAACTAAATTAATAATGTAGCACATTGCATAACTATTGAAAGCCAAGTTGAATTCCTTAGTTTTTTCTATATATGGAACATAATTTTGCTCAACATCATCAATAAAAAACTGAACACCTAATTTGTAAGAATTTATTAGATTATCATAAATGCTATTTATAGTGCCGTTATTTTCTCCATAGACTAATATAGCAATTATGTTGTCTAAATTCTTTTCAGTTAGCACATTATATTTCGTCAATTTTTCTTTAATTTCATCTGAAAAGCTTGCAAAAGTTTCATCATTTACAAAATATGTGGAAATAGTTTCGTTTTCAAAACCTAAAACTTTTTCGTATAAATAAACATCTTTATTATTTGAATAATCAACATCTTCATATATAAAACAATTTAATTCTTCGTGTTTAGTTTTGAAGTTAAAACAATAATAAGATAAGTTGTCATTTGGATATTCATTATTATTTGTGTTTAAAAATGTATCTTCGATTTTAACGTTTTCTTGTATATATTCATTTGTATCTTGATTATAAACAGGTAATGTTTTCCCATATACATATAAGCTCGTTTTCATTAAAGTTTTTAAATAATTGATGGCGTCAGTTTCAACATTTCCAAGTTGCTTGCTGCTTTCATCAAATGTTTGTAATCTTGTCTCGCTAACAATTGAATATAGATCACTTGTTTTTTCATTAATTTCAGAAATTGCATTATTGAAAACAGGTAAACTTGTCATAATTGGAGTTCCAGCAACCGTAAAAACGATAAAAGTCAAAACAACAAGTATGAAATAATCTAATAAACTGCTCAAAAAAACTCTGCTTTTTTTAGCAATCAAGTTGTTTTTATATTTGCTTACAGTTAATAACTTATTCATAAATTATAAATTCAAATCTGGAGCATTCATTAAATACTCACCCAAAACATCGCTAATAATATAGTTTTCATATAAAGAGTAATCTGTGCAATATAGTTTACCAGAATAATCAGTCCACATAGCAACATAAGAGATTGTAACTCCATAATAATATCCATTCTCATCTACATTAGCTTCTTCATTATAAATTGTCCCTAAAGCACTATTACGTCCATAATAATTAGCTTGATTTTCGCTAACCTTAATAATCGCTAATTCATTTGAAAAAGGACAAACTTTAATTAAATCAGCATAAGTAAAATCACCTTTACTTACTCCATCTCTAATTCCTGCATAGTTATGAGTACTTAAATAAACATCATCAACTCCAAATATTGATCTATTCTCTTGAACAAACCACATCATCGCTTGACAAACAATTAAAGTAAATTCACTACTACTATAAGATTTTGAAAATTTATATATCACATCATTTGGATTAATAATAACGTCACTATAAATATTTAATAAAGCGTCAACCTCTTTATTTGAAGTTGTACAGGTATAATAGGCATTAATAATATCGGTCTCACTACTTTCAACTTCAAATTCATCATAAGAATTTCTTCTAATAGATAAGGAAATATTACCAATATATCCACCATTAGAACCAGCTTCAACAAAAGGAACACCGTTATAAATCCCTTCTTTTCTAAGATGATCGTGAGCAAAAATAAAACTATCAATATATCTTTTCCCACTATTATCACTAATTTGAGTTAAAGAATTATATTTTGTTGGTTCACCACTATATCCTTCGAAGCCACCATCATGGACTAAAAAGATTATAATGTCACATCCCTTCTCACGTAACTCATCACTATAGTCTTTAACAAGAGGAACAGGATCGACATAATCAAAATCTTTACTTATTGATTGAATAATAGAACTGCCAATTCCTTCCATTACCCCACCAATTATTCCAATTTTAATATTGTTTTTATCAATGATTGTGTATGGCTCTAAAAAATCAACTAAGGTATTTGTATTTTTATAAAAAATATTGCAGCCAAGTAAAGGAAATTCCATAACTTTTAAATTATTTTCTATTTCTTCAACACCCCAATCAAATTCATGATTACCAATACTCATGGCTTCAATTCCCATTATATTCATGGCTTCACTCATGATGATACCTTTAGTGCTATTCGATTCAATGCCGCCTTGCCACATATCACCAGCGCTTAAATATATATTATTTCCACTTTTTCTCTCTAAAAAATAATCAGCAATATATGAAATACCTGCCTCAAAATTTTCATCATTTCTTGTAAAACTACCATGTGTATCATTAATTGAATAAATATCAAAAGTTGTAGTTTCTCCAAGTGCTAAAGGCTCGCTAACTTCGATTTGATAAGTCAAGTCAGGATAATTATTTGATGATAAAGTAACGTCAAAAATACCAACACTATTTAAAGTTTCTCCTTCTTTAATTGAAGAATCAAACATTAAAATTTGCGATAAAGAATTATTATCAACAAGTGAGAGACCATCTAAAGTAAATTTATCACCTCTTTCATAATAAACTTTAGGACTATTTTTCATTTTCATCCCTTTTATATTTTTAACATTAATTAAAAAAGAGGTCTTCCTATAGTCATCTTTTGTAATTTCAATTTTGATTTCACCACTATGTCTAAGAAGTGACCCATTTTCTAGACTTAAAGTATAGTCACTAATTTCGTTAAATCCATCACTTACTTTTAATCCAGTACTATCAAAAGTATCGCCAACTACATATTCGGTTTTGGTAGGTAAGGAAACGATTTCTAAACCAGCTGGTAAAACATCAATTTCAAAATAGGTTGGTATATAATTATCTTTTTTTATTTCAACCTTAAAATGCCCACTTTCATCAAAGATATGGCTAGGAGAAATTTCTTGATTATCTAAAAATAAATCGTATTCTTTAACAATATCATAATTTGGAGTTTCAACTATTTCTATATCATTTAAATTTATTTGTTCTCCAATTTTATATTCAGTTTTTGCAGGTTTTTTATTTAAAAGTAATATCTTTTGAGTAATGACTTCGATTTGAAAACTAGCATCTTTAAAATGAGTTTTACTGACTGTTACATCAATTAAACCACTAGTATTTAAAATGGTCCCGCTTTTTAAAGAAATTTCATAATCATTAATTTCATTTCCATTTTTGTCCTTTACTATAAGTCCTTCATAAAAAAATTTTTCTCCTATAGTAAAAATAGTTCTAATATTACTAATATCTAAATATAAATTTTCATCTTCTAATACTTTTATATAAAACGATGTTGATAAATACCCTTTTTTTGAGATAGTAACAAGATAACTGCCACTATGTTTTAAAATATCACCTTCTGAAAAAGCAAAATTAATGTTATAGTCAAATACTTCCTTACCAAAACCATCATAAACTTTTAAGCCATTAAAGCTTAACGCTTCGCCAACATGATATTCTAATTTCATGTTTGAAGTATCAGCAATTAAACTTTTTGATGCCTCACTTACCACTAAAGTATAATCTGGTATTTTATAATCTTGATAGCCATTACTTCTAATATAAACATCATAAGTTCCGACAATATCAAAAACATAGCCGCCAAAAACTTCTAGCTTATTATTTAAATAAAACGAATAATCAATAATATTTATATTAGAACTTTTGTCATAAACGTGAAAACCATCAGCTAGTTCAAGTTTATCTCCAACATAATAATTTGTTTTAAATGGAATTCCATCAGTACAAAGTTCATTGGTATTTTGACTTATACTTGAATTACATGAACTAAGCAATAAGGATAGACTAAAGAATGGTATTAAACTTAAAAATTTGGCTTTTGTCATATAAATTATTTTAAATTGCCATCAAGTAAGGCTCCTGGTCCATCATAGTTCTTGTCATAAATCATAATTACAAATTCTGGATGATCAATAAAAGGATTACGGTTATGTTGATAATCTTCATCAATAACATTATTTCTATGTACTTCAAAATCACTTACAGGATCAACGTCGGTTGTGGCCCATTTATATAAGTCATTAAAGTTGCCATGTAATCCTTTAGCACCGGCTGTAAAATCATAATATCTTGATGTATCAATTGCGCCATCAACTTCTAAATCAATTTCTCCTGAATCACCATCATATCTTACAGCCATATAAAAGATTGTTCTTGCGGTATCACCTTTAAATTCATCTTTTGGTTCAAAAACAGTTTCTTTAGTAGTTTTGCTTTTTCCAATATAATTTCCCTTCATACTTGGTGTTGAATAAGCATAATCAGAACCAGCATCCTTATAAGATTGAGTTTTATCAACTTCACCAAAATCCATGTTGCCTCTGGTACTATTCAAATTAGATGTTGTTGGGTGTAAATTATGATAATCGCTACCAGTTGGTTGACTTTCACCAAAATTACCATGTGATTTTGCCCAAACATGCTCTCTATTACAACTACTTATTCTTGTTTTTGAATTTGTGCCTTCATAAAAAACATATTCTTGACCATTTAAAACATCACTTTTGTTCCAACTATTTTTTGAACTATTGTAGCTAAAGCTTTCATGGCCAGATATTATTTCATGTAAAGCATCTTTCAATTCTTCGCCTTTTAAACCTTTGCAAGGTTCATAGTATTCATCAATATCAACGTTTTGGTTTCCACGATCTGGAAGAATTGTATTGTCATAAAGGTAATTATAATCGTTAACAGGCTTATTATTTGGATCATCAGGATTGTCTGGAATATCAGGATTATCTGGATTATCGTCAGGTTTGTCTGGATTATCAGGATTATCTGGATTATCGTCAGGATTGTCTGGTTTCTCAGTATTTGCAGAAAATCTTGCTTCAATAGATGTATCCCCAGTTAAAGTAAAATTATATGAATCATTTTCAGTTAAGATTTCATCATCTGCATAAAAACCAACAAATATATAGTTTTCGAAAGGAAGGGCTTTTAAAGAAATTTCAGTATTTTCTTCATAACTTCCACTAGCTGTTCCTTCTACATTTCCCATTGATTCATCAAAAACGATGTCAAAGTCATAAAAATTTGTAGTTTCAAGTTTTGTAAATTCTACTTTAATTTCAGTATCTTGAGTTATATTAAATGTGTAGGTATTAGAATGAGAAATAACAGGAACATCATTATCTAAAAAACCACTAAACTCATAACCTTTATTTGCGTTTGCAGTGATAGAAATTTCACTTCCATATTCATAAGCTCCATTAATAGAGCCGGTTACATAGCCTTCATTTGAATCACAAACAATACTTAAATTATATTTTTCAATATTTGTAGGATGATTTTCACAAGAAGTCACCAATAATAATGCTGATAATAAAAACAAACTCTTCTTTAACATAATTTTCCTCTGTTCAGTTATTATAAACTCTATTCTTTTTATAAAAAAGAATAAAAAAATCTATAGAACATTTTTGTCTATCTAATTACATGTACTAATTTAACTGTTAGATTTAGTTAACTAAGATATTTGAAACTATAGGTCAAGTAGCAACTTTTATACTTTTTTACTGAAAAAACCTTTTAAAACTCAATTCTTTTTTCACTTTTTGCATCAAAAACGAATAATCGTTCTTCGTTAATTTTGAATTTATTTAAGCTTTCAATTCCTTTTGTATCACTATCAAGAATTTGTTTAATTTCATTTAATGCAAATTTAGAAATAGATATTAAAGTAAGGTCTCTTCCAGACTTATAAATCTTATCCATTTTTAAAGTTAAACCAATTTTAGAATCACTTGAAACTAGTTCATAAGCTTCAGGACGAATTCCAATTACTACTTCTTTATCTTCTATTTTGATCTCTTTTTCGCTAATTAATTCATCTCCAATATATAAATGATTATTTTTAATGTAGCCTTTAAATAAGTTAATTGGAGGCACTCCTAAAAACTTTGCAACAAATAAATTTTTAGGATTTTTATAAATTTCTTGAGGCTTACCAACTTGTTGAATTTCACCCATACTCATAACAACCATCTTATCAGCAATCGCCATAGCTTCATCTTGATCGTGAGTCACAAAAATTGTAGTAATTCCTGTTTCTTTTTGAATGCGTCTAATTTCTTCTCGAGTTTCTATTCTTAAACGAGCATCAAGATTAGACAAAGGTTCATCTAAAAGTAAAACTTTTGGTTTTTTAACAAGCGCTCTAGCAATAGCTACTCTTTGTTGTTGACCACCACTTAATTCACTTGGTTTTCTTTCTAGATAATCCTCGATTTTAACAATACGAGCAACATCATTAACTAAAACATCCATTTCATCTTTATATAATTTTCTAATTCTTTTAATTCTTTCGTCATTTATTGAAAGAAAAAATCCTTCTTCATCAACTCTTTTTCTAAATATAGATAGTATCTTTTTATATTGTTTAATTCTTTTTTCGACAAAAAGGAGCATTTTTTCTTTTTTAAAATCATTTTTAACAAGAAAAGAATATAAACTTTCACTTCCTCTTTTTGAAAGTTTGTATTCTTTTTTAAAAATATTAACTAAAGTAAAACGATTAACTTTGTTATTCTCTTTGGCTTTTTCGACTAGTTCAAGCACTCTTTCAAAATCAGTCTCAATAATTTTCTTTATCTTTAAAAGATTAACTATTTGAGAAGAATATAAATAGGAATTGATTTTTAAATTAGTGAGTGGAAAAGAGATGTTTTTAAAAATGCTCATATGAGGATATAATGCATAATTTTGAAAAACAAAACCAATGCTTCTTTTTTCACTAGCTAGCTTTGTTACATCATCTTCACCAAAAAATATTTTTCCACTTGTTGGATCAATAAGTCCGCTAATCATATATAAAGTTGTGGATTTTCCACAACCAGATGGACCTAATAAAGCGACAAGTTCACCATCGTTAATGTCAAGATTAAAATCTTTTACTGCAATAGTTTCAGCAATATTTTTACTTGGTTCAGCTTTATATATCTTTTCTAAATGCTCAATTTTGATTTTCATTTCTATTAACTTTCTTAAACTTCAAAAAATATAAAACTACTAAAACTATCCCTAAGATTAAAAGCAATAAGCCAAAAACTATAAAGATATGAAAGATAGTCATTGCAAAATAATCATATATTATAACGTCTTCACCAAATCTTCTGGTTTCTTCTTTCATTAAAGGAATAAAGAAAAAAGAAATCACAATAAAAACTAATCCTAATATTCCAGAAGAAATACCAAGATTAATTTTTTCTTTATATTTTCTAATAAGTGACTTAGATTTATTTTGCATGAAATAATTATATCGTATTTTCTCTTCTAAAAGAAAAGAATATCAAAAATAAAAGAAATTTAATTTCGTTTAAAAATATATGTTTTCAGTCTTTTAAAAAATAAGATTACTTTAAAGCTTTTAAGTATTCTTCTTGATTAAGACGATAAATAGTTTCAGGTAGATATTTAAAATAAACATCCTTCTTCTTTTTGTCGTAATAATCTATAACACTTAAAGCAATAATTGCATAAAGTAGAGCTACCATACTTTGATAACTTGCTAAATAACTAAAGAAATATCCAAGAGGTTGATTGATATAACCATTAAAAGTATAAAGTACACTATTTTCACTAACTAAATAATAGTCACTTAATTCATTAGCATCCCCTCTAAAAGTGAAATATCTTTCGCCGTTTATTACTTTTTCAGCAATAATTCTATGGACAATTAATTGACCATTTTCACTTTTATAAGCTGCAACATCATATAGTCTCAAAGAAGAGGGATTATTAACTTTGTTAAGCCCTATAAAACTTTTTTCAGGTATTTGATTAGTTAAATCTTTTTCGGTTAAGTAGGTGTTAGATTCGTTTGCATAACTCATGCTACCCGTTTCAATAGTTACATAAGTTGTATCGCCAATTACTATTTGATTATTGTTAATCTTATTAACAATACCAACAACTATCAAAGCAATAGCAAGAATATAAAAAATAACACTTAAAACAATTTTCCGTTTTCTCGATTTAGCTTTTTTTCTTTTTTCTTGATCTGTTTCTAAATAATAATATTGTCTAAATTTAACTTTTTTAGCATCTTTATTGGTTCTTGCATAACCAATATATGAATTTACATCAACAAATCCATTTTTGAGTTCTGGATTAACCACCATATATGTAAATTCATTATTTTGTTTTAATAAATCTTTTTTATATAACTCATCGCACTTTCTATTAATAATTTTATTTTTAAAACTTGTGTAGTTCATTGAAACAAACAAAACAATCACAACAAAAATAATTGTGAGTGCAATAATAGATAATACGATTATTAAAACGTCTCTTGTCATAAAAAAGATAAATCCTACAAATAAATATTAAATATATTAAGTTATTCTAATTCTTCTAGTTCTTCTAATACTTCTAAAGTTTCTAGTTTCTCAGTAAAGTCTCCTACTTCTGGCTCCAATTCTTCTTTAACAGAAGTCTGCTTGGTAGTTAAATACCAAGCAGAAGCTCCTGTTCCGATTAAAAAGCCAATTACGAGAAAACCTATTAATGCTTTTTTCATATTAAATTAAGCAAGCCAAAATACGAGTTTAGTGAGGAGGATTCTCTCAACGGCAGTAAATTTAAATTCAGTTGTAGGTTCGGCAAATTCATAAGTATGCGTTTCTTCAGTTTTACCATCACTGTATTTTTCTTCTTGTTCATCTTCAGGTATATCATTTACAGTAAGAGATGGGCTTTTGCCATTCCAGCCTATATAAGTCACGTCAATTTTAATTACTGGGCTCGCTGTAGTAAAACCAAGCTCGCCAACTTTAGAACCAGTTGAAAATTTTATACCACTATTAGCAGCTTTGTCACAATAAAGATTATTTGCTGTTGTTACCTTGTTAATAAGGGTAGGGTCTTCTTCGCTTATTGTCGCATTTAAAGTTGTTAAAGCTGAATCTAAATCAAGTCCATTGCTTCCGTTATAAACAGTAGATCCAGAAAAATTGCCATTTTTAGGATCAAAACTTGGAGCATATTCATAAACAACTGACTTACCAACTGGAGTATCTTCCGTGATTACCTTAATAGTAATTGGATCACTAGTTAATTTTCCAATTTTACCTTCGATTTGAACAGAACCTTCTTTAAGTCCTTTTACTTTATTTCCTTCAAGAGAAACAACACCGTCATTTGTTCCGATAACTTTGTAAGTAATTTCACCATCAATTTGAGAACCAGTTGGAGACAATTTATAATTTAATTCTGTAGTTCCACCAACTTTTATAGTTGTAGGATTAGCAGAAATAGTGATATTTGTAGCTTCAGGAGCAGTAATCTCAGCATCAGTTATATGTGCAACAAAATTATTCTTAATTGTATTCATTTTAGAAAGACTAATAGTATTAAAAGTTCCATATGTGCCTAAATATACTTCATCGTCTCCAAGAATAGTAGTATAAGCATCATATTCAACATTATAGTTCCAGAGGTATTCAGTATCAAGAATTGCAAAGTTATTGTGAGTTCCGCTTTTTACTGCACCTATATACTGATTGGTATCATCAATCTTAATTATATATTTATTATCTTGAGTCTTTAAAACAGTTAAATCTTTAGCGGAAGCAAAATCACTCGTAGTACCACCATAATACTTGTTTACCATCTCACCATTAAAGTAGTAGGCAGCACCAGTATTACCTTGCCAAAAACCTAATTTACCTTGTTCAAAAACAGTAGGTTCTTCAACAACCACTTCATCAACAACATCATATTTAAATGAATAAGTTGCACCTTTTAAGAAATTATAAGTTGCAGTATATGTATGGGCAGCTCTTGTTAAAGAATCAGTTAACGTTACTTCTTTATCAACTCCATTTTCGACAACAATCAACTTATTATCTTCAACTACTTTACCATCTGCGGTTGTAATTGTAATTTGATGTTCGCCAGCCTTTAAATTACCACTAATTGCTTGACCGTCAATTAAGAAAGTTGAATCAGCAACACTTGGAGCAGTAACTTCACCAGTTGTATCTTCAACAGGTTCAGGATCATCAATAACAGCGCCTTCAACCTTGAAAGTAAACTCAAATTTAACGCCTTTTAAGTTATCAATCACACCTTTAATGAATTCTCTTTGTTCTTTTTGAGTTTTTGAAGCTAGTTGAGAATCAAGATATTCTTGAGGATTTAATCCACCAGTAAAATCGCCCCATGTAAAGACTAATTCAACTGGGAATCCATTATCTTTATAATCCGCTGCTAACCATTGTTTATATTCATAAGTTACTTCTTTAGGAAGATTAACAATTTTAAAGAATTCATCACTTGGATCTAAAGGATTACCAGTTGTACTATCTAAAGCTCTAGCACTAACTGTTAAATCTGGTTGATAATCTTTAGCTACTTTTTCATAGTAACTGAGATCATAAGGATCAAAGCCTTCAATTAAATTTGTTTCTGCTTTAACTGCTTTAACATTATAAGTAACACTAAGATCAGCCTTACTATCAAATTTAATATTATCGTTTTCATCTTTAGAAACTTCTAAAGCAATGTCACGAGTACCAATAGTTTCTTCAACGATTGGGTTTAATTCTTTAGTAGCATCAGTAAAAACGCCACCAATTGTCCATGCTGCATAGCCTGTACCGATGAGTGCTGCAACACTTAATACGCCTATTAATAATTTTTTTGAATTTCTCATTCGTCTCTTCCCTCCTAGAATTCAAAAACTTTAATAAATAATCTAAAAATAAAAAAATCGCTACTTAAAGTGAGAGGTACCCCTTTCCTAATGTCTAGGAAACTGGGTACCTCTCAAAGCGACTCTTGTTTTATAAAAAATAAGATTGAAATGGTATATTCTGTAAAATTATTTGTTAAAAATATATCCATGTTGTCCATATAATTATTATGCTCCTTTTAAATTCAAAATTAAATAAGCTTTGAACTTATTGCCTAATTTTTACATTCAATACCATTTTCTTTACATTTATGCTTATTTTTTAGAATAGAATCAAAAAGCCCACCAATTTGGTGGGCTCAATAAAATTAAACAATTTGATTGTATGCAGCAATAATTTGTTCGTTGATATATCCGTCTAAATTATCGCCTGAATATTTAAAGACATTAATCATCATGCTTTCAATTGCACTTCTTGCACTTGAAGAGAATTGTGAAACTGGAGCAACAAAGGTTTGATCGTTTTTATCATATTGTTGATAAATATCATAAACATTAGCTTGTAGATATTCGTAGTTTTTAGCTTGATTGTCGTCTTCAGAAACATTAGTAATCTCGTCTGGGAAATTATCTTTTGCAGCAGTTGCAGCTTTAAAATCAGCAGTACCATAACTAGAAGACCTTACAGGCATAGAAGACATTTGAAGAGCAACAGTTGATGAATTAGCAGTATTTGTTAAGAATTTATAGAATAACCAAGCTGCTTCATTTTGTGCATCGCCTTTATCAAAGAAAACAATATTAGCTCCTTGAGACATAGCTTTTGAGTTAGCGTTTGGATTAATTACTCTAGGAGTAGATTCTAACATTCCTTCATCAATTACGGGAGTTGGTAATACTTTTCCTCTGAAGGTATCATATGATCCATACCAAGCATTTTTACTTCCGTTAATATACATAAATGAGTTTTGATTATATGTATATTCGTTCCAACATCCATAATCACCATTTCCAGCAGTATCAAGCATTTCAGATGTTGTAATAAGTCCTTCATCATACCATCCCTTAAGCATCTTGATCATTTGAACAGTTTTTGCGTTGGCTCCAGTATTAGGATTATAGAAAAGGATAGCTTCAGATTTTGTTATTTTTCCATCTTTATCAGTGTCTCCGCCAGTATATGGAACATCCATCATTTCAGCAAAAGTAATAAATAAGTTATCGATTGAGTCGTAGCTAATTGGGGTAGCATAGTTACTTGGTGCACTTCCATCAGTTGGAATTCGATCTTTCATACTCTTCCAATAGACGTTATGGTCATCAATTACATAATTGCCTGTATTATCCTTATGTGACCAACTAGTTACAAGATCTGTCTTTTGCATTAATTCACGAGCAAGACTAATAAGACCTTCCCAGTTAGTAAGTTTATTTTCATAGTTTCCTGCTCCAAACACTTCATCTAAAACATCATAGTTATAGAATAAAGCTTCACTATTTTTATACCAAGGAAGCGAATAAGTTCCTTCAATTGCATATTGTTGACCTTCCTTTAAGAAAGCTTCGTTTACATCACTTGCAACTGTATCAGCTTCACTGGCTCCGTTATTATTCGCATCATGACCAAATCCATATTCAGTGCTGTTCATGAAAGAATCCATTTTTAAGACGTTACCACTTTCTAAATAGTTAACAACATAGTCTGGATAGCAAACAGCCATATTTGGCAAATTATCTATATTTTTAATATTGCTTTGGATGGTTGCATGAATATCTGCGTATTGACCGCTTTGTTTATATTCAACATCAATGTTTGGATATTTATCTTCAAAAGCAGCAACTATTTTATCCATCATTTCAACTTCGCCAGTTGGATCATCTTCAGGATCATAAATATTGGTCCAAAAAACAATTTTTGTTTTTTCATCGCTACCAACTTCTGATGAACAAGCAGAAATTGAAGAAATTGTTAATGCCCCTAACACAAGAGCAGGCATTAAAAGTTTTGATTTAAGTTTCATGTAAGTATTAGCCTCCTGCTTAAATACGCAATTAATATATCATAATTGAACTTATATTCAAAATTAAGAAAACGTAAATTTTTGACTCATCACCCTTTAATTCCAGCACGACTTGTCCCATTCATAATGTATTTTCTAAATACTATAAAGATAATAACAAGAGGGATCGTAACAATAACAGTTGCTGCCATTTGAAGAGATTGTAAAACAAACTCATTTCCACCTTCTCGATAGATAAAATTAGCAAAATCTCTAATTGCAACAGAGATTAAATTTGCACTTTGATTAGTAGATCCTTGAGGAGCAACGGTTTTTGGCCAAGCATATGCATTCCAAGTTGATATAACTTTTAAAATAATAATTGTAATTAATGTAGGTGAAGCAACTGGAACCATAACTTTCCAAAGATACTTCCAATCACTTTTACCATCAATTTTTGCGGCAAGATAAAGCTCGTTTGGAATCTGCTTAAAAGCTTCATTAAGTAAATAAATGTAAAAAACATTAACAATAAAAGGAAGCATAATAGCTAGATATGTGCCCCAGGTTGAATCCAGGAGTCCATATCGATAAACTTGAATGTAATTTGTGACAACAAATAACTCACTAGGAATCATCATTGTTATAAGGTAAATATAAAAAGTAACATCTTTTCCCTTAAATTGAAGCCTAGCAAAGGCAAAAGAAGCGAAAATTGTTACAAATAATGTACCTAAAGTCGAAATAATAACAACAACAAAAGTGTTATAAAGGTAATTAAAGAAATCAAGGCGAGCCGGATCAAAAATTAAAGCATAGTTCTCCCAAGCAATTTGATCTAAAGCTATAAAAAAATTGTTATCAAGACCTAAATATACCCCGTTTGAGACTTCGCTTTTTAAAGAAGAAATTACCATCCAATAAAATGGAATCATCATAATAAAAGCAAAAAATATTAAAAAGGCATATATGATAATTAACGAAAAAACTCGCAAAACCTTATCTTTTTTCTTGGTTTTGTCAACACTAGTATTAAATCCTTCAATTACAAATTCTATCTCTGAATTGCTTGAATAGATGCTATCTTCGTTTAGCAAAATATCATTATGCTCCATAATGAACCCTCTTTTTAGAAACCCAGAATTGAAGAATTGTAAAAACAAATATAATTAAAAATAAGATTACTGCTCCACAGCAGGCATAACGTACGTTATCACCATATCCAACACTTATTTGATCATAAATAAAATAAACAACGGTATATAAGTTATAAGAGTTTCCGGTTGTTCCAGTACGATTAAATAAGCCAGCAATAGATTGATATTCCTTAAATCCATTAATAAAGGAAGTAATAGAAATATAAAAAATTTGGGGTGATAAAAGAGGGACAGTAATTTTAAAGAACTGCTTAATTTTTGAAGCACTATCAATTCGTGCAGCATCATAATAAGTTTTGCCAATTCCTTGAAGTCCGGCTACAAAAATTAATATTTTAAAAGGTAGTTGATACCAAATTATGTCACAAAAAATAACAAACATTGCATTCCAATAAGTTGTGTTAGCATTATTTTCTACCCAATAATTATCTAAACCAAATACTGAATTAAATAAACCAGTATGAGAAAAAATAACCCCAAATACCATTCCTACTGCAATGATATTAGTAACGTAAGGAGTGAAAAATAAAGTTTGAAAAAATCTTTGACAAACTTTAATTGAGTTAATTAAAACCGCAATAATTAAAGCAAGAATTATTGAAATTGGTACCGTAACAAAAGTTATTAAAAGTGTATTAGGTAAAGCAAATTCAAAAAAAGCATTAATTGGACCTTGAAGATGAGGTATATCATCTGGAGCTGGAATAATTCCAAACAAAGCTTGATAGTTTTCTAAAGTAAAACCATTACTTTCTCCACTTATATAGTTATAATCTTTTAAAAATGATATATAAAAAGTATCAAGCAATGGATAAAGAGCAAAAACAATAAGAAGGATTAAAGAAGGAGCTAAATAAATCCATGCTTTATAGTTATTTTTGGTGTTCATTTAGATAAATCCTCTTTTTTGTATCTTTATCAAATAGATAAATCTTATTAGGTTTAATCTTAAAATAATTAAAACCTAAATCAAATTTATCATCATTTCTAATCATAATTTTAAAGTTTTCATCGTTAATAGGATGTTTTGCTAATACTTCTGTGTCTCTTCCTTGAGCAATAATTGAGGTAACCCAAACTTTAAAAGTATACTCATCGTTTTCGCTAGCTTTCACATAGCCTTCAGGACGAATTCCAACTAAAACTTCTTTGTTATTTAAGGAATAATCTTCAACTCTTAAAATTTTAGAAGAAGAAATATAAAGATCATTATTTTTAATAAATCCATCAAAAATAGTAATTGGTGGTAAACCTAAAAATTTAGCAGTAAATAAATTCTTAGGATCATCATAAACATTTTGAGGCTCACCAACTTCTTCAATTTTCCCTTTATTTAAAACAACGATTTTATCACAAATTGACATTGCTTCATCTTGATCATGAGTAACAAAAATTGTCGTAATTCCAGTTTCTTTTTGAATGCGTCTAATTTCTTCTCGCGTTTCAAGTCTTAACCTCGCATCAAGATTAGATAAAGGTTCATCTAAAAGTAAAACCTTTGGAGATTTAATTAAAGCACGAGCGATAGCAACTCTTTGTTGTTGACCTCCACTTATCTCACTTGGTTTTCGATAAAGTAAGCCTTCAAGTTTAACAATTCGAGCTACGTCTCTTATCTTTAAATCAATTTCATCATTATTTATTTTTCTTTTAATTTCGATTCGCTTATTGTTTTTTAAAATGTAGTTTTCTTCATCGAGAGTTAATTTAAAGTAAGCTAACTTTCTTTTTTCTTTTTCAATTAGACTCTTTAAAATACCAACAAATATATCAATATTAAAATCCCCTTTTTTAAGATATTTATATAAAAATTTAGAGTAAGAAAAAGGTATATTTAAAGCAAAACTTATTTCATCAATAATTAAAGATTTTGAGATTTTTTTATCTTTTTCTTTAGCTTTTTTAATAATATCTTTTGCTTTAAAAAGCTCATCTTTTATTTCAATAAGCTTACAAAACATGGATATTTTTCTACTTTTTAAGAAATCTTTTATATAAATATCTTCTAAAGGAAAAGCTATATTTTTATAAACATTTAAATGTGGATATAAAGCATAATTTTGAAAAACAAAACCGATTTTTCTTTTTTCGGGAGCAAGATCGGTAACATCTTCTTTCCCAAAAAAGACTTCTCCACTAGTAGGCTCTTTTAAGCCACTTATCATATAAAGAATTGTGGATTTGCCACAGCCTGAAGGACCGAGTAAACCAACAAGTTCACCATCATTAATATCAAGTGAAAAATCATCTACCGCAATGGTATCTGGTATATTTTTCTTTTTGTCTCCTTCAAAAACTTTTTTTAAATTCTTAATATGAATTTCCATAACTACAATTATAAAGATTAAACGCTTATAATTCTATTTTTAATTGCGTATTGTTTTTTAAGCACAAAATTATTCTAGATTATGTTTTTAAAAGTCTATTTTTCAAATTCAGCGATACTATCGGTATTACCAACAACAACGATAGCATCTTTTTCTTCAAATACGTGAGAAGGTGAAACGTTAATATCGATATTTTCATCTCTTTCAATTGCAATAACATTAAGGTTAAATCTTTTTCTAATATCAGTATCAGCAAGTTTTATCCCAACATATCTTTTAGGAATAGTTATTTCAACAATTTCAATATTTTCATTAAGAGAAATAAAATCAAGAATATTATTAGAAAGTATTTTTTTAGCAAGACGATCAGCACTATCTTTATCAGGATAGATAACTTCTGCTCCAAGACGTTCAAGGACTTGCCCTTGTTCTTCATTTCCCGCTTTAGCAATAACTTTTTTAACTCCTAAAGAAATGGCATTTAAGGTTGTTAAAATTGAAGCATCAACTTTTTCACCAATACAAACAACAATGGTTTCGCATTCTTTAAAACCTAACTCTTCTAAGGTTTCTTTAGTTAAATCTTCACTAACATAGGCATAATCTGTGTAATCAAGCATTTCTTTAACTTTCTTTTCATCTTTATCAATACAAATAATGCTTTTGCCTTTAGAAGCAAGTTCAATAGCTAAAGAATAACCAAATCTTCCAAGTCCAATAATACCAATAGTTCCTGCATTTTTTGCCATAAAAATATCCTTCCTCATCCAATAGGTAATGAATCATCTACATATTTCCAAGTAATGTTATTACTATGTTTTGTTTTAAATAAAGATAATGAAACTGACATTGGACCAATTCGGCCAATATACATTAATAAAATTAAACAAAGTTTACTACCAACTGAGAAAAATGGAGTAACTCCAGTTGAAAGTCCAACGGTTGCAAAAGCACTAAAAGCATCAAAAACATAATCATTTGATGAATAAATATTACCATTTCCTTCAATTTCTTTTCCTTCAAAAGCAAAAATTAAAATGATAAAGAAAAGAAGGAATAATACTGAAAGGAAAAATAAGGTAAATGCTTTTTGAATGGTTTCTTTATTGATGCTTCTTCTAAAAGCATGAGGTGCTTTTCCATCAATTCCACTTCTAATGCGAGCAAAAAGAGCAAAGATGGTTGTTGTTTTAACACCACCTCCAGTACCTCCTGGAGAAGCTCCAATAAACATAAGTACATTCATTAATAGAATTGAACAAATCTGCGCATCGTATAAATTATAAGTTGTAAATCCAGCCGTTCTTGTTGAAACAGATAAAAAGAAAGACTCTAAAAAAGTCATTCCAGAAGGCACGGCGCTATTTATAAAATGAGGCACGTTTTCACTTAAATAAATAGTAATTGTTCCACCAACAATTAATAACAAAGTCATAAAAATAACAACTTTTGTATGTAAAGTCATCTTTTTAAAATGAAACTTTTTAGAGCAGATATCAATAATAACTAAATAACCTAAACCACCAAAAACAATAAGTAAAGAGATGATTAAATTCATAAATACATCATCTGAAAAAGCAATTAATGAAGTATTTCCAAAAATATCAAATCCTGCATTATTAAAGGCACTTACTGATAAAAAGAAGGCGTGTCCAAAAGCTTCATCGATCCCTTTAATAACATCGTTATGTAAAAAATAAAGATCAAAAAATAAAAGAAAAGCTCCGACAATTTCTGCAATAAAAGTAATTAAAAGATTTAATAAAAAGATTTTTTTAAGACCTTTAAAAGAAGAAATATTCCAGCTTTCTTTTACTAAGGTTTGTTGATTCATTGTTAAGCGAGAAGAAATTATTAAAATAAAAGCCATCGCTAAAGTTGCCGCTCCTAATCCACCAATTTGGATTAAAAGAGCTACTACAAATCGCCCAAAAATATTATAAGTATCAGCAACTGATCCATTTGGTAAAGAAACTAAACCCGTAACACAAGTTGCCGAAGTTGAGGTAAATAAAGCATCAATATAATCAACGCTTATTCCTTCATTTAAAGAAAATGGTGCCCATAAAAAAAGCGAACCCAGTAGGATTACAACCATAAACGCTAAGCAAATAAATGCTATCGGTTTAATTTCAAATTTAGATGCTTTAACTAGCCCCATAGATAAACATCTATATTATAAAGGAGTTAAAACGAAAAAGAAGGTTTTATTAATTAAATTTTCTATTTTGAAGTGTTTAAAGTATTTAAAAGTTCGTATTTATTTTTAAAAATTTTTACTCCACTTATATCAATCATCTTAGAGTTTAACAATAAATCATGAAAAGGAAGTGAATTTTTAGATAAAAGCATAAAGGATAAAGAAATTAAAGGAACTATAAAAAAAGATAAAAAACCTAAAATATATTCAATAACAAAGAAAAAAAGAAAACGATATATAAATTCTTTTTTAGTTAAGCTGTAATTAGAATTAGATATTAAACCAAGCTTAAATATTTTCATTCCTAAAGTCGCTCGATTATTTTTACTTAAAAAAGGTATTAAAAAATAAAAGATAATGCTTGAAAATAAAAAAGTAAAAATAATAAGAAGAAGGTTGGTTAACGAAATAAACTTAGTGGTATTAATATATTCATCAAAATTTCTAAAAGAAGATAAAGCATAGGTATTATATTCACTGGTTAAATAAGTCAAATAAGTATTATCTGGCACATTATTAAAAGTAAAAATAATTTCATTATTTTCTTCTTTAAATAAGTTATACCCATTATATTTTTCATTTAATTTACGATTGTTATATTCATTTATTTCATTATTGTCTTTAAAAAAATAAGAATTTTCATAAAAATTTGTCATTAACTCATCAAGCTCTCTTACTTGTTCTTTAATAGTTAAACTATTTTCACTTAAATATAAAGGTGCTTCTTTTCCTTCAATAAATAAAGCACTTCTTTCTTTTAAATTTTCTTGAATAGATAGTGCTTCTTTATAATTTGGTGTTGCGTAAAATATAGCTAAAGATGAAGCTAAAAGTAAAAGAGTTAATAAAAGAGTAAAGAAAAAATCAACAATAAAAGCCATTACTCTTTTTAAATCACTACACTTTTTATATTTAACGACTAGACTCATTTTCTTCAACCAAGGTTTCATCTTTTATTTTAAAAGATAAAAAATAATCACTTAAAGAAGATTTAGCAATTGGTAAAAACTCTAAAATAAAAGAAAATAAACTCATTAAAAGTGAAAACACTAAAAGAAGTAAAGCAAGATAAAATCCATTTAAGTCATACATAATTACTTGCCCATAACTTTTTCCACTTGTTAAAAAAAGTGAAAGAAAAATTGATGAATAAGTAAGTATAAAAGTAAGTAAAACTTTTAAAAATAGTTTAGTTTTAGAAGGTTTTTTAGAAAAATCATATGTTAACTTCATTGCAATTAATCCTAATGATTTATGTTTTTTGTTAAGTAAAAAAGTAAGTAAATAAATAAAAAGAAAACTAAAAACAAAAGATATATTTAACTCGATAAAATTAGCCCCGCGGATTGAATTTGAAGAAGAGTTAAGTAAAGAATAACTATTTAAATATAACGAATTATTTTCTTTTAAATCTAAAGAACAATCATTAAAGTTATTCAAAATAAAAGAATATAAGTTTTCATATTCATTTTTAAAAACTTGATTGTCGTTAAATAAATAATCACCAACCTTAATAGCAATCTCTTCTTTTAAAAGATAATAATTATCTTGACTCATATCAAAAAAATTAGACTCTTCAATCTTTTTTAAATAAGTTTCTAGATTAATACCATTATTAAGATAACTACTTATATTTTCACTTTTATAGTTATTTAAATAAAAGTAAATTGGATCGTTTTCTTTGTTTAACGATCCAAGAAGTTCATATTCTGTATCAACAAAATAACTTTCACCAAGACGCGTTTTAACACTCATCTTTAAATAGTTAAGAGTTGAGATAGAATCAAGTTTACTATCTTCAATAATTTCTTTTACTTCATTATAAGAATTATAAAAAGCATTAGATAAATCTTTCATTATTGGTAAAGTATTTGCAATTTGACTAACGATTAAAAAATAAAAAATAACATTACCAATAAACAGTAAAAAATAATCTATTAAAAGAGCGAGAACTCTTTTTTTAGTTGAAGCGTCTTGATGAATAATTTCTTTCATTATCGATTAATTTCAAGAGTAATTCCACTAGCATCCATACTAGTTACTTTAATTGATAAATCAGAAAGAGGTGTTCCATTATTAAAGGAATTATAAGCGAAAAATCTACTTATATTATTTAAAGAACATTCATCCCCTGCTTGATATAAATCTTGATTAGTTGAAGCAACTCTACTTATTCCTTCATCTTGATCATATAAAATTCTTTGTTTACTAATTAAGCGAACTAAGGCATATGTATCACTTACTGCGTTATAAGATGGGGTGTTTGAATTTGCAACTAAATAAACTTCTTCTCCGCTATTTCCACTTGTAATTTCTGGAATCTCATTTAATGTTTCATCAAGATAATCTGTACAAAAATAGACTCCATTTTGTCTAATTTCATGTTTTATTAAGCGCGCATCAACATGATATATGGCAAGTCCACTTCCAAATACATTAGGATATTCAGTTTGGTAGTGTTTATCATAATCTAATTCATTAAGTCCGGTAGGAGTTTTATATTCAAGAATTAAATATTCACTAAAAGCTGAATCATTATAATAGCTTGAAGGAATAATTAAACTTTCTCCACTTTCTGCAAATGGTTTTAAAGTTATGGTTGAACTTTTTTCATAAACAACAGTTGGACTTGTCCATCCTAAAGCATATTTAGAAAAAGAAGAATGATCGCCAATATTTAAATCCATCATATCAATTCCACCTAAATAGCCATAATTACTCTTATTATCGTAACTATAATAATCATCAAGTCCAAGCATATGCCCTGTTTCATGAATTATTGTATGAGCATCTTCACCATTAGCATTACCATCAAATAAAAAAGAAAGAGCACAATTTGCATAACGTGTTCCAGTAACTATTCCATCATTAAATTCACGAATATAATTTGTTGTATAAGCCCAAAATGGTTGATTATCTGAACTTGGAAAATCTGCGTTTTTACTATTATAAATAAGCCAAATTCCATCTACATAGTTATCATCATTCACGTCAAATTTTGAAACAACATTATGATTTCCTTCAAATAAATCATATTGAATTCCATTAACTTGATATCCATTCTTTAATATTTCATCAATTAAAGCAATTGATCCAGATGCTGAATTTGAATTTAAATCTTCCATTTTTAAAAAGCTTTCAGCGCTCATTGAAGGAGAATAAGGATCAGCGATTTCAAAATTAAGATTTAGTTTACCATAACTCGATTTTTCATAAAATGAAGCCACGCTTTCCCAATATGAATTTGTGCCATCACTACGTGAGCCATTAAAAGTCGCTTCAATAGCACTTAAATCTGAACTTGTATATGGCTTAATTTCAGCCACTTCTCTAAAAACAGTACCTCTTTTTGTAAAAGTAATAGATGTTGTATCAAATTCAATAGGAACTACTAAAATATTGACTTCCCCTAAAGAAGGGGTAAATGGTTGATGAGCCTTTTCATTAACATCTTGATAAGTAAAAACCGCTTTGTTATTTTCTAAATTTGCATCTCGATATTCAACAAGTTTATCAGTGCCATCTTCTTTTATAACCTCAGCTACGCCATTGTTTGAATTATTGTTGTTATTAAAACCTTGGTTATTTCCACTATTAAAACCAAAAATAAAAATAGCAGATATTCCAACTGCAACAATACAAACACATAAAATGATTAAAAGAACATTTATAACATTACTACTTTTTTTCATACGAGTTACCTATCAATTCTTTAAATTTGTTAATTACATAGTTATTGTAATCAAGTGATTTTGGTCGATCATAAAAACTTACTTCAAAAACATGAGGTTCATCTTGATACATTTTAAAACTAACCTCGTTTCCTCTTTTTTTAAGTTCCTCATAAGTCTTAATTGTTTGATCTTTAAAAGAATCATCACTAGAAGAAACAATTGAGATAAACGGATATTTACTTTTATCAATAAAATCTTCTAAAGAAGAATTATAGTAAAGCTTTTTATTTTTATAAAAATAGCCAAAGAAAGCATTCATTAAAAAATGATTAGCGATTCGAGTTCCTTTTTTATTAAAGATTTCTTTTAAAAATGGCACTGGATGTTCAAGATTTAACATTTTAAATTTAATGTTGAATGGCTCAACTTCATAAAGTTCTTGTAAATCCTTGTTTTGATTTATAGCGTTAACTAAAAGGACTAAATGACCACCAGCACTATCGCCAGTTAATAAAACATTTTTAAAAGAAATATTTAATTCTTTTTCATGTTTTTCAATATAGTTAAAAAAATGAAACAAATCTTGAACAATTCCTTTAAGATTCGTTCTTAAAAGTAAGCGATAAGACATTGATAAAACAACCATCCCTTTAGAAGCATAATATGCATTATGGAAGCGACTTAAATCTTTATCTCCGTATATCCATCCTCCCCCATGAATTTGAATCATCAATGGTAAAGTTGATAAATCACTTGCGCTTTCAGGAAAATACATATTAAAAAGATGGTATTTGTTTTTACCTTTTAAGTAGCGAATATTATTAATGGATTTTACTCCTTCAATATGCTTCAAATTTTTAAAATTAGCCTCGTCGTTTTCTCTCATCTTCTTAGCTAAATATGTAGAATAAGTTTTAAATAGAACAGACATTATTATCCTCTTCTATTAATACAACTTTAACGTCATTATATTGGTCTTTATTTTTAAGATAATAATTTTTAGAGTAAGAACAAATTATTCTAATTTCATTAATTCCTTTTTTAACATAATCAAAAATGTAACGATTTAATTCTTTTGCAACGCCTTTTCCTCTTGCATCTTCATAAACTACAGTTGAAATTATTGTTAAGATATTATTTTCTAAGTTATATTTTAAAAAGCCTAAACATTTATCATTTTCATAAGCTTCAATCTTTTCTTTTTTAACAAGTATTTCCATGTCTAACCCCTCATTTGCATTTATAAACAAAATATTTCTTGATATTAATTCCTACTTTTTTATATAATTTTAAAGCGGTCCGCTAGCTCAGTTGGTAGAGCAACTGACTCTTAATCAGTGGGTCCGGAGTTCGAGTCTCCGGCGGATCACCACTTATTTAGAACTTATTGACTTCCTCGGAAGTCTTTTTTTATTTTAAAATCCTTGCAATTCTTAACTTTTTTTGAAAAACTAGATAATCTTAGCTTAAATATAAATATTATAAATTAAGTTCTACGCTTAATTTTAACACTCCTTATTTCATTTAGAAAACCATTCACTTAAAAAATTAAAGAAATTTAATTAAATAAATTTACTCTTCTTTAAGACATTTAACTGGATCTTTTTTACTAGCGCTATAGGCTGGGGCAATTGCACTAGCAATTCCTAAAATTAAAGCTATACCAACTAAAATAAACATATGCCACCAAGTTACAACACAAATGTCTTGGAAAGAAAAATAATGCGCATAATGTTGAGCGATTAGCATATTTACTGGGAAAGCTAAAACATAGGTAAATAAGCAACTAAATAAGCCACTTAATAAACCAACAATTCCAGCTTCAATGATAAACATTCTTGAAACATCCATTTTTGTTGTCCCTATCGCTCTTAAAATGCCAATATCTTTAGTTCTTTCTAAAACATTATTATAGGTAAATAAAATGTTCATAGCGCAGGCCACAATTAATAAAACCGCAACAAATATTGAAAGTACTAAAGAAACAAGACTTACCATATTTGATACGCTATTTATTAAAGAAGAAGATAAACTTACATAATATACTTTTTTATTAGGATCAGTTTGCGCATCGTTAAATTCATCAAGGCGAAGTAAAATTTCGTTTCTTTCTTCAAGTCCTTTTGGGAAAATAGCAATATTTTGTAAAGTTGTATAACTATTTAAATAACATCCTAAATTTATAACGTAGTTATAAATATTGGCTAAATCGCCACTATCAGAGACTTGATCAATTACGTCTTGAATTAACTCGTCGATATTATCAGGATTAATATCAACAAAATTTGACATAATTTCTTCATCAACTAATTCGGCTCCAACTTTTTTGGCGTCACTTAAAAACGTTTCAAAAGTTGCTTCGCGCCAAGTAGTTATTTCTCCTTTACTATTATGTGTGTGATAACTATCTTCGATGTAATAATAAGTAAAATATTTATCAATTAAATCATTAAAAGTTGTCGCATTAATCTCAATATCACCATTTTTATAATCATTTAAGTAGCTCCTAAGTTCCTGAACAAAAGAGTTTACTTGGATCCCACTATCAGTAAAATTAGCTACAATGTTCCCGCTTATATCGTTTGATATTTCACTTTTGGCTTTTTGTACAACTAACTCATCTTGAAGTTCAGGAAGATAGCATAAAGCAGGTGATAAAAGAGTTATGCTATTTTCTCTTTTTGGACGAATTATTCCACTTATTTCAAGTTCGATTCCTTTTGTATCATCATTATATAAATCGCTTACGCTTTTTTTCTTATAGGTATGTAAATTTCTTTTGCTTCCTAAAATTGGCTCATCAAATATTTGAGTGTTATTTGTTTTTTGATAGATTTCATCATTAGAAAAGATCTTATATTTTTTACCAACAACATCATCAAATGAAATAGGTTCAACATTACTTTCTAATTCTGGATTTAAAACTTCATCTGATGTGTCGTTAGAATTATAAAAGCCCATTGCTCTTAAGGTTGAAAAATTAATCGCATTATAACTATCAACAACAAGCACTATTTCTTTTTTGTTTTCAGGAAGTTTTCCATAAAGCAAATCATAACTTGTATCTATATCACCATATAAAACATGGAAAATATTAGTTGGAATACCATATCCAGTTGAGGTGTAACTACCTCCTGCACTAATTGTTGTTGTGACGCTACCAACATAACTTTTACTTTTTCTATCAATACTTTGAGGGAATTCAGTTGTTAAATTATAAGAATAAGAGTTTCCATAATTTTTGATATATTCAACTGCTAAGCCTTCATCAACTAGAGAATCGAGAAGATCAAAATATTCTTCACTATAGTTATTATAAGTGTATGTATATTCACTACTTACCGAGACATAAGGGAAAATAGCTTTATCTTCAGGAAATTCTGTAGCTTGATTAATTTCTTTCCAATCATCACTTGAAGTTTTTAAGGTATAAGAAGGCACATTAATTGGTAAAGAGGAAGCTGTTTCATAACTTACTCGATCAGAATAAACAGTAAATCCATTTGTTAAAGCTAAAATAAAGCCAAGTGCTACAAGACCAAAACAATTAGCTACAGCACTAATTATTGTTTTTAATTTCTTAGAAAAGATATTTCTTAAAGAGAGAGCCCAAATAATACGATTCGAGATGAAATTTCTTTTTTTAGAGATAGCTTGTAAAGCTTCACTTTCTTTTTCTTTGACTTTATGTAAGTCCTTTTGACCTGTAACTTCGCCATCATTTAAATAAATAATTTTGTCGCTATATTTATCAGCTAATTCTTTATTGTGGGTTACTAAAATTACAAGATGATTCTCACTTAACTTTTTTAAAATATCCATGACTTCTAAAGAAGTCTTACTATCAAGAGCGCCAGTTGGCTCATCTGCTAAAATAATTTTTGGATTATTAATTAAAGCTCTAGCAATAGCAATTCTTTGCATTTGACCGCCACTTAAATCAGAGCTTCTTTTATCTTTTAAATCAAATAAATCAACATCCTTTAATAAAGCGTTTATTTTCTCTTCTATTACTTTTTTATCGGTTTCTCCGCCCAAAACAAGTGGTAATTCAATATTTTCATAGGCGTTTAAATTTTTAATTAAGTGATAAGATTGAAAAACAAAACCAATAACTTTATTTCTAAACTCATCTTGCTCATTGCTTTTTAAGTTTTTAGTAGATATTCCATCAATTATGATATCTCCTTCAGTTGGTCGATCTAATAAACCAATTAAATTTAAAAGAGTTGACTTACCACAACCAGAAGGACCTAAAATTGAATAAAATCCATTAGTAGAAAAAGAGAGATTAATCCCTTTTAAAGCATGTGTGACTATATCTCCACTTCGATAGTCTTTTACTAAATCCTTAATTTCTAACATCGTTAATTAATTTCATTAATTAATACAAATTTTATCACTTAAGCGTCAGAAAATATTCAAAGAATTTTAAAAAGTATTCACTCTCTATCTTTCAAAGTTATAAAATAACACGTATGTCTAATAAAAGAGAGTTCTTTTTAAATTTCTTTTTATTAATCTTTGCCTCCTTTTTATGGGGTATCTCTTTTGTTTTTCAATCAATGGCTTCTAATAGTTTAGGAACCTTTTCAATAAACACCTTTAGAAGTTTAATAGCTGCTTTATTTTTACTTCCAATTGCTTTATTTTCTCTTTTTAAAAACAAGAAAGAAAATAAAGCGATTAATTATAAAATATCTGTAATTGGTGGGGTTTTTGCAGGGTTTTTCCTCGCCTTAGCAAGTATTTTTCAACAACTTGGCATTTCGACAACAAGCACTTCAAAAAGTGGATTTATCACTGCTTTTTATATTATTTTAGTCCCTTTATTTTCTCTCTTTTTTAAGAAAAAATGTGGTAAAAATGTTTATCTAGCTATTGTTATTGCTTTAATTGGATTAGGTCTTTTAACCTTAAATTCTAGTTTTATTTTAGAAAGTGGAGATATCTATCTTTTTATTGGATCAGTCTTCTTTTCTTTTCAAATTATTACTATTGATCGCTCTTCTTTAAAAGCAAATATATTTCTTTTAATGCTTATTCAAATGACAGTAAGTGGCCTTATTACTGCTCCTTTTATTGCTTTAGAAACAATTGATCTTGACTTAATTAAAGAAGCGATTTTACCTATTCTTTTTCTTGGTATATTTTCAAATGGACTTGCCTATACCATTCAAGTTGTTACTCAAAAAGTTTTAAATCCAACTTTAGCTAGTCTATTAATGTCTTTAGAAAGTGTATTTGCTAGTTTAACTGGCGTAATAATTTACACTTTTTATAAATTTAGTGATGTTCCTCAATATTTAAATCTTCAGCAAACAATTGGCTGTATCGTTATGTTTATTGCGGTCACTTTATCAATTTTACCAAGTGAATGGTTCACCTTCTCTTATCGGAAAAATAAGAAAAAGAAAGAAAAAAATAGTCAATAAGTAAAAAAATGTAAAATTTCCAAATTATATTTATTTATAAAACATGTTTCATTAAAATATTAAGGTTATTGCGCGGGGTTCACTTATGGCAACACTACTCTTACTTATTATTTATCTTATATTTATATCTCTTGGTTTACCTGATTCCTTAGTAGCTTCCTCTTGGCCAGCTATTTCTCAATCTTTAGGAATAGGAGCTGATTTTCAAGGAATTCTTACCTTTGTCGTTTCATTTTGTACAATTATTTCATCTTTTTTAACAGTTAAACTAGTTAAATTATTAACTGCAAAAGGGGTTGTTTTAATCTCGATTTTATTAACAGCCATTGGTTTACTTTGCATTTCTTTTTCACCAAATTTTGTTTTAATCGTTTTAAGTGCCATTCCTTTAGGACTTGGAGCTGGAGCCATTGATTCAACTTTAAATAATTATGTTGCTGTTAACTATAAAGCAATTCATCTTAACTGGTTACATGCTTTTTGGGGAGTTGGCGCTTCAGTTTCTCCTTTAATTTGTGGAGCTTTTTTAACTGACATTAATGGATGGCGAAATGGTGCACTTTGTCTTGCCATAATTCAAACTGTTATTTGGTTAATTTGTCTTATAAGTATTAAAGTTTGGAAAAAAGCGGAATTAGAGTTTGAATCAAGAGATAAAAAAGATAATCAAGAAGAAAATAAAATTAATACTAGTTTATTAAAAACTTTTAAATTAAGAGGAGTTATTCCAGCTTTAATTGGCTTTTTCTGCTATATTGCAATTGAACAAACCACTGCTAATTGGTTCTCTTCAATGGTAGTTTTTAATATGGGCGTAGCTGAAAATACTGCAGCTAACTGGGCCGCCTTATTTTATATTGGAATTATGGTAGGACGATTACTATCAGGAGTTGTCTCCTTAAAAATAAACGATAAAAATTTAATTAGAATTGGAGAAGGCATAATTCTTCTTGGTTTAATTTTAATGTGCATGCAATTTAATGTTTATTTAATGCCTGTTGCTTTAGTACTAGTTGGTTTTGGTTGTGCACCTATTTATCCAGCAATAATTCATTCAACTCCTACCCGCTTTACGGTAGAGCACTCTCAATCTGTAATGTCTATTCAAATGGGATTTGCTTATATTGCAAATGTCACTTTTGCTCCTCTTTTTGGAGTCGTTGGCAAAAACACAAGTTTTTTAATCCTTCCTTATGTAATTATTGGTGTGCTTGTTTTATCAGTAATAAGCAATGAACTTGTTAATAAATTAACTAAACCAAATCAAAAAGAAGAAATTGCAAAATAATGAAGTTTTGCAGGTTTTATAGAATTTTTTAAGCTTTTTATGGCTATTTGGCTGCAGTTAACTCTCTATTATATGCAGCTTTTAATCTAGATAATGCAGAGAGATAATCGTTAAAATTACTTCCAAGTTGAAGAGCGCTAATTTCGCTTTTAACATCGTTTATCTCTATTTCAAAAACTGTGAAGTCAATCTCGTTTTCTAAGCAATTATTTTTTAACTCATTGACAATCGTATTTTCGAAATAATCATTTACTGCTTGTCGAGCTAAATCAACATCTACTATTTCAATATCAAATGTAACATCAAATTCTGGATAAGTATTGAAAGGAGCTATATAGTTAATCCTAAAATATTTCTTATCATCCACACTGAATATAAAGTCTTCTGAACTTTCAACTTCTCCACCAACAAGTGGTGATGATACCACGAATCTCTTAAAAACAAATCCTTTTTCTGAAATTAAATTTACTATATCAGTAATATCTATTGGCATTAAATATCCAACTTCCAAAATTTCAGTTTCAATTGGCGCAAATAAAGAATATGTATTTATATTAAGATTTAATTTCATTACATAGGTAGCAGGTAAGCATATATAATATTCACAAAAAGTAAAAATTGCCTTTACAATATACGTTTTTATGGATGCAGCATCGCTAGAAAAAGCTATTTCATTTGAAATTTGATCTAAATCTCTATCATATGAATTTAAAAATTCACAATAATCATCTAATTCGTATTTAGCAATTAATTCTTGTTTAATTAGCGATGCATATTCATTGAACTTATCAACAATTAAACCTCGATTCGATTCATCAGAGACCAAATTTAAAATCTTAACACTTATTTCATAAAATAAAGCATCAAGTTTGCCTTCTACTGTTTCAGTATAAGTAATCATGCTAGGGCCTGCATTAATGTACTCTTCTTTAATTACTTCAAAATCGTTTTTAAACTCTTCTAAATAATTTGCACCTGTAGGCGTGGATGAATCCAAATTACTTAAAATAGTATTTATGAAATCATAAGTTTTATCTAATGTGAGTGGTAAGTTCTCCCAATTGTTTTTATAATTTTCATAATTTCTATTTAGAATTCTTTCGGCTTGAAAAACTACATCACTAATTTTATCTTGAAGATCTATTAATTGTTTGTTTGTTAAGTTTCCAGTCATTGTCTCACTAATAATTGAATAATAAGTAGTTTCTAAATTGTATCCTAATAACAAGTCTTTAACTGGTTCAGCCACTTCAATCATATACTGAAATTTTTCATCAAAAATACTTAAATCGGCATCGAGTGTATATAGCCATTCTAAGGCTTCGTTATAAACATCAACTAAATCATTTCTAACACTTTCAAACCAAATTCTATCTAAGTAACTTTGTAGTTCATTATTAATTTCGTTAGTTATATTTTCTGGTCTTATAAGATAATACAAGTATTTGATGATAGTTTCACAATCACTATCTCCAATATCAGCGGCAGGAACGTCTTCAATCCATCTAGCCACAAGATTGAGATTATCATAAACATAAGTAGATTCATTTACCTTTGTAGCTCGATAAGTTTTGCTCATATACCAGCCATCAAAGTTAAATCCTTCTCTATAAGGAGTTGGTAAACGTACAAAAGCGCCTTCTTTTAGATCTTGATAATCACTTTCCACTAAATGTGAAGGTAACACTCCTCCATTAGGATCAAAAGTAATATCAAAAGTCTCTTCTATCGTCTCTTTATTAGTTATTTCAAAATCAATAGTTGATCCATCAGAAAAAGTAATTGTATAAATATCAACGTTCCCATTGCTTGATTTATATTCAATTTTTTCAATAAATTTTCCATCTTCACCTTTTATATTTCCTTTTTTAATCCAAACTCCTTCAACTTTTACATAAAAGTCCTAAGTATCAGTATCAATATAAGAATCACCATCATTCCCAAGAGTAACTAAAGGTTTTCCGCTACCATTAAAGCAAGAAGTTCCATCTTTTCCCGGAGCGCCTTCATCACCTTTGTCACCTTTTTCGCCTTTAGCTAAAATTTCAGTAACTTCGCCGTCAATTACCCAATATCCGTTTTCATTAATTTCAACTATTGGAGTATGTCCATCTTTACCAGGTTCACCTTGAATACCTTGAGCTCCATCTGCTCCATTGGTAACAACAAAAGTCGATGTTGAATTATTAGAATATGTAATTGTGTAAGTATCTTCCAATCCTTCAGTATCTGTTAATTCTATTGAGACAATAGAAATCCCATCTTTCCCATCTACGCCATCTTTGCCGTTAACTCCATCTTTACCGTTTGCTCCACTACAACCAACAAGTGAAAAAAGAGCTAACGCTGACATTATTATTGAAATTCTTCTTTTCATACCCTTCCCCTGAAATTTAAAAATTTTTTGCTATAAAAATTATAGCAAATTAAGTTTATTATGACGTATGTCATTTTTGTAGGTATCAAACTATTTAAAACTTTTTAATTAATCGAAATTGTTAGAGAAATAAACAATAAAATTAACTACTTAAAAAATAAATAAGCCTGCAAAACTCAATTATTTTGCAGGCTTATTTGCTTTTTTCGTATTTTTTAATTTACATTTCCAGAAAAAATTCTTACTAATTCATGATATATGCCTTCACCAGAGAAAAGCATGATTCTGTCCCCTGGGAAAATAGTTGTTTCTCCATTTGGAACAACAAAATCATCACCATGATAAATTGCAATAAGTAAAACAGATTTTGGTAGTTTAAGTTCTTTAATCTTTTTACCAGCAGCCTCAGAATTTTCACTAGCCACAAGTTGAATAATTGAATGATCGCCTTTTGATAGTTTCATCAAAGTCATAAAGTTTTTCATCGACATTTCTTCAACAACAATGTGTCCAATGATATCAGCTTGGTTAATAGCTGCATCAACCCCCATCCCAACATTAAATAGCCAAGCATTATTTGGGTTATTAACTCTAGCTACAACTCGTGAACAATTAAACTCAAATTTAGCAACAGTTGAAGCAACAAGATTGGTTTCATCTCTTCCGGTAACACAAGCAACAACATCGGCTGTTTCAATTTTAACACTTGCTAAAACATTAGGATCTGTGCCATCTCCTAAACAAACATGTTCTTCGCCAAATTTTTTAAGTAGTTTTTCAATATTTGATCTAACTGAATCGATAACTACAAAATCGAGTTTGTTTCTTTTTAATAGGTCGGCCATGTAAGAACCGATTTGTCCACCACCAATAATAACAACGTACATATTTAGCCTCCCTTAAATTCCAAGAAACATCTTAAGACGACGTTTAGCATCAACTTTAGTTACAAAATATAAGATGTCGTGAGTCATTACTATATCTTCAGCTTGCGGAATAAAAGATGAACCATCTCGAACAATTGCAATTAATTTAAAATCTTTTTCGTTTTCTAACTCTTTTAAAGTTAATCCATCAATCGAAGGAGTTGCCATAATACGAACGATTTCACTACTTGCATCAGCTCCAAGAAGTTGAACACTATCCATCATATTAAAAGATAAAAGTTCAATTGCACGGTTAATGCTATAACCTGTAGTTGAGATTGTTTTTATGCCTTGTGCTTCAAATACTTTACCTTTTTTAGGGTTATATAAACGAGCAATAACGTATTTTACAAAGTATTTGTCTTTTCCAATTTTAGCAGCCACTGCATTAATATCGTCATTCCCAGTTGCACAAACTAAAGCATCACAATATTCAATTTCAGCTTCTTCTAAAGTGTCTTTATCATATCCATTTCCTAGCACTGTAAGACCATTAAAATCAGCTCCTAAGCGATAAAAACTTTCTTCATCTTTATCGATTACATTAACACTATGTCCTCTTTTATATAATTCAATAGCAAGTCCGGCACCAAGTTTACCACAACCAATTATTAATATTTTCATTTTGCCTTTCTCCTTCTAATAAAATATTTTCTTGTTTCATCAATTCCAATAACTATGAATGGGAATGTAAAGATAATAAGCCAAATCTTATAATCTAAGATTTGATTTGTTTCAAAGACTTCCGTATTAATGAAAGGAACATAAGTTACTATCATTAATAAGATTATTTCAGCAACAATACCATAAAGAACTTCTTTATTTGAGGTAAGTCCTAATTTAAAGATACTAGTTTCATCACTTCTACAATTATAAACTATACCAATTTGACAGAAAATAATACTTGCAAGGACAACTGTTGTTGACATCATCCAAACTGCTTCATTATTTGTTTGATTATAGAAAGTAAATGGTAAATTATTATCTAACGCATAGAAAGCTAGGAAGATAAAATAAGCCGCTACACATAAAATAGAAGTTTGAAGTCCATAATATAAAGCTTTACCATATAACTTTTTAGTGATGAGATGTTCATTAATTTTTCTTGGAGGGCGATCCATGATGTTATCACTTGGTTTTTCACTTCCTAAAGCAAGAGCTGGGAGCATATCTGTACCAATATCAATTAATAAAACCTCTAAAATGGTGAGCATTGGAGGAAGAGCATTAATTGTTAAAAGTGGTAAAAGGAATGGGATGGCTTCTGGAATATTAGAGTTAAAGATATAGGTAATAAACTTTTTAATGTTATCAAAAATTGCACGACCTTCTTTTACTGCTTTAACAATTGAAGCAAAGTTATCATCGGTTAAGATCATGTCAGCTGCTTCTTTTGCTACATCAGTTCCAGTTATACCCATTGCAATACCAATATTGGCTTTTTTTAAGGCTGGAGCATCATTTACACCATCCCCTGTAACTGCAACAATTTCTCCTAAATCTTGAAGAAGAGAAACAATACGATATTTTTGATCAGGAGCCATTCGGGCAAAAATTATTTCATCCTTCAAATATTCTTTTAACGTTTCATCATCGATATTATTTAATTCTGGACCAGAAATAACACGTGGATTTTTTTCTTTTACAATTCCAATGTGTTTAGCAATTGCTAAAGCGGTCAATGAATAATCACCAGTTATCATAATAACTTTAATTCCAGCTTTATGACATTCTTTAATCGCTTCTTTAACACCTTCTCTAGGTGGATCTTGCATTGCTTCTAAGCCTAAAAAGCACATATCAGTTTCAATAATATCTGGAGTATAAGCACTTAAAGCTAATGGTAATTTTCCATCTTTTTTTAATAAACGGAAGGCCATGCCTAAAACACGTAGACCATTTTTGGCAAAATTATCATTGTTTTCCATGATCTTTTTGCGGTCTTCTTCATTTATTTTTCTAGCTTTCCCGTTTTCAAAAATATACTTACATTTATCTAAAACTTCTTTTGGAGAACCTTTTGTAAACGAAACTCTTTGTGATCCTTCAATTTGCTCTTCAAGTTGATGAATAGTTGTCATCATTTTTCGAGTTGAATCAAAAGTTAATTCTCTAATTCGTGGAGTAATTCGTAATTGATTTTGTGCGTTTAATAAGCCTTTTTCACTTACTACTCCTAGACAAGCTTCAGTAGGATCACCTAAAACCTTAAATCTTTTATTTTCATCAAGAACAATTTTAGCATTTGAACATAAAGCGCCACACATTAATAAAAGCTTTAAATCTAAGCTATCCATGGCAGTAACTCTTTTGCCATTTTGATCTAAAATTTCGCCTTTAATGTCATAGCCTTCTCCGGTTACTACATATTCTCGGTTAATTAAATAAAGATATTTAACTGTCATTTCATTTTTTGTTAAAGTACCAGTTTTATCAGAACATATAACACTAGTTGAACCAAGAGTTTCGGCACTTGATAAATTTTTAATTAACGCTCCTTCTTTTGCTAAACGTTGAACGGCTTTAGCAAGAGATAAAGAAACAGTTGGTGATAAACCTTCTGGAATAAAGGCCACGACCATACCTAAAGCCGTAACAAATTGATTTAAATATAAGGTTGGTGAGGCAAATTGATTAGTGGCAAATCCATTAATTACAATTCCTAAAACTAAAACAACCGCTCCAATTGAAAGAGCAATCATCGCAATAGTTTTAGTCATTTTTTCAACTTCTAATTCAAGAGGTGATTTTTTATCATCGATTTGTTGAGTTAAAGAAGCAATCTTACCAAATTCAGTATTCATGCCAGTTGCAAAAACAACACATCTTGCAGTTCCTGTTGAAACGCTTGTTCCAGCATAAACAATATTTTTTGCTCTAATTGAACTTTCTGGATCTTCCTTTAAAGCTTCATATTGTTTTCTAGCTGGAGTTGCTTCTCCATCTAATGTTGATTGATTACAGGTAAAGTCATTACAGTTAATAATTCTAGCATCTGCTGAAATCTTATCCCCTTCTTGCAAAACAACAACATCTCCGATTACTAAATCTTTAGCTTCAATTTGAATTTCTTCCCCATTTCTTATCACTCGAGCATAGGTCGGAAGCATTTTTGATAAAGCTTCTGTTGATTTATTCGCTTTAAATTGTTGCACAAAAGAAAAAACACCATTAATGATGTTTACAAGATAAATAGCAAGACCAAGATATAACATTCCTGGATCTTTTAAAACTCCAATACTTGATGGAGATTCGCTAGCAATAAAGCAAGATATAATTGCAATAGTTCCTGCAACCCAAAGTAAAATTGCTAGCATTGAAACAAAGTTTTTAAAAAATAACTTTAAAACGTTGTTTTTCTCTTTTTTAGCAATTTCATTAGGTCCATAAGTTTCTAAACGCCTTTTAGCTTCTTCACTAGTTAAGCCATGGGCACTTGTTTCTAATTCTAAATATATCTGTCTTGATGTTCCTTTATAAATTTTGTTTAAACGCTCATCCATAAATTCCCTTCAACTCTCTAATGATATAAATTATATAGTTATTAAATTTTAAAGAAACAATTAAAATGTAAATAAATCTTAATATTTCATAATATTTTTGCTTATTTAGTGTTTATATTCTTTATAGAATTTGATACAGAAATTATGTTTTTTTAATCAATTATTCGGTCTAAAACAAGAAGGATATTAATTGGCTTTTCTAGAAAAATTAGAAGCAAACTACCTTAAAAATAGGAAATTAATTCTTTAAAAAACTCTTGTCTTAAATTTGTTGATTTATAATTAAATAAATGGAGGATAACGAAAATGTTTGATTTTACAAACAGAGTTGTGGTCATCACTGGTGCAAGTAGCGGTCTTGGCTCACAAATGGCTAAAGGATTTGCAGCACAACATGCAAATCTTGTTTTACTTGCTCGTAGAGTCGAAAGACTCGAGGATCTTGCCAAAGATCTTCGTAAATTAGGTGTCAAAGTTTTACCACTTAAATGCGATGTTACTAATACTGAAAACGTCAATGAATGCGCAAAAACTGTTGAAAAAGAATTTGGCAAAGTCGATGTTTTAGTTAACTGTGCTGGTGCTAGTAAAAATGCAGGCGTCTTAAATATGACTGATGAAGAATGGAACTTCACAATGGATATTGATTTAAAGAGCGTCTTTTTAGTTACTAGAGCTTTTGCAAATATCATGAAAAAACATAATTATGGAAGAATCATTAACATCGCTTCAATGTATGGTTTAGTTGGTAATCCAGCAATGGATACTGTTGCTTATCACACTTCTAAAGGTGGCGTTGTTAATTTTACAAGAGCTGTTGCAGCTGAACTTGCAAAATATGGAATTACATGTAATGCAATTTGCCCAGGATATTTTGAAACTGAACTTACTCATGACACTCTTGTTACACCAGAATTTACCGCTTATATGAAAGCAACTGTTCCTCTAGGAAGATATGGTAAAGAAGGCGAACTTAATGCTGGCGCTCTCTTTTTAGGAAGCGAAGAAGCAAGTTATGTAACGGGTGTTATTTTACCAATTGATGGTGGATACACTTGTATTTAATCTACTTCATTGCATTATATAAAGTTAAAGCATCTTGAAAAAATCGAGATGCTTTTTTAATTAAATCGGTAAAAATATTTGAGATTTGCTGCGCTTTTGGTATAAAGTTGAGGCTTTCAGAATTGAATATTACTTTGTTTATTAATGTATAACGTTTTTAAGAATAATGCTATTTGGATAAACTTGATTTTTAATTATTAATCAAAACTTTATTTTGTTAAACTTTCATCGTTATTAATAACTTCTAAGTATTCTTCGTAAGTTGTATCCCAAACAACATCACATTTACTATTCCAATAAGATTCCCGTGTAGATTCGCTTTCTGATATTTCGCAGTAAATTGTAAGATTTATGCAATCATCGAAAACACCAACCCCAAAAGTAGTTACAGATGATGGTATAAATATAGTTTCTAATGATGAGCAATATGAAAAAGCATTGTTATCAATTATATTTAAATTACTATCACCTTTAACAACAACCTCTTTTAAATTTTTACAATTCACAAAGGCCTGATAGCCGATCTTAGTCACACTGCTTGGTATAGAAACTGACGTTATTTCATTGTTACCTTCTCGAAAAGCATTACCATAAATTAATTTTACTGGAATCTCTTCACCATCTACATTTATAGATTCAGGAATAACAACTTCATTATCCATACCTACATACGTAACAATATTTATATATTTTTCATTATTATCATCGATACAAACTGCATAATTAAAACCATTGTAATTTCCATGTACTCCAAAAAATGAACTGTATACTACTAAGCATTCACCATAAATACCTGAAGGCCAATTACTTGGTCTCGATTTATAATCGGTATATATAGTTGCATTAACACAATCATTAAAGGTGCCATATTTTAGTTCGGTTACGCTATTTGGCAAAAAAAGTGTAGTTAAAGCGTCAAATCCCCAGAAAGGCGAACCTTTGATTGAAGTAATTGTATGAGGCAAAATAATAGTTTCTACTATTTCATTTGGCTTATATGCTTCTTTATCAATTACCTTAATTGGAATATCCTCTCCATTAATATTTAATGATCCAGGCACAATTATTTCACGTTCTTCGCCAAATTCAGTAATTACAATATATGGGTTTTCACTTTCATCTTTTACAACACAATAATAAAAACCATTTGAGTAACCGTGAATGGCAAAATATGAATTCCAGATAACAAGATTTGAACTACACCAACCAGGAGTCCAACCATCCGGTGTTGACGCTACTTCACAGAAAATTTTTTTATGAGCGTAAATCCCTTCACGTCTAATTGTTGTGATGGTTTTTGGGATGAAAATATAATCTAAAAAATCTTCGCTAGTAAAAGCGTCTTGAAGTATTTCCTTAACCTGTAGTTCTTCTTCATTAACAACAATTGATTCTGGCAAATAAAGATCAGTCGCTGTTCCATGATAATCAGTTATAACAATAAATTGATTCTTTTCTTCATCAAATCTTACACAATACTCTAAATTATTATAAATATCACAAATTCCAGCATAACCCCAAACAACGCGCTCGCTGTTTATTTTATAAGTAGTATCAGTAATGTGCCAATAAACGCCCCAATTAGTTGGAGACTCAGCAAAAGTAGAGTAAATTTTTAAATTGTCGCATAATGCAAAAGCGTAATCTCCAACATAAAGAATTTTATCTGAAAGATAAAAAGCAGATAAGGACTTACATTCGTAAAATGCACGAGCTTCAATAGTAGTTAAAGCTGGATTTTGACCTAAATCAACTGTTTTAAGATTGGAGCAATTAGAAAAAGCTCTATAGCGGATTTTCGTTAATGGACTATTATCTTCAATGCTTACACTTTCAAGATTTTCACAATAATAAAAAGCTTCTACTCCTATTTTTCTTACTGTGTTTGGTATTGAAATGCTTTTTAAATACTCATCATATTCAAAAACTTCATTATCAATTTCAACAATCGGTAAATCTTTATAAGTATTAGGAATGACTACATTTTCTAATTCCTCAAAATAATCAGTAATTATATAGCCATCTTTATTGTAATTTAAGTGTAAAGAAAACGTTCTTTCGGTTTCTAAATCTTGTGGATTTTCTTCCGTTTCATTGTTTTCTGAATCGTTTTCTTTATCGTCGTTTCCTTCTTCAGTATTATCGCCTAAATTACCTTCACTATCATCGCTTTCGTCGTTATTTAGGTTATCATCTTCAGATGAATCGTTTTCTTTATCACTATTCCCATCATCAATATTTTCGCCCGAATTACTTTCATTGTTTTCTTCTTTATTATTTTCACTGCTATTATTTTCGTTATTATTTTCCTCATTACTTGGAGGAGTTTGTGTTCCATCTAAAGATGCTTCTTGAGAAGAACATCCAGTAAGCATTAATCCAAGTGAAGCAAGTAAAATAGCTATTTTTTTCATAATTCTGTCCCTTCATACATTTAAAAAATGCTATAAATAATTTTTAACATTATATCATTGCCAATTTGGTACTGTTTTAAATTTCATTAAATATGCCATAAAAGTGTTTAATAACGACATAGGAGAAAAAAGATCAATTATTAAAGAAATATTTGCACCTATGAAACTATCTTTTCTTTATTTAAAAATAGCTTAAAGTTAAGAGTTGAATAAGGTCTAATTGCGAACTTTTACGAACTTTTTTAAAATCCTTATAATAATTACTTTCAAAACTCCTAAATTTATTCTTAATATATTCCTCATTTTATAAGCATCTTTTACCAAATTTGGCGAAATAAATGAATACAATGGCGAAATAAATGGCGACATAAATGGCGAAATAAATTATTATCATTTCTTTTATCATTAATGCAACAATTTTATTAGTCCACGAGTCCAAGTCCGATAACATCAGCCATATCTTCATCAAAAATAAAAATCCAATTTCTCGGACTTCTATTGGCTTAAATAGAATATAAATCTACTAAATAATTGCCAATTTTTGCATAGCTAAGATCGTTAATTCGAAACGAACTGACTTAATCTAGCTTTTTATGAATTATCTCCCAATATCCACCTTTATCTGGACCGACACGAATTAAAACGCCTTTCAGCTTTAGTGAATTAACGATTGTTTGAACTGTTCTTATTGAAAGAGTGATTTCAGATGCTATTTCACTTGTAGTTATCTTGTCATTTTTTTGAATTAACTTTATTATTTTTCTTTCGTTTTCTGTGAAGTTATCTGTGAAGTTTTCTGTGAAGTTAGCACTCGTATTAAATCCTTTTCTATCAAAAGGTATGGTAACCATTATACCAACACCGAGGAATTTGAATGCTTCTTTGCCTTAAACTTTTATACTTTTTTGTATTGGTAAATCAGTTGAATATCTAGAAATTCAGAGTTTTTATTGTTGGTTCGAACCTCTTATCATCCGCAATATCGTCTCTAAAATAAAAATCCGATTTCTCGGACCTATATATTAATTTAAACAGAATAATCTGAAAAATATGCAAAATTTTGGAGCACCATACGAGAATCGAACTCGCGTATTCAGCTTGGGAAGCTAACGTTCTACCATTGAACTAATGATGCGTGAATAAATAATAGCATAATCGCTATTATTTACGAAAGTTTATTTATTTTAGAAATTGCTTCCAGCAAACCCCCAATTAGGAGTTTCAAAATAACTTACATAAATTCTTGTAGGAGAAATATTTAAAGTTTTACTAACAAGATCGGTAATCTCATAAGTTAATTTATCATAGGCCTCACTTGTTGCTTTGCCATAAATCTTAACTTCAATCATTGCGCATTTTTCATCGCTACCTTTAAAATACATTTTCTTTCCGCCACTTATTTGAACCATTAACCAATTTTCACTTTTTCCTGGAATAATTGTAACAAGTTCTCCAAGTTTACTTTTAATTAATTTTTCATCGTTTTCATTGATTTCTGCATTAGTTTTAAGTTGAATAAAAGGCATTTTAATTTACTCCTCTCCTTATTAAATCATATTTTGAATATCTTATAATTGAGTTTTGTTTAACTTTACGAACAATATTAAAAATAATTACCGCAAGCAAAATTATAAGCATAACTCCAAATATTAAAATCCCACAATCTAAGAAAAATTGTTCAGGTAAGGCATTAATTATTGGATCAGTAACAGGATTAAATATCCAGTTTTCTTTTCCAGGAAATAAAACAGCATGAAAAAAGGCATAAGCACTATTAACATCAATTAAAGCGTAAATTCCTAAAGCCCCTAAAAGAATAATTGGTACAAAAGAAGCAAAAAATAAAATTGAAAATCCTTTAATTCTATAAACTTTAATAACGTTAAATTTAATTAAAAATGAATAAGTAATAAAAAGTAAAAAACTAATAGGTAAGGCTAAAAGATCAAGAGTAAAAAGAATTCGACAATCTAAAAAATGATTCATTCCACTTGGAGAATAATCAAACACTCCTTCGCTAAAAGGCTTATAAAAAACAAGTGAATCCATTAGTTCATTAAAAGAAAAGATTAAATCGCTTTTAGAGCGACCTGTTGCTTCAGTGATATTTAATAAATCAATATGAAAATAATAAAAATCACGCCATAAAATAGGTAAAGCTATTGCAAAAGTTACAACTAGAACAATAAAACTTAAAGCATAGATGAATGTATTAAAAAACCTACCAATTTTTCTCATATTTAAATGATAATAACTTGGTAGGTAAGAATAAACTAAAAAATGATAAATTCTTATTTTTCTAAATAATGAATCGCACTAGCGGCATCACCTACTGCAGTTGCAATTTGTCTTACTTCTTTATCAATACAATCGCCTATTGCAAATAAGCCCTTAACGCTTGTTTGAAAATGCTTATCAACTTCAATAAAACCTCTTTCATTTAATATATTTAAGTTAGATAAAAAAGCGGTTTGAGGGATTTGTCCAATATAGACAAAAACTCCATCAACATCAAGTGTGCTTTCTTCTTTTGTGTTTGTATCAAATAAAATAACTCCATGAAGTTTCTTATTTTCTTCTAAAAGGGTTTTAATTTGCTTAAATTCGATAACTTCGATATTTTCTTTACTCTTTAATTCATCGATCTCTTTTTTAGCGCCTTTTAATTCATGGCGAGTGATTACATAAACTTTTTTAGCAATATTTGCTAAATACATCGCTTCAGTTAAAGCGCTATTTCCTCCACCAACAACTAAGACAGTTTTATTTTTATAAAAGGCTCCATCACAAGTTGCACAAAAACTTATTCCTCTACCAAGTAAAGCATCTTCATTTTCTAAATTTAATTTACGAGGCTTTGTTCCAAGTGCTAAAAGAACTTTTTTAGCTTCATATGTTATATCATCGATAGTTGTAACTTTAAAATAATCATCAACTTTTTTGACTTCTTTAATTTCTTCGTAATTGACTTCAATATTTAAAGCATCAAGTTCATTTAAAAAATTGATTGCTAAATCTGCCCCAACGATTTTACCTACCCCTGGATAATTTTCAATTTCAAAAGCATTTACAACATTGCCACCAACACAGCTTTTTTCAAAAACTAATAAATCAAGATTGCTTCTTTTTGCATAAATTGCAGCCGTTACGCCACCTGGTCCTGCACCAATAATAATTAAATCTTTCATAACAAAAAACCTCTTTAAAAGATTAAATTAAACTATCGTAAAAAGCAAAATAATTGCTTACTTAAATTTCTTTTAAACGATTAAAAATAAAAGCTTCAACGTCTTTAGAAGTAATATTTAAACCAACAGAAAACTCATTATAGATGTTAGTTTTGATTTCTCTTAAAAAACTCTCATCAGTAAAAGATAAAAATTTATTTTCTTTTTCTAATTCTTTTTTCTTCTTTTCAAATGATTTAATAAGTCTAAATATTTCAATAGGGTTACCTGAATCATAAAGTTCTCTAAACTTTGCTTTTCTAATTTTAGGATTTGTTATCCAGATTTCTTTAATGCTAGGTAAACTATCAATTAAAGCAATTATTTCTTTTTCCTTTAAAGCACTACGAATAATACCTTCTTTATCAGCAGGAATGTAATATTTAATACTATCGTTTTTCTCATTAAAATAAGGAACTAAAACATAATAGGTATTTTTACCTAATCCAACATCAAAATTATCGAGTATGTCAATAACTTTACAAACTTGTCCTTTTTTGTTTACAACAATATCTTCTTTTTTAAACATTAACTTCCCTGACTTCGTTTAGATTATAGCATTTTAAGAAATTTAAAACTAGAAAAAATTCGATAATTATCGTATTTTTCGCCTATTCTTAATAGTAAAAGATACCAAGATTTTATCGCTTAAAATTTTATTTCAAGTGTTAAAATTCACTATTTTATGAAATTTTTCGAAAAAAATTTAAATTTCCTCTTGCGTGAAACTTTTTTTCTGTGCTATATTATTTGAGCGCGTTTAAGACGCGTCAAAGTTAAAGCGGACCAGTGGTGTAGCGGTTAACATGCCACTCTGTCACAGTGGAGATCGCGAGTTCGATTCTCGTCTGGTCCGCCAAATTTTTTTGAAAATATTGGCCCGATAGCTCAGCAGGTAGAGCAAAGGACTGAAAATCCTTGTGTCCCCAGTTCGACCCTGGGTTGGGCCACCATAAATTAGTTAATTAGCAACTGAATAGTTGCTTTTTTTATGCACTTTTAGAGCTTTAAAAAGAGGGGCCGAAACCCCTCACTTTTAATTTCTTCGAAATTTTATCGTTTAATTATCTACTAAAAAACTAGATAATCAAACCAAAAACCTTGCAAAAGTTCACTTTTATTTAAGACTTGTGTCTAAGAACTTATTTTTGTCTACATCAAAGTCATCTATTAATTTAAGTGGTAAAGATAATTCTAATAGATAATTATTTAAAGTTTCTTGAGACACTTTTTTAAATACGCTAACTCTTGATGCTGATTCATAATTATTCATAAATACAAATAATTTATTTCCATCAACAACAAAAACAATCTTACTTTTAACTTTCTCATCAAATTCAAGTAAAGATAATTGAACTTGTGGAGTCATTAAATAGAAAGCAAATGTTTGATCACTTGAATAAGATTTGAACTTTTTATTAAATTCGACAGATTCAAATTCTACTTCGCTTCTTTTTGAAGGAGTTCTATAAAACTCGGAGATAGCGCCTTTTTCAAATGAACAGAAATATTCTTTGAATTGGCGAGGAAAAGTAAATACATAAGCTTTTCCTGGGTAGCTATAAGTCACTTTTTTAGTGTGTCCTTTGCTATCTGTAGTAACGTGAATAAATTCTGCGCAATAATTACAACCTTCAATTTGAACGCCTTTATAAGAGCTTGTAAATAAATTGCTTGAATAATAGTGATCTGGTGATCTTAATACATCACTTTGTTGTAAATAAGAAAAACTTAAGCCTTTTTTATAAAAAATTTGAAAATCATCACCATATATTTCTTTTAAATAATTCTTATCAAACTCTTCTTTAAAAGCTTTAGCAAGTTTCTTATTAAGTTGACTGATGCCAACAATCATTCCAACTACGCCGACAATAAGTAAAACAAATCCAACAAAATAATAAATCATGTCGTTATAATCAAAAAATTGAATTATAAAAAGGATGATTCCAACAAGTGTACAAAGACCAAAAAACACCAAAACAAAAATTGCTTTATTAAGCAATTTTTTTCTTAAAGATTCAAGATTTGCAAGCTTTTCTTCTTGATTTTCCATTTTTTAATTAGAAATCAAATTTGACGTCTTGACGTTTTTCTTCATCAGCTTTGAAGAATTCAAGATCGCTAGTAAAGCCAATTCTTTTCGCAACAATTGAACTTGGGAAAGTAACCCTTTTTTGATTAAAAATCGAAACGTTAGAGTTATAAACTCTTCTTGCTGCTTGAAGTTGTTCTTCACAATCGGCTGTTTGGTTTTGAAGTAAAGTGAATTGTGTATCAGCTTTAAGTTGAGGATATTGTTCAACTACTACATTAATTCCTCTTTGAACTTGGCTAAGTTCAGCATTGAGTTTACTTTTTTCATCTAAGGATAATTCTTTAATTGAGCCAGTTCTCATGCCGATAACTTTACTTAAAGTTTCAGCCTCATGTTTTGCATAGCCTTTAACAGCAGCTAAAGCTTTTGTTAAAAGGTCATAACGTTTTGTTAAAGCAACATCAATTCCACTATTTGCTTCATCAACTTTAACTTTGGTTCTTCTAAACCAGTTCATTGTTGAAATGTACCAAGCAACAATAATTATGAAAACTAGTACAATAACAGCCACTACTACGATACCAATAATAGCACCAGTGCTTAATAATAAATTAGGTATTATCATTTTTTCACCCTCCTTTTTGAATTATAACATAGCCAAGAAAAAAGTATTAAAAAAACTGAGTTTTAAAAAGTAAATTTTTAAACAAAAAGTTAAAATATTTTTTACTTTTGTCAAATAAACTCCTTTATATTAGTGAAGAGATAATTAATAAAAGAAAGGAGACAAAATAAAAGTGATGTCTTAATGAAAAGACATCACTATCAAAGTTATTTCTTCTTAAAAGATATTAGTCTTTAAATTCAATCTTCTTTAAATGCCAAATATCTTTATTGTATTGCTCAATTGTTCTATCACTTGAGAAATAGCCACTCTTAGCAATATTGATTAAGCAGCTCTTTGTCCATGCTTGTCTATTTTTATAATAGTCAGCAATCTTTTTAGATTCATCAATATAAGCTGCAAAATCCATTAAAATGAAATACTCATCATTATGATTCATGATTTCATCAAAAATCCCTCTGAAACGATCATGAATTCCTTCACACCATGGACCATTAAATAAGCTATCTAAAATTCTTCTGATGTTTTGGTCGCTATTATATAAGTCCCATGGGTTATACATTCCACTCTTTTTAATGGACTCAATATCGTTGACTTTTAAGCCAAAGATAAAGCTATTATCATCACCGACTCGTTCATTAATTTCAACGTTAGCTCCATCAAGTGTTCCAAGTGTTAAAGCACCATTCATCATAAACTTCATATTACTTGTACCACTTGCTTCTTTTCCGGCGGTTGAAATTTGTTCAGAAATATCGGTTGCTGGAATAATTAATTCAGCTAAAGAAACACCATAGTTGATCATGAAGACAACTTTCATATATTTTGAAACTTCAGGATCGTTGTTAACTACATTTGCAACAGCATTGATTAAAGTAATAATTTCTTTTGCAAAAACGTAACTTGGAGCAGCTTTAGCACCAAAGATAAAGGTATGTGGAAGCATCTTGAAATCAGGATTTGTTTTGATTTCAAAATAATAATGCATAATTCTAAAGACATTTAAAAGTTGTCTCTTATAGGCATGTAATCTTTTAATTTGGGTATCAATAATTGAATGAGTATCAATCTTAATTCCATAATTCTTTTCGATAAACTTTGCTAATTTAATCTTATTAAGATGTTTAACTTTTCTTAAGGCTTCAAGAGTATCGCGATCATCTTGATATTTTAAGAGTTTTTCTAAATCATCAGGGTTTTTAATCCAAGAATCGCCAATTTTTGAAGTAATTAAATTAGAAAGTTCTGGGTTTGAATACATGAGCCATCTTCTATGAGTAACCCCATTAGTTTTGTTATTAAATTTTTCAGGGAAATACTTATAGAAATCTTTGAATGTCTCTCTTTTTAAAATGTCTGTATGCAAAGCAGCGACACCATTTACGCTAAAGCAAGTAAAGATTGCAAGGTTAGTCATTCTAACCATTCCATCTTTTATAATTTGCATATTGCTCATTTCGCCTTCACTTACACCATTTTGGTTCATCCAAATCATTGTACGACGATTAATTTCTTCAATAATCATGTAGCAACGTGGAATTAAATTTTGGATGTATTGAATTGGCCATTTTTCAAGAGCTTCAGGCATTACTGTATGGTTTGTATAAGCAATACATTTTGTAACTTGCTCCCATGCTTCATCCCAGCCAAAGCCATGTTCATCCATTAAAAGTCTCATAAGTTCTGGAATAGCTAAAATTGGATGGGTGTCGTTAAGTTGGAAAACATAACTTTCATAGAATTTATGTAAGTCTCCTCCTAAACGAATGAAACCTCTAATTGCGCTTTGAAGACCGGCACTAACAAAGAAATATTGTTGTCTAAGTCTTAACAATTTTCCGTGCTCTGTGGTGTCATCTGGATATAAACCATGGCATAATTCATTAATTTGATTTAAGTATTCATCAAAAGAAATGTTATAAGGGAAATTTTGTTCGCTTGGTTGAGCTTTCCAAAGTCTTAAGTTGTTAGCGACTCCATTTTTATAACCAACTACAGAAACATCATATGGGCAAGCAGTAATTTTTGTTGAATTTACTGTTCTAATTCCATAATCACCATTTGGTTTTAAATATGTTTCAGCGTTTCCATAAAAGCTTACTTCAACTGAGTGTTTTGGTTTTCTAACTTCCCAAACATAGCCATTTTGAAGCCATTGATCAGGGAGTTCGATTTGTTTTTCATCAACAATTTTTTGTTTAAAGAAACCATATTCATAGCGAATACAATTTCCATTTCCTGGATAACCAAGAGATGCAATTGAATCAAGGAAACAAGCAGCAAGTCTTCCTAACCCACCATTTCCTAATCCAGCATCAGCTTCCATATCTTCAAGCTCGCCAATGTCGATCCCTAATTCGCTTAAGCCATCCTTACAAATATCATAAATTCCTAAATTCATCATGTTATTAGTAAGTAAACGACCAATTAAGAATTCCATTGAGAAATAGATTAATTGTTTTGAATGGTTATCGTTTAAGTATTCGTGTGTTTTACGCCAGTTATAACCAGCATAATCACGAACCATTTCACCTAAAATATCGTATTTTTCAAGAACGTGAGCATCAGATGGTGAACGACCATATTTAGCAGACATTCTTGATTTAAATTCTTTTGCAAATTCTTGTTTGTTTGAGAATATCATTTAATTATTTACCTTCCTTTTCTTCGGTTAAATCCTCTCCATTTTTATGAGCATATTTGAAAATCATAGCAGCAAATGGAGCAATTTTAACGGTTATTTTGTGTGGTTTGTTTTCTGGACCCCAATAATATGACATTACATCAAGTCCATTGTATGCATTACTTCCACCATAGACATCTTTATCACTATTAAAGATTTCAGTATAGGTTCCTTCACGAGTTACACCAATGTCATATTGCTCGTAATAATTTGGTGTCATATTGAATATAAATACTAAGTGAGAGTCACCAACTCTTCTTTCAAAAGCGAAGACACTATCATTTTTGTTATCGACCATAAGCCAGTTAAAATGGACTGGATTATATTCTTCATAATGCATTGCACTTTCTTTTCGATAGATAAGATTTAAATCCCTTACAAGACGGGAAACACTATCGTGTTTTGGGAATCGTTTAAGTTCCCAAGGGAGAGATTTTGTCTCATTCCACTCATCCCATGAAGCTAATTCATTACCCATGAAATTAAGTTTTTTGCCAGGATGAGCAAATTGATATGTATATAAATTTCTTACAAGAGCAAATTTTTGATCATAATCGCCCCACATTTTATTTAAAATTGTTCCTTTTCCGTGAACAACTTCATCATGTGATAAAGGTAGTAAGAAATTTTCACTGAAGAAATAAGCCATAGAGAAAGTTAATTTGTTATGGTCATATTTCTTATAAATTGGATCAAGAGCATAATACTTTAAAGTATCGTTCATCCAACCAAGATCCCATTTATAATCGAATCCAAGTCCTCCATATTCAATTGGCTTAGTAACTCCTGGAAAATCAGTGGAATCTTCAGCAATCATCATGATGGATTGGTCAGCATAATGCATTTTACCATTTAATCTCTTGATAAATTCAGTGGCACCATGATTTTCGCCATTGTTCTTATTGCCGTCCCAATAGACGATATTGCTTACTGCATCAACTCTAATTCCATCAAAATGGAAATAATCAATAAAGTATCTCATCGCACTCATTAAGAAGCTTCTAATAGGATCTTTTCCAAGATCGAATTGACAGCTACCCCATGGAGAATACATGTGTTCATTTCCATATTCATACATTGGAGTTCCATCAAAATCCTTTAAAGCCCAAGGATCTGTTGCAAAATGAACTGGAGCAAAATCTAAGATAACACCAATTCCAGCTTGGTGGATTCGATCAACAAAACTCATAAGTTGCATAGGATTTCCATAACGTGAATCTACGCTATAAAAACCTGTAGCTTGATAACCCCAACTTCCATCAAATGGATATTGAGTAATTGGCATAATTTCAATATGAGTAAAGCCAGTTTCTTTTAAATATGGAATTAAATAATCGGCAATTTCTTCATAAGATAAATTTCTGCCATCAACCTTACCCTTCCAACTACCTAAATGCATTTCATAAATGCTCATTGGAGCATCGAAGTTTCTAGAACGTTGTTTAAGGTAAGGAGTATCGTGCCAGATAAATCCATTAATGTTAAATAAACGAGAGCATGATCCTGGTCTATATTCACTTAAAAAAGCAAATGGGTCAGCTTTATCAACATATTCACCCCTTGCGTTTCTAAAGTGATATTTATAGAAAGAATAATTATGCAATCCTTCAATAAAAATCTCGAAAACGCCAGAATCATCGACTTTATTCATTTTGTGAATTGTTGGATCCCAACCATTCCAATCTCCAATAACGCTTACATCACTAGCGGATGGAGCATAAAGTCTAAAGACAACCCCTTCAATTAGCTTTTTTCTTGAACTATGTTTTGTTTTACTAGGATCTTTTTTTAGAGGTATAGTAATTATTTCTTTTACCTCTCTAGTTTCAAAATGCGCACCAAAATATTTATAAGCTTCAATACATTGACCATTTAAATAGTCAAATAATAAGCCATAGGCCATAAATTACCTCCGTAAACTCTATAATTTGATTATAGATACAATCCTTTTACTTTTAAAGTAAAAATCAAAAATAAAAAGAAAATGATAAATATTTTCATAAATTTTCAGAAAAGTTTTCAGAAAACCATGTTTTTCCACTAGAAAAGAATGTTTTTTTCGTATTTTTGTCATTCCAAAACATGAATAATAAATGCAAACACATATTTCAAGTAAGGATTTAAAGCATTAATGATGACTTTAAAGGCATCTTTCTTTAATATCATATTAAGAAAATACTTCTACTTTAGATTAGATATTTTATTAAATTTTGCCTTTAAAATGGCTATAATAAATAAGATTGTTTTGAAGGAGATTTGCTATGGCAAAAGTAATGTCTGTTAACTGCGGATCAAGCAGTGTTAAATTTAAATTATATGAAATGCCAGAAGAAAAAGTTTTATGCTCTGGTATAGTTGAAAGAATTGGTCATGATGATGGAATTTTCACCATTAAATTCGATGGTAACAAAGAAACAAAAGTATTACCTGTTCCAGATCATGGTTATGCTGTTGATATCGTTGTTAAAGGAATGCTTGAAAAGAAAATTATTTCTCATTTAGACGAAATTAAGGCTGTCGGTCATAGAGTTGTTCAAGGTGGGAGCTATTTCTCTCATTCTGTTTTATGGAATGAAGATACTGTTCAAAAAGTTGCAAGTTTAATTCCACTTGCTCCACTTCATAATAAAGCTCACCTTACTGGTTATGAGGCCTTCAAAAAAGTTTTACCAAATGTACCTCAAGTTGCAGTTTTTGATACAGCCTTTCACCAAAGTATGGAAGAAGAAGATTACACATACCCAATTCCATATGAATATACTGAAAAATATCAAATTAGAAGATATGGCGCTCATGGAACCTCTCACAAATATTTAAGTGAAGTTGGCGAAAAATTTATCCCTGAAGCAAAAGATAAGCGAATGATTATTTGTCATTTAGGAAGCGGCGCTTCTATTACCGCTACTAAACATGGCAAATGTGTTGCTACATCAATGGGACTCACTCCACTTGGAGGAATCATGATGAATTCTAGAACCGGCGATATGGACCCAAGTGTTTATTATCAAATTGTTGCAATGAGTGGGAAAGACAATGAAACTGTTTTCCAAGAATTGAATAAAAAGAGTGGCTTACTCGGAGTTAGTGGCATTTCAAACGATTCAAGAGATGTCGAAGACGCCGCAAGAAAAGGCGATAAACACGCTATTCTTGCTATGAAATTATGGGCAAGAAGAGTTGCTGATTTTATTGGCCAATATTATGTTAGACTTGGCGGATGCGATTTAATTATTTTCTCAGCAGGTATTGGAGAAAATGCTCCTGATTATAGAGAAATAGTTTTAGATAATATAGCTGAGGCTCTTGGAGTTAGATATAGCAAAGATTTAGACGCACAAATGGTTGGAGGAAAAGAAGGATTAATTTCTACTCCTGATAGCAAAATTAAAGTTGCAGTTATTCCTACAGATGAGGAAGTTATGATTGCACGTGATGCTTACAACATTTGCTTAAAGAAATAGATAGGAAGAATAAATGGAGAAAAAAATAGATTACATTAAATTAGAAAACGACAAATTTAAAAAAGAATTCGGATTAGTTTTAAGACAAATTAAAAGATACAAAAAAATTGCTGTTTTTCGTCATATCATGCCAGATTTTGATGCTTTAGGTACTCAATTTGGCTTAGCCACATGGATTAAAGAAAATTTTCCTGATAAAGACGTCAAAATTTTAGGCGATAACCACGTCACTTTTACTCCTCGTGGACTTTTTCCAGAAACCGATAAAGTTAGCGACGCATGGTTTGATGATTTTTTAGCAATCATTGTTGATGTAGGTGATAAAAAACGAATTGCTGATCCTCGCTTTGAAAAAGCCAAATATATAATTAAAATCGATCATCACCCTGAAACTGATAAGTTATTTGATCTTTCAATTGTAGATACAAGTAAAGCTGCTGCCAGTGAAATTGTTGCTAACATGCTTATATCATTTAAAGATTATTCATTAAGTGCTTTAAGTGCTAAATATCTTTATATTGCTCTTGTTGGAGATAGTGGTAGATTTATGTATTCTTCAACTACTCCACATACTTTTGAAATTGCTTCTGCTTTAGTCAATAAAGGAATTAATATCACAAGCATTTACGCTTTAATGTATGAAAAGAATGTTGCTGATTTAGAAGTAACCAAATTTATCTTAAATAATTACAAAGTTTCGCCTCAAGGTGTGGCTTATTACGTTTTAACTAACGAAGATTTATTAAAGCTTGGTTTGACTAGTGAAAGAGGGAAAGAAAACGTCAATCTTTTCTCTAATATCAAAGGCATTAATATTTGGTGCTCGATTACAGAAGATATTACTGAACCATGCTTTAGAATATCAATCAGAACAAGAGATTATATTATTAATGGTGTCGCTAGCGAATTTAAAGGTGGCGGACACGCTCAAGCAAGCGGATGTCAAATTAAAGATTTATCAGAACTTGACACCTTTATTAACCGTTTAGACCAATTAATTATTACAGGTAAATAATGGCCTTTATTCCTCTTCATATCCGTTCTAGTTATTCCTTCTTAAAAAGTGGAATTCTTTTTAAGGATCTTTTTAAGATGGCCAAAGACTGCGGCTATGAAGAACTTGGTCTTGCAGATTTAGGTGTAATGTATGGCCTCCCTGAATTTGCTTCTCTTGCAAAAGATAACAACATATTTCCAATTTTAGGAATGGATGTGAAATGTGAGAAATATTTTTTCTCTTTATTTATTCAAAACGAAACCGGTTATTCAAATCTTTCTCACATCACTTCTCTTATATCAAAAGCCAAATTAGAGGAAAAAGAGCTAAGTTTTGCAGAGATTTTACCATTTTTAGAAGGATTAATTTGTGTTTTACCAATTGGATACAACCAAATCTTTAAAGAAGTAAACAATAATCTAAAAGATGAACTCTTAAAATTATCAAAAGTTTTCAAGCATCTTTTTATAGGTATAGAAATTTATCACAAAGAAGAAATTACTCACGTAAACTTAATACGCGATTTTGCTCTAAAATATGCTTATGAAACTATTGCTTTCCCTTACATAAGATATTTAAAAAAGGATGATGCAATTGTTATTAACATGCTTGATGCTTTAAGAGAAAATACTACAATTGAACAAAACACCATTCCTACTGATTCAGATTTTTTCTTTAAAACTAAAGAAGAAATCTTAAAGTTTTATACGCCTTTAGAACTTAAAGATTGTGAAAAGATTAAATCATTAATTGAATTTAAGTTTGATAAAAAAAGAGGCGACTTGATTCACTATACTCAAAAAGACGATGAAGAAACTCGACAATATTTTATCGATTTGATCAAAGAAGGTGCTAAAAAACGTAATATCGATTTAAATAATCAAGTCTATAAAAGACGCCTTAACTATGAATACCAAACTATTAGAAATTTAGGTTACATTAACTACTTTTTAGTTGTTCAAGATTATGTAAATTATGCTAAAAATGTTGGTATACCTGTTGGTCCAGGAAGAGGCTCTGCTGCAGGAAGTTTGATTTCTTATTGTTTAGGCATAACAGATGTTGATCCAATCAAGTATAACTTACTTTTTGAAAGATTTTTAAACGCCAAAAGAAATTCTTTACCTGATATAGATATTGATATTTCCGATATTCGAAGAGAAGAAATTATTGCTTATCTTATTAATAAATATGGATTTAATAAAGTTGCTAGAGTTTGCGCTTTTCAAACGATTGCAGCAAAACAAGCAATAAGAGATACAGCAAGAGTTTATGGCTTCCCTGCCTCTTTTATTGGCGATCTTTCAAAAACAATTCCAAACAATTTTAAAGATGAAAACGCCAAAAACTTTTCACTAGATTATGCATATGAAAATATTCCGGCTTTTAAAAAAGCTGTCGATAGTGATGTTGATTATAAGTTTATTTTTAAACAAGCTCATTATATTGAAGGCTTGCCTCGTCAAAGAGGCCTTCATGCAGCAGGAATTATTTTAAATCAGGACGAGCTATCAACTCATATTCCGGTAGATTATGAAAATGAAAATGAATTGGTAACCCAATACGAAAAGAATTATCTTGAAAAACAAGGGTTCTTAAAGATGGATATTCTTGGTTTATCAAACCTTACCGTTATTGATAATTGCCTCAAAAAAATTGAAAAAACCCGCAAAATCAACCTAAAAATGGAAGATATACCATATGACACTCCTGAAATTTTTAAGTTAATTAGTGAATTTAAAACAATGGGTATTTTTCAACTTGATACTAGTGCTGCATATAATGCAATTGTTAATATTCGCCCTTCTTCATTTTTAGATGTTGTTGCAGCAATCTCTTTAGACCGTCCTGGCCCAATGCAATTTATTCCATCTTTTTCTAGAAGAAAACATGGTCAAGAAAGAATAACTTATCTTTCTAAGACTCTTGAACCTATCTTAAAAGAAACGTATGGAATTATTGTTTATCAAGAGCAAATTATGCAAATTGCTCAAGCTTACGCTTCTTTTAGTTTTTCTGATGCAGATATTTTTAGAAAAGCAATCAGTAAAAAAGATCGTCACGAGCTTTTAGAAATGAAACAAAATTTTATTAAAGGCAGCGTTGCCAATGGTCATAATGGAGTTGAAGCTAACACACTTTTTGAACAAATTTTGAAATTTGCCAACTATGGTTTTAATAAATCACATGCTGTTTGTTATGCAATGGTTGCTTGTAAAGAAGCATATTTAAAAGCCAATTATCCAATTGAATTTTATTGTTCAATTTTAGACCAACAATATGGAAGTAACGATACTAAATTCTCAAGATATTTAGCCGAAATTAGAAGTTCAAACATAAAGGTTTATTTACCTAACATTAACGCATCAACTCTTCGCTTTGAAATGTGGAATAATGGCTTACTTATGCCACTTCTTGGAATAAGTAATCTTCCTTCAAAAACTATTATTGCAATTATCAAAGAAAGAGAGGAGCATGGACCTTTTGAATCGTTTATAAATTTTGTAATTAGAATGGTATATAGTGAAGAAAAAATTAGTGATAGTATTCTTTCTAAACTTATTGATGCCGGAGCCTTTGATACTCTTTTTGCAAATAGAAAAGCTTTAAAAATGTCTATCCCAAACGCTATTCAATACGCAAGCATGGTCAAAAGTTCGGAAGGCAAGTTAATCGACACATTTGGAATGGAATATAAAATCCCTGAAGCAATCGATGATCCAATCGAGCGACTAGACAATGAATGTGCTGCTCTTGGCGTTATGATTAGTGATTCTCCATTAAATCATTTACCTGAAAATTTAAAAAATTTGAAACACGCCCCTATTAATCGATTAAGAAATGGTGAAACAACAGTAATTGTTGGAATTGTCCGCTCAATAAAAAATATAGTTGTCAAAAATGGTAAAGATAAAGGCAAACCTATGGCCTTTGTTACTATCTTTGATGAAACAGGTGATGTCGACACTACTTTCTTCTCAAGTTTATGGGCTGAAATAGTAAGTGAAATTGATATTAATAAAATTGTTGTTTTATCTGGAAGATATGAAGTTAGAAACAATCGTGGTAGTTTTGTAGTTGGAAGCGCAAAGGTGGTTTAGTTATGTCAAAAATTATTGTTATTGATGGAAATAGTTTATTATTTAGAGCATTTTATGCAACTTATTATGATCCTTCAAATATCATGAGAACAAAAAGTGGCCAAGCCACTAATGCTATCTTTGCCTTTTCTAATATGATTACCTCTCTTTTAAGTACGCTTAAAAAAGGAGATGGAATTTTTGTAGCTTTTGACGCTGGAAAGCAAACTTTTCGTCATAAAGAGTTCAAAGAATATAAAGCCAATAGACCACCTCTCCCTGAAGATTTAATCACTCAATTTCCTTTAGCTCGTGAATTTTTAGATAAACTTAATATAATTCATTATGAATGCGATGATCTTGAAGCAGATGATATTTGTGGAGTAATTGCAAATAATGCACAAAAAGATGGTTACAAAGTTTATATTTATACAAGCGACAAAGATTATCTTCAATTAATTGATGAAAATATCACTATTGAATTAATCAAAAAAGGCTTAAAAGATATTAAAGAAATGACTCCAGAAAGTTTTAAGGAGGAATGGGGTTTTGAACCAGTTCAAATCACTGATTATAAGGGTTTAAGGGGTGATGATTCCGACAATTTAAAAGGAATACCTGGAGTTGGGGATAAGACCGCAAAACAACTTATAGCTCAATTTGGTGATCTTGAAAATATCATTAAAAACGCTGATACAAAAACTAAAGTTGGAAGAAACATCATTGAGTTTCAAGAAAATGGCAGAATGTGTAAACACTTAGCTATTATCGCTAAAGAAAGCGAAATACCAATTAAAATTAATCAAATAATTTATGAAGGTTACAAATTTAATTCTGTCACCGATTTTGCCAATAAATATGAGTTTAAACATCTTGTTTCAAAATTACCAAAAGCATTTAAAATTGAAGAAAAACATAATGAAAAAGTTGATTTTTGCGAGGTTTTTGATACAAACGATATAGATTTTACTGATGAAATTGGAATTGATGTTGATATAGAAAATGTTAATTACCATGATGCTTTATTGAATGGACTTGCCTTTTCTATTAACAAAAAAACTTATTACATAAATAAAGAAAATTTGCTTAAAGATCAAAAATTATTAAGCGCTCTTAAAGATGACAAAGTCAAAAAATTTGCCTTTGATTTTAAAAAAGTACGCTACATATTAAAGAAAAACGGAATTGATATTAATGGCCTATTTTTTGATTTAGTTCTTGCTAGTTACCTTCTTGATTCATCGATTAAAAGCGATATCGAATCAGTTTTAAATTACTATTCTATTGATATAAGTTATGCTACAACAAAAGACTTGCTCTTTGATGATTCTTCTAAACAAATTGCAATTGCAACTTCTTATTATGTTTTAGCTTTATATGAAGAAATCAAAGAAAAATTAATAGCAAGAAACCAATACGATTTATTAATTAATATCGAACAGCCTCTAACTATCGTTCTTTGCGAAATGGAACTTGAGGGATTTCCACTTGATAAAGAGACACTTCTTTCATTTAAAACAATATATCAAGAGAAATTAGATATCTTAACAAAAGAAATTTATGAGTTGGCTAATGAAGAATTCAACATTAACTCGCCAAAACAAGTTTCACATATTTTATTTGAAAAATTAAACTTAAAAAGTAATAAAAAGGGCTCTACAAGTGTTGAATTTTTAGAAATGATTAAGCACGAACATCCAATTATTGAAAAAATACTTGAATATCGAAAATATGCCAAAATTATTTCAACCTATGTTGATGGATTAATCCCTTTTATTCATAGTGATGGAAAAGTTCATTCAACATTTAATCAAGCATTAACTACTACCGGACGACTTTCTTCTAGCGAGCCAAATCTTCAAAACATCTCAACTCGTGACGAGGAAGGAAAACAAATCAGAAAAGCCTTTTTCTATAAGGACGATAATTTATCGATTTTATCTTTAGATTATTCACAAATTGAACTTAGAATGTTAGCACATCTATCCGATGCAAAAAGCATGATTGAATTCTTCAATAATGATGAAGATGTCCACGCTGCTACCGCTAAAAGAATTTTTAATCTTGACCGCGAGCCTACAAGTCAAGAAAGAAGAAAAGCTAAGACAGTTAATTTTGGAATTGTTTATGGAATTAGTGATTATGGTTTAAGTGAGCAATTAGATTGCTCTATTTCAGAAGCAAAAGAAATTATTAAAAACTTCTATCAGGCTTTCCCTGAAATTAAAAATTACTTAAATCATTTAATAGATGAAGCGACTGAAAAAGGTTATGCTGAAACAATGTTTCATCGAAGAAGATATCTTCCAGAACTTCAATCTTCACAATATCAAGTTCGTGAATTTGCAAAACGTGCAGCCATGAATGCTCCAATTCAAGGAAGTGCTGCTGATTTAATGAAGATTTCCATGATTCGAGTTTATGAAGCTATTAAAAATAAGGGTTTTAAGTCAAAAATTGTTTCACAAATTCATGATGAATTGATATTTAAAGTTTACGAAGATGAAAAAGACGAATTTTTCAAAACTGTGAAAGATATCATGGAAAATTCAGTAAAACTAAAAGTTAAATTAAAAGTTGATGGAGGTTATGCTAGAGACTGGTTCTCAGCTAAATAAGTATGCCTGAATTACCTGAAGTTGAAACTGTTAAAAATATTTTAGAACCTTTAATAAAAGGGAAAACAATTGAATATGTTGATGTTTTTTATGATCGACTAGTTCAATCTAATATCAATGAATTTAAAGAAAAATTAAAAGGTCAAACCTTTTTATATTTATCGCGATATGGTAAATTTCTTTTCTTTCATCTAAGTAATGATTTAGTAATCATTTCTCATTTAAGAATGGAAGGAAAGTATCGTTACACTAAAGAAGAAAATCATCGAATTAAAGCTACATCAGCTTTATTTCATTTAACTGATGGTTCTTATTTAGCTTATGATGATACAAGAAAGTTCGGATTAATGTATTTAACCGACGAAAATAATTATCAAAATGTAGCGATGATAGCTAAACTTGGTGTTGAAGCAAATAAAGTTCAAGATTCTGACTTACCTCTTCTTTATAAAAAATTTAATAAAAAGAAAGCTATTAAAGAATTGCTATTAGATCAAACTATTTTATGTGGAATTGGTAATATTTATGCTGATGAAATTTTGTATCAATGCAAAATAAATCCATTAACAAAAGGAAATGAACTTACAAAGGAAGACATCAATAACATTGCAAAATATGCAAAAATAACACTTGAAAAAGCTATTAATTTAGGCGGATCTACAATTCATAGTTTTCACCCTAGTGAAGGTGTAGATGGAAGATTTCAAGAAAAGTTACTTGCTTATGGAAGAGCTGGAGAAATATGCCCAAATTGTGGGACCACTTTCCATAAAATTTTTATTGGTGGAAGAGGCACTACTTTTTGCCCAAATTGTCAAATTAATCATGAACTTGAAAAAGCAATTGGAATTACAGGACCTATAGGCAGTGGCAAATCAACCATCCTTAACTATCTAAAGGAAAAAGGCTATAACACTTATTCTTGCGACGAGCTCGTTCATGAACTTTATCGTGATTCACTTCATAAAACAAAAATTAGCAAAATCTTGCATCACCCTTTTGATATTGATAACCCTGCTTTAGTCAATAAAACACGACAAATAATGATTGATAATCCAGAGATAAAAAAGAGCGTTGAAAATTATATTTACCCAGTTTTAGAACAAAAATTACTGCAAATCTTAGCTCAAAATGAAAAAATAGCTATCGAAGCTCCAACCCTTTTTAAGGCTCATATCGAATATTTATTTAAAAAAATCTTAGTTATTCAAATCTCGGAAGAACAACAAATCAAAAATTTAAAAAATAGAAACGACGATATTAAATCATCTAAATCATTAAATAAAGATTATAGTTATATTAAATCAGATAAAATAAAAATTATTAAAGCTACTGGTGATTTTAAAACACTTTTTAAACAAGTTGATGAAGCATTAATATAAAGGAATATTTGAAACTTCAAGTTGAGATACTGCTTTATTTAAAGCTTCAAAAAGTTGGTCATTAATATAATCAGGATGATTCCGTTTAGTAAAAGTATATAAAGCTTTCACTTCATCTAATAAAAAATCGCTTGTAAAGATGGTTGCTTTTGAGTTAGTTAATCTAGTTTTAATAATTGGATAAAGAATTGTGTCGCGGATTATTTCATTTTTAAATTCGCTTCCAAAGTTATCAAACACTAAAAAATCTACTTCGGAATAAGAATTAATTAATTCATTAAAATATGTTCTATCTTTAAAATACAAATCATTTAAAAATTTAAATCTATAAATGGTATCAATAAATGCAAATGTTGGTTTTTTATCTTTTCTTTTTTTGTAGATGTAATTCAGAAAAGCTAAGGCTGCATAACTTCTTCCAGATCTTTGAACGCCATATAAATAAACCCACTTATTCTTTTTGAATTCACCAAGAATTCCGTTTTTAAGTTTTTTCATACATTTATCTAAATCAGCATCCGTTGGTAAAGATCCAAAATCACGAGCCACAAAACGTTCTAAATACTCTGTATATTCTTTAAATGGCAATAAAGTGACATAATCTCGATCAATAAATTTCCCATTTCTAACTAAAATGAGGCGTTGAGTCATATTATATTTAAGACAGTCTTCAAAGGTTTTAATGTTTTGAGCTTTATGCATATCATCAAGGTATTCTTTAAATTTTGTAACATTATTAAAGATTTCTTCTTGATTCCATCCTTCTTCTACTAAAACATGATAAAATTCATCATTTAAAATTTGGTTATAAAGTTCTTTAGCGTATTCTTTTAAATCATTTGTTGAGATGTTTAAATTGCTCTTAATTTTTTCCATAATTGCTCCAAATATTAATCAATGTCTACATCAACGTCTTCATAGTCTTCTAAAGATATAATATTAGATTTTTGCTGAGGCTTTTCTTTAGGTGTTTCTTTCGTTTTTATAACCTTCGTAGTTGGTTTCTTATTAAGCAAATTTAGACAATCCAAGGTATTTTGGCAGCCTTTTCTAACCAAAGTAGCAGCAATTTTTAAAATATAATTTCTAGAAAGTTCGCCATCTTTATTTTTAAGCACATAATCTAAAAGAGCGTTAATAATACCATTTGAAAAACCATAATTTCCAGCTAACTCTTCAATGATGGATTTATCAGCATCACTAACTTCTACACCTTTTTGTTTCGACATTAAAAATTTTATAGGCGAAGTGTTTTCATAACTTCTAATAAGGTTTGCTGCATCAGAGTCTGAATTAATATAAGTAAATTTATCAGTCTTATTTTGAGATACCTTATAAGTTCTAACATAGGTTCTAGCTAATCTTTTTAGTTTTTCAAAATTAATTTTGTGTCCTATTGCTTCTTCTGGAATAAAACATTCATTAATTAATCCACCAATATCATTTTCTTTTAAGCCATAGAGGGTAGCAATCTTAACAATTAGATCAAACTCTTCTTCGCTTATCGCATCAACTCTAATTTGAGTTTTTTCCTTAAGATACTTGTTGAGTTTAACTTCGCTAAAATCATATTGAAGAGTATTTTTATTAAAACCAGTTAACTCCATTCCTTTATCAAGATCTAAATAGTTAGGATTAAAATTAATTACAAAAGAATCGTTGATTTTAGCCGAAACATCATTGTAGCCTTTAAAATCTTTCTTAATTTCATATTTTTTTAATATTTTATTAGCTTTTTCTTCTCCAACACTTTGAACATATAAACCTTTAAAAGTTAAATTTTCAAAGAATTTTTTTGGAGTGCATGCATCATAAATAACAAGAATGTACTTTTCTTCATCATTTTTCTTAAAAGTTGAAATTAAACCGATACTTTCAAGTGATTTTTTGGCTAGCAAAAATTTCTGTAAATTTAGTTGAGATTCATTAACTAAATCACCAAAATTTAAAATACGATCTTCTTTTTTAACTTTATTTGCTAAAAATAGATATAGAAAAGTAGCATCTTCCCCAAGTAGAGGAAGATATAAATCAAAAAGGTATTCAACACCCTCGACATTTAAAAGTCCATTCTTAACAAGTTTTACTTCACTACTTACATCAATCATCCCTCAAATTATACATTAAAAGTATTAACTAAGTTATGAAATTTTCTCGCAATTTAAAGATTAAAACTTAACCTATATTTAACTTGTTTAAATATAGAAATTGATAGTAATTTTCACTATAATGTTTTTAAGTGTTTAGGAGGTTATACCTAATGGTAAAGAAAATAGGAATTCTTACAAGTGGCGGCGATGCTCCTGGTATGAATGCTGCTCTTGTTGGAGCAATTAGAACTGGATATAAACTTGGAAAAGAAATGTATGTAGTTTATGACGGATATAAAGGTTTAATTGACAATAATTTTGTTAAAGTCAAACCAGATTTTGCTGAAGATAAAATGGCTCATGGTGGAACATGCATTAAAACAAAACGTCTCCCAGAGTTTAAAGAAGAAAAAGTTAGACAAGAAGCTGTCAACAATTTAAAGAAAGAAGGGATTGAAGCTTTAATTGTTGTTGGTGGAGATGGAAGTTATATGGGCGCAAAACGCCTTACTGAAATGGGTATTAATTGCGTTGGACTTCCTGGAACTATTGATAATGATATTGCAAGTAGTGATTTTACAATTGGTTTTGATACATCTTTAAATAACATCTGCTCAGCAATTGATAAAATTAACGAAACAATGTCTTCACATAATAGATGCTGCGTTGTCGAAATTATGGGTAATAACTGTCCTGACTTAACTTTATATGCAGGCATTGCATGTAATGCTGATTATATAATCACAATTGATAGGCCATATAATGAAAAAGATTTAATGGATACATTAAAAGCCAAAAAAGCAGCTGGTCAAGATCATGTTTTAGTTCTTGTTGCTGAAAAACTTCTTGATGTTAATGCCTTAGCTAAAAAGATTATGGCTGAAACTGGATGGGATACTAGAAGTGATATCTTAGGTTATATTCAAAGAGGCGGAACTCCTACTGCTATGGAAAGATTCAATGCTGTAAGAATGGGCTCATATGCTGTTGAACTCCTTGATCAAGGAATCGGTGGAGTTTGCGTTGGCTTAGTAAATAACAAATTACATTATTATGACATTATTGAATCTTTCGATTTAAAGAGAAACAAACACGAAGATTTATATAAGACATTTGATTTAATTAAATAAGGAATAGAGTATGGAAAACGCAAATTTGATTAAAAAGACTAAAATTGTTTGTACTATTGGTCCAGCAAGTGACAACATGGAAATGTTAAGAAAACTTATCGCCAATGGTATGAACGTCATGAGAATGAATTTCTCTCATGGTGATTATAACGAGCAACTTAAAAAATTAAAGTTAGCAAGAGAGCTTGAAAAAGAAGGCATTTATATTGCTACAATGCTTGACACTAAAGGTCCTGAAATCAGATGTCACGATATGCAAGGTGACAAAATTCAAATAAATAAAGGCCAAATTACAAGGATTTCAATGAAAAAAGTCCTTGGAACTCCTGAAAAAATTTCAATCACTTTCGATAAACTTTATGATGATGTTGAAATTGGTGCTCACATCAAAATTGATGATGGGAAACTTGATTTAGAAGTCATCGATAAAGACGCTGAAAATCGTGAAATTATTACAAGAGCTTTAAATACACACGCAATCGGTTCTAAAAAAGGCGTTAACTGCTCTGGTGCTAAATTAAATTCACTTCAATTCATCTCTAAAAAAGATGAACAAGATTTAATTTGGGGTTGCGAAAATGGAGTTGACTTTATTAGTGCTTCTTTTGTCCGCCGTGCAAAAGATGTTCAAGATATTCGTGATATTTTAATCGCCCATGGTCATCCAGAAATCAAAATTATTTCAAAAATTGAAAACTATCAAGCAATGGATTGTCTTGAAGAAATCGTTAATGAAAGTGATGGAATCATGGTCGCAAGAGGCGATTTAGGTCTTGAAATTCCTGAAGAAGAAGTCCCAATCGTTCAAAAGAAACTTATTGATATGTGTAGAAGAAAGGGAAAACCAGTCATCACTGCTACTCAAATGCTTGACTCAATGATGAAATCTCCTATTCCTACTCGTGCTGAAGTAAGTGATGTTGCTACTGCTATTGCTGAATCAACTGATTGCGTTATGCTTTCTGGAGAATCTGCTAGTGGTGATTACCCTGCCGAAAGTGTTATGATGCAAACTAAAATTGCACATACTATGGAAAAAACTTTAGATTATGAATCATTTGCAAAAGAAGCTTATGATACCTCAAATAAAGACAACAATGACGCTATTGCAAATGCAATTTGTAATACAGCAAAATTAATTGGAGCAAAACTTATTGTTTCTTATACAGATAGTGGAAGATCTTCAAGAAGAATTTCAAAGGCTCGTCCATGCTGTCCAATTCTTTCAATTTCTAATAAGCTAACTACCGTTAGACAAAACGCTATTTATTGGGGTGTAAATTCAGTTTTATTAAAAACAAAGAGAATGCCTGAATTTATTGAAGATATGGAAGTTGTTGCAATCGTTCACGCTAAACGTTTTGGCTGTAAACCTGGTGATCAAATCTTGATTTCTGGTGGCACTCCAACTGGAAGCGGACGTACAAACTTCATGAGAATTGTAACTATTCCTCAAGAAAGAGACTTATTATAGTTTACAAAAAAATTAATTAGTTATATTATTTTCTTGCGTTGAAAAAGACATGTTGTTATCCCTCTCTTTTCTAGAGAATGAAGCAAATTGGTGTAAGCTTCTAAAAGATGAATAACAAAACTACTTTGGAGCAATTAAGGAAACTTAACGTTAACTTACGACACAAGTTAGAATTGAGTGATGAAAGAAAATGAAAATTCTTTCATAAATAAGGTGGTACCACGATACTAATCGTCCTTAGTCTTATAGGCTAAGGACATTTTTTATTAATAAGGGAGCTAAAATTATGGAACTAATATTAAAAGATGGTAAAAAAATTAGCATTGAAAATGGTAAAAACGGGCACGATGTTGCCTTATCCATTGCTGAATCACTAGCTAAAAATTCAATTGCTTACAAATTAAATGATAAACTTTTCGATTTATATCGACCAATTAAAGAAGATGGAAAATTTGAATTAATTACAAAAGAGAGTCCAGAAGCATTTCATATTTTAAATCATTCTGCTGCTCATCTTATGGCTGAAGCTATTTCACTTCTTTTTAAAGGCGCTAAATTTGGTGTTGGTCCTGCTATTGAAGAAGGATTTTACTATGATGTTGACTTAAATGGTTACGTCTTAAAAGAAGACGATTTAAGAAAAATCGAAAGTAAAATGAAAGAATTATCTAAGAAAAATGAATATATAATTCGTGAAGATGTTTCAAAAGAAAAAGCCTTAGAAATTTTTAAAGATGATGAATACAAAGAAGAATTAATTAGCGAACTTAGTGAAGACGATGAAATTAGCGTCTATAGACAAGGAAGCTATGTTGATTTATGCCTTGGTCCTCACGTCCCTTCAACCGGTTTTATTAAATATTTTAAATTAGATACTATTGCTGGTGCTTATTGGAGAGGAAATAGCGAAAATAAACAATTAACAAGAATTTATGGTCTTGCTTGTTTCACAAAAGAAGAATTAGAAGAAAAAGAGAGATTAAAAGAAGAAGCTAAAAAGAGAGATCATAGAAAAATTGGTAAAGAACTTGGCTTATTTATGATTTCAGAATTTGGCCCAGGTTTCCCATTCTTCTTACCAAATGGTTTAATGCTTAGAAGACAAATTGAAAACTGGTGGTATAAAATTCATGATCAATACGGATATAAATTAATCAAAACTCCAATCATTCTTTCTAAAGAACTTTGGTTAACAAGTGGTCACTGGGATCATTATAAAGAAAACATGTATACCACAAAAATCGATGAAAGAGATTTTGCAATTAAACCAATGAATTGCCCTGGAGCAATTCTTGTATACAATAGCGAACTCCACTCCTATAAAGATTTACCATTAAGACTTGGTGAACTTGGTCTTGTCCATAGACATGAAGCAAGCGGCGCTTTAAATGGATTATTTAGAGTTAGATGTTTCACTCAAGATGATGCTCATATTTTCTGTACTCGTGAACAATTAAAATCTGAAATTGAGACATTATTAGGTCTTTACGACAAGATTTATTCGGTTTTTGGATTAGATTACGCCATTGTTTTATCTACCAAACCTGAAAAAGATTATATTGGCGATGATGCAATTTGGGCAGAAAGTGAAGCAATTTTAGCTGATGCATGTAAAGCAAGCGGCCACGAATTTAAAATTAACCCAGGCGATGGAGCTTTCTATGGTCCAAAACTCGACTTTAAGCTTAAAGATTGCATGGGTAGAATTTGGCAATGTGGCACTATTCAACTTGATATGAATCTTCCTGAAAGATTTGATTGCACTTATATAAATTCAAAAGGTGAAAAAGAAAGACCAATTATGCTTCATAGAGCAATTTTAGGTTCTTTTGAAAGATTTATTGGTATCATTACTGAACACTTTGCTGGAGCTTTCCCAATTTGGTGTGCACCACTTCAAATTAAAGTTCTTCCAGTAAATTCAAAAGTTCAAGGAGATTACGCTAAAAATCTTGTCAATCAATTAAGAGAAGAAGATTTTAGAGTTGAACTTGATGATAGCAATGAAAAACTTGGTTATAGATTAAGAAATTCAGTTATTAAAAAAGTTCCTTATGCTTTAGTTATTGGTGATAAAGAAATGGAAAATGGAACTGTCACTTATAGAAAGTATGGAAGTGAAAAACAAATTACTGTTTCTTTAGAAGAATTCATCAAGATGGTTAAAGAAGAAATTAAAACAAAAGCTCTTCTTGTTGATCCTAAAAATTTAAAACTTTCATAATGAAAACAAACGCAATGCGTATATTAGACGCTCATAAAATTAAATATGAGGTCTTTGAATACGCTAAAGATCAAAGCTTAACAGGCTCAGATATTGCTGGAATTTTAAAAGAAGATCCTAATCGTTGTTTTAAAACTTTAATAACAAAAAGTAAAACAAATGAATATTATGCCTTTCTAGTTCCTGTTAATCAGGAACTAGACCTTAAAAAGGCCGCTACTTCTATACATGAAAAAAGTTTAGAAATGATTCCTTTTAAAGATTTATTAAAGGTAACTGGTTATATTCATGGAGGTTGTTCTCCTATTGGAATGAAAAAAGATTATAAAGTCACAATTGATAATACTAGTTTAAATTTTAGTGAAATTTATCTAAGTGGCGGACAAGTTGGAGTTCAAATCAAGTTAAAATTAAGCGATTTATCATCTTTAATTAATCCTAATTTTGCCGATATTACGCGCAAAAACCCTGCAAATCTCAATTAAATTACAAAATAAAAAAGAGAAGCGAAAAATGAGAGGTACCCAGTTTCCTAGACATTAAATGTTTGTTAACTGGATTATATCATA